>Ga0209610_1001665_pt1 | contig 11380 bp, 7 predicted proteins | sample LakKivw275mmetaG_FD_184137 | JGI IMG/M metagenome (GOLD analysis project Ga0209610, IMG submission 184137) | Anoxic lake water microbial communities from Lake Kivu, Rwanda to study Microbial Dark Matter (Phase II) - Lake Kivu water 275m metaG... | ecosystem: Environmental > Aquatic > Freshwater >...
GAGATCCATTTGCAGTCAGGATAGGTCGAACAGGAATAGAACGGTTTGCCCTTTTTGGAACTTCGTTTGACCACATCACCCTTGCCGCATTCCGGACAGGTGACGCCGATTCCGACGGAGCGCGAATATTTGCATTTGGGATAGGTCGAGCAGGCGATGAATTCACCGAACCTGCCCTTGCGGAGCAGCAACGGGCTTCCGCACTGGGGGCACTTTTCTTCAAGCTGCTCAGGCACCTCGATTATGATTTTGCCGTCTGCATCTTTGGAGAAGTTCTTGATGTTCTTGCAGTCAGGGAATCTGTTGCAGGAAAGGTATTGCTTTTTCCTGCCCCACTTGATGACCATTTTGCCTACCTTGCAGACATCACAGACAAGGTCGGTCTCTTCCTGCAGGTCTTTCTTCTCCTGCTTGACGTCGATTTTGCCGATGAGTTTGTTCAGTTGGTCATAATACTTTTTGATCAGATTGTGCCAGATGACTTTGCCGTATTCCACCTCGTCCAGTTTGGTTTCCATGTCCGCGGTGAATTTAACATCAAAGATGGCGTCGAATTTATCCACCAGAAAGCGGTTTACCTGAATGCCAAGTTCAGTCGGGACAAAGGATTTCTTTTCCATGCCAACGTATTTTCTGGTTCTGATGGTGGTGATGATGGCAGCGTAGGTGCTGGGCCTGCCGATGCCTTTGGCTTCCAGTTCCTTGATCAGGGAAGCTTCCGTAAAGCGGGAAGGGGGAGAAGTGAAATGCTGGCTGGGAATAAAAGGTTCATATAACAGGGCGTCCTCAGCTTTATAGGCGTCGGCTATCTTCTCTCCGGCAGGAAAGGAATAATAGGGCCAGGCTTTCATGAATCCGTCATCGGCAACTTCATTGCCGGAAGCGGAAAATTCAGCTTCACCGATGCCAACTGTGACTTCCGTGCGCTTCAGTTTGAGGGGTTTCATCTGAGTGGCGATGAAGCGCTGCCAGATCAGGGTGTAGAGCCTGAGCTGATCCTTGCTGAGATACTTGGATATGGCTTCCGGAGTCTTGAAGGGATCGGTGGGGCGGATGGCTTCGTGAGCGTCCTGGGCATTGTTTTTGTTCTTGTACTGGCGGATACTTTTATGGACATAATCCTTGCCGAAACGCTCTGAGATCAGATTGCGGCAGGCATGGTTCGCTTCTTCCGCTATGCGCAGGGAGTCAGTTCTCATATAGGTGATAAGACCGGTGCGCTCGCCATCCAGATCGACTCCTTCATAGAGTTCCTGCGCGATCTGCATGGTCTTGCTGGCGGGAATGTTGAGCAGGCGTGAGGCATCCTGCTGCAGGGTGCTGGTGATGAAAGCGGGATAGGGTTCCACAGATTTGACGGAGTCTGAACGTTTGAGCAGCCTGGCGTCCTTGCCGTCTATGGCTTTGATGATACCGGCAGCCACTTCCTGATTTTCGATCTCGGTTTTTTTACCCTGCCATTTATCCAGAGATGCTTTAAAGGGAGGCAGTTTATCCTTGTAAAAATTACTCTCAATTCTCCAGAATTCCTTGGGAACAAAGTTCTGGATTTCGTCTTCACGTTCGCAGATCAGTCTGAGGGCGACCGACTGCACCCTGCCAGCGCTCAGTTCCTTAGATATTACTCTCCATAGGATGGGACTGATCAGATAGCCGACAAACCTGTCCAGAATGCGCCGTGCCTGTTGGGCATCGACTTTTTGCATGTCAATGGCACCGGGATGGCTCATGGAATTTTGAATGGCGGGACGGGTGATCTCATTGAACACGATGCGGTGCACCGGCTTACCAGCGATCTCTTTTTTCAGGACCTGCTGCAGGTGCCAGGCAATGGCTTCCCCTTCGCGGTCATGGTCGCTGGCGAGGTAGAGCGAATCCGCCTTTTCCATGGCGGCTTTCAGGTCGTCGATGGTCTTCTTCTTTTTGGCATCGATTATGTACTTCGGCTGAAAATCTTTGTTGATATCAATGCCCATCTCTTTGGCAGGGAGGTCTCTGATGTGCCCCATGGATGCTTTAACATCAAATTTGTGGTCCAGAAATTTACTGATGGTATTGGCTTTGGCGGGTGATTCGACTATGATTAATCCTTTTGGCATTCTGTCTCCGTTACTGTTTTAATCCTGACCGAGGAATTCCATTTTTCCGCAGCATTTTTTATATTTCTTGCCGCTGCCACAGGGGCAGGGATCGTTTCTTCCAACTTTGGGCTCGACCGTTACGGGTCTGTGTTTGGGCGCTTCAGCCATGGCTTCGGGCGGCATGGGATGCTGTTGGCCGGATTCTTCCATGGCCTGCTGCGCATGTATAAAGGCATTAAGTTCGGAATGGCTCATATCGGCGTTGTCCAGCATGCTTTGAAGCTGTTCACGTGATAGGATATAGGTGGTGAATACTTTCTTGGTGACATTCTCCTGGATGCGCTCGATCAGGCTTTGAAACAGGTCAAATGACTCTTTCTTATACTCGATGAGCGGGTCTTTATTGGCATAAGCTCTGAGGTGGATACCATCCTTGAGCAGATCCATCTCATGCAGATGATCGCGCCATTCGGTATCAACCACTTCCAGCAGGGAGCGGCGTTCGATCTCACGCATTGTCTCTTCACCGACCCGTTTCTCTTTTTCGGCATAGGCCTGCATCAGCATTTCTCTCAGTTCGTCGGTCAGAGTGATCTTGTTCAGGCGGTCGTTCATGAGCTGTTCAGGCGTGACGATCACATTCAGAGACGTCTTGAACCAGGCGCAGAGCCTTTCCAGGTTCCAGTCCTCAGGATAGGTGCCATCCGGAATGTGCTGGTCGATCAGGTTATCCAGGCAGTCGTTGACCATTTCCAGCACTTCGTTCTTCATGCTGAAGCCTTTCAGGACGTTGCGCCGGTAGGAATAGATGACCTCGCGCTGCAGATTCATCACTTCATCATATTTGAGCAGGTTTTTGCGGATCTCGAAATTGTGCTCTTCCACCCTTTTCTGAGCCCGTTCCACCGCTTTGGTCATCCAGGGGTGGCGGATCGCGTCACCGGGTTTGATACCCATTTTCATCATCATAGGCGCCATTCTATCCGAACCGAAAAGCCGCATCAGATCGTCTTCCAGAGATAGATAAAATCTGCTGGTGCCGGGATCGCCCTGACGTCCTGCACGCCCTCTTAACTGGCGGTCTATGCGTCTGCTTTCGTGGCGTTCGCTGCCGATGACGTGCAAGCCGTCCAACGGCAATCCGTAAGGGTTTGCCTCATCCACCATTTTGGGGAGTCCGCGATATTCTTCGGAAGCTTTAGTTACGACTGAAGGTCCCAGTTTAATATCAGTTCCGCGTCCAGCCATATTGGTGGCGATGGTGACAGCACCCGGCTGTCCGGCATCGGTGATGATCTCAGCTTCTCTCTGATGTTGTTTGGCATTTAACACATTGTGAGGAATGTTTTTCCGTCTGAGCAGGCGGCCGATGATTTCGGAAACCTCCACGCTGACCGTACCCACCAGCACCGGCTTTTTCTTCTCGTGCCAATAGACTATCTCATCCAGGATCGCCTGATACTTTTCGTTTTTGGTGAGATAGATCACGTCATCATGATCGATCCGGGTAACCGGAACATTGGTCGGAATGACCATCACGCCCAGCTTGTAGATCTCCTGAAACTCGGATTCCTCGGTCGCTGCGGTACCTGTCATGCCTGCCAGCTTTTCATACTTGCGGAAATAGTTCTGCAGAGTGACTGTGGCAAGGGTCTGGGTGCCTGCTTCAATGGTGACGTTCTCTTTGGCTTCCAGGGCCTGGTGCAGCCCGTCCGAAAAGCGTCTGCCCGGCATCTGGCGTCCCGTGAATTCATCCACGATCACGACCTTGTTATCCAGTATCACGTATTCGACATTATTCTCGAACAGGGAATATGCTCTCAGAAGCTGATTGATGTTGTGCAGCCTTTCGCTCTTGTCCATGAAGGCATTGGTCACTTTTTCCTTCTGGACAGCTTTCTGCTCGGCTGTCAGTTTCTCATCCTCATCAACCCTTGCGAGCAGTTCGTCAAGACTGTCCACGAGAAAAAGATTGCTGTCTGACCTGGAGAGAAAGTCTCTGCCCTTGTCACATAGATCGACGCTGTTCTGTTTTTCTTCCACCACATAGAAAAGCTCGTTGTCCAGAACGTGCATTTTCTTGTCTCTGAGGTAGATGCCTTCCGTATCATTGACCAGTTTTTTGAGTTCGCCTTCCTGCATCAGTTTGATGAATGCCTTGTTCTTGGGCGCGGCGCGCTTGATTAGCAGAAGGTTTCTGCCCAATCTGTCCCAGTCGGGATTGGGATTGTCTTCCTTTGTATCTTCCCTCACCTCGTTCAGGATCCTCTGCACCAGAGCGTTCTGCATGGATACAAGCTGCTGAATATTGGGCTTGAGTTCGTGATAGAAATTCTTATCCTGAGCAATGGCACCGCTGATGATCAGAGGAGTTCTCGCTTCGTCAATGAGGATGCTGTCAACTTCGTCCACGATGGCGTAATAGAAGTCACGCTGCACCAGTTGGTCAGCCCTGACTGCCATGTTGTCGCGCAGGTAGTCAAAACCGAATTCGCTGTTCATGCCATAGGTGACATCACAGTTATAAGCTTCCTTGCGCTCTGAGAAATCAAGCCCCGTGGTCACGCAGCCCACTTTAAGCCCGTGAAATTCATAGACGGGGCCCATCCATTCTGAGTCACGCTGGGCCAGGTAATCATTGACCGTGACGAGGTGCGCGCCTCTTTCTACAAGTGCATTGAGGAATAGAGGCAGCACCGCCACCAGCGTTTTACCTTCACCGGTCGCCATTTCCGCAATTACACCGTCGTGCAATGCCATGCCGCCGATGAGTTGAACGTCAAAGGGAACCATGTTCCACTCGACTTCATGGCCACGCACGTCATATTTATGGCCCAGCAGGCGACGGCAGGTATCTTTGATAATGGCATACACTTCCGGCAGATAGTCATCGAGAGTGGATTTGGTCAGTGCTTTGAGTTCTTTGCGGGTGCGGTCAATGTTGTTGTCAATGCGGGGACGTTCACTTTCCTCCGCTTCCTCACGATAGCTCTGTTCCAGCTCTGCCAGCTCTTCCCGCAAGGGCTGAAGCTTGGTTCTGATTTCGTCTTTGATCTCACTGATGCGATCTCTGAGCTGGTCATCACTGTATTCTTGAAGGCCTTCACAGATCTCATTGATCTCATCCACCAGGGGCAGATACTTCTTGATCTCTTTGCTTGATTTATCGCCGAACAGGGATCGCAGTATTTTCTCTAACATATTTAATCCTTTAAAGATAGGCCCAATAAGCCTATGTCAAAACACCAAAATAAAAGACGGGATAGTGTCAAATGAAAATAATCCTGATCCGTTCCAAAGCTTTATGCACACGCATCTTTAAGCGGTCAGTGAAGTCAGGTAAGGTGATGGGATCAGTAGTATCTCTGGTTGCCGCTGATGTACCAGTCATAACCGTCATAGATGAAATAACTTATGTCTCCGTTTGTCTCAGGTTCCAGGGTATAGACCGTTTCCTGCTGATTCTGCAGTTTCATTGTAAAATAGACGATTGCCTCATCGCCGTCCACCACTATCTCTATGTCCTGAAAATCGATCAGCAGATACTCTCCCATCCGGTTCAGCCAGACCTGTTCGATCAGCCAGCGGGTCTGGCCCTTGTGCAGATAGTCATAATGGAAGTATTGCATAAAAGCGTCAATGTCATGGTCGCTGAAGGCTCTTTTCAGATTGTATAGGATGTGATCGATGCGGTCCTCGTCGTAATAAGGCGAGGTCGTTTTCCTGCAGCCGGCGCTCAGCATGACCAGCACCAGGATCAGAAAAACCGCATATCTCAATATTCTGTTCATTGTTTTTTCCTCATACATGAATTACAATCTAAGTGAGTGATAACTTCACCACAGTTTCAATGTGCCAGGTCTGGGGAAACATGTCAAACGGCGTGATGGCATCGACCTTGTATCCTTTATCCAGCAGGATCCTGACATCGCGTGCCAGTGTCATGGGATTGCAGCTTACATACAGGATCAGGGGTATTTTCTGCTCTGCAATGGCAGCCAGAGAGACTTCGTCAACACCCTTGCGGGGCGGGTCAACAACTATAGCAGAGAACTCATGCTGCCTGACCAGTTCGGGCAAAAGGTCTTCCACCCTGCCTGCCTGGAAAGAGATGTTGGACATTTTATTCAGCTTTCTGTTATGCTCCGCATCAGCTATGGCTTCGGGAATTTCTTCAATTCCAATGACCTGCCTGACCTTGTCCGCGAGGCAAAGACCGATGCTGCCGATTCCGCAATAGGCGTCCAAGACCGTGTCATCTGCATTGAGATGTGTTTTCAGGTGAGCATACAGCTTTTCCGTGGTTCCGTGATTGATCTGGAAAAAGCTTTTGTAATGCAGCCGGAACCTTACTCCGCCAAGTTCGTCATGCAGATACGGACTGCCGAAGAGCAGCTTTTCCTCTTCGCCCAAAATCACATTGCCGATCTTGCGGTTGATGTTCTGCACGATGCCTGTGATCTGTGGAAAGCGCGCTGTCAGGATACGCACAAACTGATTGGTGAAGGGAAACTTGCTGCCTTTGGTGACCAGAACCAGCAGAATTTCATCCTGTTTTTGATTTATGCGAATGCCCACGTGTCTCAGAATGCCTTTGTGAGTGACTTCGTCATAGGGTTCGAGTTTGACTTTCCTGGCAAAGGACTCAATTTCAGAAAGGATTTCATCCATCACAGGCGGCTGCAGATAGCACTTCTGATGCGGGACGACGTTATGGCTGTAGCGCTCATACATGCCAAAATAAAGTGCACCGGAATCCTTTCCCGCCGGCAGAAAACTCTTGTTGCGGTAAAATTGTTCCAGTGGGGAAGCGACGCATTTCCTGACTTTGGATTTGACTCTGAGCGGAGCAAAAGTCTGTTTGATCAGTTCCGTTTTCCATTCCAGTTGCGTTTTATATGGTGCCATCAGCCAGTCGCAACCGCCGCAGGCATGTTCTCCGCCAAAAGCGTCGCAGTCCGGCAGGATGCTGTCTTCGGCAGTTTCAATGTATTCCGCCACCGTGCCAAAGATGACGTCTTTCTTTTCCAGCAGGACTTTTACGTCCACACAGTCACCCGGCATGGTGAACGGCACAAACACCGCCTTGCCATCTGCAAAGCCCAGTCCGTAGCCGTGCATGGCGATCTTTTCTATCTGCAGGAACGGAATTATTTTCGTCATAAAAGATTATGATTTTAAGAGACACAGAGTCTCAGAGGAACGGAGATTTTTTTTAATTTCAATTAAACACTTCCTCTGTCTCTCTGTATCTCTGTGTTTCTGAATAGCTGATTGAAAATCCTGGTTAGAGCGCTTTCATCAGAGCCAGCAGCCGCAGTTTCCACACCATCCAGGCAGCTTCATAGACGATCTTTTTGCTCATCTTGGAATGTCCGTCCACCCTTTCCGTAAAGACGATGCTGACCTCTTTGATTTTGAATTTCTTCATCCAGGCCTTGTAATTCATCTCGATCTGGAAAGAGTAACCTTCCGAGTGGATGTTGTCCAGATCTATCTTTTCCAGCACCTTGCGCCGGAAACACTTAAATCCGCCGGTGGGGTCCTTGATCGGCATGCCTGTGATCAGGCGCACGTATTTGGAGGCGAAATAGCTGATCAGCAGGCGTTCGATCGGCCAGTTGATAATATTGATCCCGCTGCAGTAACGCGATCCGATCACCAGGTCGTTGTCCTGAGCCGCTTCCAGCAGGCGCGGAATATCATCCGGATTATGCGAAAAATCGGCATCGATCTCCATGATGAACTCATAATCCCGCTCCAGAGCATATTTGAAGCCCGTGACATAGGCAGAGCCCAGACCCATTTTTCCCGCCCGTTTAATGATATGCAGGCGCGGCTCGCTCTCCATCAGCTTTTCCACGATGGCACCTGTCCCGTCCGGCGAATTGTCATCAATGATCAGCAGTTCGATTGTCTCATTCTGTCTGAGGACGGCTGTCACCAGCTTCTCAATGTTTTCCTTTTCATTGTAGGTGGGTGTGATCACAAGAACTTTCATAATTATGCTCCGAGTTCAACAATTCTAAATCCGCTCATTTCAGTCAAGCAGATATAATTCAATCATTTATCCAGATTATTGTTCAGGCGTTGGGCTTCCGTGACTTCGCCGACCGGTTTGGCTGGGCTGCCCATCACCACTGTGTTTTCAGGAACGTCTCTGGTGACGACTGAGCCGCCGGCCACCATGCCGTCGGGGTTGATGACCTTGCCGGGCAGGACGGTGGAATTGACTCCGATGCGCCCGCCGGTGCGGATGGTGACGCCTTTGAAGTGTTTGAAGCGCTCCGCATCGCGTCCCATGAAGTTGTCATTGCTGGTGGTCACGCAGGGCGCGATGAAGCAATAGTCCTCCACTTTGGAGTAGGCAGTGATGTAGCAATTGGTCTCAAACTTGTTCCGGTTGCCGATCTCGCAGTAGTTTTCGATGGTGACGTTGCGTCCGATGATGTTGAGTTCGCCGATGCTGACGTTTTCCCTGATCGTGGCCAGATCCGCTATCAGATTGCGTTCGCCGATTGTGCATTGGGCATAGATGATGACATTGGCGCCGATCTGGCAGTTTTCACCGATCACGGCAGGCTGCATTTCCACAGGCGGTTTGAAGATGCTGCGGGGTGAGGAAAGCGGCGTTTTCCCGATGATGGTGTTGTCGTCGATGCGTGTCCCCTTGCCGATCTGCGTGCCTTTGTGGATAACGACGTTGTGTCCGAGCGTGCAGTCGTCGCCGATCGTGACCTCATCACAGATAACTGTGTTGAAACCCAGAGTGACATTCTGTCCGAGTTTGGCTGTGTCCGCAATGTGCTGATTCATACTTCCTCCGCAGTTTAACATTGAAACAGATTTTTCCCAGTATTGCCATTCTGACAAGAAAAATCTTTGACATAAATACCAAGGTGGATTAATTTAGCATTATACAGACAAAACAAAGGGGGCAATAACTTAAAAAGGAGAAGAGGCAATGAAACCTCAGTGGTTTTTCTTCGCGATCCTGGGCATCGGATATGTCTTTCTGATTTATATCACGACATTGGGGGCGGCGCAGTGGTGGTATATTGTCTATTACATCGTTCTCGCTTTTCTGGGTGTGATGGGTCTCTGGTCAGACGAGATGCGCTGGAAATTTGTCATTGGACTGGTGCTGGGAATGCTTTTGCTGATCGCTTTATACAAATATGACGTTCTCAATTATCAAACCCGGATGCCCATCCTGAGGGACTTGGTCGAGCGCCTGTAGCACAATTTTAACCTGTAACGGCCCCGATGATAGAACTGATAGATAAGTTCATTGAACACCTGCGTCTGGAAGGCAAATCTGTACACACGCAAACCGCCTACAGACTCGATCTGGAGCAGTTTCACGGCTTTCTGCAGACCCTCTATCCCGATGCGGAAGTCAAAGTGAATGAGATCACGACCCTGATGGTGCGGGACTGGCTGCGTTTTTTGCATGACAAACCTGATAAAAACCGTTCCCTGGCGCGCAAATCTGCCTCCGTCAAGAGCTTTTTCCGCTTTCTGAAACTGCAGGGCCATATCGACAAAAATCCTGTCCAGAAGATGGAAACGCCCCGTTTTGAAAAGCCCCTGCCCAAGTTCTTCACCCCCGAGGAGATCGACCGCCTGCTGAAAATCCCTGAACTGGACAACAAATTCGGCATCCGCAACCGCGCCATCTTTGAACTGATCTATTCTTCCGGACTGCGCATCGGTGAGGTTTGCGGCATTCTGCTGCGTGATCTGGATCAGAAAAACTGCCTGCTAAGGGTCAAGGGCAAAGGCAGCAAGGAACGCATCGTCCCGGTGGGCAGACCCGCTCTGGAAGCTATCAAGACCTATCTGTCCGTGCGCTCTGCCTTCGATCCGGAAGGTAAATCTGACCATCTGTTTTTGACCCGCTCCGGACTGCCTTTCTACACGCGCCAGATGAATATCATCCTGCAGCGCTTCATCCGTCTGATCGCCCGCCAGAAAGGCTTTTCACCCCATACCATCCGCCATTCCTTTGCCACCCACCTGCTGCAGAACGGTGCGGACCTGCGCGCCATCCAGCAGATGCTGGGGCACTCAAACCTCTCCACCACGGAGATCTACACCCATGTCACTCTGGAGGATATCAAAGCAGCCTATCACAAATCCCATCCCCGCGCCCGCGAAAAGAAAAGCTGAACACTGTTGTCGTAGTTCAAATTGTCCCAGTTTTGTCATTCCAGCGCAGGCCGGAATCCAGATTTTAATAACCACGGAATACACGAAATCCACGGAAATTGTCATTCCTGCTGTGGTGTCATCCTGAGCTCCGGGTCCCCGAAACGGTGCGAAGCACAGGTTGGGGTGGTTAGTCGAAGGGTTGGCAACGATCGCGTGTCTGGTCTTCGACTAAGCTCAGACTGACACGCAAACAAGAGGCAGTTTGAACTCCGGGAAAGCATTTAGTCCAGACTTAAAGTCCCTCAGGACAGCACTTTGAAACCCGGCACGTGAGTGCCGGGGCTCGGATCATCATATCTGACCAGTCCTTCAGGACGGCACTTTGTAACCCGGCACGTGAGTGCCGGGATCAGGATCAAAACTACAGACCAGTCCTTCAGGACGGAACGGCGTTCAGTCACGTAACGATTATGGTGTCGTCCTGCCGGACTCATTTGTTTTGTTGCAAGCTGCACGGCACTCACGTGCCGTGTTACATTGTATCGTCCCTGCGGGACTGTACCAGAAGTGTTAAGTTTTATTTTCCGGAGTTCGATATTTCCTTTGATAAACTGCCAAAGTATTTTTCCGGAGTTCGAAATTCCCTTGATAAACTGTCAAAGTGTTTTTCCGGAGTTCAAAATTCCCTTGCCAAACTGTCAGGAGTATGTTATATAATAGGGAATTTAGGACTTCGTAAAAACAAATGTGACCGCATTTGATTAACAGTCAGAAGCATCTTATCTTCTGGGGAATTTAGGACTTCGTAAAACTGGTTATTTTATTTGCATATACGTACGAAGTCCGAATTGCCCTGTTATACATCATGTCTTAGGTGTCTGTAATTCTGCCTTCAGGCAGGTATGATACATTTTCCAACTTCGTGTAAATGTTAACCCACCTGCGTAAACGCAGAACTACAACCAGAGATACCCTTTGGGCCAAACTCTGAACTCCTGGAAGCTTTCTGCCCGGGATTGACAATCCCTGACTCCAACAGATTGCCAATCTGCAAAACGACACACCTTCCACTTTTCCACTTTTCCACATTTTCTACCCCAAGATCTAAATATAGATCAAGAGTATATCAAAAGTATGGTTAAAGT
>Ga0209610_1001668_pt1 | contig 11372 bp, 10 predicted proteins | sample LakKivw275mmetaG_FD_184137 | JGI IMG/M metagenome (GOLD analysis project Ga0209610, IMG submission 184137) | Anoxic lake water microbial communities from Lake Kivu, Rwanda to study Microbial Dark Matter (Phase II) - Lake Kivu water 275m metaG... | ecosystem: Environmental > Aquatic > Freshwater...
ATATAAAATACTTTCCATAGTATTTTGTATTTTCGCTATTGTGGCGATGTTGATTTAATCAAAAAAATTTGAGCGCTCCAATTAAGGAGCGCTTTTTCTTAGATTAGAGAAATTTGGAGATAAAAAGTTTGGTGGCTCGGCCACCAAACTTTTTCTTTTAACGGAGTAATTTTAAATTAATGAAGTGCCGGTCATTTCTTCCGGTTTTTCTATTCCCATAATTTTTAAAATTGTCGGCGCGACGTCGGAAAGAACTCCCATTGGCGTCATTAAGCTCAAATCAGGGCTTTGATCGGGGGGTATCTTATTTTCCAGTTTCTTGTCAACAATAATAAACGGAACGGGATTGGCGTTGTGTTCCTTGTCTATTTCCCCATTTCGTAAATTGACCAATGCTTCGGCATTGCCGTGGTCGGCGGTAATAACCACAACCCAATCTCGTTTTAAGGCCAAATCCACCACTCGCCCAAGTTCTCCGTCCAAAACCTCCAGAGCCTTAACTGTTGCCGCCAAATCTCCGGTATGAGCAACCATATCGGGGTTAGCGTAGTTAACGGCAATAAATTTATATTTATAACGACTATCGTCAATTGCCCAAAGAATTTGGTGAGTTACTTCTTGAGCCGACATTTCCGGCTTTTGATCATAACTTGGAATACGGGGGGAAGGAATTAAAATTCTCTCCTCTCCTTCAAAAGGATCCTCTCTACCGCCGTTGAAAAAGAAAGTAATATGGGCATACTTTTCCGTTTCAGCAAGATGAAGTTGATTCAGGCCCATTTCACTAATTACCCTAGCTAAAGGATTTTTTATCACTACTGGCGGAAAAGCGATTACCACGGGCAAATTTTTTTCGTACTCCGTCATGGCGACAAAAAACAAATTTTTAAACTTATCCCTTTTAAAACCGTTAAATTCTTCTGAAACAAACGCTTTTGCCAATTCACGAGTGCGGTCGGCTCTAAAATTATAAAAAATAATAGCATCGTTATCTTTTATTATGCCTGTCGGCTTTGTGTCGGAAGTAATAACTACCGGACTAAACTCTTCATCATAAATTCCGTTTTTGTAAGAAGATTCAACCGCTTTAATCGGATTTGAAAACTCTTTTTCCGACAGCCCTTTAGTCATAGCCAAATAAACCGTTTCAATTCTCTCCCAGTGATTATCCCTATCCATCGCCCAAAAACGGCCAGCTAAAGTGGCAATTTGCCCCAAACCAATACTTTTAATTTTGGACAAAATATCTTTAATAAACCCTTTACCCTCATCTTTGGCCGTATCGCGTCCATCTAAAATAACATGAAGATAAATCCTGGAAAAATTATTTCTTGCCGCCAACTCCATTAAGGCGTATAAATGATCAATTGAAGAATGAATGCCTCCATTGGAAGTCAAACCTATTAAATGAAGGTTTGATTTATTTTGTTTGGCATGTTCAATGGCTTGAATAAAGGCCTGATTATTAAAAAAACTGCCGTCCATAATCGATCTATTGATTAGGGGCAAACTTTGCCAAACAATTTGACCGGCGCCAAGATTAAGATGACCAACCTCGGAATTGCCGGATTCGCCCCATGACAATCCCACCGCTTCTCCGGCAGATTGAAGAACCATCGTCGGATACAAAGCAATTAATTTATTAAAAACTGGCAATTTCGCCAATGTTATGGCATTTCCTTGGCTCGGCGGCGCTATACCCCAACCGTCTAAAATAACGAGGATAACCGGCTGAATTTTACCAGAAATGTTTACCATATAAATACTTTTTAAAATTGGTGTTGAGTTTAATCTTATTTAAATCACAAATTACAAACAATATCTAAATCCCGTGGCTTACAAACCCTAAACGACTGTTAAATCATTTCAAATAATTTCTTTCCCGCATAAATAGTATTTTCTTTTGAACAAAGCCCTTTCATTGCGAAAAGCTATTCGTCGCTGTTCTCGACATCCCGGACATCAAGTCGGCGGCGGGACTTTCATTTTTTCGTAAAACAAAAAGTCCTCGGGTTCGACGATAAACTCTTGTTGGCAATTCTGACAAATTCGTGTTTCCGATTTAGGCATATTCTTTGCCGATTACTAATTATTTATCTGTGAAAATCTTTTTTCCATAGATTTTTGGACAGAAAATTAAATTAAGGAAAGTATTTTTTTTACTTTGTCTTTCTTCTCCCAGGTAAATTCCTTTTCTTGCCTTCCAAAATGGCCGTAGCAAGCGGTTTTTTGATAAATCGGCCGTAAAAGATTCAGTTCGCGAATAATCATTCCCGGTCTTAAATCAAAAACTTCGGGAATAATTTCTATCAGTTTCTTCTCAGTAAGTTTGGGATATTTTTCCCCATTAATTGTTCCGAAAGTATCAAGATTGATTGAGAGCGGCTTTGTTCCGCCTATTACATAGGCCAATTGGATTTCACATTTATCGCAAATTCCGGACGCTACGATATTTTTAGCAATGTAGCGCGCCATATAAGCGCCCGACCTGTCGACTTTTGTCGGATCCTTGCCGGAAAAAGCTCCGCCGCCGGCGTGGCCGATTCCTCCATAAGTGTCAACTATTATTTTTCTGCCCGTGGCACCGCAATCTCCCACCGGACCGCCAACCACAAATCGACCGGTATTATTTATATAGAACTTCGTCTTTTTAGTTAAATACTTTTTGCAGACCGGCTTTATTACCTCTCTAATTATTGCTTCTCTTAATTCTTTGAGTTTTATGTCGGGATCATGCTGAGCGGCGATGACGACGGAATGCAAACAAACAGGTTTTGAATCTTGATATTGAACCGTTACTTGACTTTTGCCGTCCGGCCTCAGCCAGGGTAAAATTTTCTTTTTTCTTACTTCAGCCAGTCGGCGGACTATCTTATGACTGAGAGCTATGGGAAGAGGCATTAATTCCGGCGTTTCTTTACAGGCAAAACCAATCATCATTCCTTGATCACCGGCTCCCTGTTCTTCGGTTGCGGTTTTTCTCACCCCCAAAGCAATATCCGGTGACTGAGGATGAATGGCGTTAAAAACCGCCAAAGTATGGTAATCAAATCCGTATTCCGGTTTATCATAACCAATATCCCTAACCACCTCTCTGACTAAATTGTTTATGTCGACCCAAGCGTTAGTGGTAATCTCTCCTCCGACAATCGCGTAGCCGGTTCCCACGGCAACCTCGCAAGCCACTCGGCTATATTTATCGCCTTTTATAGCCACATCCAAAATAGCGTCTGAAATTTGATCAGCTACTTTGTCCGGATGACCTTCAGTAACTGATTCAGAGGTGAATAAAAACTTTTTCATATTTATTTTTTTTATTATTAATTTATTAACTTATAGATTGACAAAGATCACAGAGATCAGGCCCCCGTAGTTTAAATCTCTGTTTGATTTATTAGCGTCCGATTTCTATAATTTCTATAAAATTTTTACCTTGTCTTTTATTATCAGCGAATTGCCCGTCATTTCCTTTGGCTCTCTGACACCCATTAAATCCAAAATTGTCGGCGCGACATCAGATAACTGACCATTTCCCTCCAATAACCCCGCCTTGTTTGACCGCGACCAATTCTTTAATAAAAAATCACCAACCAAAATAAACGGCACCGGATTGATGGTGTGGCTGGTCACTATCTCATTTGTTTTTAAATCAATCATTTCTTCCGCGTTGCCGTGATCGGCGGTAACTATAAAAACGTATTTTTCTTTCTGGCCAAAATCAACTAAACGCTCCAAAGTTTTGTCAAGAAATTCTATACCCTGAATAGCCGCTTGAATGTTTCCCGTATGGCCGAGCATATCCGGATTGCAAAAATTAACCGTGATAAAATCCGGATGGCTATTTTTTATCTCGCTTAGAATTTTTTGACAGATCTCAGCGGTAGCCATTTCCGGCTTCATATCATAGTTTAAAACACTGGGAGAAGGGATACGAATTCTTTGTTCGCCAGCAACGGCTTCGTCGTACCCGCCGTTAAAAAAGAAAGTAATATGGGCGTACTTTTCTGTTTCAGCAATATAAAGCTGATTAAAATTTTTTAAAAGTACCGGCAAGCTATTCCTAATCTCCCGACTGGGATAAGCGGTTCTAACCCTGTCTAAATCGGGGCCAAAATCGGTCAAAGCAATAAAAAACGCATTAGGCCATTTTTTCCTTTCAAAAGACCCACGATTCTTTCTGTTAAAATCCTTTTGAACAAAAACTTTGGTCAATTGACGAGCGCGATCCGACCGCAAATTCATAAAAACGATTAAATCGCCGTCATTGATGGTGGCAATCGGTCTTTGATCCTTGTCTACAATGACGCTTGGAGTCAGAAACTCATCTGTTTCTTTGCGATTATACGCCCGAATAATCGCTTCTTCAGCGCTCATAACTTTTAAACCGCTGCCTAGTGTTAAAAGATTATAAACTTTTTCTGTTCTGTCCCATTTTTTAGTCCGATCCATAGCGTAAAAACGCCCGCATAAACTTGCCACCCTCACCTTAATATGAGATTGGTGATTATTCTTAATTTGAATTTCAAATCTCTTTAAAATGTTTATCGCCGCATGTTGAGGAGAATCTCGGCCATCGGTAAAGAGATGAAGAAAAATTTCTTCAATCCCCCGTCTTTCGAACAGTTGAAGGGCGGCCAACCAATGTTCGGGCGAAGAATGCGCACTATTTTCTTCCGTAACCAAACCTATCAAATGAACTTTTGATTTGTTCTTTTTTAAATAATTTATCCCCTCCAAGAAAGCCGGATTTTTAAAAAAGGTTCCATCTTTAATACTTTCGGAAATATAAACAGCGTCATCTTTAACAATTCGGCCGACCCCTAAATTCAAATGCCCGGCCTCTGAATTGCCCGGTTGATCTTTCGGCAGGCCGACACAACGACCATAAGCGCAAAGTTCGGTATATGGATATTTATTTTTTAAAAAATTAAAAAAGGGAGTTTTCGCCAATGTTATGGCATTTCCTTGGCTCGGCGGCGCTATACCCCAACCGTCTAAAATAACGAGGATGACCGGCTGAATTTTACCAGAAATATTTACCATATAAATACTTTTTAAAATTGGTATTAAATCCAATTTTGCTGAAATCACAAATTAAAAATTATAACGAGATAAAAGAACTGACCTCTGTAAGGGCCTCTGTAAAATTGCATTCTACTTTATAGATTTATTTTATAGAGAACCCCTTTACTCCACCACGACGTTCGTCGGACAAATAGACATCCCGGACACTAAGTCGGCGCTGGGACTTGTATTTTCTCGTAAAAATCAAAGTCCTCGGGTTCAATAATAAACTCTTGGTGGCAATTCTGACACTTGACCGATTTTGACTTTTGATTGGTCATTTTACATTTTTATTTTTTACTTTTTAATTCTTCTTCTATCTCCATCAATCGATTGTATTTGGCCACTCTTTCTCCCCTATTAGGCGCACCGGCCTTAATAAAATCAGCGCCAACCGCCACGGCTAAATCGGCGATAAAATCATCATTAGTCTCACCGGAACGATGAGAAATAACGATTCGATACTTATTATTTTGGGCCAAGTTAATACAGTCTATCGTTTCAGTCAAAGTTCCGATTTGGTTGAGTTTAATCAAAACCGCATTAGCGGCCCTATTCTCAATTCCCATTTTCAGACGACTGACATTAGTGGTAAACAAATCATCGCCAACGACCAGAAAATTGTTGTTTAAAGAAACAATTTTCTTTGTCAATTCAGGCCACAAACCCCAGTCATCTTCGGAAAACGGATCTTCAATCAAACATAAAGGATATTTTTTAAACCAACGCAGATAAATATCCATCATCTCTTTATTGGAACGTTTTTTTCTCTCAAAAAAATATTTTCCTTTTTCTTCATTATAAAAAGACGAAGCGGCGACATCCAAACCGAAACACACTTCGTCGCCCAATGAATGGCGAGTAAACTCGGAAATACTAACCAATAATTCAAAAACTTTTTCCGTATTTTTTAACTTGGGAGCGAATCCGCCTTCGTCGCCAACAGCAAAAGTCTGTCCCCTCTTTTTTAAAACATCTCTTAATGCCCAAAAGACCTCTGTCCCCGTTTTTACTTTTTCTTTAAAATCTCCTTGTTTCATGGGAATAACCATAAATTCTTGAATATCCAATCCCGAATCAGAATGTTTGCCTCCATTAACAGAATTGAATAAAGGCGTCGGGAGTTTATAATCATTTCTAAACTGGTAGATATTGGCTATATATCGATATAAAGGCAAGGCTTCCGTTTTAGCCGTGACTCGAGCAACGGCCAAAGAAACGGCCAACGCCGCATTGGCCCCTAATCGGCTTTTATTTTTCGTTCCATCTAAATCAATTATTGTTTGGTCAATTTGTTTTGGGTCAGCTTCTTGTCCGATTATCGCCGGTGCGATTATCTTTTTAATATTCTCAATTGCCCTTAACACTCCTTTGCCGGCATAATTTTTAAAATCATTATCGCGTAACTCCAAGGCCTCATATTTGCCAGTCGAAGCGCCGGAAGGAACAGCCGCTTTAGCTTCGTTTCCATTTTCTAAAACCACATTGGCTTCGACTGTCGGGTTGCCCCGTGAATCCAAAATTTCTCGAGCGAATACGTTTTTAATTTTCATATTAACATTATTATTACTTATTATTTACAATTTATCGCTTATTGCTGGTTATCAAAGGTTTAATTCCCGGCAAAATTTTTCCTTCCAAAAATTCCAACATAGCCCCACCGCCGGTGGAAATAAATAAATTGGATAACCGATTAATTGGATAACTGGTTAATTGGGTAAGAGCGGCAATGGTCTCTCCGCCGCCGATCGCTATTCGGGCTTCTCTGTTTTTAGAAATCCTCCGCGCCATAGCCATCGTCCCCTGATTAAAATTTTTGTCTTCAAAATATCCCAGCGGGCCATTCCAGATTATCATTTTAGCATTTTTAACATATTGAGAAAATAACCTAATCGTTCCCTCTCCAATATCCAAAATCCTAAAATTGTCCGCCAATTCGGCGAGTTTATTAATCTTTATATTTTTAATCTGCGCTTTTAACTTTTGATTTTTAACTTTTAACTTTACTCTAACGTCTGCTGGTAAAATAATTTTTTTATTTTTTATCAATTTTTTGCTCAGACCGAGCATTTTGGGTTCGTAAGTCGATTCACCGACATTATAACCGCCGGCGACCAAAAAATTATTCGCCAAAGCGCCGCCAAGTAAAACATAATCAGCGACTTTCGCCAGATTTCTAATAAGGCCGATTTTGGTGGAAATTTTCGCCCCACCGATAAGCGCTACAAAAGGACGGCTTGGCTTTCGCAAAAAATCACTTAAATTTTTAATCTCTTCTTCCAGATTAAAGCCGGCATAACTCGGCAAATACCTGGTGATGGCGTTAACTGAAGCGTGCCGCCGATGACAAACTGGAAAAGCGTCGTTGACATAAATATCTGCCAAAGACGCCAATTGTTCAGCAAACTTAGGGTTATTTGTTTCTTCGCCGGCGTAAAACCGAAGGTTCTCCAATAAAACGACGTCTCCGCTATTCATCTTTCCAAGGGCCCCCTCAACCTTGGAGCCAATGCAATCATTGACAAATTTTAAATTTATAACCCTGGCTTTATGCTTTAAAATTTTCTTGAGATGATTATATAAAGGTTTTAGAGTATATTGTTTTTGTGTCTCTGATTTGTATTTTTCATTTTTTATATTTAATTTTTTATTTCCCAACGGCCTTCCCAAATGACTGATTAAAATTACTTTGGCTCCCTTGTTCATCAAGTATTTAATAGTTGGCAAAACGGCTTGAATTCGCGTTTCATCAAGCAGTCGCCCATTTTTTACTGGACAATCAAAATTGACCCTAAGCAGGATTTTTTTATTTTTCAAATTTTTTACATTTTTGATTGACTTTAGTTTCATAAGTCATTATTTTCCAACTCTTGTAAAAATTGTTTTGCCTCCTTAACTACCTCTGGATTCTCTTTTTCAATTACTTCTAAGACATTTTTTAGATTTTGCCGCGATTTCTCAACTTGATCATCTAGCATAACTGCTTTTTGCAAAATATCAATTGCTCGAACATAATCCTCTTGATAAAGATAGGTTTTAGCTAATTCAAAATAAATTTGCTGACGCCGAGGAGAAAGTTCCAGGGCTTTTTCCAATGCCTGTTGCGCTTCTTTAATATAATCGCGATTATAATGGACGGCTAAATTATATAATTGGCCTAAATATAGCCACTGGCGTGCATCCAAAGGATGTTCTTGGACACTTTTCTGATATTCGGCAATGGCCATTTCCGTGCCTTGCCTCAAAAGATTAAAGTCGGTCTCATTGGCGATTTTTTGATATTCTTCAGCTATTGTTTGGGCTAGATAAACTCTGATTTCCTGATTGGTAAAAGCCGGCTTGGCTAGGGCTTTTTCATACCAATAAAGACCTGATCTTAAGTCGACTTCCGAGGTATGAAGCGCCCTGACACCCAAACGAGATTGCTGAAACGGTTCAATGTTGAATTTATATATCGCCCAAGGCAAAAAGACAGCAATCAAAAAAATTAAAATCGGTAGAGGTATTTTTCTACTAGTTTTAAATTTCTCTTTGTTTGGATCATTCTGACGCATTCGGGTATTAGAGTCGCTTTGAGTTATAAAATAAACTAATCCCAAACAAAAATAAAAAACAATCAGTGACGCCGGATTATCAAAAACAAAAAGATTTTGAATAAAATAAAATAAAAAAAGACAACTTATTAAAACGCGAGTGGCCGGAGCCCATTTGTCAACGGCAATTATTTGGGCAATTTCCGACTTGGGCAACTGGGCATTTGAGCAATCGGCAGTAGCGCGTTTATAGAGTAATAGCCAAAAAACCGCAATCCAAACAGCCAAATAAGACAGGGTCCCCACAATTCCAGTTAAGGCCATCAAATCAACAATTTGATTATGCGAGCGGTCAAACCAAGTACTTTCTTCGCCTCCACGGAAATAAAACGGCTGATAATTCTGGTTAAAAATCACATTGTAATTTTCCCATCCCTGGCCAAAAATTGGGCGGTCTTTAAACCCTTTCCAACCCGCTTGCCAGGCCGTTATGCGGTCTTTAATGCCGCCCGTCAAATCAACTAAACGGTAAACAAAATCTGGCGCGCCCTTAACCCAGTCCTTATCTTTTTGAGTGGGCAAAAACGCCACTATAACCACGGCAATAATTATCAATAAAATAAGCGTTAATCGCGCTCCTATTTTCCCCATTTTAACGAAACGAGTTTTGGTTTGTTTAAAATTATAAAACGCCAAAAAACAAAGAAAGAAAAAAATGGCCACCCCCAGGGCTAAAATCACTCCCCGAGAAGCGGCAATTAACGCCATAGCCAAGTTGAAAAAGGCAAAAATAATAACCAAAATCTTCCTTACTAACTTATTCTCTTTTAGACACAGGAATATAGCTAAAAAAAAGTGAAGGGCGGTATAAACAGCAAAAAAAATAGAATTACCCAAGGGGCCGGACGGCCTAATTGCCCAATATCCCCTCGCCATTTTTTCTCCGGGCAACAAAAACCATAATTCCATTTTTTGCCCTACGCCATAAAGACAAACCAAAAAACTGCTTAATAAACTGGCCCAAACCAATTCTCGCCAGTCCTTCCAAGTCCGAAAACCGCTAATCAGAATCAAAAAACAAATGTAAAAATGAACAATGACCAAAATGCCATTCATCCGTTGTTGGGTACTCCAAAAACTTCTGAAAATATCGACGCCGGTTAAGGCAGTTAAAATCAAAGCGGCTGTGAATAACGTCAGGGCCGCCACTAAGGGATTCCTCCAGTCGGGTCTATATTTTTTACCGCCGTAAATGGCCAAAAACAGCCAGGCGACAAAAATAATTTCAACTATGGCCTGAAAAGCCACCATCTTACTGAAAATATAAGGATAAAAAACCGGTTTATAAACCAAAAGGGGTAAAAATAAAATAATAACCACACCGACCCTAATAAACCATAATAAAAATTTTTCAATCCTTAAAGACATGGTTAAAATTATATCAATTTTAAAATAAATAAACAAGGATATTCCCCAACGGGGTTGACACCTTTTGACACCTTGATATAATTAATATATGCAAGAAATAAAACCAAATAATGTTTATACCACCGAGGAAACACGTAATTTTCTGAAAATCAGCAAAAGCACAATTAAACGCTGGCTGAAAAGGGGTCTGATCCGCGCTAATAAAATCGGCGGCCAATACCGCATCTTGGGCGCGGAAATTTTGCGTTTAATCTCCCCCGACTTGGAAAAGGAAGCACAAAAACTCTACCGCGAAATAAAGGAAAAAACGAAACAAAGAGTAAAAAACTGGTAATTTATTTTTTCTCGCTATAATCTTTATGAATTATTCTATTATCGGCACCGGGTTTATTTCTCCCCGCCATTTGGAGGCCATCTATTACACTCACGGCAAAATCGTCGACATCGTCAACACGGCACACGGAAAAGACACGTGGAAAAAAGTCGTCAAAAATCCAAAAACTGATTGCGTAGTCATTCTAACTCCCAACGATCTGCATTTTAAAATGGCTCTGGCCGCGGCGAAAAATAAAAAAATCGTTCTTTGCGAAAAACCTCTGACCATTAGTTCCAGACAAGCGGAAATCCTATCAAAATATAAAAACATATTTACAGTTCTACAATTAAGACACCATCCTTTGGTTAAAGAATTGAAGAAAAAAATATCCGCCGGAAGGAAAAAAAATGAAAAATACGAAGTGGACATGGACATCGCCGTCCACCGCGACAAAGACTATTACAAAATCTGGAAAGGACAGTTTAAAAGATCCGGGGGCGTGCTTTTCAACCTGGGCATCCACTATTTTGACCTTCTTCTATACCTTTTCGGCCAACCGAAGAGAATAAAAACTTTGACTTTGAATGAAAAAACCGGTACCGGTATTATTGAAGGTAAAAACTATGTCTGCCACTGGCATGTCAGCACTGACGAGACAAGACAAAATCAAAGACGGGTCTTTAAGATAAACGGAGAAAACTACAACTTTTCCGCCAAGGACAATCTTTCTTATGAAAATCTCCATCGTTTCGTTTATGAAGACTTATTGAAAAGAAAAGGAACCACGCCCAAAGAAGCCCTCAAGTCCATTAAATTAATAGAAAAACTGTATGCATCATTGGCATCATAAAACCGCGGAAATCTCCCCGAAAGCCAAAATCGGCCAAAAAACTAAAATCTGGCAGAATTCCCAGGTTATTGGGAACGCCAAAATCGGAGAAAACTGCGTCATCGGCCACAACTGCCTTGTCGGCTCTGAAGCTGAACTTGGCAACGGCGTAAAACTGGAGTCAAATATAGACGTTTGGGAC
>Ga0209610_1001670_pt1 | contig 11367 bp, 10 predicted proteins | sample LakKivw275mmetaG_FD_184137 | JGI IMG/M metagenome (GOLD analysis project Ga0209610, IMG submission 184137) | Anoxic lake water microbial communities from Lake Kivu, Rwanda to study Microbial Dark Matter (Phase II) - Lake Kivu water 275m metaG... | ecosystem: Environmental > Aquatic > Freshwater...
GCACCGGTTGCAGTGCCGGAGGGCTGAAGATGTCCATGATCCCGCCCCGGCGCGCCACCTGGAATACCTTGTTCACCTGATATTGGGGTTCGAAGCCCATATTGACCAGGTCTTGCATCAACTGGCCGGGGGAATAATCCATTCCGGGACGCAGTTCCCTGATGTGCCCCGCAATATTCTGCAAGGTGGGGAGATAACGCAGCAGGGCACGGATCGAACAACTATAAAGCGCCGGCCTGCCCCGGATGACATGGTCGATGCAGAGCATGCGGGTGGCGCGAATGGAATAATGCGGCGAGCGTTCCTCATAGGGAAGGATCTCATAATCGGGCAGATAATGCGCCTGTTCCGATCCCACCAAAGTGCAGAGGTCATCCCAGATATCCTCGGCAATGATATCATCCTGGGCAACGATGATCACATTCCTGCCGGTGGCCTGCCACAGATGGACGGCCACAAGCGCCCGCGCACTCTGATTCAGATGGTGGAGCTGATACAAAGGACCGGTATCCGGCAGGGAGGTCAGCGAGGAAAAGAATCCGGAGCGCTGCAGACAGGGCTGGAGCTGATCGTATAACATCATAATAACTATAGAGGTTCCGTGCTCACATAACTGCCTATGATCTTGGTGAGTTTGCCGCTTTCGAAGGAAATGGTGAGCCGGGCATCGCTGCCGGTGCCATCGACACTGAGGACTATGCCTTTGCCATGATCGGCATGATAGACGGGCTGGCCGATCCGGAAGAGTTTGTCCTTTTCTGTGATGAAGTGTTTTTTCTTGGGACGCCGGGGGCTGCTTTTTACAAAACCGGTGCCATCGGTGGAACCGGCAAACAGGGTGGGATCGAGTCCCTCCAGGAACAGGCTGGGCTGGGTGAAGCTGAAGCTGTCATAGGTGCGCCGGCTTCTGGCATGGCTCAAAAGCAGTAGTTTACGGGCACGGGTTACACCCACATAGAACAAGCGGCGCTCCTCTTCCACAGCTTCCGGTTGGGACATGCTCATGCGGTGGGGCAGCAGCTCGTTTTCCAGCCCCACGATGAACACACAGTCGAATTCCAGACCCTTGGCATTGTGCAGGGTCATCAGGCGCACGCTTTCCTGCTCGTTCTTCAGCAGATCCAGATCGGTCTGCAGAGCCACAAATGGCAGATAGTCGGAAACGGTGGGGGATTTATCATGCTCGGTCCGCCAGCGTTCACTGAATTCGCTGACCGAGCCGACAAATTCGATCAGGTTCTCCGCCCGTGAAACATCCTTGGGGTCTTTGCTGTTGCGGTATTGGCTGATCAATTCCAGGGAATCCACGATGTCCTTGACCAGCTCCAGCACGGGTGCGGTTGGTGCCGAAGCGCGCCACAGGGCAAGTTTGGCGGCAAAGTCTCCGATCCGGGTTTGGGCAGCCGGATTCAGTTCGGCGATGGCGGCTGAGTTTTGCACCGCCTGATAGAGCGTGATCCGGGTTTGGGCGGCAAAGCCCAGCAAGCGTGTAACCGATACCTGCCCGATCCCCCGCGGCGGTTCGTTGATGATGCGCAGCAGGCTTTCCGAATCGGAAGGATTGGAGATCACGGCCAGGTAGGCGATCAGGTCTCGGATCTCCTTGCGCTGGTAGAAATGCAGGCTGCCGATGATGCTGTGCGGTATCTTGTTCTGCAGCAGGGCATATTCGAACACCCGGGATTGGGCATTGGTGCGGTAGAGCACGGCGATCTGGTCATAGCTGATGCCGCCGGCCTTGAGCTCGATGATGCGCCGGACAACCTGGTCCGCTTCGTCCAGTTCATCCTGGTAACGGTTCAGTTCCGGTTTGGTGCCTTCACCCAAGTCTGACCAGAGGTCCTTGCTGTGCCGGCGGCGGTTGCTTCTGATGATGGCATTGGCAAGATCGAGGATGCTCATGGTGCTGCGATAGTTCTGTTCCAGGCGGATGGAGCGCACATTGGAATAGTCCCGCTCAAATTCCAGGATATTGCGAATGGTGGCACCCCGGAAGCTGTAGATCGCCTGATCGTCGTCCCCCACCACACACACCTGCTGGTGCACTCCGGCGATCTGATGAACGATCTCGAACTGAGCTTGATTGGTATCCTGATATTCATCGATCATCACATAACGAAAGAGCTTTTGATACTTGCTGCGCACCGCTTCGTTGGTTTGCAACAGTTTGGCGGTGTAAAGCAGGATATCGTCAAAATCCAACGCCTGATTGAGCAGCAGATTCTGCTGATAGAGGCTGTAGATCTGCAGCACTTTGGAATCGAACTCGTCCCCTGGATAAGCTTTTCCCGGCGTTTCATTATTGCGATGGATAAGATCCTCCGGCAGCAGCAGGCGGTTCTTGTATTTGCCGATCCTGCTCAGCACCCTGGGCAGGGGAAGCTTTTGAGGGTCATAGCCCTGCTGTTTGTAGATCCTTTTGAGCAGGGATTTCTGGGCATCCTCGTCATAGATGGAGAAGTTTGAGCCAAAGGGAAGCTGCGCTGCCTCGAAACGCAGGATTCGGGAGCACAGGGAGTGAAAGGTGCCCACCCAGAGTGAGCGGACAGGAAAGTTCAGCAGCTTTTCCAAGCGTTCCTGCATTTCCCGAGCCGCTTTGTTGGTAAAGGTAACCACCAGAATGTTCCAGGGCGGCACCTGTTTTTCCTTCAGCAACCAGGCACAACGGTAGATCAGGGAACGGGTCTTGCCACTGCCGGCCCCGGCCAGCACCAGCAGGGGTCCTTCGGAGTAGGTTGCCACCCGGAGCTGCTGTTCATTTAGCTCCTGCGAGAGATCAAGGGTCATGAAATCCCTATACGGGAACGCGGACAAAGGTGGGCAGGCTCAATCTACCCTCCAGCCGTCCCTCCGGATAGATCTTGAAAGCGGAAATCTTGTAGTAGTAATCTCCCGGAGTTATATAGTGCCAAGGCTTGGAACCGTGGCTGCAGGAATTGGTGAACACCGTGTCCACTATGGCGTAGGTGGAATTGTAGGCCAATCCCCGGTAAACATAATATCCATCCGTACTGTAGATCGAATTGGCACTCCAGGTGATGCTCACAAACTTGTTGACCGCACCCGCCGGTGAAGGACTGCAGACCACATTGGAGACTGTCTCCGGGATCACGATCTGGGGATTCCCATTGGGATCGAGCGGATTGGAGCGTTTCAATCCACAGGATACAGTGAACAGCAGGGATAAGATCAGCAGAAGGGTTAATATTCTTTGCATGGCATCCTCAAAATCTGATTTCCACACCGGTGGGGGTGATCTGGACTGGCCGGTTGGCATAGTTTTCCACCACCCGCCGCCAGACAGCAGCGTTGTAATCGTCCGTGCCCTGGATCACATCGAAGAGGTTGTAGCCCCAGACCACCAAACCAACGCCGAGGAAGATCAGCGAATACTGGCGCGGCCCGGTGGCGGCATTGTAATAGGTCTCGATCTGTTCCACCTGCGTGGCGCTCTGATATTTGTCATAGTAATACAGACTGCGGTCATAGAAATAGAGCGACGCTCCCACCAGCAGCAGTTCGGTGGCCAGAAAGATCGAACCCTTGGTGTTCTGTTTATTGGAGAATTGCCCCCAACCCGGGGCCAGGGCGGATTTGATGATGTTCCCACGCATGGAATTGGCTTCCATCTCATAGATCTGGAGCAGCTTCTGCCGTTCCAGCAGCTCGGTGCGGTATTCCGCCCGTTGCCGCCAATCCATCCAGCCATATTTGGTGCTGTCCGAGAATTGGACGATGTCGAATCCCGCCTGGGCGGACAGGAATGTGATGCCAACCAGCAGAAGGAGAAGCAGATAGATTTTTCTCATACTCACCTCATCAACGCTTCGGAAATCTTGTTCAGGGGAGTGATGCTGCGGTCGCGCAGATTCACCTGCCAGACATAGAAATAGGTGTCCTGAGGCGTGATCAGGTCATAACGGGCTTCATATTTGAACTGACCGGTGGAGATCAGTATCTTCCATCCGGAATCCCTGATCTCGCTGCGTTGATAGCGTTTCAGAAGCTCTTCGCGCTGTTTTTGGATGCGGGTGTTCAGCAATCCGCCCCGGTATTCGTTCACAATGCGCTGGGCAAAGGACACGGGATCGGATTGGGCCTCGAGCAGATTCTGCATCTGGGCGGCTTTGGTTCGATACTCGGGTCTGTTGTTCAGGTTTGAGGCCTGCCGGTAGAGCGAGAGCGCCTCCGAGTAACGGCTGGCGGATTCGGCTTTCTCCCCTTGTTGAAAGAGTTCTGCAGCCCGGGCGATATTGGCTTTGATCGTGTTCAGGCGCCCGATCGCCTCCAGGGCGGGAGGGTAATTGGCAATGATATCGAAGGTTTTTTCATAATGCATCTGTGCCGCATCGAAATTCCCTTCTGCCAGCAGGCTGTCTCCCCGTCGGATATATAGTGATGCCACATCCTGCAGGCGCCTGTCCACCTCGGCTTTTTTGCGGGGATCATACTGCACTGCGATGCGGAAAAAACGATCTGCCTCCAGATAATCCTGACCGGCCAGAAAGTCCTCCGCCTGCCCCAGATAGGCTTCGGCGATCAGAACGTTGATCTCATCGTTGTTCACCACCGGGTAGCGGGCAAGCTCGAACAGTATGCGGAGCCCCTCACTATAATAACCCGAGCTATACAACCTCTTGGCATAGGCCACTTTGTTCGGAACGAAACGCAACACCTGCTTGCGGCTGACCACTTCATAGCTGTTATTCGGATAGTTGTCAAACAGATGCATGTAGTCCGCCCAGGCTTTGTCATGATCTACAAAGACATCCAGGGCGAAATTGATCCGGCGCGAGAGCATTTCCGGAACCAGTTCGGAATCCGGGAACTCCCGCAGTATGGCATTCACATAATCCAGCGCCAGTTGCGGGTTGTTCGCTTTCTGGGCTTCATCGGCCAGAAATCTGTAGATCTCGCCCAACACGACATCCGCTTCCTCGGAATTGGATAGTTTCAAAAAACGGATGCTCAGTTGCCAGGAATTGCGCTCTTTGGCCAGCAGGGCAAGCTCGTAATAGCAGCGGGACCGCACCATTTCGCTGCGGGTGACCAGGGCTCCATTGTTGCCCTTTTGGATGTACTCATCCAGCTCCTGGATGGCAGCGGCATAGCGCCGGTTGTTATAGTGATCCTCAGCGCTGCGCAGTTTATTCATCTCACAGGCACTGATGCCTCCCAGGAGCAGGAGGAGCAGCAGAGTCCTGAAAGCTTGGTTTCTGGTGATCATCTACAGCGTATAGACAGTATCTTCACGGGCAAAATCAAAGATTTCGGAAGGCGTGGCCGCGAGTGCCTGTTTCAGCTCATCCGAAATGCCATGGGTGAGCAGGATGCGTTTGATCCCGGAATACTCCAGTTTGAGTACTTGCCGAGCCTCCGGATGCAGGGCATCGATGATCACCGTGTGGCAGTGCGGAAGGATCCCGGACAGGCAATCGGTGGTGGCAATATCGGAAGTGTAAAGCAGGGAACCCTCGGTATCGGTGATCATAAAGCCATAGGAACTCATCTGATTGGGCAGGTTGCCCGCTTTGATGATCTCGGCATAGCCTAAAAGATGATCGGTTACCACCGGTGTGACCTCGGGATAGTAGAGCTCGCATTCTTTGCAGTCGTGTATCTGCAAAGGAAAGCTGAACTTCTGAATGAAGGTATACTGCAGCTGGATCATTTCCAGCACCGCGGCAGGGCGTTCCGGCAGGAAAAGGTGCAAAGGTTTGCTGCGGTTTTGCAGATAAAGCATCTGCAGCACCATGAAGATGCCGGAAAGGTGATCGGGATGATAATGGCTGATATAGATGGCATCCAGCTTGTTCTGGTCCAGCTGGTGCCGGAGCAACTGCCGGTAGGTTCCTTCACCGCAATCGAACAGCAGGTGGTTTTCTCCCACCTGCACATACAAGGCACTGAGATGTGTATCCAGATTCGGCAATCCGGGACTGATGCCCAGCATAATGAATCTCATTGCTTACCCCTTGCAGTTTTTTGTTGGTTGCTGGGAACCACGATCGGAATCTGGTCCAGCTTGCGCCCAAAGATCAGGAAAAAGGCGGCGAACATCACCGTGGTGATGATCAGCAGCACCCTCTCCCCAGTGATGAAGATGATGATTGTGGTGAGGGCGATCAGGACATTGATGGTATAGATGATGATCGCCGTAACCTTGATCGAACCCAAGGCGGTATTGATGCGATGGGTGGAATGGTCTTTCCCCCCCTGCATCACATGCCTGCCATCCCGTTTACGGGTATAGCTCACCAGAGAGATATCGAAAATGGCATAGCTGAGCAGCAACACCGGCAGCAGGTAGAACATATTGTCCTCATGGGTCAGCACGGCATAGCGCGCCATCAGGATACCCATCGAGGAGAGGAAATATCCGATGAACATGGAACCCGCATCACCCAAAAAGATCTTGGCGGGATTGAAATTGTAGGGTAAAAAACCAAAAGTGGAACCGGCAAAGCTGAGTGAGATCAGCCCGATCAGCGCCATAGTCTGCATATTGGTGTTATTGGCATTGGTGAGGCTGAAGGCAAAGAACCCCAGGCCCAGGATCCCCGCCATCCCGCTGATGATGCCATCCATGTTGTCCAGAAAGTTCAAGGCGTTCATCAGGCCCACCATCCACAGCAGCATCAGGGGCAGGGAGATATAAATCGTACCGAACATCTGCTGCAGCTCCTGAACGCTGAAATTGCTGAATATGAACAGCATACTCACCAGCAATTGCCCCAGTAGCTTGATCAGGGGGCGCATGCCCCGGCGGTCGTCCACCAAACCGATCAGCACGATGATCACCGAGCCGGCCAGATAGCCCAGCATGGCTTTGTCGAAATAACGTCCGGGAGAGATGGCCACATCATAGATGCAGAGCAGGAAGAATCCCAGAAACACACTGAGCCCCCCCATTAGGGGCACGCAGGTCAGGTGCATCTTGCGGGCTTCCGGTTTGTCCACGAAATTGATCGCACGGGCAAAGCGGATGATGAATGGTGTCAAACCATACACCAGCAACCAGGACATTATGAACACGCTCAGGTATTCATAGATCCGATCTTCCATTACGTTATCTCCAAACTTCGTTTCAGATCACATTCCCCACAGGGCTAGTTTTTGTCAATGCAAAAAGGAACACAGCTTCCCAGGAGAGGATAGGCTTGATCTTATTCCTTGACGGATTCTTCTCATGCTTTTGATGGTTTCCCCAAAGATATCATAATCCAAAAAGAAGTAAAAATGCATTATCTCAAAGTAGCTCTTCTCTATGCCAGCCTGCTTCTGGCAGCCATCGGATCATCAGCGCAAGCACCGGACTGGCTGTGGGCTCAAACCGCCGGAGGCACCAACAATGATTATGGTTGGGATTTGGCTACCGACGATAGTGGAAATTGTTATGTGACCGGGTATTTTGAGGGTGCCGCTGATTTTGGATCAGTATCTCTTATTGGTGGTGGCGGATACAACTTCTATGTGGGCAAACTCGACACCAGTGGCAACTGGCAGTGGGCAAAGTCTATAGATGCACTGACCAGCCAGGGAAATGGCATCGCGGTCGATCCCTCAGGAAACTGCCATGTGATGGGATCATTTCTCTTAACAGCGATTATTGGCGACACTACTTTGGTCTCAGCAGGTGGCTCGGATGTCTTTATTGCGAAATTGGACTCCGCAGGCAACTGGCTGTGGGTAAGGCAAATCGGAGGATCGGGATCTGAATATTGCCATCAGGGAATAGCCCTGGACAGCTATGGAGACATCTATGTTACAGGTCATTTTGAGCAATCGGTGACTATCGGCTCGAGCACTTTGTCCAGCACTGGCGGAATGGATGTCTTTATTGCGAAACTGGACTCTGGGGGAAACTGGCTTTGGGCAAGGCGGGCGGGTGGCTCTGCATATGATGATATGGGATTGGGGATAGCCACCGATAGCGCTTCCAACTGCTACGTAACCGGTGTGTTTTATGGATCAGCCGATTTTGGCCCCACCACCTTAACTACAAGCGGGATTAGCGATATCTTCATTGTAAAATTGGATGGTAATGGAAACTGGCTTTGGGCAAAGCGGGCGGGGGGAATCGACACTGATGCAGGGTATAGCATAGCCACCATGGCAGATGGATCCTCTTACCTGACCGGATCGTTCAGACGCACTGCGGATTTTGGCGACCACACACTGATAAGCGTAAACCAATATCCAGATATCTGCATTGCCAGAATTGACTGTGACGGCAACTGGCTTTGGGCACGACGCGCCGGTTCCGCTGATTATGGAGACGGGGATCATGGCCACGGTATCACTGTAAACTCCTGTGGGGATTGCTTTGTGACCGGACGATTCCTCGGAACTGCCGATTTCGGGACCTCGATCCTCACCAGCCGTGGCAGCAGCGATGTGTTCGTAGCCGCCCTCGACGCATTCGGAAACTGGCTTTGGGCCAAACGCAGCGGCGGTCAGAGCTGGGATTCTGGTTTAGCAATCAGTACCGATCCGCAAGGCAATGTCCTCGTTACCGGGATTTTTTTCGGAACAGCCACCTTTTCGCCTATTGGCATCACCAGTGTTGGCGGGCAAGACATTTTTATCGCAAAACTATCATTGGCTGTGGAGAACAATGATCCGCAAGCTCCCGAACCGCCTCCCTTTTCCATCTTGTATGATCCCCACCCCAATCCTTTCCGCAAGGGGGACAGGGTCATAATTGACGCCAGGATCGCCGACGGTGAGACTGGATTCCTCACGATCTGCAATCTCCGTGGACAGATTATAGTCATTCAACAGCTTGGGCCGGGAACGCATCAGATCAGTTTCAACACCCACTGCCTGGCTTCCGGCATCTATCTGTGCAAACTCCGAACCCCGTCTGTGAATAGCGCCCGTAAGCTGATCCTGCTGAAATAACTCACTGGGTGGGGAGGGCTGCAGATGGTGAGGGCTAATCAACTGATATCAATTGAAAGCAATGACACGAAAGACGATCTGGACTGGATGTCTGGTCATCAATGTGGTGGCAAGCGAATCTTACTCCTCCACTTCTCTCATTGGAAACACCTGTTTATTGATTACCCACTACCTTTGTAGACAGAGTCTGTTGCCTGCTCAGCTTGAGAGTCCGCGCGTGGCTGAGCGGACGAAATCCACGAAGATCAGCTGTTCGGGAGTGAGAGGACCCATCTCTTCGATCTTGGCCAAAGCTTGGGAGGTATTCAGTCCCTTGCGGTAGAAGAGATTGTAGACTTCTTTGATCGCCGCCACCGCCTCGCTGGAAAAGCCCTTGCGCATCAGTCCCACGCTGTTCAAACCAACGGTCTGATAGGGGTTGCCCTGCCCGCGGGTGTAGGGTGCGATATCCTTCTTAATGGCAGAAGCGCCACCCACAAAGGCATGGGTGCCGATATGCACGAACTGGTGGACAGCCGTCATTCCGCCCAGTGTGGCATGGTCTTGGATATGGACATGCCCTGCCAATTGAACCACATTGGCGATCACGCAGTGGGAGCCGATCTGGCAATTGTGAGCCACATGCACATATTCCATCAGCAGGTTGCCATCCCCCACCACAGTATCCTCCTCCTGTTGGTTGGAGCGGTTTATGGTGCAGAATTCGCGGATGGTGTTGCCGTTGCCGATTCTCAACCGGGTTGATTCACCCTTGAACTTGAGGTCCTGGGGATCGGTGCCGATCACGGCAAAGGAAAAGATTTTGTTGTCATCTCCGATGCTGGTCTCTCCGGCGATCACCACATTGGACTGGATCAGGTTCCCCCGGCCCAGCTTCACCTGGGGCCCGATCCGGCACCAGGGCCCGATCTGGCAATCCTCGCCGATCACGGCTCCTTCGGCAACAATGGCGGTGGGATGGATGAAGGTCATTTGTTCTTCTCCTGGATCATTGCCATGAAATCGCCTTCCGCCACCTTGTCGTTGCCCACATAGGCTTCACCGTGCATCTTGGAAAGCGACCGCTTCAGCGAGATCACCTTCATCTCATAGCGCAGCGTATCGCCGGGCAGCACCGGTTTGCGGAACTTCACGTTATCGATGGAGGCGAAATAGGCCACATAGTTTTGGGGATTCTCCAGTTGGTTGAGCAGGATGATCCCCCCGGCCTGAGCCATGCCCTCCACGATCAGGACACCCGGCATGATCGGATGTCCGGGAAAATGCCCCTGGAAAAAGGGTTCGTTGATGGTAACATTCTTGATCCCGGTGATGGACTCGTTGGGCACGAAATCTATGATCTTGTCCACCAGCAGGAAGGGATAACGGTGGGGCAGGATGTTCATGATGGCGTTGATGTCGAACACCACATCCTTGGTCTTTTTCTTCTGGTATTGCAGTTGCAGTTCCTGCTTGAGCTGTATCTGGCGCAGCTTTTTCACCAGCTCCACATTGGTCTTGTGCCCGCTGCGGGCTGCCAGGATATGGCCACGGATGGGCATGCCCAAGAGCGCGATATCCCCCAGCAGGTCAACCACCTTGTGGCGCACGAATTCGTTGTGGTAGCGAAGCGGGTGGTTGTTCAGGATGCCTTCCGGCGAGACCGTAACCGGTTCATGATAGCCAAACACATCCTGCAGGTGTTTCAGTTCCGCCTCACTCATATTGGGTTCGGCGATCACCAGGGCATTCTCCAGCGAACCGCCCTTGATCAGCCCCATCTCCTTGAGCTGCAGAATCTCATTGATAAAGCAGAAGGTGCGCGCTCCGGCGAATTCCTTCTCGAAATACCGGATATTGGGCAGCCAGGTGTATTGCGTGCCCAGATAGGGGTGCTTGTAATCGATCATGAAGGTTACCTTCAGCTCGTTGGAAGGCACGATCACGATGTCCACATTCTCTTCGGGGGCGGAAAAACTGATCGGATTGTTAAATTCGAAGAAGACCCGTTCGGAATCCTGCTGCTGGATGCCGGCCTGGCGCAGCAGATTGAGAAAAACGATGGGCGAGCCATCCGCCACCGGCGCTTCGGGACCATCGATCTCGATGCGGATGTTGTCGATATTCAGTCCCTTGATGGCGGAGAGCACATGCTCGATGGTACCCACCTGGGCATCCTTGATGCCGATCGTGGTGCCGCGGGAGATATCCACCACATGATCGATATCGGCAGGGATCTCCGGTTTGTCCGGCAGGTCGGTGCGGATGAAAACGATGCCTTCGTCCTTGCCGGCCGGTTTGAAGCGGATGGAGGTGATCTCGCCGGAATGGAGACCGATGCCAGTGTAGGACACTTCGGAGCAGATGGTGTGCTTGTATTCGACCATGTTATTCCCCCTTATGATTGCGCTGTTTCAGGTAAAAGCGGTAGAGTTCGGGCAGCTTCTTCTGGCTGGCCATGATGCGTTTCATCAGACCCGCTTC
>Ga0209610_1001671_pt1 | contig 11364 bp, 9 predicted proteins | sample LakKivw275mmetaG_FD_184137 | JGI IMG/M metagenome (GOLD analysis project Ga0209610, IMG submission 184137) | Anoxic lake water microbial communities from Lake Kivu, Rwanda to study Microbial Dark Matter (Phase II) - Lake Kivu water 275m metaG... | ecosystem: Environmental > Aquatic > Freshwater >...
GGAGCGAGCGATCAATAGGATTCCAGTCTAGGCGTGATCACATGTCAAGCGAAGGAAAGGCGAAGGACTACAGCTTAGCCGAACTCATGGCAGTTCTTGCCGCGAAGGAAATCAAGGATGGCGACAAGGTTTTCGTTGGAATTGGAATCCCCATGATCGCGGGATTCCTTGCAATTCATTCGCACGCCCCGAACGCAGTGCTCATGTTCGAGGGCGGCTATCTTGGCAGTCACCCACCCGTGGCATGCACCGACGTTGGCGACAGCGTGCTAGGCCTCGGAGCGCCATACATAACGAGCTCATGGCGCACGTTCAGCGACCTCCAGCGCGGTTACTGCGACATAGGGATAATCGGAAGCGCCCAAGTCGACAAGTACGGCAACGTCAATTCAACCGTAATTCTGGAAAACGGCACCTACGAGAATCCCAAGACCCGACTACCAGGCAGCGGCGGAGCAAATGACATCGCCTCATCTGCCGGGCGCCTGTTGATCATGGCCAGACTGGAGAAACGACGCTTTGTGCCTCGTGTGGACTACGTAACGTCTCCCGGACATGTTGGTGGCTACGAATCACGACGAAAAACGGGACTGAAGGGCGGAGGGCCTGTGGCCGTAATAACGGATAGAGCGATCTTCAGATTCGACGAAGATACGAAAGAGATGTACCTGAGCCACCTTTACCCCGGCGTGAGCGTGGAAGAAGTCAAGAAAGAGATCAGCTGGAACCTACGCGTGGCCGAGCACATAGCAACTGTCGAACCTCCGACAAAAGCTCAAGTCAATTTCATGCGAAGCTATGACCCCACAGACGTGATCTTGCGCAGGAGATGTTTGTTCGAGAGCATTGATTTCCCGTCATGGTCTGGACTAGCCATGAGCGACTGGAAGAAACACGCTCGACGTGCCTAGCGTGTTCATCCTGCTCCCCCAGGAGACCCCACCTACATCGGTTTTACTCTCTTGAATTCTGAAGAGAGTTGAGAAGAATTCTGAAAAAACCGCTAATATTCGGCCACCAAATCCTCGCTCAAGAGGTGAGAAATAGAAATGAGTGCTCTCAACTCCGTTCTGCAAGCAGCGCCAGGATTCTCTCAGCAGGGCTCAGGCATGATGATGGCCGATTCATTCATCTTCGGAGCGATCACGGCGGTTTCAATTCTTCTGGTGACTGTGGGTGTCTTCTACGTTTTGATTAAACTCGGAAGATTCCTTGACGCCTTGAAAGACAAAGCGTAAGCTTGCTCTGGGGAACAACCCGTCTTTTCCTTTCTCTTATTTTTGATGCTGAGTGTACTCGCCATGAATACGATATGGCGGGGCCGTTGGGACTTGGTTGTAATTGACGAAACTAGCCTGCCTCGTGAAAGGCTAGAGAATTGCGGTCTGTTGTTTCTTGTCGAAGACGTGGATCTTGCCTTGATTGAAGGTTAAGTGGACCTTTTCTTCGATCTCAGCCATGAAGGACGCGTCAGCCCTTGCCTTGACCAGGTTCTCTCCAACGTTCGCGTCGACGATCACGCTGTCACCTATCGGCTCGACAACGTATACGGACGCCTCGATTGAGCCGGGCTGCCGCTTCTTCGTAACGGCGATGTCTTCCGGCCTGATGCCTAGAATGACTTCCGGCCCTGAGGCGTTCTTCCGAACCACTTCGGCGACATCAGCCCCGACCTCTATCGAGAACTCGCCCGCGTCTAGAAGCCCGCCGCCACCGCGACTTTTGAATGTGCAGTCGAAGAAGTTCATGGCGGGACTTCCGATGAAGCCTGCCACCCAAATATTGTTCGGGTGCTGGTAAACTGTCTCGGGCATGTCAAGCTGCTGCAGTTTCCCGTCGTTCATGACGGCGACCCTGTCGGACATGGTCATCGCCTCGACCTGGTCGTGAGTGACATAGATCAGTGTGGTCCCGAGCTTCTTCTGAAGACGCTTCAGCTCGGCTCTCATGTAGACTCGCATCTTCGCATCCAAGTTCGATAGGGGCTCATCCATCAAGAAGACGTCGGGGTTTCTCACGATGGCTCTTCCAAGCGCAACGCGTTGCCTCTGGCCTCCGCTAAGCTCCTTCGGCTTCCGCTTCAGAAGCTCCGAGATTCCTAGAAGCTCCGCGCTCTGCCTGACTCGCTTATCCAGCTCCGACTTGGCTACTTTGCGAACCTTCAGCGGGAACGCCATATTGTCGAAGACTGACATGTGAGGATAGAGAGCGTAGCTCTGGAAGACCATCGCTATGTTGCGGTCTCTCGGAGCAAGATCATTCACCTTCCTATCTCCAATGTAGATGTCTCCTCCGCTGAGCTCTTCGAGTCCCGCGATTAACCGTAGCGTTGTCGTCTTTCCGCAACCTGAAGGTCCAAGGAGCGTGAGAAACTCCTTATCCAGAACCTTCAAGCTGACGCCATCGACCGCTTTCACATCTCCGAAGAATTTAGACACCGAATCCAGAACTACTTCAACCATCTCGGTTAGGCCTTCTTCGAGTCCAATGCCAGATCGGCAGCTTCTCAGATCTTAACTCTTTCTCTCCCCCTATCACCTATTCTAACGCGTAATGCACTTCACGAGCTCTCATTGAAAGCTCTCTGTTCGACGAGGACTTTGTAGAACACTTGAACCTGTCGCAGGCCTGCGCGGCCACCGTCAGGTATTGCTTTCTCGCATCCTCTGGTTTCACTTGAAACTTTGATATCATTAACTGCTTATAGTGCCGACCATCAGCCATTGGGCAGTGGTGGTCGCATTTGCAGACATCTTCAAAGAGTGTGGAGATTATCCAAGTTGGTATCCTTGTCAGGGACGTGGAGGAGACCGCGAGGAAGCTGGAGAAACTGATCGGGATCGGCCCATTTCAGATTCTCGAACCCGAATACCGTGACCTAACTTTCCACGGGAAGCCCGCGAGATTCAAGATTAGAATAGCGCTGGCGAAGGCCGGGCCGATACAGGTTGAGCTCATGCAACCTCTCTCTGGTGAGACAATCTACGATGAGTACGCTGAGCGAAAAGGCTACGGACTGCACCATGTGGCGATTAGAGCCGAAAATATGGAGCAGAGCGTCAGCGATATGAAGGCTAGAGGGTTCAATGTGATTCAAAGTGGAAACAGAACTGGAGTAAAATGGGCATACCTGGACACTGAGAAGGAAACGGGCGTGATCTTCGAGCTGGTCGAAAAGAAAGAAACCTGACGGTATCGAATACTTGGAATCGGGAAGCTGCGGTCCCATATTCTCACAAACACAGTCCGTGATCAAACACGGAGGGCGTTGAGAGGCGAATCGCAGCCTAATAATCGACTGAAGTGGCTTCGAAGCTCGGCCTTGAACATTTCCTTCGTCATCGAAAGCCAAGAGAGGAGAAAACAGTAAGCATGAGGCTACACGATCGGAGCGCTGATCCCCTCAGTATCCCTTCAGTCGATCATATTCTGCATGTACTTCTGGGCAGCCACCAACTCTTGACGAGGATTGCGGCTCAAGATTGCCTCGAGTGTCACGTATCCGTCGTACCCTACCTTCCTCAAGGCATCGAATATTGGCCGAAAATCTATGTGGCCTCTCCCCGGAATCTTTCTGTTACAGTCGGAGATGTGCACGGCCGCAAGCCGTTGGCTAGCAAGCAGGATCGGCTTAGTGAAGGAATCTTCTTCGAGGTTAGTGTGAAACGTGTCGTACACCACGCCCACGCTCCTCCGATTCACCAACTGCGCCAACGAGAGAGCTTCACTCATATTGTGGATGATCGTGCTCTCAAATCGATTCAGGGGCTCTACCGCGATCTTCACATCCACTTGATCGGCCAGATCTCCTGACGCTTTCAGCAGCTCGACAAGCCAACCTTGGCCTTTTCTGAATGGCACATCCCTTGGGATGTTCCTTGACCGGCCGCTTCCCCACACCAGAAGCTTCCCCCCGAGGCTTCGCGTTAGCTCGATGAGTCGTTTGGTGTAAAGGATATTCCTCCTTCGGGACGCGCCGGATGGTGACGCCAATATCATCTCAGGCGGATAGAGGGAAGTGAACCCGGAGAATGCCAAACCATTTCTCTGCAACGATCTCTGTAGACTGTTGATGTCGGCGCGACTCAGTCTCCTCGGAATCCAAGGTGAGATCTCTAATGCGTCGAAGCCCGTTTCCGCAACAAGACTAGCTGCCTTCGGGATTCCTAAGTGTGCGTGGGAAAGATGGAGCGCACATGCAAGTTCCAACATGGTACCCCGCTTCCAGAATCGTGCCACCTGATATAAGCCGTTGTCCTCTGAATCGCTTGATTGAGGAGACCAACCCCGCTCAGGAAATTCGAAGTAACCTTGATATCATCTCCCTTGGGAAAGACCGCATCTTAACGGGGATTGTCTGGACTTTCCCATTCGTAATAGATCACTTTAAGGGAATTTGAGAACGTCTGCCGAAGTGGGCCCGCCGGAATGCTACAACGTGCTCCGCGCGGACTCGTAGAGCATATCTATTGTCATCATGTTGTTCAGACTTTCGCTCAAACGATAGCGCGGCTCGCGGTCGTTCAACACAGAGTCGGCGAAGTCTTCCACCATCAACCTATAATGATTAGCGGTTTCGCAAACGATAGTCTGGGTTCCTTCGCCATGCCTCAAGATGACGGGCGAGTCGCCGGGCAGAAACGGGGCCGGTAGTTCAAGGGTGACGTTGTCACCAACTACCTCAACGGTTTGATGGTTCACGCTTCGAAATGCACAATCGAACACTCCAAGTTCCGATTCGGGGAACCGTATCATTCCGATGAACCCTTCGTCTACACCCTTCTGTTCGTTGAGACGTGCTATTCCTTTCACGTAGGTTGGCTCTCGCCCCGTCAGTAGGCGTGCGATGTTGACGCAGTAGCAGCCGACGTCCATCAATGCTCCCCCGCCCAACTCCTTCTGATATCGAATATCCTCAAGGTCTTGTAGTCCTGTTCTGAAGTCAGTTCGAATAGCAGAGATCGTTCCGACATCGCCCGCGTCGATCATCTCCTTCAATTTGACTATCTGAGGATGGAATCTGTACATGAAAGCCTCCATCAGCCACACCTCGTGCCGCCTGCAAGACGAGATCATCTTCGCACATTCGTCCGCATTCAAAGCCATCGGCTTCTCACAGAGCACGTGTTTGCTCATCTCGGCCGCGCGGATCGTCCATTCCCGATGCAGATTGTTCGGCAAGGGAATATACACCGCATCCACGTTGGGTGATTCCAGCAACTTCTCGTAACTTCCATAGCTCTCCTGAATCCCAAGCGCTTTTGCGGTTTCACGAGCCTTGGTACCATCACGGCTCGCTATCGCGACGACCCGACCATTCCTACTCTGCCGAATCGCCGGAATGACAGCCCTAAGCGCAATTCGCGCGGTGCCAAGAACTCCCCAGTTCACTTTCCTCGTAGGAGATACCAAGAACCTGTCACCCGGCCGTTCAGTTTACCCAGTTCATGCAATCCAACGATGTAAGGCTGTTGTCTCTTTCACGAGCATAACAAGGAGCAGCTTCTAGGAGGATCCGAAAATTCAAAGTCGTCAACTGAGCGTTAGAGGGCTTTCGCCGATTCCTTGGCGAGTCGATTCACAAACAATCCCGACTAATGAGCAAGAACGCGTGACTTTGCCCCGAAAGATACAAGCTTCACGAATGGGCCAGCTCCACGTTTATCTGATTCTGGTAGTCCTGAATCTTCATGTTCATTACATCATTCAGGTTCACTGCTTCTCCTGAGAATGAAGATTCCAACGCTGAGTAGATCAAAGCCACCGCTATCATCCCGTCGTATGCCTCAGTTTCGGGACGTCTGTTGTCTCGCACAGAGTCTATGAAATCGAGCAATTCGAGTGCTATTAGTTTCCTGTCAACTTCCTCGAAGCTCATGCCGTAGCCGTTTCTTATCTTTGGGAAGAACGTCTTGGTATAGTCATCGTATGTCTCATCCAAAACTGTGTCGATCATCGTCTCAGATTCCTCTTCGTTGTACGGAGCGCCCAGCCATATCTGCGCGGGATTCAAGCTGAGGTAGTCGGCGTCGTGAGCACGAATCGCCTTGACTGTTTCTCCTGTCCTGTCCATCGGAACTAGAATGCTACCATCTTCGCAGTACACTATCCTGTACCATAGACCTTGCCCGGCTGCGCCGGAGTTCAGGTACAACTTTGCAGATGTGCGGCCTTCATACGAATAGAGCGCGTCGAGAAGATCCTCCGTTTCGCATTCAACGGTAGCACTTTTGCTCGCCTTGTTGTTGACCATATCTCGCTTGTAGCGGAAGTTTCTGAGCATAGAAGCTGTTCCGACGACCATCTTGGGCAGACCCAGGAAATAGTAAATCAGATCGGTATAGTGCACGCCCATGTCAAGAGAGATTACTCCGCTCTTCTTGTGCCGCCACGTTGACAACAGCAAATTGTCGCCTCCGCCGACGGACAGCTGTAGCATGTGCAAGGGCTTCCCCAATACCTCATTTCGGATCAGTGATTTCGCCAGACGGTTGCAGGGATCCCTCCTGTAGTTCTCTGCGACCGCCACCTTGACATTGTGCTTTTTGGATTCCTCTATCATCGCGTTGCACGCTTGCACCGTTATTGCAAGGGGCTTCTCTACAAGACAGTTCACTCCATGTTGTATCAAGCTCATCGCGATTGTATGATGCGTTTTCACGTCGGTTGCGATATCAGCGATATCAGGTCGTGTGTCATTAATCATGGAATGAAGGTCCGCATATGTTCGCGGGGCGTATCCTAGCACTTCCTTTGAAAGCTTCGCGGCTTCTGCGGCTCTGGTTTGGTCGGAATCAACGACCGCCGTGAGCGTGATGTCGGCTAGATTGTTTCTGATCAGTTCCTTGAGTCCGTGAACGTGTCTTTTCCCCATGAGTCCGCAACCGACAATGGCTATGTTCATATGCTCTGCACCGTCTGGGCGCGGCTATTAAGTTCCCATTCGCATGAGACGCCTACCTGAACGATGGAATGATATTCTGGCTTAGAATCTTGACGGTTCTAGTTGAAGGAAAATCCAGAGGATACAACGTGAAGTGCTGTACGCCAGCTTTTTGATATTCCTCGATTCTTCTGCAGCAGACCTCGGAATTTCCAATGATGTATTTGTCGAGAATATCTGTGGGTGGGGGAGCGTGTATGTTATACGAGGAGAAAGAGATGAGCCATTTCTTTATCTTCTCAGTTTCCCATTCATCATTCGTGACCATGATTCTGGTTTCCATTGACTTCTCGATTTTCTCGAACTGCCTTCCGTTCCTTTCGCAATGCTCCTTCAATACTCGCAGCTTTCGGGCATACTCGTCTGCTGGAAGTGCGGGCACGTTCCATCCATCTGCATAATTCGCCACCGCCCGCAGTAGTAGCTTCTCCCCGCCGCCTCCTATCCATATGGGGGGATGCGGCTTCTGAACCGGTTTTGGATTACATACAGCCGCGTTTGTGCTGAAACTCGTTCCTTGGTAGGTAACGTGTTCCTGTGTCCACAATGCCTTGACTATCTCGATAGCTTCAATCATACCATGGATTCGTTTTGCAGGCTCGTCAGACCAACCAAGCCCATATGCGAGATGTTCGTCTTTGTGCCACCCAGCTCCGAATCCGAAGTTCACCCTGCCTCCACTGATTACATCCAATGTGGCCGCCATCTTAGCAACTAGCGACGGATTTCTATGAGAATAGCAAAGCAGCAACGGCCCAATCCTGATCTTTTGAGTAACGGCCGCGATTGCGGCGAGCAATGTCCAGCATTCATACATGGCATCGCCAAGTATGAAGTGATCTGGCGCCCACAGCGTATCATACCCCAACTCCTCGCACAGCATGGCGTAAGGCTTGATCAAGTTGTAGTCAAGACCAGCGTAGAAGGCACTTGCCTCGTTCCAGGAAGCCAAGCAGACCCCGAATTTGAGACCTCTCAACTCGTCACACCGCTGGAATCAACGAAACTTCGGAAGAACATGATCGGCGAACAGTTTCATCCCTTCATCTGAAGGAAAGTCAACAAACCATAGAATGAAGCGTGTCATGCCTAACTTAACATATTGATTGATTCTCTCTATGCATTCGTCGGGAGTGCCGTAGAGATACGTCTCCCTTAGCTGGGTTTCGCCACGATAGAACGTTGCTTTGGGATTGTGTGACCTTATCTGCTTCATTAGCCTGTCGAGTCCTGCATGGTTCTTTGCGATGATGATCATGGTTTCAAGTGACTTGACGATCTTGCCGTAGTCTCGCCCTGCAGAGAGACACTCATCTCTTAGCCGCTGAAGCTTACCGGTGCACCACTTAACAGAAGCGGGTGTATTGTTCCATACGTCAGCATATTTGGCTATGAGCCTGAAGATCTTCTCCGTACCGAAGCCGTCGCTCCATCCTTCTCCTCCCATTGTTCCTATCCAGATTGGAGGAAATGGTTTCTGGACCGGCTTTGGGTTACACGTCGCATTCTTTAGAGTGTAGTATCTTCCTTCGAACGAAACCGTCTCTTCTGTCCACATTCGTTTTATGATCTGAAGCGCTTCATCAAATCGTTCAATTCTCTCCTCGTCACGCTCAATCCATGGAAAACCATAGGCTGTGCACTCCTCCTTGAGTCCTGCATGCCCCGGATCAACAAAGAAATCTAGTCTTCCGCTGGAGATATTGTCCAGTGTAGACGCCATCTTGGCAACGAGAGAAGGACTTCGAAACAGATTATACAAGTGAATGGTTCCTATTCTCAGTCTAGATGAGATAGCTGCAACGGCGCTCAGAGTGGTCCAGCACTCAAGGATCGACTCGTTCAATCCGAGCATTAGGTGATCCGCAACCCAGACAGAGCCGAAACCGAGCTTTTCGGATGCGGAGATGCTTTTTCTCAGTAGGGACCAGTCTATTTCCCGCAATAGAGGTGTGCGTGAGTGGGAATCCCCTGCCCCAGGGAAGATGGGCAAGGCAAAACCAAACTCTACCTTGTTGGGCGTCAAGGCTAATCATCAGAACAATTCAGCATACCTGACATAATATAAAGTTGGAACGCAGGCCTAAGTTCTCGATCAAGGAGCAGAACACTCTGCTTTGCTTGAGGCGGCTTGTCTCCAAGATTACCTAGGAGTCTGGCATTCATTTGATGACTTACTACCCAACGTCGCGCATGGCTCGCAGCAGGTAATCTCTGCCCATCCTCACCTCTTTCTCAGCATCCTCGTACGGCCAGACATCCATGCTCAGATATCCCTTGTACCCAACTCGTTTCAACTGTTCGAGGAACCCTGTGAAGTCATGAACGGTTCCGGGAGGCATGTCCCTATCCCAGTCGCCGTAGTTGTCATCGATATGAACGTGAAACAGCTTGTCTCCTAGCATATCAGCGACTGTAGGCAAATGCTCCCTTGCGACCAGCGAATGACCCGTGTCCAGCAGCGCTCCTAGGCATTCAGAGTTCACATCCTGAATCAGCCGAAGCGTGCTATCGGCATTGCCGAGTATGTTCTCTAGTTTGTATTCCGCCGCGAGTCTGACCTTGTGCTCTTCAGCGATTTTTGCACATCGAGAAAAACTGTCGACCAATAGATCCCAAGCCTTGCGGTATGGAGTTTTCAATGGAATCGTGTCTGAACCAGTCCATAGGCCGACTAGTCTGCAATTCCACTCCAGCGCAGCCTCTATGGTCTGGCGGACGCGCCTAACCATCTCATCGCGGACTTTGGCATCCGGATTCGTCCATACAGGAGTGTTCCAGATGTATGTGTTATCATTGCAGCCGATGCTCGATACTTCGATTCCGAGACTTTCGGTCTCTTCTCTAAGTCTCGTGCGTCGCGCTTTGTCAAAGGCGTCTATGTCCCATATGACTAGTTCAACACCATCGAAGCCTATCTCAGCGATCTTCCGTACAGCCTCTTCCAGCGTCATCTTGATCCCTCGGGTCTGTGAAGGCCCAAAGCCGCCTCGTGCCGCCTCAAACGCCCAAGAAATAATACTAAGCTTCCACATGAGAAATCTCTCCGGTGGAGTGTAGTCGAGACGCTATTATAACATGATTCATGGCGCAAGGACGTTGTCTAGATCTACCTCGCCAATACATGACAGTAACAGGGGACAGATAGTGTCCGCTTCCGTTGTGCTTGAGGCTAACGGGGACACTTTTCTGGGCGCTCCAAGGAGGCCACATCGGGGTCAGTATCCGGAAGGGTTTCGGCGATGCTATCCGTACCGTGCGCATGAACCTTCGAATTAACTTGCGTAACGAATACTCAAAACATCATTCGATCTGCAAGGAGATCTGCGTGTAGGTGGTAGATGCCTTCAACAAATCGAGTGACTTGTAATAGGTGGATAGGAAATCGCACGCATATCCGAGTGAGCCTTTAAGTGTCCCGGTCAGCTTTTGGTTTGCTTGTCTGATAGGTGAAGTTCTGTGAAGCGATATTATGACCCAACTATCTTCAACAACATGTTGGACGGAATAGATCGGAGAAGATATCTGATAGCAACCTACTGCGTGGAAGATACCGTTCCTGATGTGGATTTCCTTGACCATTTCGCACTGATTCAGCAAATGATTTTGGAAGGATCTACCGGAACTTGGGCTGAAGTTAAGGAAGAGACCCCTGAGGTTAGAGATAAGCTCTCGGGCAAACTTGTAGGATATTATGAGGTGCCTGCTCCTGAAGGCGTGAAAAAAGCGGTGGTACAGTTCGCCTTCTCGACCGACGCTTGGGGTGGCGATGTCCCGATGATGCTTCTATCGTTTGCGGGCAACTGTTTCGCGTACTCTCCTAAGCTTAGGCTGCTGGACGTGTGCTTCCCCGAGCTGCTGGTTAAACAGTTCCACGGTCCAAAATTCGGAGTTGAAGGCATCCGGCAACTTCTCAATGTCGAGAAGAGACCTCTTGTTCTGCACATAATCAAACCCAAGATGGGCATGACCCCTGAACAAACCGCCAATCAAGCGTACCAGACCGCGATTGGGGGAGTCGACATGATCAAGGACGACGAAATGATGAGCGAGACATACAACTGCAAATTCGAAGACAGATTGAAAGCCGTCATGGCCGCGCTTAACAAAGCAGAGAAGAAGACAGGCAAGAAGGTGATCTATTTCACTAGCGTGACTGACGAGGTCAACAAGGTCCATGAAAAGGCAAGAAACGCCGTGAGCGCAGGCGCAAACGGCTTGTTGTTGTGCTATTCAGCCGGCGCCTCGACTCTAAGGGTCCTAGCGGAAGACCCTGAGATAAATGTACCAATCCTACTGCACCCTTCACATATGATATCAATGACTCCTAGAATCAGCTGGCCGCCACTCGCGAAGATATGTAGGTTGTGCGGCGCAGACCTCATGCTAACACCATCGTACTGGTCGAGCATTCCAATGGT
>Ga0209610_1001672_pt1 | contig 11363 bp, 7 predicted proteins | sample LakKivw275mmetaG_FD_184137 | JGI IMG/M metagenome (GOLD analysis project Ga0209610, IMG submission 184137) | Anoxic lake water microbial communities from Lake Kivu, Rwanda to study Microbial Dark Matter (Phase II) - Lake Kivu water 275m metaG... | ecosystem: Environmental > Aquatic > Freshwater >...
CCGCCTGCCTGCGACGGCTCAGACCGCGTCCGCCGCACCCTTTGCAGGCTCCACCAGTGCGCCGCTTCAAAGGCCGGTAGCACCAGCGGATACCATCGGGAGCAACCCGACTGAACAGAATAGCGGACTCGGCGACGCGGTCAAGGCAAGAACGCCGACAGTCCCCATCTCCCGGCGCTTTGACACCAACTTGACAATTGGCCGGCGCAGCCGATAATTACCGCCAGATTCCATGCCCGCAGGCAAATAGACCCCTCCAACAACATGCGAAGGCTACTACTTAAGTATTCTGTCCATTTGGACTTAACCAGTCCATTCGGCTCCGTCCGGTCGCCCGCCCGTAGAACCAGGCGCCGACAACAATGTCCAGAATCGCCAAGGGTGCCACGCCGGTACAGATTCTCGTCACCGGATTCGCCCTCATCGTGCTGGTGAGTGCGATCCTGCTGGCGATGCCTTTCAGTTCCACGCGCCACGTATTCCAGCCCTTTGTTGACTGCGTGTTCATGACCGCTTCGGCGATCTCCACCACCGGCCTCGTCGTGGCCGACATCGGCAAAGACTACACCCTGTTCGGCCAACTGGTGATGCTCATCGTCATCCAGATCGGCGGCATCGGCTACATGTGCTTCCTGCCCCTCGTCGTCGGCAGCCTGTTGCGCGGCCAAATGTCGATCAGCAGCCGGATGATCCTGCGCGAGTCCATGGCCCGGCCCACCTGGCTCGACATGGTGAAGTTCGCCCGGGTGATCGTTGTGTCGACAGTGGTCATCGAGACCATCGGTGCCGCGATTCTCGCCTGGCACTGGTCGGCAACGATGCCGCTCGATGCAGCCATCTACGCCGGCGTCTGGCACTCAATCAACGCGTTCTGCACCGCCGGCATGTCCATCTGGAGCGACAACATGATGCGCATCGGCACGCTGATCGTTCCCAACCTCGCGTTAATACTGCTGGAGCTGGCCGGCGGCATCGGTTTCTTTGTGCTCTACGATATCGCCCGCCAGTCGAAGAAGATGGTACGCGGCATCCATCCGCACCAGATCACAACCCACTCCCGGCTCGCGCTCACGGTCACGGGCATCGTCGTCGGCATAGGTACCGTCGTGGTTCTCTTAACCGAGTGGCCTCATTCCAGCCTGTCGGCCGGAGGGACCATCCTGACCGCGGCGTTTCAGGCAGTCAGCGCCGAAACCACAACCGGGTTCAACTCCGTTGACATCGCGGCCATGAGCGCGCCAGCCATATTCATGCTCATCGTCCTGATGTTCATCGGCGCGTCGCCGAACTCCACCGGCGGCGGCATCAAGACCACCACGCTCGGCGTGATGGTCGCCGGACTCTGGGCCGTACTCAAAGGCCGGGAGGACATCACCATGTTCCGCCGGAGGATTCCCTACAAGGTCCTTCATTCGGCCTTCAGCCTGACCCTTGCGGCCGGGCTCTGGTGCACTATAGTAATTGGCCTCATGCTGCTGATCGAGCCCGCGACATTCGTGCAGATCGTCTTCGAGGTCGTCTCGGCGTTCGGCAACGTCGGCCTGTCCATGGGCATCACGAACTCCCTCTCGGAAATGAGCCGCCTGCTGCTTTCGGCGACCATGTTCTTCGGCCGGCTCGGCCCCCTTGCCATCGGCTTCTCGCTCATCGGCCGGAGCGACGCGCCACTGCACCGATTCGCCGAAGAAGAAGTCTACGTCGGCTAATCACATGGAGTCATGATGCCCTTCCGACGTGCCAATGTCCTGCATCCGGACTCGCCTCCAACCAGCACCCTGCCGGCGTGGATGGAGACGATGATGACAACGCTCACCGGATTGCTTGTAGCGTACTTCCTCACCTACCACGGGCTGCTGATCCATCTGCCGCTGCAACTCGGCGTCGTTGCCCGCTGGCTCGACGGGTTTCTGGTCGTGCTGCTGGCGGTCGAGATCCTGCCGCTTTACCGGAACCGCCGGATATGGCGCCAGTCCTGGTACCAGAACTGGTTCGATACGGTGCTGCTTGCCGCGGCCCTGGCCGCCAACCTCCTGCACGGTTGGGGCGGCGTGTTCGTGTTCCTACGCCAGGTCGTCCACCATGGTCGGCACGAAGCACTGGGCCGTTTCGTTGACGCGCTTGCCCGCCGGCCCATCGCCCTGCTGGCCGCAAGCTTCGCCGCGCTGGCCGTCGCCGGCACCGGGCTACTGCTACTACCGGCTGCTACAACCGACGGTCAGGGCCTGTCCCTTGTGAACGCCTTCTTCACCGCGGCATCCGCGGCCTGCGTCACCGGCCTGACCGTGATCGACATTGGCAGCGTCCTGACGCAATTCGGCCAGACGGTCGTGCTGGTCCTGTTTCAGCTCGGCGGGATAGGCATAATGACCTTCTATGCCGGACTGGCGTCGGCGCTCGGGGTCAGACTAACCATCGCCCAGCGCAAGAGCCTGACCATGACGGTCGAGCAGCCCAGAGGCTTTGAGCTTGCCCACACACTACGCTATGTCCTCATCCTGACGATTATCGCGGAACTGACCGGTACTGCGCTGCTCTATCCCCGGATGGCGGAGAAGTTTGCCACGACCGACGAAGCGCTGTTCGCGTCGGCTTTCCACGCGATCTCCGCCTTCTGCAACGCCGGCTTCGGTCTGTTTGCCGACAACCTGGTCGGCTTCCAGGCCGACTGGCTCGTGAACCTCACCATCATCGGCCTGATCGTGCTGGGCGGCATCGGGTTCAGCGTAGCCCATGAGATCATCACTCGGCGGTCCCTGCGCCGCTCCCCGCGCGCCACCTGGCGCGGAATCACCACACACAGCCGCCTCGCGCTCACCGCCACCGGCATCCTCATCCTGATCGCCACGCTCGCCTTCTTCCTGTTCGAACACTTCAACGCCCTTGCCGGCCTGCCAATCGGCACCAAGGTCCTCGCTTCGGTCTTCCAAGCCGTGACACCGCGTACCGCCGGCTTCAACACGGTTTCGCTCGCCTCGCTCCAGCCGGTCACGATCATCTGCTGGGTGCTCTTGATGTTCATCGGTGCGTCACCCGGCGGCACCGGCGGCGGTATCAAGACCACCACCGCTGCGGTCCTCCTGCTCTCGGTGCGCAGCCAGTTCCGCGGCCGCGACGACGTCGAATACGGCGGCCGCACCATACCAAAGGTGACGGTGTTCCGGGCCGCGGCCGTGCTTGTGCTCTCGGCCCTGGCCCTCTTGATTGCGTTTGGCACGCTGCTGATGACAGAGAAGCAACCCTTCGCGGACCTGCTCTTCGAGACGGCGTCGGCCTTCGGCACGGTGGGCCTTTCCACCGGCATCACCCCGCTGCTCACCGCCGCGGGCAAACTCGTTCTCACCGTGCTGATGTACGTGGGCAGGATTGGGCCATTGACCTTCGTGCTCGCGATGCGGGCACGCGAAAGAACTTCGCCCGTAGCTTATCCCACCGCCCAGATCATGGTGGGCTAGAACCCCAAACCCGATGTTGAAAGCCACGAAGACACACGGAAGGGGTCGAGGGGTCGAGGAATCAAGGATTCGAGTGCCGGACACTGGACCCCTTGAATCCTGCAATCCTGAGCCGCACAGTGCGTGCTTTCGTGGCATCGGTTTCGGGAGTATAATGGAGGATAGATGAAACAATTCGTGGTAATCGGGCTCGGCAACTTCGGCTACACGGTCGCGACCCGGCTCGCTCAGATCGGCCACCAGGTGCTCGCGGCCGACTCGAACGCGACCCGGATCGAGCATATCAAAGACATGGTCACGCAGGCCGTCGTTATCGACGCCAAAGACAAGAACGCGCTGGCCGAGGTTGTCTCCGACGCGATCGACGCGGCAGTGGTAGGACTCGGCGACTCGGTCGAGGCGAGCCTGCTCTGCGTACTCTACCTCAAAGAGCTCGGGGTCAAACGCGTCATCGCCAAAGCGGCCAGCGACGACCACGGCCGCATCCTCGAATCCATCGGCACGTCCGAGGTCATCTACCCGGAGCGCAACTCCGCCCTGCGCCTGGCCGAGAAACTCAACGCGCCCACCAGCGTCATCGACTACATCGAACTCTCGCCCGAATACTCAATCATCGACGTCGCGGTGCCCGACGACTTCGTGGGCAAGACCCTCAAGCAACTCGCGCTGCCCAAGAAGCAGGGCATCCTTGTCATCGCGGTCCGGAGCGTGCTCAAAGGCGGCGAGATCCAGCTCCTGCCCCCGGCCGACTACAAGTTCGAGCCCGACACGATCATGACCGTCATCGGCCGCTACGAAGACCTGAATAAACTGACAATCTAGCAGAGTCTCACCAATATGGCTGCGCTCGCCTGGGTGTCTGTCTGGCTTTTGGGCCTGACCGGCCTTGCCGCGCTCGTCGGTTCATACATGGGCCGCGTGTTTGAGGGCGAACGGACTCTCGCAACACCGCTGTTGCGGCCCCTGGAGACGTTCGTCTACCGCGCCTGCGGAATCAGGGAACGGGAAGAGATGTCCTGGCCCGACTACGCGAGTTCGGCCATCTGGTTCACCATTGTGGGACTCGCCGCCGTGTTCCTGCTCCAGTTGCTCCAGCAGTTCCTGCCGCTCAACCCGCAGCACCTTGGCCGGGTCCGCTGGGACACAGCTCTCAATACGGCCATCTCCTTCGCAACCAACACCAACTGGCAGTCCTACTCCGGCGAAACGACCATGAGCTACCTTACGCAGATGCTCGGGCTGGCAGTCCAGAACTTTGTATCTGCTGCCGTGGGCATTGCCTGTGGCGTAGCCATGTGCCGGGGCTTCGCCCGCAGAGAGTCGGGCACAATCGGCAACTTCTGGGTAGATATGACCCGCGGCGTGGTCTACATCCTTCTCCCCCTCTCGCTCATCCTCGCGCTGGCCCTCGCCTCACAGGGCGTCGTGCAGACATTCCGGCCGTACGCACACGCTCAGACCCTCGATGGCAGCCAGCAGACGATAGCGCTTGGCCCCGCCGCTTCGCAGGTCGCCATCAAGCAGCTCGGCTCCAATGGTGGCGGATTCTTCAACGCCAACTCCGCCCACCCGTTCGAGAACCCGAACGGCCTCACGAACCTGCTCGAACTCCTCTCGATCCTGCTCCTGCCGGCCGGCCTTGTCTTCGCCTTCGGCCGACTGGTCAGGAACCGACGCCAGGCGTGGGCTTTGTTCTGGACGATGCTCGCTCCTTTCCTGCTCGGGCTCGGCGTCGCGCTCTGGGCAGACGGAACCTCAAGCCCGGTCCTCGCTAGACTGGGCGTGACGGCTGGTGCCAACCTGCAGGGCAAAGAGGCCCGATTCGGAACCACGAGTTCCGTGCTCTGGGGCCAGTCAACAACAGTGACGTCCAACGGTTCGGTCAACTCCATGCATGACAGCCAGATGCCACTGGCCGGTCTTGTCTACATGTTCAACATCGGCATCGGCGAGGTCATCTTCGGCGGAGTGGGCGTGGGTCTGATGGGCATGCTCTTCTATGTCATCATGACCATGTTCATCGCCGGGCTAATGATCGGCCGCACCCCGGAGTTCCTCGGCAAGAAGCTCGGCCCCTTCGAGATGGTGATGGCCGCAATCGGCGTACTGCTGCCTCCGGTCGCGCTACTCGCGACTGCTGCACTCGCCTTCCTCACTCGGGCCGGGCTTGCGGGTCCGGCCAATCCCGGGGCCCACGGTCTTTCCGAGATTCTCTACGCCTGCTGTTCCGCCGCCGGCAACAACGGCTCGGCCTTCGCCGGCCTCTCGGCCAACACGCCATTCTACAACCTCTGTCTTGGCGGCCTGATGCTCATCGGCCGGTTTGCGACCATCGTGCCGGGCCTCGCCATTGCCGGGTCGCTTGCCCGCAAGAAGACCGTGCCACCGAGCATAGCGACCTTCCCGACGACAGGGATTCTGTTCATCGTGATGCTGGCTGCGGTCGTCATCATCGTCGGCGCGCTCACATTCTTCCCGTTCTTTGCCATCGGTCCGGTGCTCGAGCACCTGCAGCTCTTCGGCAAAGGGACTGCCACGGCTTTCCTCGGAGGAAAACCGTGGCTGTACCCATTCTAGAGGATTATGGTATCCAGCGGAACGCGTGTGACCGATAGGCGCAAGAGCAGGTTCGACCCAGCGTACATCGTGCCCGCGCTTTCGGGCTCGGTCCGCAAGCTGAGCCCGCTCACGCTCTGGCGCAACCCCGTGATGTTAATTGTCGAAGCCGGCTCGCTCCTCACGACGCTGCTGACCGTGCTCGACGCCGTCCACGGCCGCAATATCGGCTTCAACCTCCAGATCTCGATCTGGCTCTGGTTCACGGTGCTCTTCGCCAACTTCGCCGAGTCGCTGGCCGAGGCCCAGGGAGCAGCCAGAGCCGAGTCCCTGCGCAAGTCGCGCCACGACCTCGTTGCCCGTGTTCTCGAAGGGGACTGCCACGGCTTTCCGCCGGGGAAAACCGTGGCTGTACCCGTTCCCGGCGACTGTCCCCGTTTTCGCTCGGTGCCGGCCACAGACCTGCACAAGGACGACGTCATCCTGCTCGCCGAAGGCGAGGTGGTCGCCGGCGACGGCGAGGTCATCGAAGGCACGTCGCTCGTGGATGAATCAGCCATCACCGGCGAATCGGCACCGGTGATTCGCGAGGCCGGCGGCGACCGCAGCGCGGTGACGGCCGGTTCGCGCATACTTTCAGGCACCATCAAGGTTCGGGTCACGGTCAACCCGGGCGAGACCTTTCTCGACAACATGATCAAGATGGTGGAAAGCACCAGGCGGCACAAGACGCCGAACGAGATCGCCCTCGAGATTCTGCTCATCGGGCTGACCATTCTCTTCCTTGTGGTCGTGGTGGCACTGCCCGCGTTCGCGCGCTACATGCACGTCACGACCACCGTGCCGATACTCGTGTCGTTGCTCGTCTGCCTGATGCCGACTACCATCGGCGGCCTCTTGCCCGCCATCGGCATCGCCGGTACCGAGCGCCTGCTCGCGCGCAATGTCATCGCCCTGAGCGGGCGGGCCATCGAAGCATCCGGCGACGTCAACGCAGTGCTGCTCGACAAGACCGGCACGATAACGCTGGGCAATCGCATGGCCGCCGAAATCTTGCCTGCGTCCGGCGCAACGAAGGAAGAGACAACCGAGGCCGCGCTCCTTTCTTCGCTCTCGGACGAGACGCCCGAAGGGCGCAGCATCGTCGTGCTCTGCAAGAACGAGCTTGGCATCAAAGGCCGCGACATCCGTGCGCCCGAAGGCTCGACCTTCGTGCCCTTCTCGGCCAAGACCCGAATGAGCGGAATCGACATCAAGGAATTGTCGAGTGCCGACTTGCGAGTGTCGAATGTCAGGGAATCGTCAATCGTCAATCGACAGTCGCCAATCCGCAGTATTCGGAAAGGTTCGGTTGACGCGGTCCGCACCTGGGTCGAGGAAAACGGCGGCAGATTCCCGGACGACATGGCGCGCGAGGTTGATGCTGTTGCCGGACGAGGCGACACACCGCTCGTCGTAGCGGAAGACAGGATTACGGGATTCGAGGATTCGCGGAATCCAGCGCCGGACACTCGATCCCTTGATCCCTCTATCCCTCGATCCCTTCCTCGTGTGTTGGGCATCATCCGGCTCAAGGACGTGCTCAAGCAGGGCATCCGTGGCCGGCTGGCCCAACTCCGCCAGATGGGCATCCGCTCGGTGATGATAACCGGTGACAACCCCCTGACTGCCGCTTCCATAGCGGCCGAAGCCGGGCTCGACGACTTCGTGGCTCAGGTCCGCCCCGAGGCCAAGCTCGAACTCATACGCCGGTACCAGTCGGACGGACAGCTCGTAGCGATGATCGGCGACGGCACCAACGATGCGCCGGCCCTTGCCCAGGCCGACGTCGCGGTCGCGATGAACGCCGGAACCCAGGCCGCGCGCGAGGCCGCCAACATGATCGACCTCGATTCCAACCCGACCAAACTGCTCGACATCGTCGAAGTGGGCAAACAGATACTCATCACGCGCGGCGCACTTACCACCTTCTCCATCGCCAATGACGTGTCCAAGTACTTCGCCATCGTCCCGGCCATCTTCGCCGCCTCGTACCCCGAGCTCGGCATTCTCAACATCATGCACCTCACCAGCCCATCGAGCGCGGTCCTCGCTGCGGTGATCTTCAACGCCGTCATCATCCCGCTCCTGATACCGCTCGCCCTGCGCGGAGTCAGGTTCCGCACCACCTCGGCCTCTGCCCTGCTGCGCATGAACCTGCTGGTCTACGGCGTGGGCGGGCTCCTGCTGCCGTTCGTCGGCATCAAGCTCTTCGACCTCCTGCTTGTCTGGCTGCACTTGGCCTAGGGAGTAGCGATGAAATCCTGCATCTCGATCCCTTTATCCCTCTATCCCTCGATCCCTTCGGTGTCATGAAGCAACTCAAGACCGCAGTCATCGTCCTCGGCGTCATGACGCTGTTGCTCGGCCTTGTCTATCCGCTCGCCGTCACCGGCATCGCCCAACTCCTCTTCCCCTTCCGCGCCAATGGCAGCATCGTAGGAAAGTCCGAAGGACGAAGTTCGAATGACGAAGTGCCGGCCGGTTCTGCGCTGATCGGGCAGTCGTTCTCATCCGCCCGCTACTTCCACGGCCGGCCCTCGGACTGCGGGTACGATGGCGCCGGCTCTTCGTCATCGAATCTCGGCCCGTCAAACCCGGCCCTCTTCGACTCTGTCCGCAGCCGTGTTGAACGCCTCCGCGGCGAGTTCGGGGCGGTTGAGATGGATTCGACACTCGACACTGGTCGCGCGTCACTTCCTCCTGACCTTGTTCTCTCCTCCGCCAGCGGCCTCGACCCTGACATCAGCCCGGAAGCCGCCCTGCTCCAAGTCAACGCCGTGGCCCGCGCACGCGGCCTCGATACCGCCGCAGTCCGAGCCCTGCTCACACGCAGCATCCAGCCCCCCTTCCTCGGTATCTTCAGCGTCTCGAGCGTGAACGTCTTGCGACTCAACCTCGCCCTTGATAGCATGTCTGCGGCCAACGATGAACGAGGAACGATGAACGATGGACGATGAGGGTCGCCCCAGCCCCGACGCCCTGCTGAAGGAAGTCCAGAACGAAGAGGCGCGGCCCGGCCGCCTCAAGGTATACCTGGGCTATTCACCGGGCGTAGGCAAGACCTACACGATGCTCGAAGAAGCTCACCTGCTCAAGCGCCGCGGCGACGACATCGTGGTAGGCATCGTCGAGACCCACGGCCGCAACGAGACCTCCGAGTTGCTGACCGGCCTTGAGGTTATCCCGCGCAGGACCGAGGACTACAAGGGAATCAGCCTGGCTGAGTTCGACCTCGACGCCGTGCTCAGGCGACGGCCCGGCGCGGTGCTTGTGGATGAACTGGCCCACACCAACGCGCCATGGTGCCGTCACCCTAAGCGCTACCAGGATGTGGAAGAGCTGCTCGCAGCGGGCATCGACGTCTACACCACGGTCAACGTCCAGCACTTCGAGAGCCAGAACGACGCTATCGCCAAGATAACCGGAATCCGAACCCAGGAAACCGTACCTGACGCCGTGCTCAACCGCGCCGATGAGGTGCAGGTCATCGACATCCCGCTCGAAGAGCTCTTCGAGCGCCTGCGCGAGGGCAAGGTCTACATCCCTGAACAGGCAAAGCAGGCCGTGGCCAACTTCTTCCAGCGCGGCACCCTTGTTGCCCTGCGCGAGATAACGCTCAGCGTCGCGGCTCGCAAGGTGGATTCGGAACTGGTCAACTACATGCGGGCCAAGGCCGTCGGCGGCACTTGGCCAGCCACCCGCAAGCTGATGGTCTGCATCGGGCCGACGCCGTACGCGAGTCAGCTCGTGCGCAAGGCCTACCAGATTGCCAAAGACACGAACGCCGACTGGTTTGCAGTGTACGTCGCGCATCCGACCGCCCGTGCTCTCTCAACTGGACAGAAGACCTGGCTTGCGGACGCGATGAACCTCGCCGAGGAGTTCGGGGCGCATCCGACTACCCTCACCGGCCTCGATGTGGTGAAAAGCCTGCTCGAATTCGCCCGCGACAACAACGTCTCCAACATTCTCATCGGCCGGCCGGGCCGTTCGGTCTACCGCTCCGCGCTGCGCCGCTCCCCGACCTACGAACTCATGCGGGAACAGACCGACTTCGACATCTACCTCCTGTCGCCAACTGTCCCGGAGAAGGCCGTCCCTCGTCCTTCGTCCCCCGCCTCTGGCCCCCCTGTCCGAATGAACGTCCGTGCCTATCTCATGACCATTCCGGTCGTGGCCCTGGTGACTGCGCTGAACCTGCTGCTCGACCGCTACGTCAACCCGGTGTCGCTCTACTCCATCTACCTCGTGGCCGTCATCTTCGTCGCGCTCCGCTGGGGCACCGGCCCGTCGATTGTGTGCTCCGTGCTCAGCCTGCTCGCCTTCGACTTCCTGTTCCTCGACCCCCGACGCACGCTCACGATAGCGCGGCCGGGCGACCTGCTCGGGGTCCTCGTTTTCTTACTCGTTTCGATTGCCATCGGCCAGCTCATCCGCATCACCCAGCGTCAATACCAGGCGCTCCACGTGCGCGCCGAGCGCGTCTCGCTCCTTGAAGAGATGAGCAGAGAACTGCTTGCCTTGCCTCCGCTCGAGTTGCTCATCGGTATGGCCGGTTCGGCCGGAGACTTCCACGACTCGGTCTCGGTGCTCAGGACCACGGTGCTCGACGACATCAGCCAGACCGCAGTGCGCAACCTCTCCAAAGCCGTCTCCGACCCCATACTCGTCATGTTCGCAAGCCAGGCGCGGGACATGACCGAATCGTCGAACGATTCGGATCGTGTCCCAAGCCAACTGGCACCCGTTGCCAGCATCCCGAGCTCTCTGCGAATCTGGGCTCGTTCGCAGCCTGACCTTACGCTCTCCCCCGAAGAACTTGCCGTCGCCGAATGGGTCCTGCTGCACGGGCAGCCTGCCGGCGCTGGTACCGAGACCCTTGCCAGCGTCGGCTTCTACTTCATTCCCATGCGCACCCGCGAACAGACCATCGGCGTCATCGGAGTGAAGGGCAACTACGAAACCCTCCTGCCCGAGCAGCGCCACCTGATCGGCGCCATCGCCAACCTCACCTCCCTTTCCGCGAGCCGGTGGGTTTCGGCTTAGCCCTCCGCCTTCTGCATTCTCGCCTCTAGCCTCTGACTTCTGACTTCGTCTGAATCCTCACCACGCCGCCGGGTCAGCACTTTGCTCACGCGGTCCTCAGCCGTCGGCCGCTACGACGACCTGACCAGACTCACGATCTGGCCGACCGGCGTCAGGAAGAGAGCGAGGCGTGCCGAAGCACGCCTCGCATCACTGTCCGCAGTCCGCTACTTCACCACGACCACGCGGCGGACCGGGTCGGCCGTGCCATCGCGCACGAAGTAGACG
>Ga0209610_1001678_pt1 | contig 11337 bp, 12 predicted proteins | sample LakKivw275mmetaG_FD_184137 | JGI IMG/M metagenome (GOLD analysis project Ga0209610, IMG submission 184137) | Anoxic lake water microbial communities from Lake Kivu, Rwanda to study Microbial Dark Matter (Phase II) - Lake Kivu water 275m metaG... | ecosystem: Environmental > Aquatic > Freshwater...
GGCGGGGGGATAACGGTAGATGTCCTTTCCACCCCGAAACTCATTCAATTGATGGAGGAATCTGCCATTCATGCCATCCGGGATTTTATTCCTCCGGATCAGTTGTGTCTCGGGACAGAGGTCAGGATTAGGCATATTTCCCCGACTCCCCTCGGGATGAAAGTGACTGCCCATGCCCTTCTCAAGAAGGTGGATAAGAATCGGCTTTTCTTCTTGGTGGATGCCTATGATGGGGTGGAAAAGGTGGCGGAAGGAGAACATGAACGTATCCTTCTATCCAGGGAAAAGTTTCTCCAGAAGGTGGAAAAGAAGAAAAAATCATGATTCCATTTTTCAGGAAGACTTCAGAAATGGGGCTTTTCCTTCAACGCTGATGCATACCAGTGGATCAGAGTCGGTCAGGTATGAAACGCTTTGAGATCTTAAATCACACGGCCGATATTGGCCTCATCGTCCATGGCCAGGATCTCAAAACCCTTTTCGAAAATGCCGGTGAAGCCTTCTTCCATCTGATTACGGATCTGAGAAAGGTGAAACAAAGGGTGGAGAGGGAAATCGGGATTGAGGAAAGAAGTCTGGAGCGGTTGATGGTGGACTGGCTGTCGGAACTCCTCTATCTCCACGATGTGGAGGGCCTCCTCTTCCGGAGATTTCATGTGGAGTCCGTGAGTGAAAAAGGATTGAAGGCAAAGGTAAAGGGAGAGGCCTTTCAGGAAGGGGTCCATGTGATCAAGACAGAAGTGAAGGCAGTAACCTATCATCAGATCCAGGTCCGGGAGGAGAACGGGGGTTGGAAGGCGCAAGTGATATTGGATCTTTAGTAGATGACCTTTTAGGCAAGGGGAAGAGGTTAGGGCTATGAAGCCGGTTTAGTGAAAAGTAAATAGGTTAGGGCTTAAACACCAATGACCTAACCCTTTAACAAAACCGGCCTCTTTGCCCTTACCTTCAGACTTTAGACTTTTTTCTGGGCAAAGGATAATCACAATGGCTACTGAGGAAAAAATTAAAATTCAGAAGATTGATGATTACCGGTGGAGAATCCCTCGGGAGGGGAAGATGAGGACCGATGGGATCATCTATGCGGATGAGCGGATGCTCAACGATATCCGAAAGGACCAGAGCCTGGTCCAGGTCGCCAATGTCGCATGGCTCCCGGGGATTGTGGGCCATTCTCTGGCCATGCCGGATATCCACTGGGGATATGGTTTCCCCATCGGAGGAGTGGCCTCCTTCGACCTGAGCGACGGGATTGTTTCCCCTGGAGGGGTTGGCTACGATATCAACTGAGGCGTCAGGCTGATGCGCTCAGGTTTGAGCCGCACAGAGGTTGGGGAGAGAATAAGGGAACTGGTCAATGCACTCTTTATCAACATCCCTTCGGGTGTGGGTTCCCATCGGAAGGACCTGAAACTGAGCAGGGAGGAAGAACGGCAGGTACTTAAGAAAGGGGCAAGGTGGGCCTATGACAGAGGCTTTGGCACGGATGAGGATCTTAACCACATCGAAGAACAGGGCTGTCTTCAGGGGGCTGACCCTGACCTCATCTCTGATAGAGCCATGGAAAGGGGAAGGGCCCAACTGGGAACGGTGGGCTCGGGAAATCACTTTGTCGAAATAGGATATGTCGCTGAGGTTTTCGATGAAGGAATAGCCAGTGCACTGGGATTGTTCAAAGACCAGGCGACCGTTCTTGTCCATACCGGTTCAAGAGGCCTGGGCCATCAGGTTTGCGATGATTACATCCGGGTGATGATGGACGCCGCCCGGAAGTACCAGATCGAACTTCCGGATCCTCAGCTCTGCTGCGCGCCTGTCTCCTCACCTGAAGGGGAAAACTATCTTTCGGCCATGGCCTGTGCGGGAAACTTTGCCTTTGCCAACCGGCAGATGATTACCCATTGGGTCCGAGAGACATTCGAGCAGGTTTTCCGGAAAGGCCCAAAGGATTTGAAATTGAATTTAATCTATGATGTCTGTCATAATATCGCCAAGATCGAAAGCCATAGCGTCAATGGAGAGAAGAAGAAACTCTGTGTCCACCGGAAGGGAGCCACCCGGGCCTTTCCTCCCCGTCACCCGGAGATCCCGTCGGATTATCAATCCATCGGCCAACCTGTCCTCATCCCGGGGGATATGGGCCGCTGTTCCTATGTGTTGATAGGGGCAGAAGGGGCCATGAAGGAGACTTTTGGCTCCACCTGCCATGGAGCGGGTCGGGTGATGAGTCGGCATCAGGCCATCAAGGCCGCCAGGGGAAGGGCGATTACGAGGGAATTGGAGGAGAGAGGTATTCTGGTGAGGGGAGCGAGCCGGGGGACCATCGTTGAGGAGATTCCTGAGGCTTATAAGGATGTCAATGAGGTGGTGAATATCGTCCATCGTGCCGGCATCAGCCTGAAGGTCGTAAAACTGGTACCGATGGGAGTGATCAAAGGATAGTGATCAGTAAGCAGTAGGCAGAAGGCAGTAGGCAGTGAGGGACTGTCCCAGAATTACGGACGGAGCGAAGCGGAGTCGTAGATTCGGGACTGTCCCTTTAATATGGTTACGGGCACGGGAACCATGAGAATTCTTGCGATTGATATCGGAGCGGGAACTCAGGACATTCTCGTTTTTGATTCAAGAAAAAAGATTGAGAATTGCATCAGTCTTGTCCTGCCCACTCCATCCAAATTTTTTGCAGAAGAGCTAAATAAGATCGTAAGCCATATCTATATCCACGGCGATACCATTGGAGGAGGTTCCCTTGGTCGAGCCATTCATCGTCACCTTCAAAAGGGGTATCGCGTGGTGATGGAAGAGTCTGCTGCCTATTCCATTCGCAATGATTTGGATGAAGTCAAATCAATGGGGATTGAGGTGGGTAAAAGGCCTGAGGCGAACCATTTTCAGGAATTGGAGGTTCGAGAAATCAATCTGCCACTGCTTGAACAATTCCTTTCAAAATTCGGAGAGGATCTCAAAGTGGATGCCATTGCCATTGCGGTTCAGGATCATGGTGTTGCCCCCAAAGGGGTCTCAGACCGAGCTTTTCGTTTTGAGAATATGGAGAAAATGCTTCGAAAAGATAACCGACCGGAGACCTTCCATTTTTTGGAGAACTCGATCCCAGAATATTGCCTTAGGATGAAGGCAGCGGTTGCGGCAGTGAAAAGGACCACCTTAGTTTCAGTCCTGGTGATGGATACCTGTTTCTCCGCCATCTTGGGTTGTCTTGATGAAATCATTGGACCTTCTTTGATCGTCAATGTGGGAAATGGGCATACCATTGCTGCTTTACTGCTGGAGAAAAAGATCGAAGCCCTCTATGAACATCATACCCATGAGTTGACTCCCAAAAAGTTAGAAAGCGATTTGAAACTCCTCATTCAAGGAGAGTTGGATGGAAAAAAGGTTTTTGAGGAGAATGGGCATGGAGCCATCACCCTGAAACCTTTCCACGGAGAAGTGTCGTTCATCGTCACGGGTCCCAACCGCGATATTTTTAAGGGAACTTCTTTTAAATTTATCTATGCCGCTCCGGGCGGGAATACGATGATGAGCGGTCCCATGGGACTGGTGAAAGCCGCCCAATACTGGATAAGCACAAAATTACAGGAACCCCATACCCAATAAGCTCCAATGACCAGAACAGAATCGTGTCAGTCATCCAATTGAGGAGGTTGATATGGAAAAGATCTTTTATTCTTCATTTGATTCAACTTTTTTAAAAAAGGTTTTTCTGGCCTCCACCGATCAAGGCGTCTGCATGGTGGACTTCCTCAGATCCGAAAATGATTTTTTGAGAAGGTTGAAAGAGCGATTCCAGGGTGAGATGGTCAGGGATGACCGAAAAAATCGAGAGGCGATTTTTCAATTAAAAGAATATCTTTCCGGCGAGCTGAAGCGCTTCAACTGCCGACTGGACATGAGAGGGACTCCTTTCGAGAAAGGGGTCTGGTCTTTTCTGAAAAAGATTCCCTACGGGCAGACACGATCCTACAAGGAAGTGGCAGAGGCGATTGGTCATCCCAAAGCCTTCCGGGCTGTTGGAAATGCAAATGGACGGAATCCCATTCCTTTGGTCGTCCCCTGCCACCGGGTGATTGAGAGCAATGGGGGATTGGGAGGTTATGGACATGGGGTGAAGGTTAAGAAGATGCTATTAGAATTCGAAAAAAATATGGGTAACTCATGACCGGCAAGTGCCCCGCAAGCCCCGCCCTGTGGACGGGGAGCTTCACTTTCGAAGGACCTGATCCGCTGACCCTCCAGAAATGCCTTTGAAACCCGATCAGGCGGTCGGTTTGAGCCGGAACGATCGCTTCTTTATTTACCTCTCCTTACGGGAAAGTCGTCTGAATGCCCCTCAGTTATTAATTTTTAATATGCTGTATTCCGTTCGTGGTGAGCCCTTCCTTCAACTTCGCTCAGGACGTTCGGGAAAAAACCGTTCATCCTGAGGCTCTCGAAGGATGAACGGGTCACTCAGGACAGGGTTCTCGAACCATGAACGGAATGGTGACACAGCCTCCAAGGCGAGGGGTTTAGTTATACCGGTAATACCCTTCGACCCAAACCCTTCTCTCCACATAACGTCCCGGGGTTTGTCGTTCTTCGTAGTGGCCTGCTATCCGGTTGCCCCATCGATCATAATGATCGGGTATCCAGATCCTTTCCCATGATCCGGGAACCCATTCACGGACCATTTCCCAGTGTCCCGGGACATATTCGGGCTGGGGAGGAGGACAATAATACGGTTCAGGCCGGGGAGGCGGAGGAGGAAGGTAAACAGCCGGGGGTGGGGTATGAGAATAGACATAGGCTTGATGGGCCAGGAGGCCTCCGAGGGCGAGGGCTCCAAGTGCAATCCCGGCCCCCTGCCACATATGACGGGCTTTGGAACCAGCCTCAGCAGGGGTGATCGTGAAAAGGAAGACTAAAGACAGGATCAAGATCGCCGTTGTTAATTTCTTCAACATAAAAATCCCTCCTTCCGGATCATTTTTTTATCTTTCACTTGTTTAGACGGAGGGAAAGGGAGATTTATTCAAATAAAAAGGAGAGCAGAAAATAGGAGATGGGAAGCGGGAAATAGAAAGTAAGAATCGGACATAGGGATGGACACGGTAACGTCATTTTAAAAGCGAGCGGAAAAGGCGTATATGATCACGCCTTCACGGAGCTTCGGACCTCCGATTAAGACCGTCCTTCCAGAAAAAAGTCTGACCTGAGTGTTGAGAATATCTTTTCCTTCACGGGTAACCCTTATTCTTAACTCAGCCACACCCTTACTCATCCCCAGTAAGGTCGTCTCTATCATTATCCTCCCCTCTCGGGCTGAGACTGAAATGGGCCGGTTAGGTGAGAGATTAAGGGGCTCATCAATCAGGAGGCGGTAGGAGGTGAAGCTGAAAAGCGATCCTAACTCCTTATGCACATCCCTTAAAGAAGGGTCGATACTCGATCCCACATTAGAAGCTCGAATCACCCTTAATCTGGTCTGAATCTGGGCAAGGCTTTCCAAAGGGAACAGGAAAATCGTAATGAGAAGGAGAATGAAGAGAGAAATTGTTTTTTTCATGACGGGGAAGACTCTTCGTCCGGGCCCTCGAAAAGCCAGATGACCGTTACCTTTGCCTTTTCCGATTCATAGACCATCACATTGTAGGTCTGACTTTCGACATATTCTACAACAGACCGTTCTAAATAGGAAGGGCTTTTTTTAAACAGGATGGGTGCGGTGACGAGGATGAAAATGACTGCCGTCACCACTGCCGGAATCCAGACCTTTCTTCTCAAAAGGGGAGTCATATCCAGCCATGAGCGGAGGGATTCCCGCCAGGAAGGTCTCTTTCCCAATCGGATTTCCCTTTCGATCTTCTCCCAGACCCAGGGGAAAGTCTCCTTTTCCAGAGCCTCTTCAACGGGTTTCCTAAGCGATGCCCTGAGCCCTTCCATTAGATTTAATCTCTCCTGACAATCCGAGCAGCGGGTGAGGTGCCTTTCCACAAAGATTCGTTCCTTTTTTGTAGCCTCATGGTCGAAGTATCGATCCAGGAGTCTTGAAACAGATGAACAGGAGTTTTTCATTTTTCCCCTCTTCCTTTCCACTCCTCCTTTAATGATTCCCGGAGTTTCATCCTTCCGTAGTGAAGACGGGACATCACCGTACCCACCGAGCACCTCATCGCCTCTGCGATCTCCTGATAAGAGAGACCCTCAATCTCCCTGAAGATAAGGGTTGCTCTCTGATCTTCAGGGAGACTTCCCATCGCCCGTCCGACCCTCTCTTCGAACTGCTTCTGTGAAGCCAGATGGTCTGGCCTTCGATCAGCAATATCGGCTGGTTGAAAACCCTCCTCTTGGTCCAGGCTCAGAAAAGGGGCTTTCCTCATCTTTCGGCTATAGTCGATCGCCTGATTCATAGCCACCCGATAAAGGTAAGTGTAAAAGTTCGATTTCCCCTTAAAATTCTTAATGGTCCGGAATAATTTGATAAATACCTCCTGGACGATGTCGAGGGCATCCTCTCTCTGCCTGACTACCCCGTAGGCAATCCGGTAGACTCTCTTATGGTACTGATCAAACAGTTCCTTAAACGCACCCTGATCCCCCTGCTGACAACGGGAGATCAACTCCGCCTCTTCTGGTCTCACGGGGTTTCTACCTTTTTAGACGAAAAATAAACTGAAATATTCGAAGATTATGAATGACCTCAGGGATATTGCTCTCCCTTGATTTTAAAATTTCATTATAGTATGAAGTTTATCGTTTATCATAGGGCTGATTCAGGGATCGCTTAAATGAATGAATTTAAGAGAATAGGAATGCTCATTGCAGGGTGGCTCTTCCTCGTGATGGGGGTTCTGGGCCTTTTTCTCCCTTTCCTTCAGGGAATACTCTTCATTCTGATTGGTCTGGCCATCCTCTCCTCCCATAGCGCCCTGGTGAAGCGTTTTTTAAAATACCTTGAGAGACGTTACCCTCACCATCATGAGCGGGTGGAGAAATGGAGAGGCAAGATCATGAATTTATTCAGGAAGAATTAACCTTCCATTAGACCCGAAATCCGAATTTCGGATTCAGTGCTTCGAATTTGCCTCTACGATGCTTTTCCTGAGCTTCCGAAAAGTCTCATCTTTGCCTGGACGGTTTGTTTGATCGCCTCCCTGCCCGGCCCCAGGATCTTCCGGGGGTCGAATTCTTCGGGTCTGGTGGTGAGGACTTCCCGGATAGCCCCGACAAAGCTCAGGCGAAGGTCTGTATCGATATTGATCTTGCAGATCCCCAGGGAGACAGCCTTTTGAATACCCTCATCCGGGATTCCCTTGGCTCCCGGCAGTTTGGCTCCGAATCGTTCTGCCCTCTCAAGGACCTGCCGGGGAACACCGGAGGCGCCGTGGAGAACCAGGGGGATATCCACTCTCTTTGCAATCGTCTCCAAACGTTCGAAATCGAGTTTGACCTCCCCTTTGAACTTATAAGCACCGTGAGACGTCCCAATGGCGATGGCCAGGGCATCCACCCCTGTCTTCTCCACGAATTCTTCTGCGGCCCGGGGATCGGTTAAAAAGGCTTCCCTTTCCGAGACAGAGACCTTATCCTCAATCCCCTTAAGCCTTCCCAGTTCCCCCTCTACGGATACCCCTCTCTCCCTTGCCATTTCGACCACTTCCCGGGTGACCGAAATGTTGTCTTTGAATTCGAGATGGGATCCATCAATCATGACAGAGGTGAAACCGCCCTCAATACAGGAACGGAGGATCTTTAAGTCCTTCCCGTGATCCAGATGAAGGGAGAGGGGAATGGAAACCTCTTCCGAGGCAATGCGAACCATGGAGACGATATAAGGGAGTCCCGCATACTGGATCGCTCCTTCAGAGACGGCAATGATGGCAGGGGATTTCTCAGCCACTGCCGCAGAGACAATGGCCTGAACGATCTCCATGTTATTCATGTTGAAGGCACCCACCGCATAGCCGCCCTTTTTAGCCAGATGAAGCAACTCCTTATTTGTCCGCACGACCATCGCTGTTCTCCTCTCTCCAGTATTATTAAAATATTATTAAAAATAGAGTGGATAATTGCAAGTGAATTATTCTCCCGCTCATAAATTTTTATTGACAAAGTCACCAAAATTAGTTAACCCCGTTTTAGGAGGGACCAATGGCTGGTAAAGATCATTATCACAGGAAGGTGAATTTAAATGGATGGATGGCCAAATTGAAGCGAATTGAGGAGAAGACCGACAGACTCTCCCTGCTCTCCCATCTGGGCCAGATCCTCAACTCGACACTGGACCACCGGGAGGTCAGAAGAAGGGCGATGGAGGCGGCTACCCAATTGATGAAGGCAGAGGTCGGTTCTCTCCTCCTGGTCGATCAGGAGAGAAAACAGCTCTTTTTTGAAGTGGCGCTGGGAGATCAGGAGGAGACTATTAAAGAGATCACACTCAACCTGGGGGAGGGGATTGCAGGATGGGTGGCCCGGAGCGGAGAGCCCCTGATTGTCAATGACCCCGAGAAGGATAGCCGTTTTTTTAAAGGGGTGGATGACCGAACGGAATTTAAAACGAGGAATATCATCTGCGTCCCTGTGAAGGTAAAGGATAAAACCATCGGGGTTTTAGAGGCCATCAACAAGAAGGGGGGAGAAGATTTTAATGAGGAGGATCTTTCCCTCTTCACTTCCCTGGCTGATCAGGTTGCCATTGCCCTGGATAATGCCCGTCTCTACCAGGAATTGGAGGAGATGTTCTTCCAGACGGCAGAGTCTCTCGCCGATGCAATCGAAAAACGGGATCCCTACACCGGGGGCCATACCCAGAGGGTCACCCGGTACAGTCTGGCCGCCGCCCAATACCTTCCCCTCAAGCCCCTGGAGTTAAAGTGGTTGAAGATTGCCTCCGTGCTTCACGATATCGGCAAGATCGGAATTGATGACCAGATCCTGAGGAAGCCTGACCGGTTAAACCCTGAGGAGTTCAATGCGATCAAACGCCATGCGGATATGGGGGCGGAGATCATCGAACATATCAAACCATTGAGGGACATTGTCCCCGGGGTGAAATACCATCACGAGCAGGTGGATGGAAGCGGTTATCCGGAAGGTTTAAAGGGAGAAAGGATTCCGATGATCGCAAAGATTGTATCGGTTGCCGACACCTATGATGCCATGACGACGGACCGACCCTATCGAAAGGCCTTGAACAAGGAGATTGCAATCAAAGAATTGAAGCGATGTTCCGGAACACAGCTCGATCAGGATGCGGTGGAGGCCTTTATCCGGGCCTACGAAAAGGGAGAAATTTAGGATCAGTTCGCTCAAGACCGCTGGGTGAGAGGTGGATTGAGGCACCGGATTTTTATGTCCATTGAAGAAATCATCCAATCCTGGAAACGTTCAAAGAATATCTCCCCCTGTATCACCGACCTGCGGGTTTTTAAAAAGAGGGAAGGAGAGTATCAACCCTTTCCTGACTTTCTCCATCCTCTATTAAGAGGGGCGCTCCAAGAGGGAGGGATTGGCAGGCTCTATTCCCATCAGGCCGAGGCCATTGAATGGGTGGAGAGGGGGAGGGATGTCGTGGTGGTGACTCCCACCGCCTCCGGAAAGACCCTCTGTTACAATCTTCCCGTTTTGAACCGGAAGCTGGCCGAACCTTCTTCAAAGGCTTTTTATCTCTTTCCCACCAAGGCCCTTTCCCAGGATCAGATGTTCGAACTTCAAAACCTGATCCGGAAGATTGAGAAACCGATCAAAACCTTTACCTATGATGGAGATACTCCCCAGGACGCGCGGCAGGCCATCCGTGCGCAGGGCGATATTGTGATCACCAATCCCGATATGCTCCATACGGGTATTCTTCCGCACCATACCAAATGGCTGACCTTCTTCCAGAACCTGAAATTCGTCGTGATCGACGAGCTCCATACCTACCGGGGTGTTTTCGGATCTCATATGACCAATGTCCTGAGGCGGCTGGACCGTATCTGCCATTTCTATGGGGCCCGGCCTCAATTCATCTGCTGTTCCGCCACCATCGCCAATCCAAAGGAGCTGGCCGAAAGACTTTTGGAAAGGGAGGTCCATCTCGTTGACCGAAATGGGGCCCCTTCCTCGGAAAAGATATTCATCTTCTACAATCCTCCGGTGGTGAATAAGGAGCTGGGAATTCGAGGAAACCACCTTCATGCGGCAAGGAAATTGATTTCCCCCTTTATCCAGCAAGGGATTCAGACCATTCTCTTTGCCACCAGCCGCCTCAATGTGGAGATTTTAACCAAATATCTGAAGGATCGATTTGAGAAGAGATTGGAGGATAGGGGGAAGATCAGGGGATACCGGGGAGGGTATCTTCCGGAAGTCCGCAGGGAGATCGAAAAGGGATTGAGGGAGAAGGAGGTGAAGGTGGTCGTCTCCACCAATGCCCTTGAACTCGGGATCGACATCGGAGATCTGGATGCCTGTGTGATTGCGGGTTATCCGGGAACCATTGCCAGTACCTATCAGCAGGCAGGGAGGGTCGGGAGGCGAGCGGAGAAGTCTCTGGCCATCCTGGTCGCTCGAAGCCAGCCCCTGGATCAATTCATCATCGAAAACCCGGATTATTTTTTCGGGCAGTCCCCGGAACATGGTCTGATCAATCCGGACAACCTTCTCATCCTTCTCAGCCATATTCAGTGTGCGGCCTTTGAACTTCCTTTTAGCGATGGGGAGCGTTTCGGCAGAGAGGATTTAGGGGAGATCCTGAAATATCTTGAGGAGAAGGGTGCCCTTCATCATGTGGAGAGGCATTGGTACTGGACTCAGGATGCCTACCCTGCAGAGAGGGTGAGCCTGAGGTCCGCCTCGGAGGAGAACTTTGTCGTCGTCGATACCACCAGGAAAAAAGAGGAGGTGATTGCCGAGGTTGATTTTACCAGCGCTCATACGACCCTTTATGAAGGGGCGGTCTATCTCTGCGAGTCGGAACTCTACACGGTGGAAAAATTGGACTACCCCAATCGAAGGGCCTATGTCAAAAAGACTCAGGGAGAATATTACACCGATGCCATTGACTATACGGATGTCTCCATCCTGGAGGGATTTGAAAGAAGGGAAGGGGGGGGTATCCACTACGAACATGGAGAGGTCAGGATTGCCACTCGGATGGCTGGATACAAAAAGATCAAATTCTACACCCTGGAGAATCTGGGATACGGGAAGATTGAACTCCCGGACCTTCAATTTCACACGACCTCTTATTGGCTTACCTTCGGAAAGAATTTAATGGATCGGCTTCCCTATCCTCGACCGGATTTAATCGATGGCATCCTGGGACTGGGATATGCCTTTCATTCGATGGCCGCC
>Ga0209610_1001683_pt1 | contig 11322 bp, 8 predicted proteins | sample LakKivw275mmetaG_FD_184137 | JGI IMG/M metagenome (GOLD analysis project Ga0209610, IMG submission 184137) | Anoxic lake water microbial communities from Lake Kivu, Rwanda to study Microbial Dark Matter (Phase II) - Lake Kivu water 275m metaG... | ecosystem: Environmental > Aquatic > Freshwater >...
GGGGCTGAAGGAGTGTATCGAAAAACTACCACAGCGGCGCTTTGCCAGCGGCCGCGCGGTGATAAAGTCACCGCGCTACGGAGCAGCGCCTCGTTAACGAGGCTAGAAGACAGCCAATAAGCCCGAATTCATCGGGCGCTGCTCTGTAGACTGGACACTTCATGTCCAGTCGAGCCTCTGGACGAGGTTTTTCGATAGTCTCTGAAGCCATCGGGCTCAGCTAACAAAGGCCTATCGGCCTGTCCAATCCAGCCCCAGCGGGGGCTTCGTAGACTGAGGCAGGGGCTTGAGCGGAGCGGAGCCCCTGGCGGACGCCGCCTGAAAAGTCAACGTCTGTTTTATGGAAGAGAGCCAGACAAGACCACCTGACCATCAGACCAAGGACTACCTGACCATTTGGACTAACGCCGCCACTGACGTACCCACCTTGTCAAAGAACAGATTGGGGAAAACGCCGATCAGGAAGATAAGGATGGCGATGGGCACCAGGACGGCGATCTCACGCTTCGTCAGATCCTCCAATTCTTGGTTGGCCGGCTTGTCTAGTGGGCCATGCATCACCCGGCGGAACATGGTGAGCATGTACCAGGCCCCCAGGATGATGCCCAGAGCGGCGAATACGGCATAGACCACGTTGGCGCGGAAGGTGCCGATCAGGATAGTGAACTCACCCACGAAGCCGTTCAGGCCGGGCAGGCCAATGGAAGAGAGAGTTACGATCAACAGGAAGATGCCGAACAGCGGTAGTTGCTTCCACAGCCCCCCAAAATCCTCGATCAAGCGGGTGTGGCGGCGCTCGTAGAGCATGCCCACCAGCAGGAACAAGGCCCCGGTGCTGAGGCCGTGGTTAACCATCTGCAGGATGCCTCCCGATACCCCCTGGGCGTTCAGGGTGAAGATGCCCAGCACCACGAAACCCAGGTGGCTGACGCTGGAGTAGGCCACCAGGCTCTTGACGTCCCGCTGGCTCAGGGCCACCAGCGCGCCGTAGATGATGCCGATGAGGGCCAGGACGGACATCAAGGGCACGAAGGTCACCGAGGCATCGGGAAAGAGCGGCAGGCAGAAGCGAGCAAAGCCGTAAGCCCCCATCTTCAGCAGGACGCCGGCCAGGATCACGCTGCCAGCGGTGGGCGCTTCCACGTGGGCGTCGGGCAGCCAGGTGTGGAAGGGGAACAGGGGAACCTTGATGGCGAAGCCCAGGGCGAAGGCCAGGAACAGCCAGGTCTGGACTCCCGCTGGCACGTCGAACTGCAACAACTGGAGCAGGTCGAAAGTGGGCTGGCCCGTGGCCTTAGCGTTCATGAAGTATAGCACCAGGATAGCCACCAGCATCAACGCGCTGCCAGCGAAGGTGTAGAGGAAGAATTTAACGGCGGCGTAGATGCGGCGAGGGCCGCCCCAGCGCCCGATCAAGAAGTACATGGGGATCAGGGTCGCTTCCCAGAAGACGAAGAACAGGACGAGATCGAGGGCCACGAAGACCCCGATCATCCCCGTCTCCAGGAGAAGCATGAACACCATGTACTCCTTCACCTTGTCGGTGATGGCCGTCCAGGAGGATAGCACCGCGATAGGGGTCAGGAGGGTCGTCAACAGCACCAGGAACAGGCTGATGCCGTCCACGCCGAGGTGGTAGCTGATGCCCAGGCTCTCGATCCAGGGGGCGTGCTCCACGAACTGCATCTGGGCGCTGTCGGCCTGAAAGGTGAAGTACAAGGTCAATGAGATAACAAAATCAACTGTGGCAACAGCAAACGCCAGGTTCTTTATCCCCCGCACATTGTTTCTGGGGATGAACAGGATCACCAGCGCCCCAACTAAGGGTAGGAAGGTTATCAGAGAGAGGATGGGGAAGTCCAGTTGATTCATACGGGAAAGCTCCTCTTTCTCACCGGTATATCTCAGGCTTCAGCACCCCGATGTAGGGCAACGTGCGGTGGCGGTCGCCGTAGTCCAGGCCATAGCCCACCACCCACACGTCCGGAATCTCGAATCCCAGGTAAGCGATGTCTACCTTGACCTTGCGCCGCTCGGATTTGCTGAGCAGCACGCAACTGCGCAGCGAGGCCGGTTGGCGGGACGCCAGGGTGTGATACAGGTAATCCAGCGTCAGCCCGGTGTCCACGATGTCCTCGACGATGAGCACGTGTCGACCGGCAATGGGTTGGCGCAGGTCCATGATGATGCGCACCGCTCCGCTGATTTCAGCACCCATGCCGTAGGTACTCAGGGCCATGAAGTCAACCATAAGGGGCACGTCCAGCCGGCGGGTCAGGTCAGCCAGAAAGATAAACGCCCCTTTCAGGATGCCCACCAAAACCAGCTCGTCCACGTCGGCGTAGTCGGCGTTGATCTGCGCCGCCAACTCGTCAACACGGCGCTGGACTGTTTCCGCGCTGATCAGAATGGATTCGATATCTGGGTGGAGTCTCATGTCTACGGCTCTAAATCACTTCAGGATAACGTAACCGATCAGGATCACCGCACCCAGGACAATGGCCAGGCTGTAATTCCGCACATACCCCGTTTGCAGCTTGCGCGTCTCCGCGCCCGTCCGGCCGAAGAAGGCCGCCAGACCGTTCACCGCCCCGTCAATAACCCCTGCGTCGAAGGTCTGGCTCAGGAAGCCAGCGAAGTTCCGCAGGGGATTCACAATCACCGCCAGGTAGATCTCGTCCACGTAGTACTTGTTGGCGAGCAGCTTGTAGAGAGAGGCATATCGCTCGCTCAGGCGGCCCGGCAGGCCAGGGTTCACCAGGTACATGTACTGAGCCAGGATGATGGCGGCGATAGCGATGATGGCTGAAAGGGCCATCAGCACCCACTCCAGTACTCCGCTGGCGTGCGCAGCCTCGTGACTGGCGAAGACCGGCTCCAAGAAGCCTTCGATAGCTGAAAGATGTGGTATCCCGATGAGGCCGCCTACGATGGCCAGCACCGCCAAGATGGTCAAGGGCGTGGTCATGATGCGCGGCGATTCGTGGATGTGCACTCCATCATCCACCCGCGACGGGCCCCAGAAGGTGAGGAAGACGGCGCGGAAGGCGTAGAACGCGGTCAGGAAGGCGGTGACGAGGCCGATCAGCCACAGAATGATCGAGCTGTTGAAGGCCCGCCACAGGATCTCGTCCTTGCTGAAGAATCCCGATAGCAGAGGGAATCCCGCCAGGGCCGCCGCCCCCGCCAGAAACGTGCGGTAGGTGGTTCTCATCTTGTCCCTGAGGCCGCCCATCCTGCGCATGTCCAGTTCGCCCGCCAGGCCGTGCATCACGCTGCCTGCCGCAAGGAATAGGAGGGCCTTGAAGAAGGCGTGGGTGGTCAGGTGAAACATGCCCGCGGCGTAAGCTCCCACCCCTACCGCCAGGAACATGTACCCCAACTGGCTGATGGTGGAGTAGGCCAGCACGCGCTTGATGTCGTTTTGCACCAGGGCGATGGTTGCGGCGTAGAAGGCGGTGACCGCGCCGATGACGGCCACCACCATCATGGAGGCGGGCGCTAGCTCAAAGAGCACGTGGGTGCGGGCCACCATGTACACGCCGGCGGTGACCATGGTGGCCGCATGGATGAGGGCCGAGACCGGTGTAGGGCCCTCCATAGCGTCGGGCAACCAGACGTAGAGCGGGATCTGCGCCGACTTGCCCACCGCCCCCGCGAACAGCAGCAGGGTGATGGCCGTGGCCAGCCCAGCGGTGAGGATCTGTGGTGCCTGCTCGAACACCTGAGCGTAACTCAGGGTGCCGAAGGTGACGAAGATGAGCAGCACCCCCAGGGCGAAGCCGAAGTCGCCCACCCTCGTGACCAGGAAGGCCTTCTTGCCCGCCTCGGCCGCCGCTGGCCGTTCGAACCAGAAGCCGATGAGCAGGTAAGAGCACAGCCCCACCAGCTCCCAGCCGACGTAGAGCAGCAGGAAGTTGTCGGCCAGCACCAGGATCAGCATGGAGAAGACGAACAGGTTGAGCAGGGTGAAAAAGCGGGCATAGCGCTCGTCCTCAGCCATGTAACCGATGGAGTAGACGTGGATCAGGAAACCCACTCCGGTGACTACCAGAGTCATCAAGGTGGAGAGCTGATCCACCAGAAGCGCAGCTTCTATTCGAAAGTCACCCACTGCGATCCAGGAGAACAAGGTGACTGTGTGTCCGTGCTCTTGCCCTAGTAGGGCTGCGAACACGGCTACGCCCACCAGAAAAGAAAGGCCCACCGCTCCACAGGCAACCCGGCCAACCTGCTTCTTGCCTATCCTATTTCCAATGAACCCGTTGATCAGCACTCCCAATATGGGAAATAAGAGGATCAACCAAGCAAGATCCAGCATCAAGGCATCTCCTTACGTTTTACGCCTTTACGTTTTACGGCCCGCCCATTCACCACTTCAGCAAGTTAACCTCATCCACGTCGGTCGTCTCTTTGTGGCGAAATACGGCGAGGATGATGCCCAATCCGACTGCCACCTCGGCGGCGGCCACGGCCATCACCAGGAAGACGGCGAGCTGGCCATCCAGGGAGTTCAGGTAACGGGAAAAGGTAACGAAGGCCAGACCGGCGGCGCCCATCATCATCTCGATGCACATCAGGATGACGATGGCGTTGCGCCGCACCAGCACGCCGACGACGCCGATGACGAAGATAATGGCACTTAGAGCGAGATAATAGGATGATGGAATCATGTCGATTTGCGATTTGTGATTTGTGATTTGCGATTTTGGACGTTGGACGTGGGACGTGGGACGTTGGACTTCTTTTTTGCTAGAACCACTGCGCCAACGATGCCAATCAGGAGCAGAATCGCAGCCAGCTCGAAGGGCAGGAGATAATCGGTGAAAAGCAGCTTGCCGATAGCCTGCACGTTGCCCACCCTGGCGATGGCCTCTGGCGTATCAGAGCCCTGGATGCCGGTCAGCGTTCCACTGACGAGAACGTAACCAACCTCGACCAACAGGACAAAGGCCAGGACGATAGCCAAGAACTTTGAACTTTGAACTTTGAACTTTGAGCTTTCTTCGCCCCCGCCCAACAGCATGGTGGCAAAAAGGAACAGAACCACAATCGCTCCGGCGTAGACGATGACCTGAGCAGCGGCCAGGAACTGCGCGTTGAGCAAAAGATACAGCCCAGCCAGGCTACAGAAATTGACCAGCAGGAACAGCGCGCTGTAGATGGCCTTCCTGGCCATAATCACACCCAGGGCGGCGGTGATAGCAATGGCTCCCAGAAAAATTAACAGAACCAGTTCCATGAATGTTAGTCCTCCAGGCAACTATTCATTTGTCATTGCGAGTCTTCCATAGCGCGGTGCGCCATCCGTAGAGAGCAGGAACGTCCCACCCTCACCCTAACCCTCTCCCTACGAGGGAGAGGGAACTTGCCCCCTCACCCTAACCCTCTCCCTACGAGGGAGAGGGAACTTGCTCCCTCACCCTAACCCTCTCCCTGCGAGGGAGAGGGAACTTGCCCCCTCGCCTCTTTGGGGAGAGGGCAGGGGTGAGGGGAGCTGTCCTCCAACACGATCACGTGAGGGGTGGCCGGGGTTAGCAGTCGGCTCTTGGCATAGAGGAGGTCATCCCGCTGATAGTCGGCCAGGGCGAATTCGTACCTCAATTTGATGGCCCCGGTGGGGCAGGCCTCCTCGCAATAACCGCAGAAGATGCAGCGGCTGAGGTTGATCTCGTAGACCTTGGCGTAGCGCTCCCCTTCGGAGTAACGTTCCTCTTCGGTGTTCTCGGCGGCCTCGACGTAGATGCAGCCAGCCGGGCAATAGGCCGCGCAGAGGCCACAGCCCACACACAGCTCTAGCCCGTCCTCTCGACGCTGCAACTCGTGCCGTCCGCGGAAGCGGGGGTAGAGACGCACCCTTTCCTCAGGATACTGGACAGTGATGGGCTTGACAAAGAAATACCTGAGGGTGACCCCCATGGCCCTGAGAATCTGATACAACCCATTGACGGCTTCAGTAATCACCATTTCCAATACCCAATACTTCGATTACTCCCTCGCTCTGCTCGGGGCTTCGGCTCAGGAATAGAACACGGATTCTCACGGATCGGACGGATGGACACGGATTTCTCTATGTATGTTATCCGTGCCGATCCGTTCCATCCATGTTTTTCCGTGTCCCATGTGAGCATGGCTGAGCAGTCACAAGTTCCCCTGAGTTCCCCTGAGTTCCCCTGAGTTCCCCCGAGTTCTTCCTAAGCGATCAAGACCACCACGACAGCCGTCACCGCCAGATTGACCAACGCCAGCGGAGCCAGGAACTTCCAGCAGAACTTCATCAGCTTGTCGTAGCGCACGCGGGGCAGGCTGGACCGCACCCAGACGAAGAGGAAGAGCATGAAGACTGTTTTGACGAAGAACCAAAACGGTGGGATGAGAGGGTGCAGGTCGGCCAAAGGCCCCTGCCAGCCGCCCAGGAAGAGGGTGGTGACGATAGCGCTGGCGGTGATCGTATGGATGTACTCGGCCATGAAGAACAGCGGGAATTTGATCCCCCCATATTCGGTGGCGAAGCCGGCTACCAGCTCGTTCTCCGTCTCGGGCAGATCGAAGGGGGAGCGGCCGGCCTCGGCGAAGCTGCAAATCAGGTAGATGATGAAGGCCACAGGCTGGAGCACGATGAGGGGCAGGCTGCTCTGGTACTCCACGATCCTCACCAGGCTCAGGTTGCCGACCAGCAGCAGAACACTGAGCAAAGCCAGCCCCATGGGTAGCTCGTAGCTGATCATCTGGGCCGCCGTGCGCAGCGCCCCCAGCAGGGAATACTTGTTATTGGAGGACCATCCGCCCAGGATGACGCCGTAGGTCGCCAAACCAGCTACGGCCAGGAGATAAAGCACTCCGATGTTGACATCGGCCACATAGAGGGGGATCTCGCGGTCGAAGAGGTGGATGGGCCTGCCTACAGGGACGACAGCGAAAGCGAGGAGGGCGGTGGCCATGGATAGTCCCGGCGCTATGAAGTAGAGCACCCTATCCGCTTTCGCCGGGATGATCTCCTCCTTGAAGATGGCTTTTACCGCATCAGCCACCGGCTGCAGCAGGCCGAAGGGCCCGGCCCGATTGGGCCCGTAGCGTAACTGAAAGCGAGCGCACACCTTACGCTCGAACCAGGTGGTGTAAGCGAAGCCGACCAGCAGACCGACGACAATAATGACGCTCTTGATGAAGGGGATGACGATGCTTGCTATTAAGTCCATTGACGATATCCTACGGCCAGTGGATCAGTGATCAGTGATCAGTGATCAGGGCTGACTGATCACCAATCACTGGCCACTGATCATTAGTCACTGACACCCAAGTGACAGCCGCTTTCTTATCCAACAGAACGCTGACGGGCGCTTCGGGGAAACCACCAGGCACGAAGACGCAGCCAGGGCAGATGTCTTGACTGACTCTAGCTACCAGTTCCAGTTCTCCCTTCGACGAAGCCACGGTCACGGTGGCGCCGTCGGCGATACCCAGCGTCTCGGCGTCGGCGGGGTTGATCTCCACGAAGGGCTCTGGCACGAACTGACGCATGATTCCCGATTGGCTCAGGCGGATGTCTCCATCGTAGAGCAGGCGGCCAGTGACCAGGGCCAGGGGGTACTCGTTGTTGCCTGGCGTTGGCTGATGCTCAAGAGATTTGAAGTTTGAATCTCCTTGTCTCTTATCCCTAATCCCTGGTCCCTTATCCATGGGCGCCAGCTTAGCAACCTCGGCCATCACCTCCGCAGGCGATACGTAACCGAAGTCGTTGCCCATGGCCTTGGCCAATTCGGTTATGATCTGGTCATCGGGCCTGGCCTCGCCTGGGGGACGCAGCGCCTCCCGCACTCGCTGCACTCGTCCCGCCAGGTTGGTGAAAGTGCCCTCTGTTTCGGCAAAGCTGGCCGCCGGCAGCACCACGTCGGCCAGTTGGGCCGTTTCGGTCAGGAAAAGGTCTTGCACCACCAGGAAGTCCAGTTTTTCCAGGACCTCCCTGCCCATAAGAGTGGCGGGGCCAGATTTCATGACGTAGAGGGCTTTGAGATTGCCTTCGGTAGCCGCCTCCAGCATCTCGTCTACAGACAGCCCTGTCTCAGATGGCAAATCCGCGAGCCAGCGCGCACTGAATCTTTTGAGCACCTCACCGTCGGTGACGCTCTGTCGGCCCGGCAACAGGTGGGGGGCCACGCCCATTTCCAAAGCGCCCAGGGAGTTGCAGTCTCCGGCCAGGTAGTAGGGGCCTGCGCTGTTAGCCAGGGATTGGATATTGGATATTGGATATTGGATATTGGATGCGGGGCCGCAGATGATGAGGACGCGCTCGGCTTGAGCTAGAATGTCTGCCGCTTGGCGTAGTGCTTCGCTCGAGACGCCAGTTACCTCTTCCACCTCGGACGTTTCACGTTTCACGTTTGACGTTTTACGTCTTACCAGCTCATCAAGCAACACCATCTCAGTCCCCGGCCTGTACGCCAACCAGGGGCAGGCATAGCGATTCAGGGCTATGCGGCGGGGATTGCCCACGATGACTTTCGTCCCCCTGGTGAGCACCGCCCGCCGGATGAAGAGCTCGACGATGGGGGCTTCCTCGGCGGGATCAACGCCCAGCAGCAGGATGGCGTCGGCTTGCATGATCTCGACCAGGGAAGGCAAGGGCCTGGCGCCGTCGGGCAGGCGGCCGATGTGGTCCACGTTGTTGGTGCCCACCACGGCGCGCATGAATCTCTGGAACAGGTAGTTGGCCTCGTTGGTGGCCCTGGTCGAGCCGATGCCGCCCACGCGGCCCGGCCCGCTCTCGACTATGATCTCGCCCAATCGTTGGCTGATCAAGCGCAGGGCTTCTTCCCAGGTGGCGGGCTCCAGCTTGTCGTTTTTCCTGACCAGGGGGGTCGTCAGCCTGTTGGGGCTGTGGACGAAGGCGTGGCCGAAGCGGCCCTTGTCGCACAGCCACTGGTCGTTGACGTCGGCGTTCTCTCGCGCCACGATGCGGCGCAGCCTGTTCATCTTGACGTCCAGGGTGATGTTGCAGCCCACGCCACAGTAGGGGCAGACGCTGGGCGTTTGCTCCAGTTCCCAACTACGGGCCTGGAAGCGGAAGACGCGGCTGGTGAGGGCCCCCACGGGGCAGATGTCCACAGTATTGCCTGAGAAGACGGAATTGAAGGCGTAGCCAGGGAAGGTGTCAACCCTGGTGTGACAACCCCGCTCGAAGTAGTCCAACTGCGGTTCATCGGCCCACTCTTCCAGGAATCGTACGCAGCGCCGGCAGAGGATACAGCGTTCCTCGTCCTTGACGATGAGAGGACTGAGAGGGTAGGCTTTTCTCTTATGGCGCTTTTCCTCGATGAAGCGGCTTTCCGTGGCGCCGTACTTGAAGGCCCAGTCCTGGAGGGTACATTCGCCGCCCTTGTCGCAGACAGGGCAATCGAGGGGGTGGTTGGTGAGGAGGAATTCTATCATCCCCTTGCGGGTCTTGACCACCTCCGGGGTGTTAGTGTGCACCACCATCCCCTCCCGCACGCGCGTGGTGCAGGCTGGCTGCAGGCCGCGCACCTTCTCGATCTCCACCAGGCACAAGCGGCACCCCCCCAGGGGGACCAACTTCTCGTGATAGCAGAGGGTCGGGATCTCGATGCCGACACTCTCGGCGGCTTCCAGGACCAATGTTCCCGCCGGGACTGTTACCTCTTGGTTGTCTATGGTTAGAGTTACCGTTGACTCCATGAATCAGAACCCTACGTTGTACACAAGGCCGAAAGCCTGCTAAAGCAGTTCGCGAAACTCGTCAACGCTGATGTCTGCGTCACGCAAAATGGCGCGCAATGTGCCAATGGGGACTATCCGCCCTTTGTGGACGGGCACGGTCACTCGTTTTCCATCCGATTCTCGACGCATGTGCAGATGGCTGCCGCGTTGCCGCTGTTCTTCAAAGCCCGCACGTTTCAACGCTCGAATCAATCGCTGGCAATCAACTCGTGGGAGTTTTGGGCTCATGCTGCCACCGGCACTGATAGGCGAGTGATGAACACAGGTTCCCGCTCAACAGGGATAAGTTCCCCATCGTGTAGCATACTTTCGATGTGCAGTTCTATTGCTTCAGCGATATTGGCGCGCGCCTCATCTATCGTGGATCCGAAAGTGTGGCAACCTGGCAAGGCTGGGACATAGGCGTGAAAAGCTTCCTCGTCTGGTTCTATCACTACCGTGAATTGATAAATCGTCATTGTAGTATCCTCTGTGAATCTCTGTGCGGGGCGAAAGACTATCTCTCCGGACAACGTTTTTCTCGAGTGTGATACAAGTATTCATCGCGGAAGTGCCTGATGCTGGAAGTGATGGGGCCCAGGGCTGCGTCGCCCAGGGGACAGAGGCTCTTGCCGCCGATGTTGGCGCAGATGTCCAGGAGGAGATCGAGGTCCTCTTCGCGCCCCTGGCCGTTCTCGATGCGGTGTAGGATCTTGTACAACCAGTCAATGCCCTCGCGGCCAGGGAGGCACTGGCCACAATCCTCGTGGCGGAAGAAGGCGGTCAGTCGCTCCACTACCCTGACGATGCACGTCCCCTGGCCGATGACGATCACCGCCCCGGAGCCCAGCATAGAGCCAGCCTCCAGCAGCGATTCGAAGTCCAGATTAACCCGGGTTATTGCCTCAGCGGGGAGCATGGGCGTGGAAGCTCCGCCAGGGATGACGGCCTTGATGGGCTTTCCGTCCAGCGGCCCGCCAGCGCAATCGTAGATGAGCGTCCGCAGGGGCGTGCCCAGGGGCAACTCGTAGATGCCGGGCTTCTTGACGTGGCCGCTGACACAGAACAGCTTCGGCCCTGGGCTCCTCTCCGTCCCGAACCCTTTGTACCACTCGGCCCCGTGCTGGACGATGAAGGGCACGTTGAACAGGGTCTCCACGTTGTTGATGATGGTCGGCTTGCGGTAGACGCCCTCGCTGGCCGGGAAGGGCGGCTTGAGCTTGGGATGGCCGCGTTCACCCTCCAGCGAGGTCAACAGCGCAGTCTCCTCACCGCAGATGTAGGCCCCCGCGCCGCGATGCACCACCAACTCCAGATCGTAGCCGCTGCCCAGAATGTCCTGGCCCAGGTAGCCCCTCTCGTAGGCCTGTTCGATAGCGCGTTCCAGCCGCTCGGCCCCGAAGGCGTACTCCCCGCGGATGTAGATGAAAGCCAGTTCCACCTGGCAGGCGTAAGAGGAGATGATGATGCCTTCGATGAGGCCGTGAGGGTCGTGTTCGATGAGCACCCGGTCTTTGAACGTGCCCGGCTCGCCCTCGTCGGCGTTGCAGACCAGGTAGCGAGGGTAGACCCCTTTGGGCAGGAAGCTCCATTTCACCCCCGCCGGAA
>Ga0209610_1001685_pt1 | contig 11319 bp, 9 predicted proteins | sample LakKivw275mmetaG_FD_184137 | JGI IMG/M metagenome (GOLD analysis project Ga0209610, IMG submission 184137) | Anoxic lake water microbial communities from Lake Kivu, Rwanda to study Microbial Dark Matter (Phase II) - Lake Kivu water 275m metaG... | ecosystem: Environmental > Aquatic > Freshwater >...
CCGCAGGGCGTCGAGCGAATCGGGCAGCCCCTCCCCTTCAGTGGAGAACGAGAGGACCTCGCGCGACAAGGCCTCGAGATTGACCTCGGTCAGCTTGATCTTCGATTCGAGGTATTTGTCGACCATGATCTCGAGGCCGGCCTTGTCGTGCTTGGCCACAGGCGTGAAGAAAATGGCATAGGCGATGACCATGGCCAGAAGCAGGCCGATGATGAGGCCGCGCAGTTTCATCTAATCCTCCTCGGGAGCGCGTTCGAGCGGCAGGGGCCCGGCGGCATAGGCGGCGATCCGGTCGGCGATGCGGCGCACGACCGCGTCGGGGACGCCGTCGGGGTGGGCCGACCGCAGCCGCATGTCGCAGATCTCGTTGACATAATCCACGACGGCGAAACGGCCCGCGGCGTCCCGGGCGACTTCGGTCGAGAAGAAGCGGAGCTTGGAGACGCGGGCGATCGTCCGGACCATGGCGTAGAGAGGCGCGAGGCCGCGCGCCCCGGCCTCCGCGTAGGAAAGCTCGTCGTAGACATGGGTGCGGTCGTCCCACCAGGTCAGGTGGACCTCGCCGAGGACGTAGAAGCCCCTAAACCAGAACCGGCGCCCGTCCAGGACCTCGGGACGCACCTTCTCCTGGAGAAGGTACTTGTCGGCCGGATAGGTCCGGCGCGCCGCCGTCACGTCGGCCGCGGTCGAAGCGTCGGCGACGACGCCGAGCGAGCCCCCGGTGGTGTTGGCCGGCTTGATGACGAACGGAACGCCGAGCGGCGCCAGATCAGCCGGCGAGACCCGCGTCTCGGGTTGCGCGGCGTAGGACGGAAGGATGATCGTGTGGGGCGCCGCGAGGCCGGCCGAGAGGAGCTCGAGATGCATCGTGGCCTTGTCCGAGGCCCAGCGGATCCTGTCGAGGGGGTCGAGGACGTCCCGGCCGCGCTCGACGGCCAGGGCCTGGAGCCCGATGAATTCCGGCGATGCGCCAGAGGCCCGGTCGAAGAGGAGGCGGAAGTCGGTCGCGCCGGAGCGGTAGTCCTCGAGAACGGCGTGAATGTCGGAAGGGGCGACGAGCAGCGTCGCCAGGCCGCGGGCGCCGGCCGCGCCCTCGACCAGCCGGACGAAGTCCCGGTCATATTCCCAGTCATGGGTGATGGCCAGGTCGTAGCGTTTCACTTCACTTGACCGCGCAGCGGCGGGCGAAATCCTGGAGCTGCTTCTGGGACAGGCCGCGATGGTAGCCGCCGTCGAGGCGGCGGACGAGACGCCCTTTCTCGAAGAACAGCACGGTCGGGTAGACCTGGATATCGTACCGGTCGACGAGGGGGTCGGTGTCGTCGACGACGATGCGCGAGTAGCAGGGATCGCCGGCCCGGGCGTGCTCCCGGTAGATCCTGAGGAAGGCCTGGGAAAACGGGCACCAGGAGGCATAGAACAGGACCATGAGCTTGTCCCGCCCGGCGATGGCCGCGTCGAGCTCCCCGGCGTCGTTGAGGAGAAGGCAGGCCTCGTCCTCCGGCTTGACGTCTTGCGCCGGCCTAAAGAAAGACTTGAACGGATTGGCCATCAGTCGCGGCTCCGTCAATGAGAATCTCGGGATACTCCCGCCGTCCATATTATCAGAGAAGGGACGAGCCGCAAAATCATGCCGGAGCGTGGTCCGAGGCGGGCTTGCGCCAGCTATCGAGCCAGAATCGTGAGCTTGAGGTCGTCGAAGGCCCCGGTGTCGTCAAAAGAGCCGACGCCGACGAGGCCGTGGGTGAGGGTCCGGTCGCGGGCGGTCAGGATGGGCGCGGCCAAATCGTCGAGATAGGCCCGGATCTCGCCCGTCGCCCCGTCGCAAACCACCTTGAACGCATGCCAGGACCGGTCGGTCAGGCGGAAGACGGAGCCGCCTGCCGGTTCCACGTTGATCTTGACCCGGTCCGCGCCGTTGACGAGGCCGATGATATTGTGGACCTCGGCGCTCTCGGCGGAGAAATGGACGTAATAAAAGTGCGTCGGGTCCTGATAATGGAAGAAGACGCACATGTCGCGGCCGGGCACGGCCGGGTCGGTATAGCACTTCATCCGGCCGGCGAACTCGAAGGACGAGACATCGTGGCCGGCAAGGACCGAGATCGAGGTCGGGGCCCGGACCGGACCCTGGCTGCCCACGGCCGTGAGCTCGTAGACCTTCGAGCCCTGGTCGTCGACAACGCGCCAGTGGGCCGGGTCGTTCGGCCGCCAGCCCTGGGCCGAGCCCGTCTCAAAGTCGTACGTGACGACGCGCGACTGTCCCGGAGCGGGCTCGCGGCAGGCCGCGAGGATCAGGACGGCCGCAGCGGCCAGGGCGGCGGCGGCGCGCCGGGTCAACACGGCTCGCCGTCCCGGTATCCGGGCCTCATCCAGGGCAGCGAGGCGCCGGCGAAGAACGGCTCGAGCTTGATCGTGAGCCGCGACATCTCCTCGGGCGTGAGCGGCTTGAAATCGCGGAGCAGGGCGGCGTTCTTGCGGACGATGTCGATCCCGTCCGTGCCGACGACGGCCGAGTGGACGAGCGGCAGGCTGAGGGCGTAGCGGATCAGATCGGAGGCGGCGAGCCCGGCGACCGTCTCGCGCGGGCGGACGGACTTGATGATCATGACCCCCATCTTCTTGGCAGCCGCGGCCGGGATGGCCCCTCCTTCGAGATCGCCGCGCCGCTCCTCGTAGTGGTTGAGGGCGATGAGCATCGTGTCGAAATCGTGGCGCCGGGCTGCTTCGGCCATGGCCGCCGCGTCGGCGTGGCCCGAGAAGCCGATGAAGCGGGCGATCTTCTCGTCCTTGATCTTGCGCAGGGCGTCGAGCGCCCCGCCCCGCAGCCCGAGCGTGTCCAGGTCGGCCATGGAGGCCACGAGGTGGACCTGATAGAGGTCGAGGCGGTCCGTGCGCAGCCGCTTGAGGCTCTGCTCGAGCTGGCGCATGACCCCGTCGTAGGTCCGCTCCTCGAACTTGGTGGCCAGGAAGACTTCCTTGCGGCGGCGCTCCAGGACCCGGCCGATGCGCTCCTCGCTGACGATCGCCTTGTTGGTGTAGTTCGCGGCGGTGTCCCAATAATAGAAGCCGCTCGCGAGCGCGGCCTCGAGGATGGCCTGGGCCTTGTCCTCGTCCTCGACGGCGCAGAACCGGCTGCCGAGGCCGATGCCGATGCGGGGCACGACCGCGCCCGTCTTGCCGAGCGTCATGGTCGGCAGCCCCTTGGCGTCGAACGCCGGAAGAGAGCCGTTCCCGGAGGGGGTTGTCCCCTTTAGCGAAGGCAAGGCCGCGGCCGCCGCCACGGTCTTGAGAAAATCGCGCCGCCCGATCCGCAGCTTGCTCATGGTTGGCCTCTTCATGCCCTCGGGATAATTTGGTAGACTGATTGTAGTTCTTTACGCGGCGGGGCACAATTCGCGCCCTACGACACGGAGGCGATAGCCGTCCGGACGCGCTCCATGAGCTCGGGCATCATTTCGGAGGAATAGCCCGCGACGCCGACGGGCTCGTGGAAGACGATCCGGACCGGGCCGCGGCGGATCCACCAGCTGACCCGGGGCATCATCTCATAGGTCCCCTTGATCGAGACCGGAACGATGGGCGTTTGCGCGGCGAGGGCGAGGTAGAAGCCGCCGCGGCGGAAAGGCTGGAGAGCGCCGTTCCAGCTGCGCGTGCCTTCGGGATAGACGAGAAAAGAATAGCCCTTCTCCTTGATCAGGCAGGCCGCCAGGGCGATCCGCTTCCGCCCCTCCCCCACGCCCTCCTTGTCGAGCGGCACGTAGCCGGCGAAGCGCATGCCCAGGCCGAAGATCGGGATGCGGAAGACGAAGCGCTTGACGATGAAGCGGACGGGCCGGTCGATCACCGTCAGCAGCAGCGGCGCGTCGAGAAAGCTGACGTGGTTGGACATGAACACGTAGGGAATGTTCCGGTCGAGACGGTCGCGGCCGACGGCCTCTACCGGGACGCCGAGGATCCATCGCCCGATCCGCATCATCCAGGCCCCGCAGGCCAGGTAGAAGTCCCGCAGCCCGAACAGGGCGCAGAACGCGAGGAGGGGGATGGCCAGGACCGTCAGGGCGAGGAAGACCAGGACGAGCAGGATCTGGCGCATCGCGGCGGCCCGATTATAGACCTATTCCGGCCTCTTGAGGAGTCGAGGGGAAATGAAAAATGACCCGCGTAGGACTCGAACCTACAACCCGCAGATTAAGAGTCTGCTGCTCTACCAATTGAGCTAGCGGGCCAAAAAGCCCCTCTAATCTAGCGAAGTCGGGTCCGAATGTCAAACGATGGACCGTGTCTTTTGCCCGGTTTTTCCGCTAGAATCCCCCTATGGCGGACGAGCCCTTCGAGCTGCCGATCGACGGCGTCCTCGACCTCCACACCTTCAGTCCCAAGGAAGTCAAGGACCTCGTCCCGGAGTATATCGGCGAGTGCCTGCGGCGCGGGATCACCGAGATCCGCATCATCCACGGCAAGGGCACAGGGACGCTCAAGGCCATCGTCCACGGCCTGCTGAAGAAAGACCCGCGCGTCGCGAGCTTCAGGGACGCCGGCCTCGATGCCGGCGGCTGGGGAGCGACGCTGGTCAAGCTCAGCGGACCGCGAAGCGGTACGTGAACTTGATCATGAAGATGTTGTCGCCCTTGGCCTGGAAGATGTCGCCCATGTCCCGCCAGAGATCGAAATCGCCGGGATCGGAATAGTCGGCCCGGCTCTGGGTCCAGACGAGATAGAGCATCGATCCCGGACGGTACTCCCAGCGCAGGACGACCGTCCCCCGAAGGGACTTGAGGCTGAAGTCCGGATCGATGAACGTGAACGGCGCCGCCGGCCCGCCGGGCCCGTCGGGATCGACGGTGTAGATGCCGCTCGCCGACCGGCTGATCGTCGAGCCGTCGTAGCTGCCGTAGAAATCGAAGTCGAACGTCCGCGCCGCGCGCAGCTCCTTGAAGGCGAAGAAGTCGCCCACCGCCAGGTACGGCTGGAGATAGGCCTGGAGGCTCAGCTGCGGCGTGAACGTCCAGCTGATCCGGGTCTCGATCGGCAGCGTCTTCTGGATGATGTCCGATTGGACATAGCGCACGCCGTAGGTCGAGGTCTTGAGGGGATCGACGACGCTCCGCACCCACTGTCCCTGCGAATAGCGCCAGGTGTAGCTCGGGCCGACCTCCAGGTTGAAGTTCGGCCTCGGCTTCCAGATAAGGCCGGCGGCGAAGGTGTAGTTGTAGCCGCCGCTCGGGTGATAGCGGTATTGGACGCTGCCCTCGAGGACAAGCGGCCGGCGATCGTCCCCGCTGAGCTCGACGCGGACCGTCTCCCCCGCCGGATAGTAGGCGAACGGGCCGCCGCGCGTCAGCCAATGGCTGTATTTGGGCGGTTCCCAGTCGAGGTGGAGGGCGGCTTTCCAATAGTTGAGGAAAGTCGCCTTGCCGTCGAGGTAGATGTACTCCCCGACCCGGTTCCAGCCGAAGTCGTAGTTCCGGTAGTAGGAGGACGTCACGGTCCAATGGCGGAAGAGCCGCCCCGGCTGCAGCCACCGGTAGCCGGCCTCGACGTGGCCGTTGATGACGTCGCCGCGGTTGTGGTAGCCGAGATCGTTCGTCTCGAAGCCGGGCGACATGGCCCCGATCGCGGCGTTGAAGACGATGTTGCCCTTTTGCTTGTTGACGTAGAGGCGGCCCGCCCAGCCCGAGAGCGAGGTCGCGTTCGGATCGACCTCGACCCAGTCCGCGTCCGGGCGCTGGAAGTAATGGAGCGCCGAGCGCTCGAGGGCGGTGATGGCCGCGGTCGAGCCGTGGACGGTCGACGCCGCGCCCCATCCGGCCAGGGCCCAGCCCCTGTTCTTGTCGAGAAACGTCCACCCGTCGAGGCCGAAGGCAAAGGCGTCCCGCGTCAGCAAACCCTGGAGCGGACCCTGACCCAGGTCCCGGGCCATGGCCGTGGCCATGAAGCCGAGGCCGCTCCGCCCCTCGCCAAACTCCTTCAGGCCGCGGGCGACCCCGTAGGTGCTAAAGGGCTCGATCTCGGCCGATGAGCGGACCCCGTCGAGATCGATCTGAGCGTTCTCGCGGGCCGTGGCCGCGCCGACCACGCCGAGATTGAAATCGCGGCCGATCTTGCCCGTGATCTTGGCCGCGCCGAGGATGGTCGTCCAGTCGGGCATGTCGATGAACCCCGCGGTCGAGGGCCGGCCCTGCGGGCTGCGGCCGATGCGGCGGCTGTAAAAGAGGAAGGGGTCCTCCCAGCCGAACATGCGGTAAACGTTGGGCCCGCCCCGGCCGAAGTTGAAGATGCTCGAGCCCTCGATGAAGAAGGGCCGCTTCTCCTGGTAGTAGGTCTCCTCATCGCTGATGTTGATGATGGCCGGATCGACTTCGACCTCACCAAAGTCCGGGTTGACCGAGAGGTCGAGGGTCAGGTTGCTGCTCAGGCCCCCCTTGAGGTCGAACCCCGCCCCGGCGAGGGCCTTGTGCCCGGTTTGGAACGGGTCGCCGGGGACGGCCGGGCTCAGGGTCGCCTTGGACAGGGCGAAGGGCGAGATCTCGAGGCGCCGGCCCGAGGCGATCCCGGCGAGGCCGGTGAGCTCGGCGAACCGCGAGACCGTGCCGCTCTCCTCCTTGGGCACCCAGGCAAACCAGTCCTCCTCGTTCTTGCGCTTGATGGTGCGCACGAAATTGACGCCCCAGACCTGAGAGACCGACGGATTATGGCGGAGCTGATCGAAGGGGATCCGGATCTCAACCGTCCAGCCCGTCGCGTCGACCCGGGCCGCGCTCTCCCAGACGCCGTCCCAGGTCGAGTCGAGGTCGGTGTCGTTGGCGATCGTGCCGTCCTGGATGGAGCCGAGGGGATTGACGCCGAAATAGTAGCCGCTGCGCCGGTCGTGATAGGGATCAAGGCCGAATTCGAACCAATCCGATTCGACCTCGGCGTCGCGGCGGCCCAGGCGGCCGACGATCTTCGCCGGCTCGGAATCGGTCATCCGGGCGGCGACATAGATATTGTTGCGGTCGAAGGCGACCCAGACCGTGGTCGATTCAGTCGCGGGCCGGCCGTCGAGCGGATCACGCTGGGTGAAGCCGGTCGTGCCCGGCGCCTGCCAGGCGGGCTCGGAGAGGACGCCGTCGACGACGATCGACCCGCCGGCCGGGGCGGCGGCCACCGTCTTGACAGTGCGCGGGTCGTCCGGCTTCGGGACGGGCTTCTCTTGGGACGACGCGGCGACGGCCATGGCGACGGCCGGCCAGAGCCAGAGAGCCAGCGGGATAAGTCCCAAGGCCGTTCGGCGAGCGCTCATTTTCTTCGCTGATATATCACAATTCGCCCATCTTCCCCAACCATGCCCTTTGGGTGTATCCAGAGGGAAAGGGCGAATACGACGACGTCAAGGCCGCGGAGTTCGGCTTCGGCCAGCCGGACGTCACGAAGCTCGCGGTCGAACAGCTGGCCGTCTAGCGCCCGGAGCGGGCGGCGGCGACCATGTCCTTGACGTCCTGCATCAGCCGGGGCGTGCTGTAGACGATGCCGTCCTTGATCGTCCACTTGATGCCGCCCCGCACGACCGCCTTCCCGTCCTTGATGTCGAGGACGCCCGTTGGGAAGAGGTACTTGAGGTTGGCCAGCGGGTTCTCGTCGACGAGGATGAGGTCGGCCAGATAGCCCGGCCGCACACGGCCCAGCCGGTCCTCGAGGCCCATCAACTTGGCGTTGTTGACCGTGGCGCACTGGATGACGTCGAGCGGATGGAAGCCCGCCTCCTGGAGCATCTCGAGCTCGGTCAGGAAGGTGAAGCCGTAAAGGGTGTAGATGAATCCGGCGTCGTCGCCCGCGCCGACGACCCCGCCCTTGTCGGCGAAGTCGCGGACGGCCTTCATCCAGATCCGGTAGTTCTCTTTCCAAGCGATCTCGTCCTCGGTCGACCAGCCCCACGAGAAAGCGCCGTGGCGGGACGGGCTGGGCTTGAAATACTCCTCGAGGGCCGGGTGGAGATACTCCTTGAACCAGGGCAGGTTGCGGGCCCGGGTCATGTCACGGCAAGCCTCATAGGTGCTGAAGGTCGGGATCCAGCCGACGCCCGCCTTGACCATTTCATTGAGGACGGCATCGAGCTTGGCTGGATCGGCCTCGCGCCAAAGGCGCCCCGCCCAGCGGAAGCGGTCGCTCTCGTTGTTGAAGTTATAGGACGGCGGGAAGTTCTGCGAGCCCTTCAACGCCGCGTCCGGGATGCCGTACCAGTGCTCGATCGTGTCCACGCCGAGGGCGGCCGCGTCCCGGGCATCCGTCTCCTCGACGGCCATGTGATGGGCCACTTTGAGCCCGAGCTTCGTCGCCTCGTCGGTGATGGCGGCCATGATGTCCCGGTCCATGCCGAAGATCTTGACCCCGTCGCCTCCCATCTCTTTGATGGTCCGGACGGACTTCCGGCCTTCTTCGGGCGTCCGGCCGCCGGCGACCATGTAGACGTAGATCCGCGGGGCGACAATCGAGCCCTCCTGGCTCTTGCGGCGCTCGGCCACGGCCTTTTTGGGATCGGTGCCGACGTCCCGTACCGTGGTCACGCCGCACGACATATAGATCTTGTATTCATATTCAAAAGGCTGCGGGATCCCGGCCCGCTCGTCATGAAGATGAATATGGCTGTTGATGAAGCCCGGCAGGAGGTACAGGCCGGTCCCGTCGAGGACGTGGGCCTCGCTCTTGTAGGCGTCCGGACGGCGGTCGGCCCCGCGGACGTCGGTGATCTTGTTGCCCTCGACGATGACGTCCATCGGCCCGCGCGCCGGCGTGCCGTTGCCGTTGATCACGGTCACGTTGCGGACGACCAGGCGGTCGTAGCGCTGGCCATGCTCGACGCCGCGGCTCTCGGCCCTCGCGGGCAAGGCCGGGCCGGCCAGGAGCACGATCAGGGACAAACCCAATAGCAGGACCGTCGTCTTTTTCATGGCCCGGAGTATAGCACAACGGGAAAAAGCCGGGGTGTCCCCTCCCCCGTCAAGGAAGCATCAATGGTCCAGGATTGACGGAGGCCGTTGGGTGTGCTTAATTGATGTCGCCCTCGACAAGGAGAAACACATGAACAGACGGCCTCATCGTCGGACCGCGGCGGCTCTCGGCGTCGCCGGCGTGATATTCATCCTCCTCTCCCTCCTCATCCCCGCCTCGGGGCAGGATCCGAAGACGGCAGGCCCGCCGCCGCTCGACCCCCAGCGCGTCCAGGACCAAGACACCATGACCTGGGCCGACTACCGTCCGATCCCCGGCCGCAACTGGGCCGATCCCTCGCTCAAGCCCGCCCGGGGCTTCAAGCTGGCCGTCGTCGGCATCGACTTCCCGGACCAGCCCTTCGTCGTCTCTTTGCCGAAGGGCTCCGATCCTTTCGGCAATCCGCAGATCGCCCCCGTGCCGCGCGAGCGGGTGCCTCAGTTCTACGCGGATTTCTGGATGAAGCCCGGCGAGGTCAACCACGGCCAGACCATCAACGGCTACTGGATGGAACAGTCCCGCGGCCGGTTCGGCATCACGGAGGTCTCCGTCTTCGGTCCCTATCGCATGCCCAAGCCCCTCTGGGCCTACGGCCTCAACGAATACGGCCAGAACGACCAGACCCCGGACGGCAGCCGGGCCGCGGGCCGCATGGAGCGCGATTGCGACGAGATCTGGTCGGCCGCCGTCGGCAAGGACATCCGCAAGGATTTCGACGCCGTCCTGCGCCTCTACGCGAGCTACGACGAGACCGGCGTCTGGCAGGAATTCGGCGAGATGGCATTCAACTCCAAGGAGGACATCCCGGCCGCGTGGGGCAATCCCAACCCGGCCAAGCCGCGCTGGATCCCGACCCGCTACGTCGAATGGACGAGCTGGCTGGCCGGCTCCCGGCAGTGGGGCCTGTCCTCGATGCGCCAGGGCGAGAACTCGGGGACCATCACCCACGAGCTCGGCCACTTCGCTTTCAGCCTCCCCGACCTCAACAACAATCCCTACGTCAAGCCCTACCGGCGGGTCGCCGCCGGGACCTGGGACATGATGGACCGCGGTTGCTTCAACGGGCCGGGCGGGCCCCACAAGCGCTGGGTCGTGCCGCCGACGCAGGGGGCCTTCATGCCGGCCGGGCTCATGGTCCGCAACCGGCTCGAGAACAAGTTCATCGGCGCGTCGGACCTGCTCACGGTCGGGCGGGCCTCGCTCGCCGCGAACGGTCCGGCCGTGGCCGAGGTCACGGCCCGGGCGGTCGATCCGCTGCCCGGCACGTACGCCGGGATCGTTGTCCGCTTGGACGGCGAAAAGCCCGGCGACCTGACGCCGCCGGACGATCCGGCCTCGAACCCGCTCTCCCCGGGCACTCCGAACTACAATTTCTACACGCTCGAAGTCGTCCAGCGCATCGGCTACGATTCGTTCACGCCCGACAACGGCGTCCTCATCGCCAAGAACAAGGACACGCTCCGCGGGCGGAACGGCGGCCCGAACGAGTTCAACAGCTACATCTGGGTCATCGACGCCCATCCGGAAGACATCGCTATGGTCGATTACGTTAAACCCAACGGCGAAAAGGTCATGCGGACGGTCGCCGACTACCGCCAGCTCAACGACGCCCTCTTCCACGCCGGGCTCCGCTCGGGGAGCTCGTTCGAATGGGAGGACACGCCCAACCGGCTTCACTTCTACGTCGTCGACCTGCGGCGGGACAAGGACGGCCTCCTCGTCTATAAGCTCGCCGTCCGCTCGCTCGACGGCCGGCCGCCGCAAGTCCGGACCGACGTCCTGGCGCCGCCGGCCGCGCCCAAGGGCGGTCTCAAGACCAGCCCGAGCTTCGCGCCCGTCACCTTCGCCCTGATCAACAAAGCCGCCCCGGCCCCCGCCACGGCCGGACCGGAGTTCGGCTCGGACCTCTACCGGCTGGCGGCGACGATCGACGGAAAAGGATGGTCCGCCCAACTCACGAACGCCCTGGCCGAGGTCAAGGCCGGCGGCGAAACGAAGATCACCGTCTTTGTATCCCGCGAGTCCAAAGCCGACAAAGCCGCGACCGTGACTCTGCGGGCTGTTTCGGAAAGCGATCCCTCGCGCATCCTGACGGCGACGGCCGTGATGGCACGCTAGCGTCGGGAGGAAACCGTGCCCGGTCCGGCCCAGATGTTCGCCTTCGGCTGGGTCTGCCCGCCCTTCCTCGCGGGCGGATCGTGGCGGAGATATCTCTCTAGCGGGTGAAGCGGATGGCGATGCCGACGATCTGGCGCTCGTAGACGGGCCGCATGCCGCGCCAGTAGCTGCGGACGTAGCCCTGGTTGAAATAGCGGTCGGCGACAATGACCAGGGCTACGTCCGCAGCTA
>Ga0209610_1001687_pt1 | contig 11316 bp, 10 predicted proteins | sample LakKivw275mmetaG_FD_184137 | JGI IMG/M metagenome (GOLD analysis project Ga0209610, IMG submission 184137) | Anoxic lake water microbial communities from Lake Kivu, Rwanda to study Microbial Dark Matter (Phase II) - Lake Kivu water 275m metaG... | ecosystem: Environmental > Aquatic > Freshwater...
CCCTTCAGTACCGCGCGGCGATCGGCATCCGCCAGCCGGTGCCGAAAGCCTGGCTCGTCACCTTCAGTCCGGGCGCGGCCTGCCGGCGTTTGTACTCGTTCCGGTTCACGGCCCGGATAACCCATTCCACGGTCTTCCGGTCATGCCCCGCCGTCACTATCTCATCAGCCGAACGGCCCTCGTCCACGTAGTCGCCGATGATGGCGTCGAGCACGTCGTAGGGCGGCAACGTATCCTGATCGGTCTGGTTGGGCCGGAGCTCGGCTGAAGGTGGCTTCTCAATTGTGGCTCGCGGAATCACCTCGCCCTTGCGGTTGATGTGCTCTGCCAGCGCATATACCATGGTCTTGGGTACGTCGGCCAGCACGCAAAGGCCGCCGCTCATGTCGCCATACAGTGTGCAGTACCCGACCGCCAGTTCGCTCTTGTTGCCGGTGGCAAGCACAAGGTACCCGAGCTTGTTGGAAACCGCCATCAGGATATTACCCCGGATCCGCGCCTGGATGTTCTCCTCGGTCGCGTCCGTCGGCCGTCCCGCGAACTCATCTCGCAGTAGTTCCAGGTAGGCACGGTGCACGTCGGCAATCCCGACCTGATGGAACTCGATCCCAAGGTTCTCTGCCAGCCGTCGCGAGTCCTCGACGCTGCCCGCAGATGAGTACTCGGAAGGCATCGTGATGCCCAGAACGTTCTCCGATCCGAGCGCCGCAACCGCCAGACAGCACGTGAGCGCGGAATCCACGCCGCCGGATAGCCCGAGTACTACCTTCTCGAACCTGCACTTGTGCACGTAGTCGCGTATGCCGAGCACGAGCGCATCGTGTATCGATTCGACCGGTTTCTGCTCGCTGTAGTTGCCGTCAGCGCCGGCGTCGCCGGTCTCCACAACCGCGAGACCCTCCCGGAAGGATTCCATGACCAACTGGGGACGGCCCTGTTTATCAAAGGCCATGCTCCGGCCGTCGAATACAAGCTCGTCGTTACCGCCAACCTGGTTGACGAACACGAACGGTATCTTGTGCCGCAGCGCATGCCCGGCGACCAACCGCTTCCGAATTGCCTCCTTGCCGACCACGAACGGCGAGGCCGAGATGTTGATAAGCAGGGTCGCGCCGGCTGATGCCAGTTCGGCAACCGGGTCTCGGGCGTACCCGGTCCGCCCCCACATCTCCACTTCATCATTTCCACTTTCCCCTTTGCCCCACGCATCCTCGCACACCGAAATCCCCAGGGTCTCTTCTCCGAGCTTCGTCACCCGCACCGGACCGGCCGGATCGAAGTACCGCGTCTCATCAAAAACATCGTAGGTCGGCAGCAGGGACTTAGCCTGCCGGAACTGCTCCCTGCCTTCAACAAAGAGAATCGCGGCGTTAAGCAGACCCTTGCCCGGTGTGCACGGCGACCGCACCGGCGCGCCGATGATGATTCCAACCTTGGGGAACTGGGCCGAGACCCGCGCGACTTCAGCCAGTCCGGCCTCAACCCGGTCAATGAACCAGCCCCGGGCGAGCAGGTCGCGCGGCGGGTAGCCGGACAGGAACAACTCCGGGAAGACGATGACGTCGGGTTCGAGCCCGCGTGCCAGCTCAAGCGCCTGCTTCACGCGCCGGACGTTGCCCGGCACATCGCCGACCACGGGATCAAGCTGCGCGAGGACAATCCTCATCGTGTATCGTTCATCGCTTATCGTTCACCTAGTAGCAGTCTGCCAAAGCCGCATTCCTTGTCAATAAGGGTCGTATTGCCTATCATGTTGCCGAAGTGCTTCCCCTGATGCTGTTCCTGCTGCTGCCGGCCCAATTGACGAGGCCGGTGCTGCCGCCCGCATCGGCGCTCGATACCTTTGACCTCTCCGACCACACGGTTGTGCTGTCGGCCGATGACGGCTACCACTCGGTGTACGAGAACGTCTACCCGCTGCTCAGGCGTTACCGCATGACCATGACGCTGGCGCTCATCACCGGCTGCATTACCGAAGGCAGGCCATCGTACAGCCCCTCCGACCGCTTTCTGAACGAACGCGAGATCCAGGAGATGATTGACTCCTGCGGCATCGAGGTCGCCAGCCATACCGTGTCGCATGTCCGGCTCACTCAGTTCAGCAACGAACGGGTGTGGCATGAGCTGGTCGATTCGCGGCGCACGCTCGAATCGCTCTTTGGCACCGAGGTCATCACTTTTGTTTATCCCTACGGATACATGGATGGCCGGGTTCGCAAGATGGTCCGTCGGGCCGGGTACAAGCTGGCCCGGAAGGTCGGGCCGGGCACGCCCAACCTCTGGGTGGACCCATACCGGATTCCGGAAGTAGAACTCAGGATTCAGGCCCGGCTGCCGGAGATCATCGGCCGCATCCGTCGGAACCGGACGACGGTCATCCTGCTCCACCGCATCGTCCCTGTGCCCCGGGTTTTCACCGAATGGTCGGTCTCTGACTTCGCCGCCTTGCTGGACTGGATGCACCGGCGCCGGGTCAGGGTCGTTACCCTGGCAGAACTCTATCGCGATTGGTGGCGGGAGAGGTTGGACCGGGCACTGGTCGAGGCTGCGCACAGCTCGACACCAACCCGGCTATTCGAGGATGTAGACGTCGACGCCACTCGCACTCCCCATTCCCGCTGAGGCGAAGGCATCCATGTTCTGTTTCCGGCCGACGAAGATATCGACGTGCTTGCCCTTGATGGCGCTGCCGACGTCGTGGGCGTAGAATACACCGCCCAGAGTCTGGCCGTCAATCGAGACGTTCTCAGCCTGCGGGATGTAGACGACCGAGCCCAGAGGTATAAGGCGCGGGTCGACCGCAATAGACCTGAGTTCAGTGAGCCTGTGCCCACCGTAGCCTAGGAACCGATCCACAACCTCGGCCCGGTTCGTCCGTTTGAGATAGCTTATGCGTCGCCCGTCCTTAAGGCAGGCTGCGGCCTCAATGCGGAACGCCTTTACGAAGGCCGAAGAGAATCGTCCGAGAAGCTGGCCGTCGGCAAGGTAGATTGGCGATGACTTGCTGGTCGGGTAATCCGTTTCGTCGACTGCCCAGTAGTAGGTGACCTTGAAACGCCCCAGGTAGCGCGCTCGCGGGGCACCGCTGCTGTCCGGCTGTCCGCCGAGCATGAAGTCCGGCGGACGGACTCCCGTCCGCACAAGACTGCTCGTTGTCTGCGCCCTGGGCAGGAAACAGGCCGACATAAGCAAAAAAAGGCCGATGGCCCATTTTCTCATGGTACAATCGTCCAGAACTGGTCGTCCGAGTCAAGGAATACTTGGCGCAGATTTCACGCTGCAAAGCACCTGTCTCATAAGTTGCTTAATTCCAGGCACTTGCCTCCGAGACGGACGGCGAAGCAGGTCGCGCCGATGTCCCGAGCGACGCGTCAGGTTGCTGATGTGGCGTGTCTAGTCGCCATTTTGGCAATCCGGCACCCAAGGTAGCCGGAGCCGGTGGGCGAAAGACGATTAGAGATCCAGTTCGCTCTGGCGGACGTCCGTGGACTTCCGGCTGAAGTGCTCGTATGCCCTTTTCTGGGCAATGCGCCCACGAGGTGTCCGCTGAATGAGGCCCTGCTGGACCAAGAATGGCTCGTAGACTTCCTCCAGAGTGCCGACATCCTCTCCCACCGCCACGGCGAGCGACGACGCGCCCACCGGACCGCCGTTGAACCGGTCGATGATGGTAAGGAGAATCTTCTTGTCCATCTCGTCGAGCCCGAGCGTATCGACATCGAGCTGCGTCAGTGCGTAGCGGGTTATCTCCTTGTCTATCAAGTCCTTACCGCCGACCTGGGCGAAGTCGCGAACCCTCCGGAGGAGGCGATTTGCGATTCGCGGAGTGCCCCGTGACCTTCTGGCTATCTCTTCCGCTGCGGCCGCTTCTACCCTAACACCGAGGATGCGCGCCGTACGCTGCACGATGAGGACTAGGTCCTCGGCCGGGTAGTAGTCTAGATGGAACGACATGCCGAACCGCGAGCGAAGCGGCGCGGTCAGCAAGCCGGAGCGCGTCGTTGCACCGACGAGAGTGAAACCGCAGAGGCCGATCTTCTCCGACCTCGCGCCGGGGCCCTTGTCAATGAGCACGTCGAGCGAGAAATCCTCCATCGCCGGGTAGAGGTACTCCTCAACGGCCTTGTTGGTCCGATGGATCTCGTCTATGAAGAGGACATCCTTGGGCGCCAGCCCGGTGAGAATGCCGGCCAGGTCTACCGGACGTTCGAGGATCGGGCCCGAACTTGCCCTGACCGCGGTCCCCATCTCCCCGGCTATTATGTAGGCGAGAGTCGTCTTTCCCAGTCCGGGCGGCCCGAATAGCAGAACGTGCTCAAGCGGCTCATCGCGCAGCTTGGCGGCCTCGATGAAGACCCGCAGGTTCTCTTTGAGGCGGGACTGACCGATGAAGTCGGCGAGTGCCTTTGGCCGGATTTGCTCGTCCAGCTTCTCTTCACCGCTCATCCGCTGCGGCGACGAGATCCGTTCGGTCTGCACCATGCTAGCCTCGCTGCGCCAGCGCCAGTTTTAGCAACTCCTGCAGGCCCAGGTTCTCGGCCGAGCCGACCCGACGCAACCGTTCCCTGGCTTCGCGACGAGTCAGCCCGAGCGAAACCAGAGCCGACTCGGCGTCAGTCAGCAGTTCGGAGCCGACGTCGGGCGGCGGAGCCTCGGCCTGCAGCTTCTTGATGATGCTGTCTGCCTTGGTCGGCCCGATGCCGGGCACGGTACGCAGGACGTCAGCTTTGCCGGTGGCGATGATCGAGTCGATCTCGCCCGGGGCAAACCGTGACAGCAGATTCAGCCCGGCCTTGGGGCCGATGCCGGAGACCGACGTCAAACGCCGGAACGCAAGCAGTTCCTCCCGGTCAAGGAACCCGAACAGCTCCACGCCGTCTCGCGTGAAATGGGTGTGGACACGCAGCGCGACTTCGCTCCCGATGTCGGCGAGCCGCCGCGAAGTCGAAAGCGGGACCTTCAGGCCGAGCCCGATGCCCTGACAATCAACCACAACGTACGTCGGCTCTTTCTCGACCAGGATTCCGCGCAACCGTGCTAGCACCGCCGCCCCGCTCCGGCAATCTGCCGGCAGTTCAGGCAATAGGCTGCGGCGAGCGCGTCGGCCGCGTGCTCGGAAACGCGCTCCCCCAGTCCCAGCAGACGTTTGACCATGTAGTTCATCTGATGCTTCGATGCCCGGCCGCTGCCGGTCAGGGCAAGCTTGATGGTAGCTGGAGTCAGCTCTGTCACCGGTACGCGGTTCCGGCCAAGAACGTAGAGGATCGTACCGCGTGCTTCGGCCGATCGGATCACGCTCCGCGCCCCGACCGACTTAAAGAAGAGCGTTTCGAGCGCGCATTGCGTGGGCCGGCTGCGTCGGACCACTTGCTCCAGCCCCTCTCCGAGCGCACAGAGTCGTTCGGGCGTGGTCCGGGTTGTCTCCGTAGTTATGAGGCCGAACTCAGTCGCCTCGCCGTCCTCGATGATGCCGTATCCGGTCGCGCCCAGCCCGGGGTCAATCCCGAGAATCCTCAAGTGAGGCTATTCTGCGGCCGCGATCTTCTCCAGTATCTCGTCGGGGATGTCCGAATTGTCGTAGACCTGTTGGACCTCCTCCAATTCCTCAAGCATCTCAATCAGCTTGAGGACTTTGGGTGCGTCCTGCTCGGACAGCTTGACCGAATTCGCTGCAACCATCGTCAGCTCCGCGCTCTCGGACTGTATGCCGGCATCCCTAAGCTGCTTCTTCACCTTCTCAAAAGCAGCGATCGGCGTCAGAATCGAGTAGGCGCTGGCTTCGGTCTGCACGTCGTCGGCCCCGGCTTCGAGCGCCGCGGTCAGGACCGCGTCTTCGTCCGCCTTGTCCTTTGATACCACGATCAGCCCCTGGGGCTTGAACTGCCAGGCTACTGACCCGGCCGAGCCCATGCTGCCGCCGTATTTGTCAAACACGTGACGGATTTCTGCCGTGCTGCGGTTCTTGTTGTCGGTCAGAGCACGGATCATCAAGGCCACGCCGCCCGGTCCATAGCCTTCATAGATGGTCTCTTCGTAGGTAACACCCGGCAGTTCGCCGGTCCCCTTCTTGATGGCCCGGTCGACGTTGTCCGCCGGCATGTTGATCGCCTTGGCCGACTCCACCGCGGTGCGCAGCCTGGGGTTCGCGTTCACGTCCCCGCCGCCGATCCTGGCCGCGGTAGTGATTTCACGAATCAGCTTGGAGAAGGCGGCGCCGCGCGCCTGGTCGGCCTTACCCTTCTTGTGCTTGATTGTTGACCATTTAGAGTGCCCGGACATAACTATCCTCCTCAACAATCGGCGCCACCGCGCCGATCGTCGTCAAATGAAATGAATGCCAGTCCTGTCGCGACACTGGACTCAGGTTACGTCTAGTGTTCTCAACCCTATTCTATGGCCGCGGGCACTGATGTCAACATCGTGCCGCACGGAGAAGCTTGACAATCGCGACAAACGACCTTAACTTAGAAGCACCATGCTCGCCTTGACACTGCTTGTCACTCTCATTGGAATCGACCCGAACGCCGGCACGACCGGCTTCGACTTCCTCCGGTTAACGCCGACTGCTCGTGAGGCGGCGATGGCCGGCGCCGCGGTTGGTGCCGCTGCCGGCCCGATGGGCTTCTGGTTCAGCCCGGCCCACGCGCTGTCGGCCGAAGGTCCCCGCGCCTGCGTCGGCTACCTCAACTACATCGCCGGTGTTCAGACCGGCTCAGCCGCCTACAGCCGGCCGGTCGGCACCGCTGGCGACAAGGGCGTTGGGCTCGGTATCGTCTACCTGAACTCCGGCACCATGAAACGCACGAACGAGCGCGGCGAAGAACTGGGGACGTTCGGCGTGTCCTATGCCGACCTGAACCTGAGTGGCGCGATGCGGTTCGGCGACGCACTATTGGTCGGCGTCGGCCTGCAGGGGCTCTATGGCTCGATCGACACCTTCTTCGGAATGGGACTCGCCGGCAACGTCGGCGCGACCTACCGGCTGCCGGTCGACGGCCTCAGCGCGGGCTTGGCCGTGAAGAACGTCGGTTACCAACTCAAACCCTTCCAGTCCGCCCGCGACCCGTTACCCATGGACGTCGGGCTCGGTCTCGCCTATCAGCCCAACCCTGCGCTCAACCTTGTGCTCGACGTGCACAAACCAATTGACAACCGGATCTGCGTCCGCGCCGGAGTAGAAGGCTGGGTCGCTGACCTGCTGGCCATTCGCGCCGGCTACACCACTGAGGGAGTCGACCTGAGGACGGGCAGCGGCGAAGACATCCTGGCCGGCCTGACTACGGGCCTGGGAGTTCGCTGGCACGGATATCAGCTTGACTACTGTTTCATCCCAATGGTCGAACTAGGTGTCGCCCACCGCCTCTCGCTGGCTTTTTCCCTCTAGGCCGCTCGCGAACGCCAACTGAGCATGAAACGACAATTCCTCAAAGACACAAGGCCCGGCACTCAGGTCGACGACGTCTTCTACTGCTCCCGGCGGGACGTGAAGGAACGTCGCGACGGCGGCGCGTTCTTGAGCCTCGAACTGCGCGACAAGACCGGTTCAGTCCCGGCAATCATGTGGGACCGAATCGACGACGCCCTGCGTTGCGTGGAGGTCGGCGGCTTCTATCGCGTTGTCGGCCGGATGGGCGACTATCAGGGCAAGCCGCAATTTACCATCAGCCTCATTTATCCGGCGGAGCCGGCCGACATATCACGTGATGACTTCATAGCCGCTTCGCGCTACGACCGCGGGCAGCTCATGACCGAACTGCGCGGTTACGTGGCCGCGGTCAAGAACCGCCACCTCCGGGCCCTGCTCGACTCGTTCTTCACCGACGAGAAGTTTGCGGATGAGTTCAGCTTGGTGCCGGCGGGCGCGCGTGTGCACCACGCCTTTCTCGGCGGCCTGCTCGAACATACGGTGATGATGTGCCGGGCGGCGCAGCCGCTTCCCGACATCTACCCCGAATTGGACCGCGACCTGCTGCTGGCCGGAGTCATCCTGCACGACATCGGCAAGGTGAAGGAATACGTCTACGACGTTGCCATTGACCATACTCCCGACGGCAGGCTGATGGGCCATCTCGTGATGGGCGCGAAGATGCTTGAAGACAAGATCTCCGTTATCAAGGACTTTCCGGCCGAGCTCTCGCGGCTGATTCGCCACATTGTCCTTTCCCATCACGGTGAGCTTGAATTCGGCTCGCCGAAGACACCGAAGTTCGCCGAGGCTTTCCTGGTGTTCTCGCTCGACTATGCGGACTCGCGCCTCGCCATTTTCCGCGAGGTCGTCGAGAAGAACAGGAAAGCCAAATGGACTGACTTCAACAACTACCTGGATACGAACGTCTACATCAAGGACGAGCCCTCAGGCTAGCGGGCAATGCTCGCTCCGCCCGCAGCATCCCCGGTTCCTGACCCCGATTTTGCCACCCTCGCGGCTGCCTGCCGGCAGCTCGACGTCGAACTCACCCCGACGCAGTACGATACTCTCGTCCGCTACGCGCAACTGCTGCGTGAATGGAACAAACACATCAACCTCATCTCCCGCCGCGACACCGGCCGCATTCTGTCCTACCACGTCGTCGACTCACTGGCGGTACAGCGCCTCATCCCCCAAGACGCTCGGGTCTGTGACATCGGCAGCGGCGCCGGCCTGCCCGGCATTCCGCTGGCAATCGTCAGACCGGACCTGAGGATCCAGCTCGTCGAGGCTTCACAGAAGCGGGGCGGTTTCCTACGAACGGTGGTCGCCGAACTTGCGCTCGCCAGCGTGGAGGTGATGAGCGAGCGGGCTGAGTCACTTGGCCCACTGGAGTGCGATGTCGTCGTCAGCCGCCTCTCCGGACCGCTGCCGGACCTGGTGGTTCAGGCCGGCAGACACCGCAAGCCTGCCGGAACCATCATCGCATACAAGACCCGTGACTGCTCGGCCGAACTGTCCAGGGCCGCGAGGCAACTGGCGCGCAGCCGGCTGCGGGCTGCCGGCTCGCACGATGTCCTGCTGCCCTTGTGCAGTGTCCCGCGCCGATTCATCGTGCTCGGCTCCTCGCGGTAGACGCCGGGCCCGAAAAAGAAAGAAGGCCGGCAAGGCCTTCATTTCTTTCCAATGTTGGATGCAACCGGAAAAAGCGTGCTCGGGTTTGTGCAAACTCGTAGAAAGGAGGTGATCCAGCCGCACGTTCCCGTACGGCTACCTTGTTACGACTTCGCCCCAGTCATCGGCCCTGCCTCGGGCCCCCGCAAAGGGGGGACTTTGGGTTGCCGACTCCCATGGCGTGACGGGCGGTGTGTACAAGACCCGGGAACGTATTCACCACTGCATGCTGATCAGTGATTACTAGCGATTCCATCTTCATGCAGGCGAGTTGCAGCCTGCAATCCGAACCATGGCCGCTTTTACAGGATTGGCATCACCTCGCGATGTAGCTTCCCATTGTAACGGCCACTGTAGGACGTGTGTAGCCCTGGGCATAAGGACCATGATGACTTGACATCATCCCCACCCTCCTCCTCCTTGACGGAGGCAGTCCCCCTAGAGTGCACCCTCGCGGGTTTGCAACTAGGGGCAGGGGTTGCGCTCGTTGCGGGACTTAACCATACACCTCACGGCACGAGCTGACGACAGCCATGCAGCACCTGTGCAGGCTCCGGGGATAAACCCCGGTCGCTTCCCTTTCGGGTCACTACCACCTGCATGTCAAGCCCAGGTAAGGTTCTTCGCGTAGCATCGAATTGAACCACATCCTCCACCGCTTGTGCGGGTCCCCGTCAATTCCTTTGAGTTTCAACCTTGCGGCCGTAGTCCCCAGGCGGTACATTTAACGCGTTGGCTCCGGCACGGGGAAAACTCCCCACGCCTAATGTACATCGTTTACAGCTAGGACTACCAGGGTATCTAATCCTGTTTGCTCCCCTAGCTTTCGTGTTTCAGCGTCAGGAACGTCCCAGAAACCTGCCTTCGCTATCGGCGTTCCTTCTGATATCTACGCATTTTACCGCTACACCAGAAGTTCCAGTTTCCTCTTCCGTCCTCAAGGCTGGTAGTTTCGGCAGCACTTCCTCGGTTAAGCCGGGAGCTTTCACCATCGACACGCCAGTCCGCCTGCACACCCTTTACGCCCAGTAAATCCGGACAGCGCTTGCCCCCTACGTATTACCGCGGCTGCTGGCACGTAGTTAGCCGGGGCTTCCTTTGGCAGTACCGTCACCGTCTCGGCAGTTACTCCGAAACGGCATCGCTCCGCCTGTCAGGAGTTTACATCCCGAAAGACTTCATCCTCCACGCGGTGTCGCTGGGTCAGGCTTTCGCCCATTGCCCAAATTTCTAGACTGCTGCCTCCCGTAGGAGTGGGGACCGTATCGCAGTTCCCCTGTGGCCGGTCACGCTCTCACGCCGGCTACCCGTCGTTGCCATGGTGGGCCGTTACCCCGCCATCAAGCTGATAGGACAAGAGCCCGTCCAGAGGTGGCACCTTGCGGCGCCTTTGCTGCGACAGAGATGCCTCCGTCGCAGAACATGGGGTATTAGCCCGCCTTTCGGCGGGTTGTGCCCCTCCTGAGGGATGGTTGCCCTTGTATTACTCACCCGTTCGCCGCTAGACACACCTCTGTATTGCTACAATGGTGGATCCCGCCCGACTTGCATGTCTAAGACACACCGCCAGCGCTAGTCCTGAGCCAGGATCAAACCCTCCAAGCAAAAATCTTAGGGGTCTGCTGCTCTGATCGAATTAACTAGTTATGGCACAAACCCGAGCACGCTTTGGGTTACATCCGAATTATCAAAGAACGATATACCTGTGACCAAGGATACAGACGAAGCGGCACTTTGTCAACAGAGATTTACGCCCGGAAGCAGATACACATCTCGTGCTCCGGCTTACACTTAGCCGACAGTCCACGAGGGCCCGATCGCGCGGTTTGACCAGGGGTCACAAGGCCCTCTGGAACCATCGGAAACGACTGCGGCCATACTACCGGTGCGACTCGTACTATGCCAGACTACTGCCGGTAGGGGCGGCGCAAGGCCAGGGTTGAGGCCGAGGCACAGGCCGAGAACCGGAAGCAGTCTCTCCGCTTGGGCTGGAGCTTGGGCTTGTAGATTGTGGTGTGGGCTGTGCGGCCAAGGGCCGCAAGGGCCTTGACTCAGTCCTTCTTAGGGTCTGAGGCCTTCGAACTGCCCGAACCGGACGAACTCCCGCCGCTGTCTGAAGACTTACGCTTGTAGTCGGTTTCGTAGAAGCCGGAACCCTTGAAAATCAGGCCGCTGCCCCCGGAGATAATCTGCTCCACGCAGTCCTTCTTCTTGCACTTGGGGCAATCCTTGAT
>Ga0209610_1001689_pt1 | contig 11308 bp, 9 predicted proteins | sample LakKivw275mmetaG_FD_184137 | JGI IMG/M metagenome (GOLD analysis project Ga0209610, IMG submission 184137) | Anoxic lake water microbial communities from Lake Kivu, Rwanda to study Microbial Dark Matter (Phase II) - Lake Kivu water 275m metaG... | ecosystem: Environmental > Aquatic > Freshwater >...
TCGTTCCGGCGACCGCGCCAAAAGCCAAACTCATGCAGTCAGCGCTTTACGGCGCAACGGTCATCCCGATTCGCGGCACTTATGACGACGCCTTTAAATTATCAATCGAATATACCCGGAAATTCGGCGGTATCAACCGCAATACGGCTTACAATCCATTGACCATCGAGGGCAAGAAAACCGTTTCAATCGAGATTTTTAATCAACTTGGCCGGAACGCGCCGGATGTGGTTTTCGTGCCGGTGGGTGACGGTGTGATCTATGCCGGCGTTTACAAAGGCTTTGCCGATCTGAAAACGGCCGGACTGATTGGTAAAATCCCGCAAATCGTCGGTGTGCAATCGACCGGTTCAAATGCGATCGCGCAAGCTTTTCAATCGGGGAACATGTTGGCCATTAAAAAAGCCGCCACAAATGCTGATTCCATTTCGGTGGCTTCGCCGGCTAACGGCCGCATGGCTGTCAAATTTATGCGGGCTTGTCGGGGTTGGGCAACGGAAGTCAGCGATGCCGCGATTTCCCAGGCACAGTTACAGCTTTGCCGGGAAGCCGGGGTATTTGTCGAACCGGCCGCCGCAGCTGCCTGGGCCGGATTTTTAAAGGACCGGGCTAAAATTAATTCTGACAAAAAGGTTGTTGTGTTACTTACAGGTTTGGGATTCAAGGATCTGGCTGCGGTCGAGAAAATGGTGAAAATTCCCGAGGCAGTCGAGCCCGACCTGGATTCTATCATTAACCGCGGAGTTCGCTGAGAACGGGGAGAATTATATTGCCGCTGATAAACGCGGATATTCACGGATATTTTTATAAAGCAATTCAGTAAATGATTAAAAACAATCCGCGGCAATCCGCGGCTGAAAAATATGACACCGTTATTCTTGCCGCCGGGCTGTCCAGCCGCATGGGCTCCTTCAAGCCGTTAATGCCTTACGGGCAATCTACGCTAATTGAAACCGTCGTTGATACGGCGCTGGAAGTATCGGAGCGGATTATTGTGGTGGTTGGTCACCGGTCGCCGGACATAATCAATTTGAAGCACTGGGATGAACACGTGATTTTCGCAGTTAATCAACGTTTTGAAAAGGGCATGTTTTCATCGGTGAAAGTCGGCGCCGTGCTGGTCAAATCGCCGCGCTTTTTCATCGCGCTTGGCGACCAGCCGCGGATTTCGGCGTCAGTTTATCAGCAAATGCTCGCCACCGAAACAGCCGAGGTCATTCAACCGTCTTACAAAGGCAAACATGGACACCCGCTCTTGCTGAACGAAACAGTCCGCCAGGCGATTCTGGCCGCGGATGAAAACGATCCGGACACAAACCTCAGAAATATCATTGATGGTTTCCCAAAGCGCATCGTCAAGATAAATGACCCGGGAATATTGATCGATTTGGATACGCCGGAAGACTACAACCGCGGAGAGTGCGAATAATGCCCACGAAACACGCGAAATGACGCTAAAATGTTTGTGTAAACCAAAATAACCCCGGATTTCAATCCGCTGGGTTGTTTATCGTCAACCAGTTTCCGACGCGAGCGTTAGCAAGCGAGTAAACTGGTTTCTGAGAAAGATGGTTACATGGAAGCGCGCAGAGAAAGCCCCGAGTTACACTGAGAATCATCCATTGTTTATCAGGACTTAATAGTACTTAAGCGCACTTAGTAGTACTTAAAATACTTTCCGTGCCTACCCTGTGTCGCTCCGTGTCGCAATTAAGAAACCAATTTCCGGCACGCTGGCGGGACTAAATTGGTTTCAGCAGAGAAACCGAAACCTGTCTGGAAACCCGAAAACAGGTTTGGTTCGGATAACGTCACCGTACTTAAAAACCTCTTGAAACCAAGTGTCTGTCTTTGTATTTTGTCAGCGTGATTTATCTTCCACAAAGTAACATATTCCATCACACAGTCAGCGGGGGTTTGTCATGAATGTCAATATACAGGACGCTCTCAACAAGGCGCTGGCCGCCGGTCAGCCGTGCGTGCTCGCCACCGTGGTCGCCGTTGCCGGCGCCGCGCCGGGTAAGGTTTCCTTCAAGATGCTGGTCATGCCGGGCGGGAAAACCATTGGCACAGTCGGCGGCGGCAGTCTCGAGGCCGCGGCGATTCGCGATGCGCTATCGATCCTCACGTCCGGCCAATCGGCGTTAAAAACCTATGACTTGGAGCAAATCGGCATGTGTTGCGGCGGCAGTGCCACGCTATTCTTCGATTATTATCCGGCGGCGCGTACGCTTCTGATTTTCGGTGGCGGGCACTGCGGGCAGGCACTCTACCAAATGGCACCGTCGGTCGGGTTCCGGGTTCTCGTATATGACAACCGCCCAGAGGTACAACCACAGTTCAGCAGCTCAGATTTCATGCTGGGCGATTTCGATCAATTGCCGTTCGACAATTTCCCCGACGCCAAGCTCTACGCCGTCATCATGACTTACAACCATCAGTACGACTACACCGTGCTGAGACAGTTACTCTCAGGCACGAAGCCTTTCGAGTATATTGGGCTGATCGGTTCGGCGCACAAAGTCCGGGAAATCCGCCAGCAATTGGCGTCTGATAATCTGACCCTGCCGCCGAACTTTTATTCGCCCATCGGCCTGAATATCGGCGCGCAGACGCCGGCGGAAATCGCGGTGGCGATATTGGGTGAGATCATCGCCGTAATCCACAACGTCAAAGCCGATTTTTTAGGGCGGCAATCCTGAGCCGGGAAAAATTTTGTTTGAGAAACGGTATTTTTCGCTTTAAATCGTCAGGAGCGGGTAACTTATGTTTCGTAGAATAATACCTCTCTGTCTCTGCGGCGGGCTTCTGGCGCAGACGAACATGGCCGTCGTTGATTTCACCGGTAAAAACGTCTCCGCCGAAGAGGCGAGCGCCCTGACGGATCGCCTGCGCATTGAGCTTTTCAAGACTAAAAAATTCACTGTCATCGAGCGCGAACGGATGGACACGATCCTGAAAGAGCAGGGCTTCCAGCTTTCCGACTGTACCGATGACGCCTGCATCGTGGAAATGGGGCAGCTGGTTGGCGTCGAGCAAATCGTCGCAGGGAGCGTCAGCCGGGTTGGGCGCGTTTATTCCATCGCGGCCCGGATCATTGGTGTGGAGAAAGGCGATTTGGTCAACATTGCCACCTTCGACCACGAAGGCGAAATCGGCGACCTGCTGAAATTCGGTATGCAAAACATTGCCCTGCAGTTGGCGGGTCTGACCACTCCGTCACCGGAAACGGTGGCGAGCCAACCGCCCACGACAACGCCGCCGCCACAGCCGCAATTGTCGCCCAAAGTGGCCTCAAAAAACCTTCGCCTAGGGGTTTTGTTCGGCTATGGTGCCAGCCGCGTCTGGGGTGACGACATCAGCAAAAAACTGGCCCTGCATCCCGCCAACAGCGGCGGAATAATAGCGCTTTTTCGCTTGCAGAAACAACTTTTTCTCCGCACGGAAATGCTCCTGGCCCGCAAAGGCTGGACGGAAAATTACACCGGACTAACCGGCGACGACGTTGAACATACCATTGATTTAGATTATCTGCAGATCCCCTTTCTGGTGCAATTCAATCTGCCGGTTGCGGGTGGCACGGAAATGTACTTTTTAGGTGGCGTCGCCGAGGTATTTCCATTCCGCATGCCTGACGGCAAGGAACTGATGTTCCCGGAACGTCCGCCGAAAATCGAAACCCCGACCGCGGCGGATTTCGCCTGGCAGACCAAGGTTGGTTACCAGGATTTGGATACCAACGAACATGTCAATAATGTGCGCTATATCGACTGGATTTACGAAACATTCACGCTGGAATTTCTCAGGAGTCATCACCTGCGCCAACTCGAAATCAACTACTTAGCCGAAGCTTTCTATGGCCAGTCCATCGCTGTCACGACTCAGAAAAGCGCCGAAAACACATTCATTCACACTGTCGCCGAACAATCCGGCGATACGGCGCTGTGCCGCGCCCGGACGGTCTGGCGGTAGACGATTGCCGTTCGTATGTCAAATTTATTTGGGCTGAACCCCATTATACGACGCTCTATTTACCCACGAGTTAAAATTCGTGGCAATAGGCTTCTCCTCTCCTTTTTACCTCGGTTTTCTAAAACCCATCAATCTTGCGAATTGATAGTACAAATTATCCGGAAAATTGTCAATCCTTTAGTTCAGTGCAGAATCATACCCGCGCTTGATAGCGGTCCTTCTGCCCGAAAAGGGTAACGTCTTTGTAACCGGCAAAAATACGGGCTCCGTGCAGGACACCGGCCGGTATATAATAGATTTCGCCTTTCCGGTAGATTCTCTTCCGCCCGGCGATCGTCAGTTCGATCCGGCCGTCCAATACAACGCACCATTGCGCGGCATGTGAATGTTCTGCAACCACGGTATCCTTTTCGAAACTCATGAAAATGACCTGGCGGTTGTCGCCCTGCACCAGGTATGAACTTAAACCGTCAATCGGAATATCCGCTGCCGGCAAACTGGTAATCACGTCCGGGAAAAATTCTTCAACAGACATATTGTGCTCCTTTCGATTATATGACATTTTTAAGATTCACAATCTCGAATCAGAAGAAAATATATTCGTGATTTTTTTTTCATATGCGGTCAATGATTCAATTCCGCACTACTGAACATATACCCAGCGCTTCGGACACTCTTGATGTAGACCGGCTTTTTAGGATTCGGCTCGAAATATTTCCGCAGACGCGCAATGAAAATATCGACCGTACGCGTTTCGATTTCGCCGCTCGTGTTCCAGACATTCTCGAGCAGTTCCTGCCGCGAAATAATCCGGTTTGGGTTCGCGACTAAATATTTCAACAGAATGGCTTCACGCTGGGTCAGAACAAATTCACGTCCGGCAGCCAGGCATCTGAAATCGTTAAAACTGACCTCGTTTTCACCGAAACGGTACAGGTCGCTGGCCGGCGGCGTCTGGCGATACCATTCGCAACGCCGCAGCATGGCTTTAATACGCGCCAGCAGTTCTTCGAGGTAAAATGGTTTGGTGAGATAATCATCGGCGCCTGCTTCCAGGCCATGCACCCGGTCATCAACCGAAGTGCGGGCGGTCAGCATCAGGATTGGCATCTGGGGCGAACTGGTCCGAATCTGGCGCGCGACCTCGAATCCATCGACATAAGGCAGCATAATGTCCAGCAGTACCAGGTCGAATTTGGATTCGTGGTAGGTTTCCAGAGCGGCCTGGCCGTCCTGCACCCATTCGACCGAGTAGCCGTTTTTGATCAAGTTGAAGCGAATGCCCTCGCCCAGGCTGGCTTCGTCCTCGACCATCAGAATCCGTATCGGAGCATTCATCGGCGTCCCTCCAGCAGTTTATCGAAAAAGCGCTGACGTTTCGGCGTATAGACCGGCAGGGTAATCCGCATAATTAAGCCCCCGCCCTCTTTCGGTAATTCAGCCTGAATACGCCCGCCGTGGTAGTGCAGGATGCCGCGAACCAGGAAAAGCCCGAGACCGGTGCCCTTTACGCTGGGATTCTGCGGATCTGCAATGCGGTGGAATTTTTTAAATATCTTCTTCAACTGTTTGCGCGGCACCCCGACTCCATAGTCACGGAAGTTAATCAGGATTTCGTCTTGGGTTTCTGCCAGGGTAACTTCCAAACGCAGGGCGTTACGGGAATATTTCCGCGAGTTTTCAAACAGATTTTCAAAGACACCCCGCAGGGCGTTGGGATTGAATACGATTTGGGCCTGCAAAGCGCCGCTTATCGAAATATGCTCCGGGGACAACGTGAACTGCCCGGCCAATTCCATCAGGATTGATTTTATGGTTGGGCCGGCTTCCAGGATCGTACATTGATAACGGGCATAGCCGCTCTCTATCCGCCCGACTTCCAGAATGGCTCCGATGGTATGCTCCAGCCTGCCGGTTTCACGCTGCATCTGCTCCAGGAATTCATGACGCTGTTCCGCGCTGATGTCCGCATAGCGCCCGATTGTATCAAGGTAAAGCCGGATGGCCGCCAGCGGCGTTTTCAGTTCATGCGTCACGCTGGCAATGAAATTATCATAGAGGCGGGTTTGGTGAAATTGCTGATTCAGGCGGCGGAACAGGATCGAGATTCCGGCGATGCCGGCCGCAATTAAAACCAGTCCGACCACCAGCATGGCGACATCGGCCCCGGAATTGATACGGATCGCATAGCGCTGCCCGATTTCCTTGTAGATAACGTGACTGACCGCGTAACGGGCAATCCAGAGCCCCATAACCGCCAGCCAGACCACCTGGACAATTACAAAAATGGCAATATAACCGGCTGACGAATATTTCTTAGACATATAAATGACGTTCTGCAGGCATCTTTTACATTAGTTTTACAGTACTGCATCGACATTTTTCATAAACTAATTATAGGCAAAGGCCGAGAGAATTCAAATACTTTTGCCGGATTGAAATTAAGAAATAATCACCCAATAATGGAGATTTTTATGAAAGTATTAATGGTTTATCCACAGACGCCCGAGACATTCTGGAGTTTCAAAAATGCCGTGCGTTTTATATCGAAAAAGAGTTCCGAAATTCCGCTGGGCTTGATAACGGTCGCCGGGCTTCTGCCGGCCGACTGGGACATTCGCCTGATTGACCTTAATGTCACCAATCTCAAAGACCGCGAAATTAAATGGGCCGATTTCGTATTCCTCAGCGGCATGAATATCCACATGGATTCGTTCCGGAAAGTCGTTCGGCGCTGTAATGAACTAAATGTCAAAGTCGTGGCAGGCGGTTCGATGGTCACTATGGAGCACGAACACATCCTCGGTGTGGATCATTTTATCCTGAACGAGGCCGAAATCACCATGCCGCTTTTTCTGAAAGACTTAGCCGAAGGTCATCCGCAACCGATTTACCGGACGGCGGAATTCCCGGACATTGCCCTGGCGCCTATTCCGCGCTGGGATTTGCTCGACCAGAGCAAATATGCCGCGATGGACATTCAGTATTCGCGCGGCTGTCCGTTTAATTGCGAATTTTGCAGCATTAGCGCCCTGAACGGCCGCCATCCGCGCACCAAAAGCCGCGCCCAATTCCTCGCCGAATTGCAATCGCTTTACGAGTCAGGCTGGCGCGGCAGCGTATTCGTCGTGGATGACAATTTCATCGGCAACCGGCAAAAACTGAAACAGGACATCCTGCCCGCTATGATCGCCTGGGCCGATGAACATAATTACCCATTTACCTACGGCACGGAAACCTCGATCAACATCTGCGACGATAATGAACTGATCGACCTGATGGTGATGGCCGGTTTCCAGCATATCTTCATCGGCATCGAAACCCCCAATAAAGCCAGCCTGACCGAGTGCGGCAAATACCAGAACGTCGGGCGCGACATTGCGGCTTCGATCCGGCAGTTGCATCGTAACGGCCTGCGCGTTTCGGGCGGCTTCATCGTCGGATTTGACAATGACGAGCCGGATATTTTCGAAGCCCAGATCAATCTCATCCAGCAAAGCGGCGTCGTGACCGCCATGGTCGGCCTGCTGAACGCCCCAACCGGCAGTCGGCTGTACGACCGCCTCAAAGATGAAAAGCGCCTGCTGAATCTCTTCGCCGGGAATAATGTCGACGCCAGCATCAATTTCGTGCCGAAGATGAACTACAAACTGCTGATGAACGGCTATATCGCCCTGTTGCGCTTTATCTATGCCCCGTCCAATTATTACCGGCGGGTGAAAACCTTTCTGCAAGATTATCGACTGCCGCAAAATAACGGCTCTGCGCTAACTCCCAATGACATCGGGGCGCTTTTCAAATCTATCTGGCGCCTGGGAATTATCGACAGCGCGCGGCGTTATTACTGGAAACTGTTTTTCTCAACATTGTTCCGTTCACCACGCAAATTCCCGATGGCGATCACCATGGCAATCTACGGTTATCATTTCCGCAAAGTGGTCCGAGCGATATAAAAACAATATATGTTCCGTCAGGTTCTTAAACCTGACGGTGGCTGAAGATTTAAAAAGGCCCGGTGAGTTTTTTCATTGCGGTCGAGTTACTTGAACCGACCTTCTGAAGGATTGGATTGTGTGCCAGGTCTGAGGAGCTGATATTATCACTTCTGATTGACAAACTTACTTTTATATTTAAAATCCAGGGAAGTATCCACCTCCACCAGTCCTTCCTTGATCAGGTGCGCATTAAGGAAAGTCTTATTTTTCAGGTACAGATAACCTAAAAGATGATTGTTTTCGTCATACTTCAGATTATCGAATTTCAAGAACACCTTATGTCCCTTGGTCTTCCCGGTAAGATATTTGACCGCCTGACCGTTGAGAGACGGATTTTCCTTCACTCCGATTAGCCGAATAACCAGATCGTTATTAAGCCGAACAAGTTCAGGGCTGATTACAGATTTGACCGTAAAATATTCTTCTCTTTGGCTGACTTTGGCATCAATCCGTGAACCAAATTGCATTTTCCGGGGATCGATCTTTTTATCAAGTTTATGCGGGTCTTTAAATATATACGGCAGTTTATCGATCCCATCCGGAAAACTGGTTTTAAATTCATCCTTGAGAAAATGATATTCCGTTCCCGCTAAATCGGTTTGCCCGACATTCAATTTAGCCCTGATAACCGGTAAAAATTCAGGATTTATCTCATAACCAACGGAATTGCGATCCAGATTCCGGGCGGGTGAATCGGGAATGCTGTTTGGATGCGGACTTGAATTTAAAAAGCGTCTCATCCTCGAGATGCGTGTGGACATGAGCGTCACGCCGAATGACGGGACAGTCAGCGATCCCAGCCAGGCCCCCGACCGCAAGAATTCGTTCGCCGCCTTCATGTTGGGCGTCTGTTTCTGAAATGCCCCGGCTCGATCTTCGGATATAAGTCAACTGAATTTCTTACTGCTGTGGATAATTACTGTTCCGGGAATTGCAAATCCATCGTTTTCCAATTGCATCAATAATCCAAAAACCCTTATCTTCAAACCAACTATGAAAATATCAAGCGAGGTCCAAGAATGAACGACGGCGTATTTCCCGGAATTCAGCCCCTTCAACTGTCCTCCGAATTACCGCCGGCTCCGGATTTTCAGCCGGGCATTCGCCGCGCGCCCAGTCGCGGTTTGCCACTCACTGCGGCGGAAATCAAGCTTGCCCTCAGGAACGCCCTGCGGTACGTGCCTGCCAATCTGCATCCTGCGCTCGCACCGGAGTTCCTGCATGAATTGCAGACCATGGGGCGGATTTACGGCTACCGCTTCCGTCCCGCGGGACGCATCTACGGCAAGCCGGTGGACGAATACAAGGGCCTTCTTGCCGCCCGCGCCCTGCAGGTCAATATTGATAATAATCTGGATTTCGAGGTCGCGCTCTATCCGTACGAACTCGTGACCTACGGCGAGACCGGTCAGGTTTGCCAGAACTGGATGCAATACCGGTTGATTAAAAAGTACCTCGAAATCATGACCGAAAACCAGACTCTGGTAGTCAGCTCCGGGCACCCGGTGGGACTTTTCCCATCGCATCGCCTGGCACCGCGGGTGATTTCCACTAATGGTTTGCTGGTGGGTGAGTGGGACAATCCGGATGCATTTCGCAAGTTGGCGGCACTGGGGGTTTCGAATTACGGGCAGATGACGGCGGGGGGCTGGATGTACATCGGGCCGCAGGGCATCGTGCACGGCACCTATATCACACTCCTGAATGCCGGACGGAAGTATCTGGGCATTCCGGAAGACAAAGACCTGCACGGGGTGCTGTTTGTTTCTTCGGGACTGGGAGGCATGTCCGGGGCGCAGGCCAAGGCCATCGAAATTGCCGGCGGCATCGGTGTCATCGCCGAGGTGGATTACAGCCGCATAAAGACGCGCGCAGACCAGGGGTGGGTCTCAAAAATCACCGACAATCTCGACGAGGTCGTTCGCCTGATTGACGAGTATCGCAGGAAGAGAGCGTCCGTTTCCATCGCCTACTACGGCAACATTGTGGATTTATTGGAATATGTCGCAACCCACAAAATCGCAGTCGAGTTGCTTTCCGATCAGACTTCCTGCCACGCGGTTTACGAGGGCGGCTATACGCCGGCAGGCGTCACCTTCGAAGAAGGGCGGCAGTTGTTGAAAACCGACCCAACCAAATTTAAAAAACTGGTGGATGCTTCCCTGCGCCGCCATTTCAGGGTCATAAAAAAACTGGTTGCCGGCGGCGCGCATTTCTGGGATTACGGCAACAGCTTCATGGCGTCCGTATTCAACGCCGGAGAAACTGCCATTGCGAAAAACGGCTGCGACACTTCCGACGGATTCATTTTTCCTTCCTATGTGGAAGACATTATGGGACCGGTTTGTTTCGATCGCGGGTTCGGCCCCTTTCGCTGGGTGTGTCTGAGCGGCAGAGATGAAGACTTACATACAACCGATATGGCGGCGCTGGAATGCATCAATCCCCGGCAGAGCTCTCTGCATCGCGACAACCACCACTGGCTTGCCACGGCGGAGCAGAACAAACTCGTCGTCGGCACCCGGGCGCGCATCCTCTACGCCGATGAGGAAGGACGCGTAAAAATCGCCCTGAAATTCAACGCTCTCGTCCGTGACCGGTTGATTGGTCCGGTCATCATTGGACGCGACCACCACGACGTCTCCGGCACGGATTCTCCCTACCGGGAAACCGCCAACATCTATGACGGCAGTCGCTTTGCTGCCGACATGGCGACGCAGTGCTTCGCCGGAAACATCGCCCGCGGGATGACTCTGGCGGTTTTATCCAACGGCGGGGGCGTCGGCATCGGGCGCGCCATCAACGGCGGCTTTGGACTGGTCCTGGATGGAACGCCAGAAACCGACGCAATTATTAAGAGCGCACTTTCGTGGGACGTGATGGGCGGCGTCGCCCGCCGTGCCTGGGCCAGAAACCCGAACGCTTTGGAAACCGCGCGCAATTGGAACGCACAACATGCCGGAGAAGGGCAAATAACACTCCCAAACGAAGTGGAAGACAATTTGATCGAATCGGTTGTAGCGAATGAAATTAATGTATAGGAGGACAAACGATGCATGCCTTCATTCTCAGTGTGACAGTAGCGTTGTTACTGATTAGTTGTCAGGCAAAAGAGGTGAACGTGATGGAAACGGTAGCGTCCGTGGACCTGAACCGCTATCTGGGCAAGTGGTATGAGATTGCCACCATTCCCCAGCGCTTCCAGCTTGGTTGCACCAATGTAACTGCGGAATACACGCTTAATCCAAATGGCACGGTCAAAGTCGTCAACTCCTGCCGCAAAGAGGGTCAATTCAAGCAGGTTGTCGGACGGGCCAAAATCGTCCCGGGCAGTAACAACG
>Ga0209610_1001690_pt1 | contig 11307 bp, 9 predicted proteins | sample LakKivw275mmetaG_FD_184137 | JGI IMG/M metagenome (GOLD analysis project Ga0209610, IMG submission 184137) | Anoxic lake water microbial communities from Lake Kivu, Rwanda to study Microbial Dark Matter (Phase II) - Lake Kivu water 275m metaG... | ecosystem: Environmental > Aquatic > Freshwater >...
CGAAATGTTCTCGATTCCATCGGATTTGAATCTTAAAAATGTCAAGTCAATCTTAGAAACCTCACTTGGTACCTATGACATTAACGTCTGGCGTCTGTTCCGCTGGATCAACGGTGCCTATGTCGAATTGAAGGACGACGAAAGTTTCGCTTTCGATCCCGGCAAAGCCTACTGGTTAATCACTGCCGAGCAAAAAGTGCTGACCTTTGATACCAGTCTTTCTGTGCGTACCGATCAGGACTACGAAATGAGCCTGTATCAGGGTTGGAATCAAGTCGGGACGCCCTTTTACTTCCCAATTGATTGGACGGATGTATTTACCGCCAGCGGCAGTGATGTAGTGCAGGGCGGAGTAGCCTTCATGTACGATGGAAGCGGCTGGGTTCACGCTGACCAGCTTAATCCGTTCGGCGGATATTTTATTTATACGACCTCCGGCGGCAATAATTTGAAAATTCCTGCTCGCGAATCGGGTCAAAATTTCCACAAGCAATCGATGTTTGCGCAACTCAGCGCGGACGAGTGGACCATTCAACTCAAAGCCTTTTCCGGTCGAAATCATGACCAACACAATTTCCTCGGTGTGCGTCGTGCATCAGCCGATGAGTGGGATATCACAGATATGATGGATCCGCCGCCGATTGGGAATAGTTATGTCAATGTCTTTTTCCCCAATACCAACTGGCTGATCAATGCCGGTCAGTACAGCGGTGATTTTAAAGCGGTAAAACAATCCGGAAATTATTTCGATTTTTCGGTCGTCGCGGCAAAAAGCGACGGCAGTGTGACTCTGCGACTGGAGACCGCTAACGCACTACCGCAGGATTATCGTCTGTACTTAATTGACAAAGAGAGGCGAATTTCTCAAACAATTACATTACCAGCGGAATTAATATTAAAGACGGAAGGCGGACGGCTCCATAAGAATTACCGGCTGGTGGCAGGTACGGCGGACTTCTATGAACGCAACAATCTGGGAGTCGAACCGACGCCGCAGACTTTTGCTTTGAGCCGGAATTACCCCAATCCGTTTAATCCGCGAACGACGCTCGAATACCAACTGCCGGAACCGTGCCGGGTCAGCTTGTGCATATATAATAACCTCGGACAAAGAGTACGAACTTTCGCCGATAACGAACTGAAATACCCCGGTTACTATCAGGTTATCTGGGATGGTTTGAGCGATAAAAACGTAACAGTCGCCAGCGGAGTATATTGGTGCATGCTGAAAGCGGGAGATTTTGTCCAAACTCGAAAAATGCTTTTTATTAAATAAGTACCAATCAGTAACATTTATAATACAAAGGATGCAGTGTGCGCCGGAGTTTGACGGTTAGTTTATTTGTTTTCCTTTTCGGTCTGCTCAGTAATGCGAGCGGAATTGATGAAAAACGTCCCAAATGGGTTGACCAGGTGCCCAATAACCCCGAGATCCTGCAAGGCATCGGGATCGCCAATGATACTGGTAATCCGGAAACCGACCGGAAACGCGCCGACACCGACGCCATTGCCCAGATTATCCATGAAATAAGTACATCGGTAACAAGTCAGTTGACCGATTTTTATCAGGAAGATTCGCGGTCAGGACAAAAGTCCACGCAGGAGACCTTTACCAAAATCTCGTCGCAGTTCGCCCAGGAAACAATCACCGGTATTAAAATTATACAGCGTTACTACGATCCACAGAAGAAGGTGTACTATGCCTACGCAGTGCTAGAACGCACTGAATTGGAACGCCAGTTCCGTGAACAAGCCGAAAGAGTCAGCAAAATTTGCAGGGATTATCATTTACATGCTCAGACCGCGCTCGCCGCAGGCAAGATTTACGATGCTCTGAACAACTACGTCAAGGCTTTGGCGGAATTATTTATCGTCCAGGCCAGCTTAAAACAGAAAATCGAAAGCGATCTGGAACTCAGTGGGAAAAAGGAAATGTTGCAGGTGCGCCTCGAAAACGAAATCAGTCAAATCCTGCGTAATATTTATTTTGAAGTCATCAGTGGTGATAATCAGAATGCTCAACGTAATAGGGGGTTGAGCCAACCTTTGGTCGGAAAGGCCATTTATCAACTGGCGACTCAGAAAATCCCTCTGCCCAATCTGCCGATGAGGCTAACGCTGGTAAATGCAGTAGGGCAGGTGAGTGCAGACTTTACTACCGATGCTAACGGCATTTTTACCGGCTTTGTCAATCAGATAGAAAGTGCCAGTAGTGAGATCGGCGTTGTTAAGGCGGTCGTCAATTTCCCGGAACTGGTCGCTTTCCGGAGTCAGATTCCGGCACTTTTTAAATTAGTCGAACAATCCGGATGCGACTTTAAATTCCGGATTGACGTAGCGGCTTCGGTCAGGGTTTTTGTCTATATTTGCGAAGACGCGGACGGCGTTCCTGCTCCGCGTGCTTATTCTACAGGGGAAATTATTAAAGCCCTGATCCAGAATAAATTTACGGTCATCAATCCTGGTCAGTTACCACCTTCTGTGCAACCCAATGCGATTGATTTTGCCGTGCGATATAATGATTATCAAAGTCTCACCGGTTATCTGAGCACCGTTGCCGATTATGCCGTGATCGGAATGTTGACTGCTGAACAAGCCGAAGTCAGCAGTGGCGTACTGTATTTCAGCAAGGCCAGCGCCGACGTCAAAACCATTGATTTAATGACGGGACGTGATATTGTGACGGTAATCCAAAGCGGCATCAAGGGGGCTGGCAACGATTTCAACACGTCTAACAAAGCCGCTTTAAAGAAATGCACGGAGTCGGTTGTCCAGGAGTTGATCAAAGGCTTACAATCCGCTTTAAAATAACAGTCTAAGGTTTTTCTGAATAAATCGGTTTTTTTTCTTCGTAATAAATAATAGATAAGGTTTTAGTAGTGCGTATTAAATCAGGAGTCCGGAAATGAAAAAGTATGGTTTATTAATGATTCTGACACTAATGGTCGGCACCTTAGAGGCAGAATGGTATTGGCAGAATCCCGTGCCGCAAGGCAATTTGTTGATGTCGGTGGATTTCATTGATGGATTGCAGGGGTGGGCGGTTGGCTACTGCGGGACGATTTTGAAAACTGATGACGGCGGCGCGAGCTGGCACTTGATCAGACGCGGTGCCGATGAACATTACATGAAAATAAAGTTCATTAATACCGAAAAGGGATGGATTTTTGGATGTTATGGGACAGTTTTAAAAACCGTTGACGGGGGGAGCACCTGGAGTACTATTTCCATTGTCGGTGCAACGATCAACACTGCTTTCATCCTGGATGAAAATCATATCTGGGCAGTGGGTCCTTGGGGACAAATATATTATTCTAATGATGGAGGTGAAAACTGGAGCGCACAATCTGCACCGACTGCGGAAATATTAAGGTCAGTGTTTTTCATTTCGGAAACAAATGGTTGGGCGGTGGGATTAAATGGTGTAATCTTACGAACAATTGATGGCGGCACTACTTGGGAAAGTACAAGTCTGTCCACGCCAATTGAGCTAAATGGCATCTACTTTTTGGATGAGAACAACGGATATTTAATAAGCGGAGGTGGTAAAATATTTAAAACTACCGATGCAGGAAGTACCTGGGATGAGCAAACCAGTGGAACGGATAGTTTCCTGTGGTCAATACTGTTCACCACACCCACTGAAGGTTGGATTACCGGCAATAACGTGATTTTACATACGACCGACGGCTATACCTGGAGCAAATTTAGTCTTGGTGTGACTAACCTATTTGTATCATCTGATTTTGACGATACCGATCTAAATCATGGTTGGGTTGTCGGTTCGAATGGCATTATTCTAAATACTACTGACCGTGGTGAGCACTGGAACAACCAGGACCGTAATCATGCGTGTAATTTTACCTCGACATTTTTTACTACCGAAAACACCGGTTGGGCAGTGGGAACTGAAGGGGTGATTCTACATACAACCGATGCCGGCAGTCATTGGGAAAGTCAGATAAGTCATACAGGAAATAATTTGTACTCGGTTCGATTCCTTGATACGGAACACGGTTGGATTTGCGGCGATGGAGGAGTAATCTTAAAAACGGAAAATGCCGGAGAAACCTGGACTGCCGATGTATCCGGAACCGGATCTTCGCTTGAAGAAATTTATTTTATTGATGCGACTAATGGTTGGATCGCTGGTTGGAACGGCACTATTTTAAAATATGATGGCAGTACCTGGTCGCTTCAGACCTGTCCGACGACTGAGCATCTGTATTCAATTTTCATTCTGCCTTCCGGTACCAGCTTTAAAGGTTGGGCGGTTGGTGATAATGGAACAGTGATAAAAACCGATGACGGCATAACCTGGCGTTTACCAACCACCTCTATTCCCACCTCGATGCGTCTGAAATCAGTGTTCTTCGTCAATGAACATGACGGCTGGGCTGTCGGCTATAATGGGACGGTATTACAGACCGATGACGGTGGTGATAACTGGGTATTACGAACTGATATCACTATTTATTCTCCGGAATCAGTATATTTTTTGTCTCCGACCGAAGGCTATATCGCGGGTATGAATGGTCTGATTCTCAAAACCAGCGACGGTGGATTAACCTGGGAACGGCAATACAGCCAGGTTTTTGGAGCCATTAACAGTATCTTTTTCCCATCGGCGACCGAAGGTTGGGCAGTTGGTGACGCAGGTACGATAATTTCGACTGCGCCTATCGTCGAAATAATCAATAAACAACAAGAGGTAGTACCCGCCCGGTTTAATCTGTATGCCAATCATCCCAATCCTTTTAATCAGATGACGACAATCGAGTTTGATTTGCCGTATTTTTCTGAGGTTACTCTTACTGTTTATGATCTTAACGGACGCGAGGTGGATGTTTTAATCCAGAACGGTTTACCCGGAGGAAAGTACACAATCAATTGGCAACCTGGTCGGATGACCTCGGGCGTTTATTTCATCAGACTCCAGACTCCGCATTTCCAGGCAGTCAGAAAATGTATCCTACTAAAATAATCTCAGGGCAATACCGTAAATCAGTGAGGAAAAAGGTATGCGGAAGGTAAAATTCATATTTCGGGTTATTGCATCGCTATTATTCTTGTTCAATTTGAGTACCGGTGATATCACTCCCCACGGTTCAAAATTTCTACCCCGATGTACCAGATTGGTCAACACCGAGGAATTCGGTGGCACGATCTTTATTGGATATATCCAGATGGTTACAGATCCTGGCCACTTGCTATATAAAATTAATCCTGATTCCTGTCTGATAATTGGGTACAAATTCAATACGCTGTATATCTTAGCAGTTGATTCTGGTTATGATCTCAATAGACTTGACCATGAGGATTTTCATAACGATCCTAATATCTGCTGGACAAATTTCGGGGACAATCCAGAAGGCGGTTATATTCCAAAATCCGATAACCGAATATCTGAAGAGATCGAGTATAAAATCGCCGGATTTACCGGGAATCAGATTGTCATTTACATGGCCAAACGTACTACGACTTTTCGAAGTAAAAAGCCTAAAACCGAGATATTTGCCCCTCCCCAGACGACGGGTTTACGAAAATTAGTCAGAACAGGTTGGTAAATAGATTTAATACTTAGCAGCTGAATTAATGACAGATCTGCCGCTGAACTACATCGGTGAATTCGGAATTGCATTACTAATTACCATCGTTGTCGAAACGATTGCGCTGATGGCATTGATCAGATTTGTATTTAAAGTCAGTGCGCGGGAAATTCACGCGGATAGAATAATCGGCGTCGGCATTCTCGCTTCTGCTCTGACGTTACCCTACGTTTGGTTTGTTATTCCAAACTGCATTCCGAGCAGATTCTGGTTTGTTGTTACCGCCGAGTCATTTGCGTTTACTATCGAAATGATCATATATCGCAAGTTATTGGGTATCAGGTGGTTTATGGCCCTGATCTTATCCTTGGTATGTAATGTCTTGTCTTTTTGCAGCGGTCTACTATTGTTCTGACCAAAAACAAAAAGTTAAATGAATTCTAAGCCGGATTGTTTTTTTTCTGGTAAACTATTTTGCCGTCGACAATTGTCATATAGACTGAATCATCGAAGTCGAGTAGTACAAGATCGGCATCATAGCCGGGTTTTACGGCTCCTGTTTTTTCGGAAATATTCAGCACCCGCGCCGGATTGCAGGTTATCGTTTGCAGAGCAATATTTTTGGTGCAGGCGGTGAAACGTTGAAAGCGACGACTAATCTCATGTACATCTAAAGCTGTGCCGATAAGTGTTCCATCGTCGTATCTTGCGGAACCATCGCGACTTTCGTACTCACGCCCATTGTAGAAGTAATGACCGTCCGGTAAACCAATCGCCTGAATGCCGTCTGTAATGCAAATACAACGATCACTGCCAAGGTTACGATATATCAAATTAACGATAGCCGGGTGTAAGTGGATGCCATCGCTGATTATTTGGGCGGTGACGGTCTCGCTCTCAAAGATGGCGGCAATTGGACCTGGTGTACGATGGTGTAAGCCGGGCATGGCATTAAAAATATGCGTTATATGTGAAATGCCGGCATCAAAACCTGCCAGAGTTTCGGTATAATCTGCATTCGAGTGCCCAAACGAAGCGACAATATGATACTTTTTCAAATAGCGGATAATATCAAGGTTGCCGGGAAGTTCCGGAGCAAGCGTCATCATTTTTAAAGCATTACCGGTTATTTTTAAAATTTCCCCTAAAACCCCCTGTGATGGCGGTAAAATGGCATTTTTGGCAATGCCACCTCGTTTTGCAGGATTGATAAAAGGACCTTCCAGATGTATGCCCAACAGTTTGGCCCCCCCCAGGTCTTGATGCCACAAGTTAGTCAAGGTATTTAAATGTTGATTACCGGTATCAGGTTTAATTACCGTAGTGGCCAGGAAACCGGTAACACCGAATTGTGCCAGGGTTATGGAAATCGTTTTAATCGCTTTTTCGGTTGCATCTAATACATCAGCGCCGCCCGCTCCCTGAATGTGTACATCAATAAATCCGGGAACAATGTAGCGACCACCCGCATCTATGACGTTGTTTACGGCTATCAGGGGCGCTTGTTCGGCAATAGAGGCGATTTGTTTATTTTTAATAAGGATATTAAGAAATCCTGCTGTAGCATCATCGCTAAGCCGGCAATTTTGAATTAATAATTCTCCTGACATTTTACTCCTGATTGTGGTTGCAGTAGTCGATCAATGCGTACGAAGTGATAACCTTTAAGAGCTAATACATCAATCAATTCACCCAGACGAAAATAAAATTTATCTGTTCTGTCAGGGTGAGTACCAATATGAAGCAGAAGAATAAAACCATTTAAACCAGTCTTTTCCTTTTCTTCAAAATTGATTATACTCCTGAAGATGGTTTCGGTCGAACGATAATTATGCATGGATGGGATGGTATAATCAGCGTTGCTTAAAGTTCCAGGCGAGTAGTTAATCAGTTGAATACCTTCGCGGTTACACCAGACGCTGATAGTATCGTTGTACCATTCGTAAGGAGGCATGAAAAATGGTGCTTCGTCTTTTTCAATACCAAACCTTTTCAACTCGGCATAATTCGCTGACAAGTCTTCATAAAATTGTTGGTGATTGACAAGCAACGAGTCGCGTTTCTCCCAGCTGCAATAGAGCAGATGCTTGTCCGAATGAGCGCCCAAATAATGCCCATCTTGGATTAAATCATTGATTGTGGAATCAAACGCCTTATTGCGGTAGAAATCGCCGGTGAAAAAAAATGATGATTGAGTCCTCCGCTGGTGGAGGATTTCACGTATCAAATTGCCGCCTTCGCCAAAATCGCCACCTGTAAAGACCAAGGCGATTTGTTTCTTTGTCTGATCACCCCGGATAATTCCACCATAGGCATAAGTATAGGCTTTAGAAGGTTGATCACCTCCAAGACCAATTGCAGTAACGAGAATTACCATAGAAAAATGTTGGATTAATCTGTAACAGTTCATGACATAAAATACTTGATTAAACAAACCAATTTACAGCAATTTTCCCTCTGCTCGAAAAAAAATTATTCGGTCAGACAACTTTTTCCTGTAGCGGGTAGTCTAATTATCGTACTCTGACAGTTGATTTGTGATACAAAGCCGGTATGGATGACACCCTGCTGGTAAAGTATATAAAATAAATCCTCATCTCCTTATAGATCCTTCCTCACAAATGGTCTGCACCAGCAGACCATTTTATTTTAAGTCTGATTATTTTACTTGCTTGATATTCAAATACAGGTTTACCTTTGCGGTGTATGTAGAATCAAGGAGTCAGAATTTCTCTGCAGTTACGACCGTTTTTATTAATTAACAAAATCCAACCTTACGCCTGGGGAACGACTGGTTCCCAGGCTTATATCCCGCACTTATTAGGTATCCCGCCCATTGATAACCAAACCTACGCTGAATTATGGATGGGTGACCATCCCCAGGCATCGTCAGAAATCGACCTAAATGGCACACTAAGCCCTTTACGCGACGTCATCCGAGATCATCCGATTGAATTTATCGGAAAATATTGTCATGAACGTTTTGGAGATTTGCCTTTTTTATTCAAAGTACTGTCGGTAGGTCAGACGCTATCTATTCAAGTCCATCCCACTCAGGAACATGCTCGACGCCTGTATGCAAAAGACCCGGAACATTATCCTGATCCGAATTATAAATCGGAAATCGCGATAGCTCTAGACGAGTTGATCGCTCTGATTGGTTATAACTATTCGGTTAGTGTCGGAAGGTTGTTCCAAAAATATCCTGAACTGATTCCCGTGTCTTTATCCCAGAAGTCTATCAAACCTAATCAAGCCGGATTGAGCATTAATGTTCCATCAATATTTAAAAATGTCCTTCAGATGGCGATTAAACGTCCAGCCATGGTGGCCGAAACGGCCAGTCTAATCCACAATCGATTAATAAATATGACCCCATCTGACTCTGCCGAGGCATTATATCAGGCAGTCTTCCGGACGGCCGCCAGTATTGACGTCGGATTAATATTGATACTGCTCATGAAGATTATCAGACTCAGAGCAGGGGAGGCAATTGTTATAAAGCCGGGCATTCCTCACGCTTATGTCCGGGGTAATTTGATCGAGTGCATGTCCAATTCTGATAATGTCATAAGAATGGGGTTGACCCATAAATATTGTGATCTTGAAAATGCTGTGACGGGTTTGGCTGTAGTGCCGGAAAAAACCGGAAAACTGAAACCGATTAAACAAGGTATCGCGACTATTTATGATATTCCGGGAGAAGTATTCAGAGTAAGCCATATTAGCTGGACCAGGGTAGGGAAACCACTCACATTATTTACCAATAACAAGCCGCACGTCTTTCTGGTAATTAAGGGTAAATGTAGAATAAGCTGGAGAGAAGACCTTTCTGAGAACATTGAAACCGGGCAGAGTATTTTCATCCCGGCAGGATTAGCGTGCTATAAAATTGAACCTTTGAAAAAACCAGTAGCAATTTATCAGGTTACAGTACGCTGACCGATTAGTAATATTCGGTAACCTGATAAGTGAAAGGGGTCCCATCAATCCGTCTGGCTAAAACGACATGATGATAAATTTCACTGCTTACTTCGCGATAGAGGATTACACCATTGATCAGTACTTGGATCTCCAATAATCCCTCTTGTCCAATAGTATAAGGTGAACGAGCATAAATGTAGACGTCGTAGTCATTTTTATTGATGAATGATAATTCCCACGGATTGGGGACGTCCTTTAACTCAATATTAAAAGCTTCGGCGTCTTTGTAAGTGATAAACAATTTTTGCATGTTGGGAGTCCCAATAACACGGAAAGTGATTTGATATTCCTTGTCGAATTGTCTCTGATACGCCACCGGATTTTCGGGACATTTGATAAAGAACAACAGGGCATTATACAGAATGACTATTCTGAGATTTTTTATGAACATGATATGTTCTCTATCAGCGTCCATCGCTCACTTGCAATACGAAACGGATTCCGTAGTTATTGATAGCCCGGTTAAAATTGGTAAATATCTCCGTCCCCAAGCCGAATTCCGGAATAAGGGGATGGCGGAAGATAATTTGGAGCATGGAGAAAGTGCCCCAACCATCTGTATATCCCAAATCGCTGCTAAGTCCTTCGACAAAAGGGATTTTCACCTTCCCATAATTATAGGAGGGACCAATAAAACCAGCTAATATCATGAAATTTGTTTGCCAGCGTCTTCCGATTCCGGCGTGGAAGCTATCCAATTCGTAATTCGCTCCACGGCTATGAGTACCTTCAGCTATTGTGAATCCTAATTGGTAGAAATATTTACTGCCAAAATTAAAATTGATGGCTTTAACTGAGCCGTCACTCCATTTGAGATTCAGGGGCTTAGAAAAACCGCTACTGACGTTCAGCCACTCGACTTTTGGTCTTTTTATCGAATCTGCCCGGGCATTAACCACCGCAGTCGCAAGTCCGAATATTAATATGATTAAAATTTGTTTCATTAAAGTGAAATTTCTCTTATCTGCTCTGATTAGACCAATATATATCTGTTCAGTGGTCGCGTCAACGGTTAAGCGGTTTATAGAAACCAGACGACGAACTGCAGGAAATTTATTCGTTCAAGTAGTATTTCGAGTGGGTATCCGTGCTCTGGAGGAGGGACTTGAACCCCCATCCCGCCCTGGCGGGATAACAGCCACCAGTCATATCCACTTGAACGTATTTGCAATTATCTTCTCAATTAGTGACCGGTTTTTTTGTTTTTTAATCCACCTTTCCCAGTAAATGGCTTCGGACTTGGAATTGAATTCTTTCTGAAAGACAAGGATCCAAGGCCGTCCTCTTCGACTCCATCCTTTGTTTTGACGATTGTGATATTCAAGTCGTTGGAGAGGATTGTTGGTGATACCGGTGTAGAAACTATTTAAACTCTCTGAGTAAAGTATATACAAGTAGTATTTCGAGTGGGTATCCGTGCTCTGGAGGAGGGACTTGAACCCCCATCCCGCCCTGGCGGGATAACAGCCACCAGTCATATCCACTTGAACGTATTTGCAATTATCTTCTCAATTAGTGACCGGTTTTTTTGTTTTTTAATCCACCTTTCCCAGTAAATGGCTTCGGACTTGGAATTGAATTCTTTCTGAAAGACAAGGATCCAAGGCCGTCCTCTTCGACTCCATCCTTTGTTTTGACGATTGTGATATTCAAGTCGTTGGAGAGGATTGTTGGTGATACCGGTGTAGAAACTATTTAAACTCTCTGAGTAAAGTATATACAAGTAGTATTTCGAGTGGGTATCCGTGCTCTGGAGGAGGGACTTGAACCCCCA
>Ga0209610_1001695_pt1 | contig 11297 bp, 11 predicted proteins | sample LakKivw275mmetaG_FD_184137 | JGI IMG/M metagenome (GOLD analysis project Ga0209610, IMG submission 184137) | Anoxic lake water microbial communities from Lake Kivu, Rwanda to study Microbial Dark Matter (Phase II) - Lake Kivu water 275m metaG... | ecosystem: Environmental > Aquatic > Freshwater...
CAATACTCATTGCGGGATGGGGTTCAAACAATAAATATTCCCTTATTGGAGCAGTGAGAAGCGTGGCGCAGAACATCGCCTATGAGATACCGCTTTTGCTTTCGCTTCTGCCCGTTATCTTTATGGTAAATTCTCTTTCCCTGAAAGATATCGTCGAATTCCAGAGGGGAGGCTGGTTTGTCTGGAAATGGCAATTTTTTGCCTTCCTCATCTATTTTATTGCCGCCGTGGCTGAAACAAATAGAACACCTTTCGATCTGCCCGAGGCAGAAAGCGAGCTCGTTGCAGGCTTCCATACAGAGTATTCGGGTATGCGCTTCGCCATCTTTTTTCTCGCCGAATATACGAACATCATGATTGTCAGTGCCGTTGCAGCGACTTTTTTCCTTGGCGGTTACCTTGGACCGGTTCTCCCCGGTTTCGTCTGGTTCCTCATAAAAACATACTTCCTTGTATTCGTTATCCTCTGGTTCCGCTGGACTTTCCCGCGTGTCCGTTTCGATCAACTCCTCAATTTCTCATGGAAGATCCTGATACCCGTGGGCTTTGTAAATCTCATCGTGACAGGAGGACTTCTGAAATTATGAAACTAAATAATTACCAATCACCAAGCACCAATAATCAAATAATTACCAATCACCAAGCACCAATAATCAATAATCAACTAAACAATGGAGGGAATAGCCCTTGGTTATTGGAAATTGGTTCTTGGAGATTATTTCTATCGTTTGGTTATTGTAATTTGGTCATTGGTTATTTTTCAGGAGCATGTTGAGATTATGAAATGCGTTCTGGACATAATAAAGGGTGCTATTTCGCTGATCGTCGGTATGGGCGTGACTATCAAGGCTTTCTTCAGTCCCGTTGTCACGGTACAGTATCCGAGAAAGGTAATAAACATAACCCCCCGGTTCAGGGGTCACACAAAACTCGTAGCCGACGAAGAAATGCCTGACAGGACGAAATGCGTCGTCTGCGGTATGTGTGCGAAAAACTGCCCCTCCAACTCGATAAAAAAGGTGGAAGGGGAAAAGAAAGAAGGCGAAAAGAAAAAGACCGCCACAGAATATATACTCAATTTCACCACTTGCAGCCAGTGCGGGATATGCGTTGAGACATGCCCTTTTGGCGCACTTGCCTTCTCGGCGGATTATAACCTTGCAGGTTTTAAAAGGGAGGATTTCTATTTCGACCTCGTGAAGGAATTTGAGGAGAGGAAGACAGGGTAATGAACTTTGCTGAAATAGTATTTGTCCTTATTATGTTTATAACCCTTACAGGCGCCCTGATGGCTGTTTTATCAGGCTCAATCATCTATGCAATGATTGGGCTTGTGACCACAATGTTCGGTATTGCAGGGCTATACATCTATCTCAATGCCCCGTTTCTGGCAATGATGCAGATACTCATATATGTCGGCGCCATCTCGATCCTTATTACCTTTGCAATAATGCTTGTCGGTCCCCTTTACAAGAGACCAAAAGAATGGACCACCTTAACAAAATTTTTTGTGTCCCTGATTGTCTCACTTTTTTCTTTCTTCGTACTTTTAAAGATTATAATGCGTGCATTCCTATCAGGAGGGAGAATTGATGCCTTCGCCATATCGACAAAGGATATTGGCAGGGCCTTCTTTGACAAGCTTACCCTTCCATTTGAACTTATTTCACTACTCATTGTGGTAAGTATTATCGGTGCGATCATGCTTACCCTTTTCTCGAAGGGGGAAAAATGATAGAGGTATTTTTCTATAACAATCTCTATACATACCTTTTTGTCTCATTGTTCCTCCTTTGCTGCGGGATATTGGGTGTTTTATACAGGAGAACCCTTATAGGCATGCTCGTATCCATAGAGCTTATCATGAATGGGGCAGGCCTGAACCTTGTTGCCTTTAACAGGTTTTCTTCGCAGGACAATCCCTACGGGATGATATTTACCCTATTCATCATGGGAATTGCAGCAGCAGAAGCAGCTATTACACTGGGAATCATTATCTTAATATTTAGGAAGTACAAACATATAGAAGGCGGAGAAATAAAGGAGATGAAAGACTGACGTATGCATATTGAGAGTGCAAGACCACTTATCCCAATTACCATCATCCTCCTTACATCCATTCTCATTCTCATATCGAGGAAAAGACAGAATATAAGGGAATTCTGGTCTGTCGCCGGCTCAATCCTCACATTCATCTCCGTTGCAAGCATGGTTCCCGCTATAATGAACGGCCAGAAGATCGTCTATACATTATCCACCATTGCTCCGGGTATATCCTTGAATTTCAGGGTTGATGCCCTCTCTCTCGTCTTCGGCATTATATCTTCCTTTCTGTGGATATTTGCCACCTTTTATAATATCGGCTATATGCGCTCCCTCGATGAACATGCCCAGACAAGGTACTATGCCTGCTTTGCCGTTGCCATCCTCGGCGCACAGGGCGTCTCATTTTCAGGAAGTCTCTTTTCCCTGTATCTGTTTTACGAAATCATCACGATATTTACCTATCCGCTGGTTGCTCATCACCAGGATGAGGAAGGCTATGCAGGCGGAAAAGAATACATCGTCTACCTCATGGGGACCTCAAAGGGCCTGCTTCTGCCGGCCACGATCCTCACATACGTATTAACAGGCACACTTGATTTCTCAGACAACATAACAACCGGCATCTTCGCAAAGGGGACAGACAGCATCTGGATTACTGTAACTTATGGATTATTCATCTTCGGGTTCGCAAAAGCAGCCATCATGCCTCTCCACAACTGGCTGCCGTCAGCAATGGTGGCTCCCACACCTGTGAGCGCCTTACTCCACGCTGTTGCTGTTGTGAAGGCAGGTGTATTCTGTATCTCGAGGGTTATGCTTTCAACGTTCGGCATAGATCTTCTTCAGGGGCTAAACCTCGGTTTATACACCGCATACTTTGTATCATTCACAATCCTTGCCGCATCGGTCATCGCCCTGACAAAGGATGATTTGAAGGCGCGGCTTGCCTATTCTACAGTAAGTCAGCTCTCCTATATTGTGCTTGGTGTTGCGCTCCTTGATCCGTCGGGTATCATGGGTGGCGTCATACATATCGCAAATCACGGGTTCAGCAAGATCACACTCTTCTTCTGTGCAGGGGCAATATATGTGGCAACACATAAGAAAAAGATAAGCGACATGGGAGGGATTGGCTATGCCATGCCATTTACCATGGGGGCGTTCGCCATAGCATCATTGAGCATGATCGGGGTTCCCCCCGTTGCGGGTTTTGTAAGCAAGTGGTATCTGCTCAACGGCGCAATGGAGATACATAACCTCCCGATCGTGATTATCCTCATGACAAGCACAATACTGAATGCCGGCTATTTTGCGCCTATTACCATCAAGGCCTTCTTCCAGAACAGGAAAGCTGGTTGGAAAAGAGAAGATATCAAGGAAGCGCCCCTTACAATGGTCATCCCCATAGTCGTTGCTTCCCTCATATCAGTGGCAATAGGGATGTTCCCCCAGTTTTTTACACAGCTCATTGGGAGGTTATTTCCATGATACGAATGGGTTCACGGTTAACAGTTCACAGTTCACGGCTTTTAGTAACGAGGTCGTTACCATGAAAGTACTGAAATATATTGAATCGTTGAGGAAGCACCTGAAACCACTAAGGAATGTGCTGGTCGCGTATCTTATTGTCCTTGTCATATACGACGTAATTATTCATCTGGGGGCGCACAGCCATTACTTTGTAGACAATATACCGGGTTTCTGGACCATGTTCGGCATTGTGGGATGCTTCGTGCTTATAAAAGTTGCCAAGGGCATAGCTCACGCATTTCTCTCAAAAGATGAGGATTTTTATGGATAAATGGTTACACCCCGCTGTATTTTACTTTATCGGAAGCCTGCTTCTGCCTCTTATCAAGAATGAGAAGGCAAAGAAGTTTTTTATTCTTCTCATCCCCATCCTCTCAATCCTTGACGTTGCCCTCATGCAAGAAGGCGTTTACGGCAGCTACCGGTTCTTAAATACAACGGTAATCTTCGGCAGGGTAGACAAGCTCTCTCTTGTCTTTGCATGGGTCTTTGTCATCATGGCGTTTCTCGGCGCACTCTATGCCCTCCATGTAAAAGAAGACGGACACCACATTGCAGGCAATTTTTATATCGGAAGCTCACTTGGAGTACTCTTTGCAGGAGACTACTTCACCGTATTTATCTTCTGGGAGATCATGGCATTCTCTTCCGTTTTCCTTGTCTGGTACAGAAAGGAACAGAAATCGATAGATGCCGGCTACAGGTATCTGCTTGTCCACGTCTTCGGAGGCCTTCTGTTTTTTACCGGCATGATGCTTTACTATTACAAGACAGGCGGTCTCGTTTTCGATAAGATACTTCCGGCAAATGCCGGGCTTCCGGAATACCTGATACTGGCAGGCTTTTCACTCAACGCAGCAGTGCTGCCGCTCCACGCTTGGCTCCCCGATGCATACCCGGAGGCAACTGTGGAAGGGGCTGTACTCATGTGCGCCTTTACCACCAAAACGGCAGTATATGTCCTTGCACGGGGTTTTCCCGGATTTGAGATACTGGCCATCCTCGGTACGGCCATGACAGTATATGGCGTCTTCTATGCCGTCATTGAGAACGATATGAGACGGGTCCTTGCCTACCACATTGTTAGCCAGGTCGGTTACATGGTGGCAGGCATCGGCATAGGCACGGAGCTGGCGTTGAACGGCGCATGCGCCCATGCCTTTGCCCATATCCTCTATAAAGCACTCCTTTTCATGGGGGCAGGTGCCGTCCTCTATATGACAGGAACGGCGAAGTTATCCCGGCTCGGCGGACTCTATAAATACATGCCTTTCACAATGATCTTCTACATTGTCGGTGCAGTGTCAATCTCCGGATTCCCGCTCTTCAGCGGATTTGTGAGTAAGTCGATGGTAGTGGCCTCTGCCCATGAACAAGGAAGGCTCTGGCTTATGGCATTTATGAACCTTGCAGGCATCGGTACGTTCCTCTCGGTGGGGTTAAAGGTCACATATTTCGCATTCTTCAGTAAAGATGAGGCGCCAATTAAGGCAGCCGAGCCCCCAAAGAATATGCTCTGGGCTATGGGGCTTACATCCGCCCTCTGCTTTATCATCGGTGTATACCCGAAGGCTTTGTATGTTCTCCTCCCATTCCAGGTAGAATACAATCCTTTTACCCTGCCTCACTTCTCAGAGGCGTTGCAGATCCTTTCTTTCACCGGCCTTATCTTCTTTCTGCTCGTAAAGAAGCTTGTGCCCGAGGACAAGATAACCCTCGATGTCGATTATTTTTACCGGAAAGGCGGCCGGGCATTCATGAAACTTGACGAGAAGGTAATAAGCGTTGTGGATACCTTCTGGGGAGAGCTGTACAGGACACTGGGGCTTAAACTGCTCTTTAAAAATGCCGATATATCATATGGTTTTGACAGACAAGCTATAGACGGCGTTGTCGACGGCGGGGCGCTCAGCGTGAGGGGCATAGGCGGGCTGGCAAAAAAGCTACAGACAGGAAAGATTCAGTCGTATATCGGTTTTTCCATTTTTATCTTTATCCTGATTGTCTGGTTCGTGATTTATGGTATGTGAAAGGTTAACGGCTATGGAACAATATCTTTTGATGAATCACCTGAGCTTTCCTATTCTTTCTACGACAATATTTCTGCCGCTTATCGGCGCCATATTGATCCTGCTTATGAGGAACGAAAAGGCAGTGAAGGTTACGGCGTTTATCACCGGCATCATAACATTTATTGTTTCGCTCATACTTTACTTCAATTTCAACCCGAACACATATCGCTTCCAGTTCGGCGAACACATGCCCTGGATACCGGGCTATAACATCAATTACACCCTCGGGATTGACGGTATTACGATCTTCCTCATACTTCTTACCACTATTCTGGCCCCAATCTGTGTGCTCTGCTCATGGACCGCCATCAAGGAGAGGGTAAAGGAGTTCATGTTCTGCATACTCATGATGGAAACAGCCATGATAGGCGTCTTCTGCTCACTCGATTTCATCCTTTTCTACATCTTCTGGGAGGCCATGCTCATCCCCATGTACCTGCTTATTGCTGTCTGGGGCGGCCCCAATAAAGACTACGCATCAATAAAGTTCTTTATATATACACTCTTCGGGAGCGTTTTTCTCCTTGTGGCCATCATAGCGCTGTACCTTACAAACGGGACCTTCAGCATTCTGAGCGCCATGTACAAAAATTACAGCATGACCTTCCAAATCTGGGTATTTCTTGCCTTTGCCATTGCCTTTGCCATTAAAGTTCCCATGTTTCCATTTCACACATGGCTTCCTGCGGCACATACGGAAGCGCCTACGGCTGGGAGCGTATTCCTCGCAAGCGTGCTCCTGAAAATGGGAAGTTACGGGTTCTTACGGTTCTGCCTTCCCGTCACGCCAAAGGCAAGCATCTTGTTTGCCCCGTACATGATTGCCCTTTCCGTCATCGGCATCGTATACGGCGGCTTTGTATGCCTTAGCCAGACCGACATGAAAAAGCTTATCGCATATTCAAGCGTTGCACATATGGGTTTTGTAACACTTGGTATTTTCTCCTTTACCCTCTTCGGGGTCGAAGGCGCTATGCTCCAGATGCTCAACCACGGGGTGACAACAGGCGCACTCTTCCTGTGCGTTGGCATTGTGTACGAGCGGACACACAGTCGAGAGATTTACGATAATGCAGGTCTTGGTAAGATAACGCCTATATATGTGGGTTTTTTTGGTCTCTTTTCTATTTCATCACTCGCCTTTCCCGGCACAAATAATTTTATTGGCGAGCTCTATGTACTCATAGGAACATTTTCTCAAAATAAGGTTGCAGGTTTTTTTGCGGTAATTGGTGCTGTCCTCGCAGCAGCTTACATGCTGAGGTTATTGAAACAGATTGCATGGGGAAGGGAGGATGAAAGAAAAATCAGGGACATGAATGTGAGAGAGATTATATATTTACTGCCCCTTGTGCTTTTTGTGTTATGGGTTGGAATTTTTCCTCGTCCATTTGTGCATACTATAGAAAAGACACTGATTCATCTTTCTACACAGATGCAGGGTTTTTTTCATTAAAGAGGTAATGTTATGATGCTACTTTTGCCTGAACTGTATATGCTACTGGTCTCCGTGACATTTCTGTTCGTATCTCTCGGCAAAAGGAGGCAAGGCATATTTTTATGTGCGAAATTATTATCCCTGCTTGGTCTTATCATTACCCTCACAAGCATTACAGGAAAAGGATGGCTCTTTCACGGTGCATACAAGATTGACCTTTTTTCGCAGGTATTCAAAGTGCTATTATCCTTTGGTTTTTGTCTGGTCGTATTTATGCTTGATACAAAGGATGAGATAGAAGAAGGTTACCTCCCTGAATATTTTATGTTTTTAAGCTTTTCGACACTCGGGCTTATGATGCTTGTGAGCTCAGTGGAGCTTATCTCAATTGTCATATCCCTGGAGGTTTCTTCTTACAGCCTTTACGTGATAATCCCCCTGAGAAAGGGGCAGGCAAAGATTCAGTTAGAGGCATCAATGAAATATCTGTTTTTTGGTGCCATATCTACAGGTATCATGCTTTATGGTATGAGTTATCTCTATGGCATGTGCCATTCTACCTTTCTCTCAGAAATCCTTTTTATATTTCCAAAATTCATTGATCAACCGATAGGTATTCTTGCCTTAATCCTTACACTCACAGGATTTTTCTTTAAGCTCTCCCTCTTCCCATTCCACTTCTGGGCCCCTGACATTTACGAGGGCGCATCAAATACTACCACTACATTCATTGCAACTATCCCCAAGATTGCGGGTGCTGCCCTTCTCATAAGGATTACAATGCTTGCCTCTGCAGGGTCTTCACAATTTGTGAGTATCCTTATCATACTTTCTGCACTGTCAATGACCTTTGGAAACCTCACGGCCCTTGTTCAAAAAGACATCAAAAGGCTTCTCGCCTATTCTGGCATTGCCCATGCGGGATATTTGATGATGGGTATACTTGCATTAAGCAGGGATGGCAGCGCGTCAGCAATATACTACATTACAATCTATCTATTCATGAACCTTGCATGTTTTTATGTGGTTATACTCCTTTCGAAAAAGGGTGAAAATATCGTGCTTGATGACCTTGTGGGACTTTCTAAAAGGGCACCACTTCTTGCATTCACCCTTGCGGTCTCTGCCTTTTCCCTTGCAGGGATCCCCCCAACCGGCGGTTTTACAGGTAAGCTCTTTCTCTTTACAAGTGCATTCAGGGAAGGCTACCTGACTATTGTAATCATAGGTGCGGTCAATACGGTTATATCGATATTCTATTATCTTAACCTTGTAAGGATGAGCTACTCCAAAGAGGCACCTCTAATAGAGCCTATCAAGCTTTCTTTCCATGAGAAAGCCCTCTGCTATATCTTCATATTCCTGATCCTTTACATGGGCATCATGCCCTTTGGATTGTTAGGGATATTCACGGCTGCAATCTGAAAAAGTATATTTTCCTATCCCCCAACGGGAGATCAAAATTACCCTTGAATGGCGAGTACAGTAAAGGAAAGGTTGTTGCATGGGAATCTGGCGGTGTGGTAATTTATTCAAAAAAAGGAGGATTTCATCATGCCATACGTAAATATCAGGGTAACAAAGGAAGGTGTTACGCAGGGACAAAAGGCACAACTTATCCAGGGAGCAACAAAATTACTCATGGATATTTTGGGCAAAAAACCACAGACCATATTTGTTGTCATCGATGAGGTTGAAACTGACAACTGGGGGGTTGGGGGAGAGACGGTAACAGCCCGACGGAAACGGGGTCAGTGATAGCACTGCTTTACATATAGCTGAAGGCAAAAAGGGACAGGAGATGAAAAAAGATATTATTGTAATAGGAGCTGGCCTTGCGGGGATGGTGGCCACATATATGGCTCAAAAAGAGGGTGCAGAAATAGTACTGATTGATAGAGGATCAATCGGAATTGGAACAAATTCAGCAATGTCAAACGGAGTATTTGCAGGCCCTACCTCTCATTACAGCCCAGATGAGTATATCAGGGATACACTTAAGGTCGGAAGGATGATTAACAGCGAACCTTTTGTGAAGCTCATTGCACGAGAGGCCCCTGAAGCCCTTAACTTTCTCAGCTCTTTTGGGCTTGACATAGTGGAATCTAACGACCTTTATGTCTTGAAGTCTTCGCGTCCTGATATTATCCCCGGCGTGACTCTGGTAAAAAAACTGGCTGAGGTTGTAAAAAACCTGGATAGGGTTCATATCTTGACAGATTTCTATGTAGAAGAGATTTTAAAAAAGGAGAACCGGGTATATGGTGTGAGGGGTTTTGACAAAGCAGGGAGAGAAATGGATATTTATGCCCCGGCTATTGTTTTAGCTGCAGGCGGTGCCGGTGCCATCTATCTTGGGAATGACAATCAAAAAAACACGATGGGCCAGGGATACTACCTGGCTGCCAGGGCTGGCCTTGAGCTGTGGGACATGGAGTTTGTTCAGTTTTACCCCCTTGTGATTTCAGGTCCCCATCTTCCTTCTATGTTACATTATCCCCCATATCCCAAGGAAGCAAAACTAATCAACGCATCTGGTGATGATGTAGTAAAAAAATACGGGATGGATAATATCAATGAAGCCGTTATAAAGAAAAGGGATGAATTCTCTGCAATCCTCTTTGAGGAGATTAAGTCAGGCCCAGTATATATGGACTACCGGGATGTCCCTTCTTCATCATGGGAAAAACATCCCTTAAGTCTTTTGGCGAAGTTGAGGTTTGATTTTCGAAACAAACCTGTTCCTACATCCCCTGCTGTCCATTTTTTCATGGGAGGGGTGAGAACAGATGAATGGGGAGGTACCTCGCTAAAAGGTCTTTTTGCCTGTGGTGAAGTTGTATGGGGGCTCCACGGTGCAAACAGGAGGGGTGGAAATGCCCTGACTGAATGCGTTGTTTTCGGTAGAATTAGCGGACGCAGTTCAGCTCAATATGCCCTTGCCAACCGCTTGCCTTCTTTAGATTTAGAAGGGGCACCCGGAGATAAGGCTTCTTACCCAACACCAACAGGTGGTCAGTTGAGAGAAATACGCCAGAAGATAAGAGAAATTGCATGGAATTACGCTGGGATGGTAAAGACCGGAAAGGGATTAAAAGAGGGTCTTGACAGACTTGAAGAGGTAGAGGAGCAGTTGAGAAAAACTGATTTCAAGGGTGTCATGGAAAGAAAACTGAAAGAAGATTTGGTGAGCGCATCCTTCATACTACGGGCAATTTTCTTCACAAGCCTTTCAAGAAAGGAGAGCCGCGGAAGCTTTATCCGCAAGGATTTTCCACAAGAGGATAATATAAACTGGCGGAAGAATTCATGCCTTGCATATGACCCGGAAAGAAACACGTTTTCCGTAAGTCATCACGATGTCATTGCCCCTATTTTTTTCCCACAGGCATGATATAAATGGGTTGTTCCTTTTCAGACATGTTTAAGGCCCTTCTCACATCCTCGTCTTTAAAACCTCCCATTACAACAGCCCCGAGCTTAAGGGAGACAACCTGCAAATAGACATTCTGGGCAGCGTGGCCGGCCTCCACATACATCCATCTTGGATTTGTCGAGCGCCCTGACATTCCGGAGAATACCAAGACTGCCGGGGCATTTTTAATGGGAGCCTGACCAACTGAATTGAATAGCTCGGTCTTTTTGTCTCCCCCGGCGATCTTTATGAGTTCATGGCCCCGGGATTGATATTTATACATACCAATTGGAAGGTTGGTTACGTTTCCTGAAAGCAGATACACATTAAGCAGGTAAAGGGCCCTTGCTGAGGGGGCTGTCCTAAGGCCTCTCCCGGGTTCTGTAATCCCCTGGGCTGCCCAGAGTATCTGGGATATCTCAGGGAGGGTTAGGGGTTCATCTCTGTAACTCCTTAAAGACCTTCTCTCCAGTAAGGCCTTCTCTACTGATACATCACCGTTATACCTGGGGAGTGGCAATTTGACGGCTTCTGTTTTGGAACCTTTATCCTGAGCGAGGGCATGTTGGCCTCCTCCGTAAAGGAGAAATGATACTGAGATTATCCAAAAAACTAAAAATGATAGAACAAAGATAGGCACCAAGGTATGTTTTTTCATACGTTACCTCCTAGGGAAATTTGGCAATAAACCGTCATTAAAATCCACATTATTAAGGGTATATTAATTTATATAATGCCGGTATTGCCTTATGTGTTGCCCTTGAGTGAAGTGGAAACCACTCTGTTTTTATTCCCC
>Ga0209610_1001698_pt1 | contig 11289 bp, 10 predicted proteins | sample LakKivw275mmetaG_FD_184137 | JGI IMG/M metagenome (GOLD analysis project Ga0209610, IMG submission 184137) | Anoxic lake water microbial communities from Lake Kivu, Rwanda to study Microbial Dark Matter (Phase II) - Lake Kivu water 275m metaG... | ecosystem: Environmental > Aquatic > Freshwater...
CTTAAACATAGATATGGAAAAAATATTTGTATTTTAGCAGGTTATAGACTCAATTTAACTGGCACAGTATTTGCTCACCTCACCATCAGAAGGAAAGCTAAGGCACTCAAAAACCTGATTATTGAAGTGGGTAAGCTCACAAAAATTCAAATAAAAATGTTTGAAGGCGTAACATGAAAAAAGTGTTTATTTGTAAGCTGATCTTTCTGTTGATCTCTGTATTTCTTCTTCCCTCGTGCACCTCTAATCATCTAATGCATGGAGGCCCCATCGACGATGAGCTGACACAACTCATCCGCAATACACCATCAGAGCAGTCATATCCTGATGCCGACGTCATCTACATTTTAAGAGAAAAAACAGAAGAGGTCTTTGAAAATGGAAGAACTAAAGAGACTTTGCACACAGTTTTTAAGATAATTAACGACAGGGGGAAGGATAACGCCAATATCAAAATCGGTTTTAACTCTCAGATTCAAAACACATCCATCATTTTTGCAAGAACGATCACCCCTGAAGGGAAGGTCATCTCTTTGAAGAAAAATGCCATAAAGATCATAACTCCTTACGAAAAATATCCTGCTTACAACGACTACAAACGGCTGACCTTCTCAATGCCAGGAGTGACTATCGGCTCAATCATTGAATACAAGGTTGTGAGAGAACAAAAGAGGCCTATCATCGAAGGGAAATTTTCGAGCAACTACTCTTTCCAAGGCTATAATCCTGTCCTCCTCTGCAGGTATAAAGTCATCACCCCCAAGGATATGGACCTAAAATACCTCTCATTAAATCCATTAAAAGATGCCCAATCATCTCCCCAGATTATTGATCAAGAAACTAAGAAGACCTACCTTTGGGAATATCAAAATGTCCCTCAGGTTATAGAAGAGGACTCCATGCCGCCGTTTGATGAGGTGGCCTTTGGTGTCATGGTAACAAACATGGATTCATGGAAAGATTTTTCCTACTGGTGGGGGAAATTAATTGAAGGAAAGACTGCTCCGAACAAGGCAATAAAAGAGAAAGTGGTTGAGTTGACGAGACATCTATCAACAAATAAAGAAAAGATAGAGGCGATCTTTAATTATGTTAAGAGGCAGATTAGGTATGTTTCCATTGATCTGGGGAAGTCAGGTTATGAGCCAGAGTCTGCAGCAGAAGTGTTTGAAAATAAATACGGTGACTGCAAGGATAAGAGTACCCTTCTTATCGGTATGTTAAAGTTAGCAGGAATTTCTGCTAACTATGTATTAATCCCCACCAACGATATAAGGGATTTGAACAAGGATTTCCCCTACCCATTTCAGTTTGACCACTGCATCGTGGCTGCAGAAAATGAAGGGAGGTATCACTTTATTGATCCCGTGGCTAAGCACTACCGAATCGATTATTTACCTGAAAGTGATCAAGATCGGAATGTCCTCATTTTTAAAGATCAACAGCCCATCTTCGGTAGAACTCCCCTAGCTAAACCTGAGGAGAATAGTTCCTATGCCCAATATCAAATAAAAATAGGAAAAGATGGATCTATAGAGGGCGAGGTCAAGAATTCTGGTTCTGGTGAGACAGACGCATTTTTGCGTTCTCTTTTTGTTGATTATAACCTAACGCAGATAAAGGAGGCCCTCGAAATAGCCTTAAATAAAATGTCCCCCGGCACAAAACTTGTGGAATACAACCATTCAGACCCCTTAAGCTTTAGAGAGAGGTTCGTTGTAACTACGAAGTACAAATCAAAAGATTATTGTAAAAAGACGGGCGATATCTTGATATTTCAATTGCCCGATGCCGGTCAAGAGTGTACGGCCAAAGGCAAGAATGAAAGAAGATATTCAATTGTGTCCTGGACTAATTCACTTAGCAAAAAAGAAGCGGAGTTTAATATTCCATATGGTTACGAAGTTTATTATCTGCCTGAACCGTTGGAGGTAATAAACCGATACTTTGAATTTCGCTCAAGTTATCGAATAGAAGGGGAGAAGATATTTTATCAAGAAGAGTTTATAGAGAAAGCCATACGGATCACTCCAGAGGAATATCCTGTTTACAAAGAATCCTGTCAGGTAATGGCGAAGGGTTCTAAAAGAGAGGTTTTGTTTAGGAAGAAAAGGTGATAAACTTCGGTTTGAAAAAGAAGGGGCGGAAATAGGCCAACAGAGGTTGCCAAGAACAAGATGATTTCTTTTATTAAGAATTTTGCGGTAGACCTACGCTAGGTTTTAAGAATGGGATTTAATCCGAAATATATCTTCGCCAAAGATGTTATAGTTGCAGAACGGACACGAGTAGAGTTGGGGTTCCCGACAGTAGACGTAGATAACCTGTGCCGTTGATCCGTAGCGTTCGATATATTACATAGCTATATCCTGCGATGAGGAAAGATCCCAAAAAGATAAGCTGGTCGGTACCGCACTACATCGATGCATCGGTCGCTGTCAAACTTGTCGTAGCTGAAGACGAGAGTGCTCGACTACAGGACTGCCTAATCAAAAACTGGTCATACCATTTTCATATCACGGAGTTCGCGTTCTACGAAACGCTTTCTGTGCTAAAACGAAAGCTGCTGAGAAAAGAAATCGATGAGGAAAAATATCAGGCAGCTGTAGCCCAACTCATTGGCTACTTTGAGGAGCACTTGCTGGAGATTGACTCTGTTTTCCGGCTGGACAACTTCAAACTGATCTTCGAAGTTCGAGAATTGGTCAAGAAGTACTCGTTGGATTACTCCGACGCATTGCAGATATATACGGTGCTGAAGGGGCGGTGGAGTGGGCGGCGCGCCGAATGCACGGCTGTTTTTGTTACAGCTGATTCCGAGTTGGCCAAAGCGGCAAGACATGAAGGTCTAAGGGTTTGGAACCCTTTGGAGGAACCGAATCCCCCAGACTGGAATGAGTCGAGCAAGGGGAAGGAGCAGACCTCTTAAGCTCGGCGGCTCATCCATATCATTCGACAGTTGGACAAGATGAACCGTTACTTCATCAAAATGGCGATTGCCTCAATTCTTTCGATGTGGTCCTACCAAATTCGGTGGTGGGCCCCCTTTTTAGTCTTCCCTGGGTGTATCCTCGTTGTTCCTGACTTCGGCCACCCTAAGTTTGAGGAGCTCAGCACATCCCGAGTCCATTTTATGCGCTGGGTTTTCTATATCCTCGCCACAACCTACGTTATATCGCAAGTAGTTATTTTCCAGAAACACATCGACTCGTGGTATGGTTGGTTCATCGGTGCATTCTTGAGTTGGGGAGCTGCGGGTATATGTGCAGCAAGACTCGAAACATGGCTCCTTTGGCGGCAGCCAATATCGAACCCGAATTTCTTCGCAAGAAGACTTGGAAAGGCTCAACAGCTGAATGAACCTTTGCTTAACGATTATGGGTCCGTCCCTCACGAAACGAAGAGTGGTGAAATCAGTCGAGGCGCCCTTATTGAGAAAGCAAAGGATGCCCCGATATGCTTTCGGGTACTGATGGAGTCTTTGCAGATTCGGTTTGAAGAAGATTTCCCCCAGCTCTTTCTCCTTCCAAAATGGTCAACCTTTGTGATGACAGCAACTGTTGGAGGATGCATATCCCTCGCACTACGCCTGCATTTCGATGTCTTAGAAGAAGCGAGAACACCAATAGAAATTGCTATGCGCGAGTCGTTACAGCGCCGGTTTCCCAATTCAGAACATCTGTATGAGGATTGCTATCGTTTTGTGACAGACGGTTTGCTTGATATTCCACGCCCGGAGAGAGGAAGATACATTTTCCCTCTAATTGCTCTTTGGGTGATAACTTCAATTACGGGTGGTACACAAATCGAGAAACAAGAATCGATTGTCGCTCAGCTTGCTTACAGGTATCAGAATGAGACTGCTGGATATTGGAAAGCAGAAAAAGTGCATCATAGGTTTAAAGAAGAAGCATCAGCACCGAAAATTCAATCGCTGAAGATTTTTGCGTGTCCACACTGCGGAGCAGAGTATAATCCCAAGGACTATCGTCAGGATGCTTCTGAATGGCTTTGTGCACAATGCAGGAAGGCACTGCCAAAAAATTAAGATAAGGATATCAGCAGGAATACTTAGAAAGTACCAGAGGGGACTCGGTGCACACAGTGAAGAATGGGAAGGAGAAGGTGTAGATAATAAGGCAATCTGAGGCTACTAAGATAGCGAACAAATTTTAAAGGAAGCGAGCTTCAACTAAGGTGTAGAAAGAGATGTTTAACAGGAGAAATTTTTCGAGGTGGTGATGGTGGTTTGGATCGGAAGACGGAGAGAGTAAATCATTTTCGAATATGACAACTGAAGGAGCAGTCTGATGGATAAACGCAATGAAATCTCCGACATAGTAGAGGCTCTATATCATCTAAAAATTGCTATCGAGTCGCTAAATCCTGACCCTACTCAAACAATTGCTGAATTCAGGAAGAGTCAAAAACGCAATAGAATGCTCGTTATATACTCTACGGTTGTATCCACATTCGCAGCACTTGCTGTAATCGGTAATTTCATATTCACGTATTTCATTGCTAAAACGCCATGAACTTACTGAAATACTTAGCCTTAGTTGTTGGGTTTATTTGTTTAGGTGTTGCCATACGGTCTGGCTTCAAACAGAATCACGGACTGATGATAATTTCATTCTTGTCATTCATTTTTCTTTTCTCAGAATTAGATCGCTTTTCCGAAACAAAGGCAGGGCCATCAATTCGGGGAAAGTTCAACCACTAATCAAAAGTTTTAAAGGTGTTGAATTATGTGGATTATTATTATCATCATCATTGCTCCAGTGTTCGGTTTATTCGCTTTTAGCCAAATTATCCTCCCCTTGCTTGTTGCTTGGCCACGAGCAACTAAATTAGGGCGTGAAGGAAGATTGAAAAAGCCCATTCCGATAGCAACATTCCTTGTAGCCCCTATTACTTGGACTGCTTTGCTCTGTGTGTCTTTTTGGGCAGTAAACAAATATTTTGGTGAATACCTCGAACTTTATTGCAGCACCCTTGGAGTTACATTGGTCATAATTATTGCACAAATTCCAAAAAAAACCGAAACCTTGAGGCAAATTTCAAAGATACGTGGAAAGACTACCTGAAAGACGAGTCGGAAAATGTATTCAATTAACATCCACAATCGGTAAGACTTCGGTCGGGAGAAGAATTAAGGATTCGTGGCAGACTATTCTGTATCATTTGCGGTAAGCAACATGGATTTAGATATAGCCAAGGAAGTGGAGTTGGAAAAGATATTTCACTAGGTTATTGCCCAGAATGCTACCAGGTAAAATTGAAAGAAGAATCACAATCGGTAAGGCTTCAATTAGAAGAAATTTTTGGAGTAGACGTTAAAATCCCCACGGAGATTGAAAGGAGTGCCTTACTACGATGGACGCAGAAGTTAGTCAGTGAAAAAGGGTTGGACTGGGTCAAGGAAAATCGCCAACTTCTCTTGAACCAATGGTCGAATGATTATGGGCCACGTTTCAATCCGAAATCTTGAGCCATATAGAAACGCCATCTTTATTCTTTTTAGGTGTTAGTGCGTGAAAGTCAGGATTTGACTATACAGAGATTGTTGGGTGTCATGGTGACTTCTTCCCAAAACATTCACTTCCCTAATTTTAGAAAAAGATGTATATTTCAACCGCAAATGAACAATGCGGATATGCCTCGACCGGCATAAATAATTCATTCTTAAATTAACTCAATTCCATATAATATTGTTTAAAATAATCTTTTCAGGAAAAATAGCATGAAATTCAGCCTTTTTTGAGCAGAAGAGAGCCTTTGGTAGTTTAAGATTTAATAAAAACATAGGAGCAGCCTAAAAAATAAGATGCGCGCCAAAAGCGGCGCGCATCGATGGAATTGACCGGCCTCGAATGACTTACTGCGCGCCGCAAAAACCTGCGCGCATCAAGTCATTCGAGCGGACGCCCCCAACAAACCGGGGCTTCCGCCTTGCCGGCGCGAATACGGCGAACGCAAGCGTTCGCCTCCTACCGCGCCGTCTGCGGTCGCCGCTCAATTCCGTCGTTCGGTCGCATGAAGTAGAAAAGAGAATATGTTTGGATTCTTCAAAAAAAGATTGAGTGATGAGCACCGTGCCAGGGAATTCGTCAGCTTCATATTTGCCCTCGGCCATAAAGCGTGCGACTCCATCCGCAAGACAATTCAGACGATCCCTCCGGGTGACGTAAGCGTTCCTGTGACCGAGGAGGCGAGCTTGGAAGTTTCTTGCGCCATCCTTGGCACATCGCTTGCCATTTTGCAGGGAGGACACTCCAAAATCATGTTACGGGATCGTGGGACAGAAATCGACGCTCGGTGCAAAAAATCAATTGAACATGATTTCGACTTGCCACTTAACTCGGCCTCCAATTTGATCAAGACCATTGAAGAATATCAAGCGGCCTACGAACGAGCTATGCGCTCCAACATTAATCCTTTCGGTGAAATTTCCGGTATCCTTTTGGTTCAGTTGCTTGGGCCGCGGATCAAATCTTTTTACGTTAGAGGAACAACAGCACTTGATCCGATTTTACATCAACTTGTGGGCGACCTGATGACAATGACGGTCACACACGCCATGCAATACTGGAAAGACTGATGAAAGCAAAGACCGAACAAGCGGCTCCACCGGATCGCCAATAGATCCGGCTCCCGGTGAGCCGCAGCGTTGGACGGTGACCACGAAACGAGATGATCCCCAAACTCAATAGGATAGATCTTGAATCGCCTCGCACCCAGGCGGAGCTTCGCACTTGGGTCGATGAGCTTCATAAACAGTTTGGTCAAACGGAAGAAGGTAAACGAGCTGTCCGCCTCAATGAGGGCGATTTCGTAAAGAAGTTCACAGAAGAGATCTGGCCACTCGCACTTTTTGCTGACGCTTTCTACAACAGGAGAACTGATGTCCTCTTCAAGCCCGTCATTGGCAACCAATCGTATGATGCCACCATTGTGGAACGGTCAACTCTCCGTATTCTGCAATATCTCCAGATTACCCAATCCTTCGATGGTTATCAGAAGTACCTTCGGATGCTCCATCTGGATCAGTATGGTCGCGCTCCTCTCACGGGCTCCGAAATTCGATGTGATCGCGCAACGCGGCACGTAGCGCAGACCTGGCCAAATGCGGTGGCGCACAAAGAGCTCCTGAGGCAAACTTTTCAGCAAATTCTAGATGCAGTAAATCGAAAGTCACTTATGCGGTATGAAGCAAACACTTCATTAATTATTGAGTTCGAGGACTATCACATTCACTCCGATGCAGATCGTGAGGCCCTCGATCAATTTGCCCACTCGGAGCTCATGAGAGCCGCGACAAACTTCACTGCGCTCTACTTGGTCAGCGACCGAGAGCGCCTGGCCTTTGGATATGCCAATGCGACTGCCGCTCAAAAATAAATGTTAAGTGAAGCACTTAACAAGGAGATGACCAAATGGACGACTTAAAAGATATAAGAGACAGAATGTCAAAACTACCAAACGATGAACTTATAAGAATACTGAATATTGATTTTGACAATTATCGTGAGGAAGTAATTGAAATAGTAAAAGAAGAGTTAAAGAAGAGGGATATAAAAGAGATTGATGCAGATAAGATCGAAGAACTACGCAAATCCAAGTTGGAAGAAGTTCCTACGGGATGGCTAGAATTTTATAATTATTGGCTTATTCCTGGAGGGATATTCTTCAATCTAATAATTGCCCCATTGACAATCCAGATCGAGTATCCAGGTGTCATGTTTATTTTTGGATTGATATGGTCTATTTTATTGGCCTTTTTATTATACGGTTTGCATAAGCGCCGTCTCTGGGGTTGGAAGCTAAATTGGGTTGTTCTTGTTATCGGAGTTTTATTAAATTCATTGGAATATTACACAATGGGTGTAATATTTTATTTTGTTGTTCTTATTTTAGGTGTGTTGATTTGGGTCCTCCCAAATTATGTATATTTCAAAAAGCGAAGACATTTGTTTACTTAAGATCATAAGCTCAAATTGGGGTCACCCACTACGTTCTAAAATTAAAACTTGTAATTGTCCAACAACCAAATCCAGCGGATGGCTTACAGCCTCCGCTGACCCCAGTCGTTGTTGGACGTGAGGACGGGGTTGATTAAATTGAATAATTTTTATCTCCTGTATAAGGACTTTCTTTCCTCTGTAAGGCCTTTGGAACAAAAGAATAGGCAAGAATGGGGCGTAAATTCTAAGACAACTTAACACCGTTAGCTCTTCATAAAGCTGCTCCCAGTCCCTCCGTGTTCATCCTGCTCGGGCAAAGTCGATGAATCCTTGTTCGACATCAGTTCCTATGAGCACAAAACGAACTCAATCCCAGACATAGGATTGACAATCTTACAACATTGTTATAATCTCCTTCCATGTCAAAAGAGGGTGAGGAGGGAAATTATGGACTATAAGGCATTTGTAGAAGAACAGATTGCTTCGATTAGAGAATCGGTGGGAAATGGCATTGCCATCAATGCACTGAGTGGTGGTGTGGATAGCTCCATCGTTACAGCTCTTGGGCACCGGAGTCTAGGCGACAGGCTCAAGACGGTGTTTATTGATAATGCGCTCATGCGAAAAGAGGAGCCAGAGAGGGTTGTCAAGATCTTTGCCAAAATGAGAATTCCTGTGCAACTGGTGGACGCAAAGGCCGAGTTCTTAGGCGTGCTGAAAGGCTTGACCGATCCTGAAGAGAAGCGTAACGCCATCACCAACACGTTCTATGCCAAGGTTTTTGGAAGACTTGTCCGTGAGACTGGAGCAAAGTTCCTGCTCCATGGAACGATTCTTACTGACATTGAAGAAACCGTGGCGGGCATTAAACGACAGCATAACATCCTTGCACAGCTTGGCATTGATTCGGAGAAGGAATACGGTTACAAAGTTTTGGAACCCCTTCAGACTATGCGTAAAGATGGGGTTAGAAGGGTGGCGAAGATTCTTGGCCTTCCTGTTGAAATCACGAAGAGGATTCCATTTCCAGGTCCTGCGCTGGCAACAAGAATTGTGGGAGAAGTTACGGAAGAACGGCTTGAGATCGTTCGAGAAGCGACAGCCATTGTTGAAAAAGAACTTGGCAAAACCCGGGCCTTCCAATACATGGCAGTGCTTCTCAATGACAAAGCCACTGGAATCCGAGAGGGCAAGCGTGAGTTTGGACAGATTATTGTGGTCCGCTGCATCAACAGTGTAGACGCGAGGACAGCGACGCCTACTAAAGTTTCTTGGGATAAACTCAATCGCATTAGCAAACTTATTACATCTATCAAGGGTGTGAATCGTTGCCTTTATGATCTGACGCCCAAGCCTCCGGCAACCATTGAGTATATTTGATCAATAGGCTTACGGGTTTGTTTCTGAGTATCGTCCGGAATAAGGATCAGTCCTTGGAAGGCCCATCCTTGTTTATTGTTACTCCATCAGATTGACAACAGATAAAGATGAATTCTGAAAGAAATATAAAAGCTTGCTCCCTCTTCTCCTTCTTCTTTTAATCGCTGCTTAGTTGAGCCTCAACTTTTTTAGTCAAGTGGGGTTGCTGAAAGGGGCCTTTTCCGAGACTACGAAATGGGGTCAGGCACCGGGAATAAGGTTAGCTTCATTGCTCCGCATTTGCAGAAGTTCTCGGAATGATGCTTCACTTAAGGCATTTGTATTTCTTACGCTATGCGCTTTGTCCTATGCTCTATGCGTTCTCTTGAACGGGTTCGGGAAGTTTTTCTAACTTAACTTTTGAGATCCTTTGACCTACCATTTCTACGATTTTTATACGCTTCCCCTCGATTTCAACCATGTCACCAACCTGTGGGATCTTTTGTAAGGCCGTCATCAAAAAACCTCCAAGGGTTTCATACTCCGAAGATTCTGGAAGCGAGATCTGATAGTCTTCTTTTAAATCCTTTAAGCTGATCGATGCATCAATCAAAAGGGTACCATCTGAAAGCAGAATTACAGGGCTTTCCACGTCATGTTCGTCCCTGATCTCCCCAACGATCTCTTCAAGTAAGTCTTCCAGGGTGACCAAACCCGAGACCCCGCCGTATTCATCCACCACCAAGGCCATATGGACCCTCTTTTTTTGCATCTCCCTCAGGAGGAGGCTGATTTTCATGGTCTCAGGAATAAAGAAAGGAGACTTAATGAGCTTCCGGATATCCGCCTGCCCTGTTTTTGTAAGGAGGGTGAGGAAATCCTTTGAATGGAGGATACCTCTAATGTCATTGATGTCCTTTCCATAGACAGGGTAACGAGAAAACTGCTCTTCTTCTATCATCGTCCTGATCTCCTGTGGTGATTTATCTATCTGGATGGTAACCACTTGAGTATCCGGAACCATTACCTCCTTAGCTGACATGTCCGTGAATTTAAAAACACTCTGGAGAATCTTTTCCTCCGCAGGTTCAAAAACACCACGTTTTCCTCCCTCCTTAATCAACATCCTCACCTCTTCTTCGGTGATATAGGTCGTTTCCGTGAGGGGTTTCCTGCCAAAGGGTCTGAGCACAAAGGCTGTGCTGAGAGTGAGGAATTTGACAATGAGGGAAACGATTTTTGAAAAGGTATCAATAGGCCTTACCGTCCAGAGGCCTATGGTTTCAGGATGCATCAATGCAATGGACTTCGGGACAAGTTCGCCGAAGATCACAGAAAAGTAAGTGATCATTACAACAACGATCGCAATGGCAATAGGTTCAGCCGCTATAGAGATTGCCTTAAAGGGGACCATCTGAAGGCCAGGCTTGATGACCTTGACAGCCGCTGCCCCACCGACCGCAGAAGCCAGGACACCTAAACCCGTAATTCCAACCTGAATGGTGGCCAGAAATCGGTCCGGTTCTTCTTTCAGTTTTAAAAAGATTTTTGCATTTCTTTTACCCCTTTCGGCCATCTGCTGGATATGGTTCTTTCTTGCTGTCACCACTGCAATCTCTGCCCCGGCAAGATAGCCGTTTAAGAGGATAAGAATAGCGATAAAAAATATCTCCCCAATGAGTTCTTGCATATCGACCTCCGTACTTTTCCATCTAATTCTTGAGCAAGAGCAGATAAAAAAACAGAAGTTTGTCGGATTTCATTAACAGGTTTAAAGAAGGATGATCTTTAAAAATTAATCTTTTTTAGACGTTCAATGGCCTCCTTCAGCCTTGATTCCTCCACTGTGAGGGCCATTCGAATATAACCCTCCCCGGTCTCTCCAAAGCCATTTCCCGGGGTCGCTACGATTCCTGCCTTCTCAATGAGCAGGGTGGCAAACTGGGCGGAGGTATATCCTCCCGGG
>Ga0209610_1001705_pt1 | contig 11261 bp, 11 predicted proteins | sample LakKivw275mmetaG_FD_184137 | JGI IMG/M metagenome (GOLD analysis project Ga0209610, IMG submission 184137) | Anoxic lake water microbial communities from Lake Kivu, Rwanda to study Microbial Dark Matter (Phase II) - Lake Kivu water 275m metaG... | ecosystem: Environmental > Aquatic > Freshwater...
TCGGATGAAGCATCACATCGAAATTCTCCGGGACCTCTCCCAGGACGAATCTTTGAATCATGGAGAAGAGGAAAGGGTCTGCCAATCGGATCGTCCCCTCTTTAATCTGGGATGCGGGAATCAATACGGAGAACTTTAAACCAATAGCGATAGCCGGGATGCTTAAGACCAAACTGGTCAGAGGGCCTGCAACACCTGTATCGAAGATAGCTTTTCGGGACGAGAGAGGGCCTTCCATCCGGATGACGGCACCAAATGTCCCAAAGGGGGAGAGGGGAAAGGGCAGAAAGAAAGGCAATGTTGCTCTCATGCCATGCCTCCGGGACATGAAATAGTGTCCCATCTCATGTCCCAGAAGGATAAGCATAATAGTGATGGAATAACTGAGGCCTCCTGTCACCCAGGTGGAGGCCACCGTTAATACGAAGAGGATGATGTGAAGGGTATGGCGGTGCATGAATCGATCTTATTTCTTTTTCTTATGGCGGTCACGATCTAATTGCTTTTTATGCTTATGTTTTCGCATCTTCTTACGTCTCTTCTTAACGACGCTTCCCATCGTCTCACCCCCTTCCGGTAAAATACGCTAAACGATTATCGCCATGGGCATAGCCATATGGGCGTCAATCCACGATCACATTCGTCTGAGTTCTCAATACCCCTGGAATCCCCTGGATTTTGGTGACAATGAAGTCGCCCAGGATGTTGATGTCAGGAGCCTCAACCAATACGATCACATCATAGGGGCCTGTTGTCGCATTGGCCCGCTTCACTCCTGAAATCTTGGCCGCCTCTCTGGCCACATCCCTTGCAGCCCCTGCCGTGCATTCAATGAAGACATATGCGGAAATCGGCATACGACCACCTCCTTTAATCAATAAAATATCTTAAACTTCTTTTGATTTCAAGTTTAAAATAAAAAAAGAACGTATTTTGTTCACTGTCGTCCCGGACCCTGCCCTGAATGAGGTTCAGGGTCTAACGATCTCAGGGTCTCAGATCTGCGGGATGGTCGGTTTATTCTAATTTCATCCGCTATAAATCACTAATCAACGATCACTGATCACTTTTTTAACTTCTCTAACTCTTTCTCATCGATATGGAAACTATGCTGGTCTGTTGGAAACGCCCCTTTCAACACCTCCTCTCTGTAGGTCTCAAAAGCCTTAAGCATCTGTTCGCTCAAATTAACATATCGTTTTGCAAATTTAGGAGTGAAGCGATCGAAGAGTCCCAGCATATCGTGAACGACCAGGACCTGACCATCACAGTGGATGCCTGCACCGATTCCGATGGTAGGGACCTTCAGACGCTCTGTTACCCTCTTGGCGATGGGAGCGGGGACGGCTTCAAGGAGAACTGAAAAAGCTCCTGCATCTTCAAGCTCTAAAGCATCATCTATAATTTTCTGGGCGGCCTGAGCATCCTTGCCCTGGACCTTGAATCCTCCGAGCATGGAGATGGTCTGAGGAGTCAGCCCGATATGGCCCATCACCGCAATACCTGCCTTCACAATGGCTCTCACAATCTCTTTGACGCTTGCGCCTCCTTCGAGCTTGATGGCATCGGCTTTACCCTCTTTTATAAACCGGCCGGCGTTGAAAATGGCATTCTGCTCCGACGTATTATAGGACATGAAGGGCATATCGCCGATGATGAGCGCATATTTGGCACCCCGGGTGACTGCTTTGGTGTGGTGGATCATTTCTTCCATGGTCACAGGAATGGTATTTTCATAACCTAAAACGGTCATCCCCAGTGAATCCCCTACGAGGATGACTTCAATTCCGGCACGATCTTCCAGAAGCGCCATGGGATAATCATAGGCGGTAAGCATAGAGAACTTCTTTCCCTCATTCTTCATCGCCTGAAGATCTACAGGGGTTATTTTTCTACGATCCATCTTTACCTCCAAAACTCGAAATTCGTATTTAGAAAGCCTTTTCGATCACTTTAATCAAATCAGTGATCATCTGATTATAGGGTACAGGAATTCCCAGTTGCTTCGCTTCCCTGACAATCGCTCCGTTTATCGCATCGATCTCGGTTCCCCGTTTTCGATCGAGATCCTGCCCCATGGAACAGCGATTCTCCCGGGTCGCCTCAATGACCGCCTTCACTCGATCCAAAGGATTTCCCTGAATACGGATTCCTTTTCTTTTAGCCACTTCAGTGGTTTCAGAGACAAGGGATTCCATCAATCTCAATGTTTCCGGATAATCGAGGATCTGCCCGTTCTTTAATCCGGTAATGGCGGCCAGGGCATTGAGCCCTGCATTAACGAAAAGCTTCTCCCAAACCAGATCATGAATGCGGGTGGAGACCTCTGTGTCGATCCCTGCCTTACGAAACATTTGAGCGACCCGATCTATGCGATCCGTGATCTTTCTCCCCAGTTCTCCCACATAGGTCTTGCCCCATCCTGCATGGCGAATACTCCCAGGACCCAATAAGGTTGCACCCTGTCCCGTAACCCCTAGAATCACTTTCTTCCGATTTATCTGTTGACAGATCGTCTCTTCATTTCCAAGACCGTTCTGTAGTGTGAGAAAGAGGGTATCGTCTTTTTCGAGGGCTAAAGAGTCCGAGACAGCCTTTTGCGTGTGATAGGTTTTGACAAAATAGAGGACGAGGTCTGCTTTCCCTATGGAGGTGATACTTGAAGTCGCCTTGGCTGAAATGTTTCGGGTCGTTCCCTTCTCCTCGATGGTAAGGCCTTTTGAGCGGATGGCATCGATATGTTCTTTCCAGATATCAACGAGCCAGACCTCCTCACCCGAATGGGCGAGAAGCCCTCCGAAGAGACTCCCCATGGCTCCTGCCCCCATGATCACTGTTTTCATTGTCTTGCCTCTTTCGCACCCTCGTCTCGCTTGCGAGTCGTACCTACCTCCCCTCTCCCCGCTGGCCTGCCTGCCATGCACCAGGGCGGTACAGGACCTGCGCGGAGCCGCTTCGGCGGAGGCAGGGGAGAGGGATCCGGTGATGCCGTTTATTCCATTTGTATAAATATTTTTTATCACGGAAAAATCTTTCCAGGGTTTAATATTCCATTTGGATCCAATAGTTGCTTAATCCTTTTCATCACCTGTAGGCTCTCTCCATGTTCCTGAATCATGAACTGTCGCTTGCCGATTCCTACGCCGTGTTCCCCCGTCGCTGTTCCCCCCAGTGAAATAGCATGAGAAACGATTTCTCCATTGACCTTATCTTTCTTTAAAATAAAATCCGGATCATTAAAATCTCCAGGGATAACTAGATGGAGATTACCGTCTCCCGCATGTCCCAAAAAGTATCCTTTCGTCTCATACTTCTTAATGGTTTCTCTTGCGAAGCGCACCATCTGGGGGTACTCTGAGATAGGGACAGCCGTATCGATGATCAAGAAAGAACGACCGGGATTATTTCTCTTCATTAACTCGAAGGCCTGATGACGGGCCTCCCAAATTCGAGCTCTCTCATCCCGGCCAATGCCTGACTCAACGTTTACAGAGTGGTTGGTCCTACAGATCCCTTTGGTCTGGTTCAAATCCTCTTTTAAACTTGCCTCGTTTGCCCCCGTAAATTCGATAAATAAGGTAGGTTTTTCAATCATACCAAGATGGGCTTCTTGGTTAATCACTTCAATGGTCGCTTGATCCAGTAATTCCAACGCTGCTGGTTCTAACCCCGCGCCGATCATTTCATAAACGGTGTTCGTCGCATCTTCGACCGATTCGAAGGTGACAAGGGCGACGCCGAATTTTTCGGGGATTCCAGCCAGCCGGAGGGTGGCTTCCGTGACAATCCCCAGAGTTCCTTCAGACCCTACGAAGAGACGTACCAGATCGTAACCTGAAGAAGTCTTATGAGCAAAGGTACCGGTCCGAATAATCTCTCCAGTGGGAAGGACTACTTCTAACTTCAACACATTATCTTTCGTCGATCCATATTTGATCGTCCTTATCCCGCTGGCATTATTTCCAATCATCCCGCCGATGGTCGCATTGGCTCCTGGATCTGGAGCAAAGAAGAGGCCGTAACGACTCAATGCCTTGTTCATATCCTGATATTTCACCCCTGGTTGAACATCCACTTGAAAAGATTCGGAGCGTACCGCAAGGATTTCGTCCATCTGCTGGAAGTCCAGAATGATCCCTTTATATAAAGGGAGAGGATTTCCCTCAATGCTCGTCCCGGCCCCCCAAGGCGTTACAGGAATCATTCTCTCGTTAGCCATCTTCAGAATGGAGCTGACCTCCTCCGCCTTCTTAGGCCATACCACAGCATCTGGAAGGGGGCATTTATTGTTAGCTTCATCCACTGAATGGAGTTCGAGATAAGATTGACCAGTTGAAACCCTTTCTTCTCCAACCAGGTTTGTTAAGAAGCCCAAATCTTTTTGAGTAAAAACGTTAAAATTCATCTTTCCCCTCCATTTTATAAAAAGGAGATGATCTTTCCGCCTTCGGTGAGATATCCTTATTCGTCGAGGGGAAGGAGACCAGCAACTTCCTATGGATCCAATCCGATAAGCAACCTTCGATCACTGGGTGTTGTCTCCCTTTAGAAATCTCGCCGCTATCCTTGCGGGAACAATCATCGTAAAAAATGGCAGCATATACATTGCGGCAAGGGTAGGTGAAAGGGGACCGAAAAACTGTGATGAGAAAACGATGATCAACACATTATTGATATTCGCAAAGGATATCGCACCGGCTAAACGATCCCCTCTTTTCATCCCCCAGGTCACCCCAAAACCAATGATATGATAAATGGCCGAAAGAAGGAAGGCCAAAAGAGTGGTCCTGGTTAACTCCATAGGATTTTCCATGAAAAAGGATGAATATTTTGAAAATACTCCCAGGTTAATGGAAGCAAAGATCACTAAAGATAATGGGAATTGAAGCCTTTCCAACTTTTTTAAGAAGAAAGGGATCAGTTGACGGGCAATCAGGACGGCAAAGGCAGGGAGAAACACCACCATGGCCAATATCTTCGTCATAGAGGAAAAGGAGATCTCAATGTGTTGGCCTACCAGGAGGGAAACCAAAGCGGGAAGGGAGAAGGGTACGAATAAGGAGGAGATGACCACCATCATCAATACAAGTGACGTTGATGCCCTCAAAAGATTCGAGATAAAAGGAGCAACTACCCCTGTGGAAATTCCGGACAGAAGAAGGACAGGAAGAGCATAATTCGGCCAAATCATTTGAGTGAGAAAAAAAGGCCTGCTGGAAGGATGATTAATTTTAAAAAACATAACCAAATGAGAATCAAAGTCGTCTTCTTCATATCCTTTAGAATCGCAATAAATTCAATCTCTAAGAAGCTAAGGAATAATATAAGCATCATCAAATAGAGAGGATAGGGGGTAAAGATTCTTCCACACTCTGGGAATCCGATACCCACACCCATAGAGCCAAAAACCACTAAAAGGAGGATAAGATCATTTTTTTGAAACAACGTCGTATTCCTTTATTGAAAAAAAAGGATGCATCGGTTTCAAATGCGGGATTGGAAAAGGTGAAAGAATCATTAGAAGAGTATAGGGTCGTTAAAAAGACCTTTGAACCGGGACCTGAGTGGTCTAAGAAACCCAAACCCGATCAGACACCAAAGTAAGACTTGATGACCTCCTCGTTGTCCATTAGTTCTTGGGCCTTACCTTCATATTTAATCTTCCCACCTTCGATGATATATCCATAGTCGGCCAATTTAAATGCCTTCTTGGCATTCTGTTCTACCAGTAAAATGGAAGTCCCCGTGCGATGGATCTCATTAAAGGCATCAAAGATCGTATCGACCAGAAGCGGTGCCAAACCGCCACTCGGTTCATCGAGGAGAAGAAGCTCAGGAATTTCCATGAGGCCACATCCTGCTGCAAGCATTTTTGATTCACCACCGCTTAAAGTCTCTGCCCGTTGATTTTGCCGTTCCTTTAACACCGGAAATAAGCCAAAGACGCTATTAATCCTCTCTTTATATGTTGTGGATTTCTTAGCACAAGCGATCTTCAGGTTCTCAATCACGCTAAGGGAAGGAAAGAAGTTATTTTCTTGGGGAACATAGGCTATCCCTTCCATGGCTATTCTCCTTGGTCCCCATGAGGTCATCGGATTACTTTTATAAATTATTTCTCCCTCATAGAGGTTCGTCAGCCTATAAATAGTCCTTAATAATGTCGTCTTCCCGGCCCCATTCGGACCGATGACGACAGTGACGCCTCCTTCGGCGACCTGTAGGCTAACATCCTTCAGGACGACTGCTTTCCCATAACCGGCATGAACATGGCGGAGTTCGAATAACACCATCTTACGCTTCTCTCCCCAGATAAGCTTCTCTCACTTGCTCATTCCGTCGCACCTCTAAGGCACTACCCTCCATGAGCTTCTCTCCGTAACTCATGACAATAATCTTATCGCAGATGCCCATGATGACTTCCATTTTATGTTCAACGATCAAGAAGGTCAGGCCCTGTGCTTCTCTCATCTTCTTAATGACGCCCACAACCATCGCCGTCTCGGCGGCTGTTGCCCCTGCCGTTGGTTCATCGAGAAGGAGCATTTTGGGTTCTGTTGCTAAGGCTTGTCCTATTTCGAGCATTTTTCTCTGCCCGCCACTCAGAATAGCTGCCGATTCGTTTCTTAACTCATAGAGCCTCATGGCATTCAATATTTCGAGCGCCTTCTCTAAATTTCTTCTTTCCTGCTCTCTTACACTCACAGGATTGAATATCCCTCTAAGCATACTTTCCCCTCTTTGATTCTTATAAGCCAACAGAATGTTTTCAAGCAGGGTCATGACTTTCAGCTCGCGGCTCACCTGAAAAGTCCTGGTGATACCCTTTTGGCATATTTGATCTGGTGATAAGCCAGTGATATCGTCCCCCTTAAATATTATCCTCCCAGCATCTGGTTTATACATCCCGGTGATGACATTAAACAAGGTAGTCTTCCCTGCCCCGTTAGGACCAATCAAACCCACAATGGAGCCTTTCTCCACCTCTATGGAGCAGCGATTGATCGCGGTTAACCCACCAAAGTTCTTAACAATGCCCTTAGCGTTTAGCATCGACACCGCCACCCTCTTCTATCTTTATTGTCTTCTCCGGTAACAATCCCCGTGGCCTAAGCCTCAAGACCACAATTAACAGTATACCAACGGCAATGTATCTTAATGCCGGGATGAGTTGAGGCTGCCCGGGTATGGAAGGTAGGAAGCGGGTTGCCTGAATAAAAAGCCCCATAATGAGAGCGCCACCCAAAATCGCCCCCCGATTATTCCCACTGCCACCAATGATTAGACACCCCCACATCAGGAATGTGTACGTAGGAATGAATTGATAGGGCTCGATGGCCGTTACGTACATAGCGAAAAGTGCACCGGCAACCCCCATGTAAATACCACCCAATACAAAAGTAAGCATCTTAAAGCGAGGTACAGGCTTTCCCAAAAAAGAAGTCACCACCTCGTCTTCCCGAATCGCCCTTAATACCCTGCCGAATGGAGAGACGAATAGGCGGCTTGCTATAATAAAAAACAATGCCAGTATAGCTAAGGTAAGTGCAAGAAGAATAATATCGCTGGGTAAACTCGCCGCTGGAAAGAAAGACTCGAAGGGTCTTTTTATATCCCTTATTCCCTGCACCCCCCGGGTCATCCACTTCTCGTTGATGACAATGTATCTTAAGATTTCCGCCATACCGATCGTAACGATAGCCAAATAATCACCTCTCAGCCTAAGGGTAGGGATACCGATGAGGAAAGCCAGCGAACCGGAGGCTACTGCAGAAGCGATAAGCCCTATAAACCAGGATAACCCATAGCCAGCAGTATGCCGTACCCCGAAAAGGTAAGATTCGCTAGGTGCGGAGATTAATATTGCTGCCGTATAGGCACCGATAAGAAAAAAACCTGCTACTCCAAAGTCAAGCAGTCCACAGTATCCCCAACGTATATTGAGCGCCAGGACGAGAATGCAATAGATGGCAACGACGGTTACGATTCCGATGATAAAGGAGATCATGATTAGAATCCCCTTTCTTTTCCAAGAATTCCGCTCGGCCTAAACAGAAGACATACGAACATAATAGCAAAGGCCACGGCTATCTTGTACGGGGCTAAAACCGGAAGGATGCCAGCACATTCCGATGCCAGTCCGATGATCATTGCTCCAACCAAAGCTCCGACAAGATTGCCTACGCCTCCAAGGATAAGAGCGGAGAAAAGGAACAGTAAGGTGATAAAGCCCGTCCAAGGAGTGAGCGTGGTGATGAGAGCCAAAAATATTCCCCCTAATCCAGCCGTTGCGGAGCAAATAACCCAGGTCCAAATGAATGTCCGCTCCGTATTTACGCCTCTGATCTTGGCCAGTTCTAAATTATCAGCGGTGGCCCGCATCGCCCTTCCTATGCCAGTATACCGGACCATAGCAAAGATGCCACCCGTCAGAGCAAAGGATAGCCCTATTAGAAGCAACTGGATAGGGGTCATAATAAAGGGACCCAATCTTAGCCCTGTTTCAAATGGGATGTTATATTTTTGCGGATTTGGCCCCCAAATCGCGAGCTCGGAATTATGGATGATAAAGGCCAAACCAAGGGAGGCAATCAGCAATACTAAAGGTCCATGTCTTCGCAAAGGTTTAAAGATTACCCAGTAGAAAATGACGCCCAAGATGGCTGAGATAATTAAAGAAAGTAGGACTGAAATAAGAAAGTTTAGCCCCAGGGAGACATTTAAAAAAAGGACCAGGTATGCTGCCAACCCCATTTGATCTCCGTATGCTAAATTAAAAAATTTGCAATTCCTGCAGAGCAAAGATAGAGTCAAAGACGGAAGAGCTAAAACTGCACCTGCAATAATACCAAATCCTAAATAAATCATAACTTACTAACCCTTCGATTGAACCCCAGGCAAGGCGAAATACCTTAAACCTGGGGTTCCAGATTGATTATTTCCTCAACTTAAGCACTTCACCTACAATCGAGCCAACCTCTTTGTCGGTCAAAGTACCTATTCTTTTCAGCTTGCCTTCCTCAATGAGCACAACTTTCAGATAGGTAACGGCATTGCCATATTCATCGAAATCCTGACTTCCAGCAACACCATCGTAATCGATATCCTTTCCCTGGCGGATGAGCTTTGCCCCCTCAGCGAACTTGGTCACCTTCACTCCTGGCGGGGAGGAAACCTTTCGAATGTTATTCAGGATCGCCTCCCGACTCACCTCCTTGGAAGACTCCAGAGCCAAAGCGATAATGTTCATGGCATCATAGGCATTTTCTGAGAACTGAAGTACTCCAGGCTTGCCCGTTAGGGTCTGCAGATCTTTAGCCCAGGCTTCATAGCGTGGTGATAGGAGCGCACCTGGATTTACACCAATCACGCCTTTGGAAGCCGGCCAAGTGAACTGGGCAAACTTATCATTAACAAAGTCGCTGCCAATCCACTGACCTCTAAGTCCTAACTCTGTCCATTCCTTGAACACGATCGCTCCCTCTGGGGGTGAGAGTTCATACAAAATAACATCAGGCTTCTGTTTTGTTAGACTCAAGAGCTCTGAACGGTAAGATGGAGCCCCGGGAGTGATGACGACATCCCCAACAATTGGAAGTCCCAAAACCTGGCAAGCTGGCTTGACAACCCCTTTGATGCTGGCAGCGCTCTCGGTGTCCTCAAAGAAAAGCGCCACTTTCTTCGCTCCCAGCTCTTTTGCCTTATAGGTCATCCCCGATCCCATTACGGTATCGGATGACACGGTGCGGTACACAATCTTGCCACCCTGAGGATCTTTATCCAATGCTGTAGTGCCAGCGGTTGGAGATATGATTAGCGCTCTTCTTTCTACTCCTAAGGGGATGACAGAACGTATTGTTACTGAGGTAGGTCCGATAATTGCCAATACCTTATCAACGTCCAGTAATTTTCTTGCCCCTGCTACAGCCGCATCTGCCTTACTCTCAGTATCCGCTTCAACTTTTACGACCGGACGCCCACGGACGCCTCCAGCCTCATTAATCTCCTTGACGGCTAGGTCGGCAGCAGGTACACAACCTACTACCCAAGATAAAGGCCCAGTATAGGGAAGCAGAATTCCAATCTTAATAGGTTCCCCTGTGGGTTTGGCTTTCTGAGCATAGAGACTCGACAAAGGTATCGCCATCAAAATAGCAAAAACCAAAGTAATTAGAAGTATCTTGACTTTCATTGACTTCACCTCCTTTTCAAAAATTGCCTTCTTTTTGGATTAACGCTCTTTCCACATTTGAGTCACCTCCTTTCCCGAACCTTTGTCCAATAATATAAACTTTCTTAGGAATTGTCAAGCATTTTATCAATGTTAGGTCTTCTTGTTCTTATGATTAACAAGGAAGGTATTTTCCATAAAATCAAAAATTTTTAATTTTCAATAAAAAAATATTGACAGAGTTTTTAGAAAATTTTATAAAATATTTGTGGCTTCGGATGACATCAAACATGAAGTCAAGAAACTCCACATAGGGAACAAAATCCGGGATCTCCGGAAGAAGGCAGGTCTCGTCCTCCAGGACCTCTCGGAAAGGACAGGTCTTTCCAAGCCCCTTCTCTCACAGATTGAGAAAGAAACGGTTTCCCCTCCCATTGCCACCCTCCTCAAGATTTCGAAGGCTCTCAACACGAACATCAGCTTCTTCTTTCAGAATGACGGTTCTGAGGAAAAGGTCGTCGTCGTCAGAAAGGATGAAAGCAAAGTGATCGATTCCCGGTATTTCGGCAGGGAAGAGAGCGGTTATTATTATGAGGCCCTCGCTTTTAAGAAGTCGAAGAAGTATATGGAGCCCTTCCTGGTGGAGTTTAAGAGAAAAAGGGTGGATCAATTATCCTATTTCAGCCACGATGGAGAGGAGTTCATTTACCTTCTGGAGGGAGTCCTGGAGTTCAGAACAGAGGATCAGAAATATATCCTTCAACCGGGAGATTCGCTCTATTTTGAATCTTCCATCCCCCATGCCTACAGAGCGTTGGAAAGGAAGAACGCAAGGGCATTAACGGTGGTCTATCCGACGCGATAGAAGTTCATTAAAAGGTTACGGTTAAGGCTACGAAGCCCGTTTGGTTTAGGGTGAAGGGGCAACGGAATCAATAATAAAGAGTTTAGAACGAAAGACATCACCTAACTACGAAACTGGCATCGTTGCCATAACCTTTAGACCCAGGACATTATTAAGAGGCCAGAGATGATTGAGATCCGGTTTCATGGGAGAGGAGGACAGGGGGCAGTAGTGGCATCCAAAGTG
>Ga0209610_1001710_pt1 | contig 11247 bp, 14 predicted proteins | sample LakKivw275mmetaG_FD_184137 | JGI IMG/M metagenome (GOLD analysis project Ga0209610, IMG submission 184137) | Anoxic lake water microbial communities from Lake Kivu, Rwanda to study Microbial Dark Matter (Phase II) - Lake Kivu water 275m metaG... | ecosystem: Environmental > Aquatic > Freshwater...
GCCCAGACGAGTACCCCATTTCCCTCCCAACGGCGCCAGTTCCCTGGCCAGAGGACGTGGAGAGCCTGCAACTCGCTGCTCTCCAGAGTGGGACACTGGCCCCGGACGGGCGCGTCAGTCTGTCTGTGGACGTGGAGCGGGCTACGGCAGTGAGCTTCGTGCTCTACGCCCCGGCCGAGGACGTGGACATGGCCGTCACCAGCAGCCTCGGCCGAGACATCCGCCCAGATACAGTACGGAAGTTGCCCGACGTCACCCTGCACAAGGATGGTGATCCGGGCACCACGGTGACGGAGAGCTGGGGGATCAAAGAGCCAGAGCCGGGCACATGGAACGTAGTGTTAACACCCAGGCCCGGCGTACAGAAAGAGGGGGCGTTCTGGGCAATGGCCGTCTTCGTGCAGAGCGACCTGCGGCTAACGGGCGAAGCCCGGCCAGCGGTGGCCCAGGCAGGCGAGGCCGTCGTTTTGCGAGCAGTTCTGACAGGCCCCGGCGATACGGCCAGCACCCAGGTCAGCGCCGTGACCCGGGACACCACAGGCCAGGTGGTGGCAGAGGCATCCCTTTTCGACGACGGCGCTCACGAGGACGACCAGGCAGGCGACGGGGTGTTCGCCGCCACGTGGGCAGCCCCGACCGCCGGCCTCTACACCGTCGCCATTACTGCCACGGGCCAAGACACGGACGGCGAGGCCTTTCAACGAGTGGCAGTCATAGCTGTGCAGGCTGACTGACGTCGTGGAAAAAGGGAAGATATACTGAAGCTAGAAGAAGTCGTTCTCCTCGATTAGCTTCAGTATCTGTTCCCTGGTGTACTCGCTCATTATCAGTCCTCTATTACCGCTTGTTCATAGGCGTGCGCTTTGGCCAACCGGACCAGGTGTTCCAATGTCAAGTACCGCTCCAGCTCAGTTTCTTCCTGACGCGAAAGCTCTCCCTCTTTACTGCGGCCCAATAGCTCGCTGACGCGCGCCTGAAGTTCAGGGGATGGGCGAATAGCCAACACTTGCTCTGGCGTTGGTTGGGTGGTCAGCAATCGGAATGTCGTCACTTGCTGATTATCGCTGCCAGGCGGTCAAATTCCTCCCAGGCAAGGAGCAGTCCATCCAGCGAGAGTGCCGTGGGGCCGTCGTCGAGGACTGGATCAAAGACGTACACGGTATTCTCCGTTACCTCGCCCACCACCAGCGCGTGAAAGCCACCGAAGTCCGCCCAGGGCAGAAGATCAGCGCGCACAAACACGATGGGATGCCAACCCAACTGAAGCTGAGTCCGCAAGTCATCAATCGTGGCAAGCCCAAACTCGACCCGGTAACCCCACCTGCGCAGTCTGGTGACGCGACTCGCCGGCGTGCCAAACTCGTAGCTGCCTAACCAGGCTGCGAGTCGTTCTTCACTGAAGTCGTCGCCCATCGCGGCAAGCACCATCTTAACACAAGCTTGTAGGCAGGCGCCTGGATTACTCTGCCGGTAATGTCGCACCGTGGTAGAGCATTCTGGCATGTTGAATAATCCTATCCCGCATTGCTTCATTAGCGAGGACTTCACCGGTACGCGCATCCACGTCCGCATGACCGACCTGACCCAGGTCGCCTAACCCCGGCAGCGACAGAACTATCGGCACCCGCCAGAAAAACTGCTCGCCTTCTATCACCAGATCAGGGTCGCGGCCAATGAGTCCAGTGCCCAATTCGGTCACCAGCTCCCGATTGACCCGGCGACGGGCATCAGCGGCAGCGATGTTCAGCGTGGTTACTAAGTGTAAACTAAGATGAATTGGCGCAGTTTCAGCTCTCATTGTCATTTCTCTGATCACAGTGGACATATTAAACCCTCCTCCTCCTCACGACTGCTTCTTCCTCCATGGCCATATTATACCACTCCTGAGCGCAGTTTGCAATACCAAAAAACAAAGGCTCTCTGGGATTTCGCAGGGTCACAGCATCGGAGTCCCCAACTTGTTGGGGCCGGGGCGCGATAAACCTCAACAAGTTGAGGACTCCGGCCAGCTATCCATGCCAACTCCCAAAGACCCAAAACAAAAACCGACCTGTTCCAAAGCAGGTCGGTTTTCTGGCGGGAGCGACGGGATTCGGACCCGCGATCTTCGGCTTGACAGGCCGATATGTTAGGCCACTACACCACGCCCCCACTGGGGATAAATGATAGCACAGAAACCGGTTTTCGTCAAGTTGCGCTGAGCCACCGGTCCAGAGCCAGCGGCAGGAAGAACAAGACTAGATTCACCGTAGCGTGGCAGCTTATGCTGGCGCTCAGGCCATAGCGCTGGCACACGTAACTGTAAACGAACCCCAGCACCGCTGTAGCCACCACCACGGCAGCCAATACCACTGGAAATCCGCCCAGACCAGGCAAGAACATGATGCCCTGGCCCAGACCATAGAACAAAGCCGCAGCCACCACCCCGCGCTCCCGCTGCAGGACGCCTCGAAAATACATGCCTTCGATGGGGGCAGACAGGAGAACCACGTTCTGGAAAAGGACGGCCTGACTGGTCAGTGGGAAAAGCCTGGCCGAGGTACTTTCGAGGGCATCCCTGGCCAACAACAGCAACGGCAAGGAGATCACCAGACCAACTACGGCTCCGCGCCCCAGGTTGAGCAGACTGTACTCCACGACCATAGCCTGCCCCTCCACATAGATCAAGCATAGGCCCAGCAGCACCAGCCAAAGTATCAGCAGGCGGGCTTCCATCCCTATTCCCAACGTCCCCAAACCAACGACAGCGAAGATCAGAAAGGTCAAATAGGGATCAAGATTCGCCAAGGACTCCAGTCTGCTACCCCGCTTGGGATTCACAACTGCCCCATCACCTCCCGGATGACAGCCAGGGCGAATTCGATGTCTTCAGCCTCGATGCCGTAGTGGGTCACAGCCCGCAAGCGCCGGCCTTCGATGGCCAACAGCCTCACCCCTCTCTCACCCAACCTGGCCTGCAACTCCGCTGGTGTCAGGCGCTCACTGGTGAGCTCGAAGATGACGATGTTGGTCTGCACGCGGTCCAAATCAATGGCCAGGCCCGGCGTCTCGGCCAGGCCCTCCGCCAGGCGGCGAGCGTTGGCGTGGTCCTCCGCCAGGCGGTCCACCATCTGCTCCAGGGCCACGATGCCCGCCGCCGCAATGATGCCCGCCTGACGCATGCCGCCGCCGACGATCTTGCGGTTGCGCCGCGCCTCGTAGATGAACTCCTCATCTCCGCAGATGACCGAACCCACCGGCGCTGATAGGCCCTTGGACAGGCAAAACTGCACCGAGTCCACGTCCTTCACCAAATCCTTGATGTCAATTCCCAGAGCCACGGCTGCATTGAAGATGCGGGCCCCATCGAGATGGACGGCCAAGCCGTGCCGCTGCGCCAGTTGGCAAACGGCCTTGGTGTACTCCGGCGTGAGGACCGCCCCACCGCAGCGGTTGTGCGTGTTCTCCAGGCAGATCAGCCTGCTGCGGGGAAAGTGGACGTTCTCGGCGCGGATGGCCGCTTCGACGTCGGCCAGGTCCAGGGTGCCATCGGGCTGGTTAGGCACAGTGCGCGGGTGAATGCCGCCCAGCGCCGCCGAGCCGCCGGCTTCGTAGAGAAAGGTGTGGGCCAGGTGGCCTACGATGAACTCGTCACCCCGACCGCAGTGAGTCAACAGGGCAACGAGATTCCCCATCGTGCCACTGGCTACGTAAAGGGCCGCCTCCTTACCCATACACTCAGCAGCCATCTCCTCCAGCCGATTGACCGTCGGGTCCTCCCCGAAAACATCGTCGCCCACCTCCGCCTGGTACATCGCTTCGCGCATGGCAGGTGTGGGCAGGGTCACGGTATCGCTACGCAGGTCTATGATTCTCAAGCTTCCCTCCTGTGCCTATGTGGTGTTCAGGGCAACTCGGCCAGAGCCTTCGTGGATTGCCACAGTTCTGCTTCCAGCTCCTCCCAGAGAGCATCTGCTTCGTCGTCTGGCAGCGCGAAGTACTGCCGGTAAGTGAGGCCAGGGATGAAGGAATCGTCCAGGGATGGTAAGGTCGCTCGTCGGCGGGCCTTATCCTGAAAGTAGGCCACTGCCTCGGCCAGTGCTTCTTCAGATACCACCGACAGTGGCGTCACATCAGGTGGCAGTAGTTTACCCAGTTGCGATCGCTCCTGCGGCTCCAGACGTCGGATCAGGTTCAGGACTCGCAGGACGCGGGGGGAAACCGACACACCTATACTCATCTCATCTCCTCCTCAGGTGGTGCGTCATTGCGAGGAGGGGAGCGACGAAGCAATCCCCACCCTTGCTTGCATTTGAAGGCAGGAGATTGCTTCGCTACGCTCGCAATGACACATCCGTTCCCTTAACCTAATGACATTGAATGACCACTGATTACTGATCACTGATTCCCTGATTACTGGCCGCTAATACCTTCTGACGATAGCCCGGTAGGTCTGCGGCTGGCGGCACTGCAGGAACTGAAACTCCTCGCGGTATTTGCGGACTTCGTCCAGGTCAATGCGCGCCACGGCATAGCCTTCGCCCCCCTCCTCGACCGAGGCGCACAGCTCGCCCCGCGGGCCTACGACCATGCTGTCGCCGAAGAAGGAGTAGGTGTACTCCTCCCCCACCCGATTGGCCGCCACCACGAAGAGCGAGTTCTCGCAGGCTCTGGCCAGCACGTAGGTCCGCCACTCCTCCACGTCCGGCTGAGCCCAGTTGGCGCAGACGATCAACAGCCCCGCCCCATCCAAGGCCAGGCTGCGGGCCACCTCAGGAAAGGCCAGGTCCCAACCTAGCAGAAAGCCCACTTGCCCAAACCCCGCCTCCATGACAGGATACCGATAACCGGATCGGAAAGCCAACCGCTCCTCCCCTCGCAGATGTACCTTGCGGTATTGGCCTATTAGCTCGCCGTCGGGACCGATGAGGATGGCGGCGTTGTACAGGATGCTCTCCACTCTCTCCTTGGTTACCATCCCGAAGGCGATGTGGGTGCCGAACTCGGCGGCCCGCTCGGCCAACAGGTTGACGGTTGGCCCAGGCACCCGCTCCGCCAGATCGGTGAAACGCACGCCGCACTCGTAGCCGGTGGTGACCAGTTCGGGGAACACCACCAGGTCCACCCTTTGCTCGGTGCAGATCTTCTCGATGAAATCGGACATCTGCACCAGGTTCTCGCTAGTCTCGGACAGACGGGGATTCATCTGTACTACCGCCACTCTGATTTCTTTCATAGGGACTTGACTCCTTTTGACGTGATGCGTGGTTTGACGTTTCACATAGTATACACCACAATTAGAATCCTGCAAGTCCCCCGACTTCCTCTAGTCCTGGGAACTTGGGGGAACTCCGGGGAACTCTGAGAGGCACTTGACGATGGCCTCCTCAATTTGGATGCCTGTCTCCTCGCGGCCTTTGCTCAGGTGGGCCAGGAACTCCACGTTGCCAGCGGGCCCCTTCAGTGGCGATGCCATCAGGCCCTGGACCGCCAGGCCGTGATCCAAGGCCCAACCGAGGACCTTGCGCAGGACAGCGCGATGGACCCGGGGATCCTTCACCACACCGCCTTTGCCCACCTCTGCCCGCCCGGCCTCGAACTGGGGTTTGATGAGGGCGATGATGTCACCCTCTGGCTTGAGCCAGCCCATGACGAGGGGCAGCACCAGTTCCAGGGAGATGAAGGAAACGTCAACGGCAGCCAGGTCAATGGGTTCCGGCAGGCTCTCCAGGTAACGCACGTTGACCCGCTCCATGACCACCACCCGCGGGTGCTGGCGCAGGCGCCAGGCCAGTTGGCCATAGCCCACGTCAATGGCGTAGACCTTGCTGGCGCCCCGCTGCAACAGGCAGTCGGTGAACCCTCCCGTGGAGGCTCCCACATCGGCAGCCACGGCCCCAGCCACCTGAACGTCGAAGCGATCCAGCGCCGCCGCCAGCTTCAACCCGCCCCGGCTGACGTAGGGTGGCTTCGCCTGCAAGCGAACGTCCGCGCCCCCAGCCACCTGCATCCCCGGCTTATCCGCCACCTGGCCGTCTACCAGCACCTGGCCGGCCCTGATCAGCCGTTGGCCCCGCTCGCGGCTCTCGACCAGCCCCCTCTCCACCAGCAACACGTCCAGACGCTTTTTCATCGCAGTCATCGTGAACTATGTTCACCACAATACATGAAAATGCGTCGTAGGACAAGTTGGCAACTTGTCCTACGTCTTGCCTATTTTCACGTCAGCTATAGGATAATCACAACTGGTGAAAAAGTCAAACAGGACCCTGAGGCAATCGGTCACCTGCGGACAAGTTGGCAACTTGTCCTACGTCTTGCCTATTTTCACGTCAGCTATAGGATAATCACATCAGCTTTTTCCGCGTGCATTGGGCGACGGACTAGCGTCCATCGCGAGCACCATACAACCGATTTGCTCAAATCGGCATAATCTGGTATCATAATGCCATGTTAATCAACCTCCTCAAAACGATGCGGCCCAAGCAGTGGCCCAAGAACGTATTCATCTTCACCGCCTTGGTCTTCGTGGAAAAGCTGTTCACGCCGTTACCTCTGCTCAGGACCATCGCGGCCTTCGCTCTCTTCTGCCTTCTGTCCAGTGCAGTTTATCTCATCAATGACGTGGTGGACATCGAAAAGGACCGCCAGCACCCCAGCAAGCGCCTGCGACCTCTGCCCTCAGGGCAACTGAGGCCCTCGGTAGCCATCGCCGCCGGGGTATTGATCCCCCTCGTCGCCCTGCCCCTATCTTTCCTGTTGGACTTCTATTTTGGTCTGGTGGCCCTGGCCTACCTCCTGACCATGACCGTCTACTCCTTTGTCTTCAAGAACATCGTCATCCTCGACGTGCTGACGGTAGCCGCTGGTTTTGTCCTCAGGGCGGTCGCTGGGGCAGTGGTCATTTCGGTCCCCATCTCTCCCTGGCTCTACGTTTGCACCACCTTGCTGGCTCTGTTCATCGGCATCAGCAGGCGACGCCACGAGTTGATCCTGCTGGCGGAAAACGCCAACGAGCACCGCGCCAGCCTTAACGAGTACAACCTTCCTCTGTTAGACCAGATGATCGCCGTCGTCACCTCGGCCACGATCATCGCTTATTCTCTTTACACCTTCTCCGCCCCGAATCTGCCCAAAAACCACGCCATGATGTTGACCATCCCCTTCGTCATCTACGGCCTGTTCCGCTATCTCTACCTGATCCACGTCAGGGGCAAAGGCGGCACCCCTGAGGAGATATTCCTGAGCGATCTACCCATGATTATAGCTCTCGGCCTTTGGGCTTTGGCGGTGATAGCCATCCTGTACTTCCTCTAGTCAGTGATCAGTGATCAGTGATCAGTGGTTCGCTGATCACTGTTTACTGTTCACTGTTTACTGATCACTGTTTACTGCTTGGATTTCAGACGATGACTGTTGGCTACGCCCCAGGAAAGGTCATCCTATTCGGCGAGCACGCGGTGGTCTACGGCCAGCCGGCTATCGCTGTCCCCGTAACCCAGGTGCAGGCCAGGGCCACGGTCGAGACGGGCCCTGCGAGCCGGGGCATCACCATCGTCGCCGCAGACCTGGAGCAGAACTACTCCCTCGAACAGGCGCCGCCCGACGACGCTTTGCGAGCTATTGTAGTCAGCACGCTAGAGCACATTGGGGTGGGGACGAAACAGGACCTGACCATCACCGTCAGTTCCACTATTCCCATAGCGCGAGGGCTGGGCAGCGGGGCAGCGGTGTCCACAGCCGTCGTCCGCGCCCTCAGCAAGCACTTCGAGAGCCTGGTGCCACCCCAGGCGATTTCCAATCTGGTATACGAAACCGAGAAGATCCACCATGGCACACCCAGCGGCATTGACAACACGGTCATTGCTTTCGAGAAGCCGGTCTATTTCGTCAAGGGTCAGAAGATAGAAATCTTTTCGGTCAAGCGCCCCTTTCTTCTGGCCATCGCCGACACTGGGATAGCCAGCCCTACCAGGATAGCCGTCAGCGATGTGCGCCGGGCCTGGGAAAGGGAGCGAGAGAAGTACGAGGAGGTGTTCGACGAGATCGGGACCATCACCGAGATGGGACGCCAGGCCATTGAACGAGGCGAGATCGAGACGATGGGGCAGCTCATGAACGAAAACCACCGCTTGCTCCAGCTCATCGGCGTCTCCTCGCCGGAGCTGGAGGGCCTGGTGGAGGCCGCTCGCCAGGGAGGCGCAATGGGGGCCAAGCTCTCCGGAGCCGGGCGCGGGGGCAACATCATCGCCCTGGTCACCCCGGAAACCCGCAGTCGGGTGGACGTGATGTTGCGGTTGGCTGGGGCGAAGGATGTGATTGTCACCGAGGTAGGTTAGCGTGAAACGTAAAACTGAAACGTAATTCGTCAGTGGTGATTTGACATCAGGCCCGATTAACAGTACAATAGAAAACGGTGCTTTATTTCACGTTGGTCTTCAGGAGGATCACATGCGAACCGCTCTGCCCCAAATGCCCCAGAGTGTGGAGCGAACCCTCGGCCCGGAGGCGACAGGTGACCTGAGCCAGTGGTTCGAGATCGTTCTCGTTGAATACGCCGTGCGTCGGTACGAGTATCGGCAGGTGCTGTCACGCCTGGATATTCTGGAACACGACGTCGCCGATGTGAAGGATAGGATCACCGACCTGCACCGCACGATGGATGAGCGCTTTGATCGGATGAATGAGCGCTTTGATCACCTGAACGAGCGCTTTGACCAGATGTACGAGCGTATGACGACCATGACCCGCTGGACGGTGGGGACGCTGGCTCTTTTGGGCACCATCATGACCATCCTGATGGCTATCGCTCAGTTTGTGCCCTGATTTGTTTTCGCCGCCGCAAACCTGAGCAGGAGGTTCGACAAAACCACAATCACGTCGTATGATAACAGTGCCTGGAGTGTCGGGGACTGAACGCTTGCAAAGGTCAGAGGATCGTGCGTGAGCCCTTTCCCTCAGAAGAGTACATCACCATCGTTGACAACAAGGGGCGCGAGAGGGTACAGCGCGTCGAATACGTCGTTCTCGATGTCCGCGGAGAGAAGGTGTACGTCACGGCCGACGGCGGTGTGGTACATCGCGCCTGGTAAGAGACGCCGCGATTTTGGTCTACGACAAAAGTAACGAATGAGGTGGAGAAGAAACGCGATGACAGCAAGAAGGCAGCTCAGGTTCCTGTTCCAGGAGCCAGGAATGCTTGAGGCCGTAGCCTCAGACCCTTCTCAGCCGAGAACGGGCAAGAGTGTTCTGAGCCACGGCTACAGTGATTCATACATCCCGGACCTGATGGTTGACTACCGCCTCGACGCTGACCGGCCGTTTGCCTGGATCAGCTATAACTTCGAGAATACTTATCCAGTGATTATATGGGGCCTCAGGCTGCTCATGGCCGACGAACTGTTCGATGTGCCCCAGGCTGGCCTGACGGCCGTGCCCCTGCACGAGGCGTTCAGTTGGGCCTATGCCCACTTCATCCTGGAGGACCAGATGCCCCTCCTCCAGCCGGAGAGTCCGTCCAGGCCTCGCAGCCTGACCCGCCAGGTACTGCGCTATGCCTCCGCTATGGTGTGAGATTGCACAGGTCGAAAGTTTTTAGATCAGGAGCCCACTGGAGCAGGGGAGCATGGGAGCAGAGGAGCAAGAGAGCAAGAGAGCTTTGGACTTTGAACTTTGGATTTTGGATTTCATCCTACTATCTACCACCTACCATCTAAAAGCTATATTCCTGGTCCTACTCCTGCTCATCCTCAGCTCTTGCTCTCCCAAGCAGCAGGCCATTCCTACTCCGACCCCAGCGCCTGAAAGCAGGAAAGCGGCTCTGGTGGATCAGATAGCTTTAACCAATCCCAATCCGGAGTTTACTGGCCAGGCCCTGGCCTATTTGAAGGAGGCCGGATTCAGCGTTGATGTCTACGCCGGGGAAGAGGTTACGATTGAGTTCTACAGAACCTTGCCCACCAAGGGTTACAAACTGATCCTGATTCGCACCCACGCCACCAACATCCTCAACGAGAACATCCCAGGCGGCCCGGTGTTCTTATTCACCTCGGAGATATACGATAAGAACAGGTACGTCAAGGAACAACTGACCAACCACATTGGCCGCACCAAGCTTCTCTATGACCCCAGTTCCCCCCTCTATTTCGCTATCGTCTCAGGATTTGTCCAATACGACATGGTGGGCCATTTCGATGATACCCTGATCATCATCGGGGGATGCCAGAGCCTGGGCACGCCGGACCTGGCGCAGGCGTTCATCGACCGCGGAGCCGCAGCCGTCGCCGGCTGGAACGAGTGGGTGGACCTGTCCCACAATGACGAAGCACTCTTACATCTGCTGCGCGGCTTAACCGTGGAGAAACTGACCCTGGAGCAGGCGGTGAGAAAGACCATGAACGAAATAGGCCCTGACTCGGCTTACGGTAGTACCTTGACCTATCTCACCCAGGAAGGAGGCACATTCACGCTTTGGAACGATTGAATCGGCTTAGACTTCGGAAGTCTCGTCTAACTCAACTCCTGGCCGCGATGACGATAGCCGCTCAATTGGCGTCAGGTGCGGTCACTGTACAGGCAGCCCGACCACCAGAGCCCGAAGAGCCCACCCTTGTCCTGAGCGCAAGCGAAGGAGTCGTTCACGGCGTGATGACGCCTCCATCGCCGCCTGCCATCTATATCATCCAGCGCGGCGATAGCCTGTCCCTCATCGCCCGCCGCTACCACACCACGGTCCAAGCCATAGCCGAACTCAACCGCATCCCTAATCCTGACCTCATTTACGTTGGCCAACGGCTGGTCATATCCGGCTCTGCTCCAAGCATATCCCTGCCCTCGCCTTTCATCGCCGTAGAGCTAAAGCCCCTCCCAGTTATTCAAGGGCAAACCCTGGCGATTAAAGTACAGACCGACGGGTCTGTGAACCTGACTGGCTCCTTTGACGACCAACCTTTGACCCTGGTGGGAGACAGTGGCCGATATTGGACCTTAGTGGGCATCCAGGCCACCGCTCAGGTCGGCCCATACCTGCTGAAACTCATAGCCACTGATAACACAGGTAAAACGGCTGAGGCAAGCAAACTCATCCAGGTAGTACCCGGCAACTTCGTCACGGAGCAAATAGCCCTCTCGCCGGAGACGAGCAAGCTGCTGGATCCGGCCCTGGTCAAGGCCGAGAACGAGCGCCTAAATCTGATCTTCGGGGTATTCAGTCCCCAACAACTATGGGACGGGCTGCTTCGAGTCCCCATCCAAGGCAGTGTGCGAGTG
>Ga0209610_1001713_pt1 | contig 11223 bp, 9 predicted proteins | sample LakKivw275mmetaG_FD_184137 | JGI IMG/M metagenome (GOLD analysis project Ga0209610, IMG submission 184137) | Anoxic lake water microbial communities from Lake Kivu, Rwanda to study Microbial Dark Matter (Phase II) - Lake Kivu water 275m metaG... | ecosystem: Environmental > Aquatic > Freshwater >...
GCTGGCAGCCTGTTTTGATTCGACTGACGAAAATGCGCTCAGAGGAGTCGGGATCCAGGAAGTTGATGCAGTTGTTTTGGCCATAGGCAGCAGCATTCAGGAAAGTGTTCTAACCTGTGCCATTCTCAAGAAGATCGGCATGAACATGATCTATGCCAAAGTGGAGAATCATTTGCACGCCAAGATTCTGGAGTTTATGGGAGTTCAGAATATCTATTTCCCTGAAGAGCTGATTGGCGAGCAGCTGGCCAAAACACTCATCTCCAGAAACATCCTCGAGTACATCAATCTCACCACTGGTCACATCATGATCGAATTGATCGCGCCCAATAACTTTGTGGGAAAGACACTGCAGGAATTGGCCCTACCTGCGGAACACGGAATTAATGTCGTAGCGATCAAATATAACTATCTCAACATTACTGAGGATGGCAACAATACGGTGGAAGTGCGCATCAATGACATGCCCGGTGCCAATGATATCATTCGTGAGGGTGACATCCTGATACTTTTGGGTCCCAAAGGCAACGTCGATAAACTGATCAAAGACACTGCCGGAAAGTAGGGGATAATATGAAAAAGTCTCTCAAAAACCGCTATCAGATCCTGCTTCTGATCTTCTTTGCCATTTTCATCGTGGAATCAGCCCTAATCCTGATCACAGTTCTGAGCAACGGCGATATGGCAAGGCTGAAAGCGGATCTGCAGTCCATAGTCATAATGTTCATCTTCGCCCAGTTCATCTATTTCATTGTCTTGTTCTATTACATCCCCTACCAGTATGAGCGCGCCAACCGTGAGATCTATCACATCCTTCAGGAGATTTCTGAAGGAAAATATCAGATCGATCTGGAAGCGAAAACCTACAATCAGAGCGAGGAAATAACTTCCCTGATCAAAGCAATGAACAGGATGATGAATATCATCATCAAGTTTGACAGTCTCAAAGCAGACAAGATCTATGAGCATCATCAGCGCATCCAAATGTTGATCAATATGATTCCTCAGGGCTGCCTGATCATGTCAATCATTGGTGAGATAGTCTATATCAACGATTTTGTTAAAAAGAATTTCCCTGCCTTGACCGAAAACCTAAACATCATGGAGACACTCCTGCCTGATTACATTGAACAGGAGCTTAAAACTTTGATGGTGGAAAGCTTAAAATCTGGCAACAACCTGCAAAACGTGAAAGTGACGATTTCATCCCAGGACAAATCCTATCTGCTCAACAGCAGTATCATCAGAAACCGCAAGGGGCAGACAACGGGAGCGATTTTTATCATTGTCAGTGCCTGATGTTATGACTTCTGAGCGAAATGTCACCTATGACAGAGAAACTCCCTGCAGACTTGATAAATATCTGGGAGAAATGAAGTTACCGGAGCTATATTCCCGTTCCTTCATAGAAAAGATCATTGCCGACGCTCATGTCAAAGTAAACAATGTCGACGTGAAAAAAAGCTATCTGCTTAAACAGGGTGATACGATCTCTATCAGCATTCCTGAACTTGCACCAACTGATATTGTTCCTCAGGACATTCCTCTCAACATAATATATGAAGATGAATTCTTAGCAGTTATCAACAAACCTGCCGGCCTGGTTGTGCATCCGGGATTCGGCAATCCTGACCAGACCATAGCCAATGCTGTTGTGCATCGTTACAAGGCTGGCCATAATGAAATGGAAACTGGTAACCGACCCGGCATAGTTCACCGTCTCGATAAAGATACGTCAGGACTGATGCTGATCGCCAAGGACGACAGAACGCAATCACTGTTATCAGGATTGTTTTCTTCCAGACAGGTGAGAAAGACCTATCTGGCGATCTCGACCGGAGTCCCTGATTCGTTTGAGGATAAAGTGGAGACCCTGATCTCGCGTTCAGTCTCCAATCCGCTCAAGATGGCAGTTTCCAACACCGGCAGGACTGCTGTAACGCATTATCGGATAATGCATTACTATCAGTGTTTTGCCCTATTGCAAATCGATCTGGAGACCGGCAGGATGCATCAGATCAGGGTGCATCTAGCGCACAGGAACATACCCGTTCTGGGTGACAGGCTCTACAATTCGCTTAGAAATGTGCAGAACTTTGTTCCTGACAATCTGCAAAAGAAAGTGACTGAACTGCTTGCCAACCATCTCAAACGCCAGGCCCTGCATGCCTGGAAACTTCAGTTCACACATCCCTGTACCGGACAAGCTCTTACCTTGACTGCCCCCTTGCCGGATGACATGGTCTACACTCTTGACTGGCTGGATAAGTATTTTGCTGTTGACAACGAGCGCTTTGATAAAAAACTGCTTGTTTGAAGCATAATGTATGAAATTGCATAAGTTAAAGGGAAAAAATGACGATAAAGAATAAGCTTAAGACAACCCCCACAAAGTCTCTGGACAAAGACATCTTCTGTTCTGTGGAAGAGGCCATAGACGAGATCCGCCAGGGCAGGATACTGATCGTGGTGGATGACGCCAATCGCGAGAATGAAGGCGACCTGATTATGGCAGCGGAACTGGCGACTCCCCAGAAGGTTAATTTCATGATTTCTGAGGCGCGCGGGCTCTTGTGTGTCCCGATGGAAGCTGAGTGGCTGCAGCGTCTGGAAATTCCGCTCATGACCAACCAGATCTCAGACCGCCACTGCACCAAGTTCACCCTCTCCGTCGATGCCGTGGAAGGCACCACCACCGGTATTTCCGCCAGGGAAAGAACCATTACCATCAAGAAACTTGCCGATCCGGACAGCCGACCCGCAGATTTCATGAGGCCGGGGCACATCTTCCCCCTGATTGCGGAAAAGGGTGGAGTTCTCAAACGTGCCGGACACACAGAAGCGGCTGTTGATCTGGCCAGGCTGGCGGGACTGAAACCTGTCGGCGCGATCTGTGAGATCATCCGCTCCGATGGGGATATGGCTCGCCTGCCGGACTTGATAAAATATGCTAAAAAACATAAGTTGAAGCTCTTAACCATAGCTGACCTGATCCACTATCGCCGCAAAAAGGAAAAGCTGGTTAAACTGGTTTCCAAAGCTAAGTTTCCCAGCCGTTACGGCGTGTTTGACATCATGACCTACATCAGCACAACCTCGGATGAATACCATCTGGCACTGGTTATGGGGGATGTCAAAGCTGCGGATAGCGTTCTGGTCAGGGTTCATTCCGAGTGCCTGACCGGTGATGCTTTGTTTTCCATGCGCTGCGACTGTGGCCAGCAGTTGGCTGAGTCGTTCAGAATGATCTCGGAAGCCGGTGGCGGCGTGATTTTATACATGCGCCAGGAGGGGAGAGGCATCGGCCTGCTCAATAAAATCAAAGCATACCACTTGCAGGACAATGGAAAAGACACGGTGCAGGCCAATCTAGAACTCGGTTTTGCCGCTGATTTGCGTGATTATGGCATCGGCGCCCAGATCCTGCGTGACCTCGGACTCAAGAAAATCAGGCTTTTAACCAATAATCCCAAGAAAGTGGTCGGACTGGAAGGATACGGACTGCAGATCGTGGAGCGCGTTCCCATTGAGATCAAGCCTTCCGAACAGAATAAATTCTACCTAAAAACCAAGAAAGCCAAGCTGGGGCATATTCTCAATGAAGTATAGAGTTTCCTTTGTGGCACGGACAATCTTGTCCGTGTATATTTCTCGGGCAGGATTGCCCGAGCCACTTTTCTCTCTCTATTTGTCATTCCTGCGAAAGCAGGAATCTTACCTTTACGGCATCGTTGATCATGCATAACAAACTCGTTTCAGCTCTGTTTTTGATCTTTCTTGTCTGCTTTCTTTATGCCCAGGCCGACCTTCCCAAGCCGACCGGCTGGGTGAATGACTTCGCCGGTGTCCTGACCGAAGCCAACAAAGCGGAACTCACCGCCTGGTTCACCGAAGTCAAGGAAAAGACTGATGTGGAGATGGCTGTGGCGATTTTTTCCGACATCGGCGGCAAGGATTATCAGAATTTCGCGACAGACTTATACAGAGGCTGGGGAGTCGGCAACACAAAGGATGAAGGAATCCTTCTGTTGATCGCCATCCAGGAGCGCAAGATCAAGTTTGAGGTGGGATACGGTTCCGAAGGTTATCTGACTGATTTTTACACCAACAACATACTTAATGAAATGCGCAAACTGCTGCCCAAAGGCAACGAAAACTTTAACGAAGCTGTCAGGCAGGCGGCTCTCATGACCTTGTCCAAGATCGCTCAGGAAAAGGGAGTCCAACTGACCGGCGTGCCATCCTACCAGATGCGTAAAAGTTCCGGAGACAGAAGGTCTGCCCTGATCCCGATCCTCATCTTTATCTTTCTGATGATCATTACCCGGGGCAGGATTCTGTATTGGATCTTGCTGGCCAATGCATTTGGCGGCGGAGGACGTTCCGGAGGAGGCTTTGGCGGATTCGGCGGTGGAGGCAGCTCCGGAGGCGGTTTCGGAGGCTTTGGCGGGTTTGGCGGTGGACGTTCAGGCGGCGGTGGAGCCGGAGGAGGTTTCTGATGATATTCCTAAAATCACTTCTATTCATAGTTTGGAACGTGGCGATCGGCTTCGGGCTGGTTCTTTTGGTGCGTTGGCTGCTATTCAACCTAAAAAGCCGCTTCATCTTCGGAATGCACATCCCTCTCACGCCTGGTTTCGTGATCAGCAAGAGGGATTGGATATTTAACAAGGTCAGGGCCATTTTACACGACTTTTTGAAACAAACGGAAAACCTGAATGATGACCATGGCTACCTGTCCAAATGGGAGAAAATGGTGTATGACGCCGTGATGGAAAAGGTGCAGTTCATGGACGGCTGGATCCTGATCCCGCAAAGCTGGAAGGACAAGATCAAGCAGACCATTGCCCAAATCGCCAGAGACATCGCCCGCAAGATTCTGCGCACTTTCATTCCCATGCTGATCGAGCAGCTTCAGGTCGAAAAACGCATCGATGACTTCGATGAGCAGTTCAGCAGCAAAGTCATCCGCCAATATTACAATCAGTACGTGCATAAATACCTGGTCTATTTCATTCTTGCCGTCAACTTCCTGATCGGCATCACCAATATGATCCTCTATCTCATCATTGCCTGATTAGGAGTTCATCAGCTCATTAACTATTGCCATCGTCATTCTGGACTTGATCCGGAATCCATTTATAGAACTGGATTCCCGCCTTCGCTGGTATGACAGATGAGGATAGCTTCATTCTTCTTCAAACAATATTGTTCACATAACTTTTACCTTTTGCTGATCAGAATGTAATCCCATATATACAATCCACGCAGGGTCCACCCGGGCTCAGCCAGCGTGGACCCCGGGTGGACCCCGCGTGGTTAAAGAAGAAGAGGACAGGAATATCAAGTATAGATATAAATAGCATAGAGATAGGAAAACCATAAAATGTAATATCTGTGCGTGAAATGGATAAAAAGAGAAACAATCTGCAAAACTGGCGGAGAGTCAGGGATTCGAACCCTGGGTGCCCGTAAAGGCACAACGGTTTTCGAGACCGTCCCGTTCAACCGCTCCGGCAACTCTCCATAAATCAATTATGAATTATAAATTAGTAAGAAGAACACGAAGAAAAAAGCAGGATGCGAAGTCAAGGATTATTAAGATTCCTGCTTTCGCAGGAATGACAAAGTAGGGGCTGGTCTTGTGCCAGCCCATAGTGAAGGTCGGCACGAGACCGACCCCTACGTCGAATATAAGTAAGATTCCTGCTTTTCCACCCCAAAAGACAAGTCTTTTGAGGACCCCGGTCGCAGGAATGACAAAGCGTGTCACATTGAGCCCAGTCGAAATGCAGACACGCTGACGGTGTCTTAGTCTTCGACTATGCTCAGACTGACACCTTGGGTCTCAGGGCAGGCTTTATGCTCAGGATGACACCTTATTATGTGTCTTTATTGCGCTTGCTGCGGAAGAATTCTCTGAGCAAAGCTCCGCATTCCTCTGCCATTACGCCTTTGCGAATAATGGGATGATGATTGAAGTGCGCATCGCAGAGGGCATTATAGATCGAGCCAACGCAACCGGCCTTGGGGTCATCAGCGCCATAGACAAGGGTTCCAAGTCTGCTCCAGATCAGAATCCCGCTGCACATCAGGCAGGGTTCCAGGGTCACGTACAAAGTGTAATCAGAAAGATACTTTTCTCCGGCAGCCAGAATCTTATCGATGATCAACTTTTCTGCATGCGCCAAGGGATTTCCCTGTTGGCGGGTTCTATTGTGATCTTTCGCAGCTATGATGCCATCTTTGACCAGAACTGCTCCCACAGGGATCTCATCTTCAGCCAGGGCCTGTTTGGCCTCTGCCAAAGCGGTTTCCATAAACTCAATATCTTTGAATGTAGAATTATTCGGCATCGGGATCAGGATCGAAATCTGAAAACTGCTGTTCGGATTCCAGTCTGGCAATTTTTTCCCGCAGCATGATCAGAATGGGATTGGCGTTATCGGTCATGCGCATGGCTGTCTGCAAAGCTTCTCTGGCAGAGGCATAATCGCGTTTCTGGATGAAAACCCTGATCAGATCTTCATGCAGAAGATTGAGATAAGGGCTGATTGCCAAACCGCGCTGCAAAAGTTCGATCGCTTTATCCAATTGTCCGATCTGCCAGCTTGCCTGAGCATAAGTCTGCAGGTGGTCGGCATTGGTCAGAGGCTTCATTTCGTCAGCTTTTTTGAATGCCATGAAAGACTTCAGCCAGATCTTACGGAAGCTCCAGACAAAACCTTTCAGGATCTGCTGATAACTCTGCTCTCCGAAATGCTTTTCGATCTCGTCCAACCACTGAAGAGCTTCTTTGTATTTATGCATGCGCAGATATTCTTCCACCAGGAAGTAATAGATGTTCAGATTGCCTGAAACCTGCTTGATGAGAAGCTTCAGGTAATGCAGGCTGAGATCGTGGTCGCCCAGATAGGCATAAGCGAGGGCTTTGTTGTAATTGAGCTCGGGAGCGTCGTCAGATACCTGTTCATAATAATACAGCGCCATTTTATAATCGCTGAGAGAAAGATAACAGTTTCCAATGATGAAAAGCAGGTGTTCGTCCTGGGCGTCTATGGTCAGGGCTTTCTGATAAGAGTCAATGGCCTGCTCGAACTTTTTATGTCGCGAGTAGATGTCTCCCAAAGTCAGATAGATGGAGCGTTCACGCGGATAGTCGTCAGAAGCTTTTTCCAGGATGTTGACGGCGTGCAGCCAGTTTTTCTTGCCCAGCACTTCCGCTCTCATGAGGATATTCTTTATCTCGGTCTTATTGGCGTTCATCTTATTTGATCTGCTCCAGAAGGACTTCAACGGCTTTTTTGAGCTGCAGGTCGTTATCGGCAACCAGATCATTCAGGGACATCTCGACCCGGATGTCAGGCTGAGCGCCGTTTCCTTCCATATTGGTGCCGTCCAGGCGGTACCAACCGGAGCTGGGCATGCGCATCGAAGAGCCGTCTATAAGCTGAACTTCCCAGGTTCCGATCACAGAGCCGCTGGTCGGCATTCCGATCACAGTTCCATAACCCGCTTCCTTGAACAACTGAGGGAATATCTCTGCATCGGAAAACGAATTTTCATCTATTAAAAGGACGATGGGCTTGGTCCACGTGCGGGACGGCGTTTCTCTGGGCACTGCGCCATAAGAACGGCTGGTGGTGAAAGCGTTGGGTTGTTTGGAAAGAAAGGTGAGCAGATCGTTATGGATCCTGCCGCCGCTGTTGCCCCTGATATCAATTATGAGAGCATCCTTATCAGCATTCTTGGTAAAGACTTCACTGATGAATTTGCTGTATTCACCTGTGCTCATACTTGGTATGTGGACATAGCCGATCCGGTTGTCTGAAAGCTCGCCGGTCCTGCTGCGTGTGCGTTCAAGCCTGTCCTGATACCAAAGTTCCCGGTTGGCTCTCCAGTTCATTCCCTTAATGGAAGCAGAAATCTCTTTGTGATCGCGCGTGAAAACAAGCTCCAGCTTTTTGTCCGCCATGTCCATCAGCAAAGAATCAAGGGGTGTGAATGGTGTGATGTCAATGCCGTTTACCGATTTTAAAACGTCTCCTGAGCGTATGCCATAATAACTGTAGAGACCAGAACCACGGTATACCCTGGAGACTTCAATGCCAAAAGGCAAAACCTTTCTCTGATCGAATTCCAGACCCAGATAAGCAGCCGGTTTGGAAGCAATTCTGCCTTCATGACGAGGATTAAAACCTGTGTGGGAAGCATTAACCTCACCGATCATTTCCGAAATGATCGTGTTTAGCACAGATACGTTATCGGCATATTGCAGATAAGGTTTGAACCTGTCATATAGAGCATTCCAGTCCCTGTTGTGCATGTTGGGGTCATAAAACTTTCTGCCAAAGATGCCCCAGACCTGTTCAAACACTTTTTCATTCAGTTTATGGAGGTTGTATGTATACTGGAATTTGTTATTTATTTCGCCTTTTGCTTTTGAGGTCAGATTAAAAGATTTGAGTTTTTTGGAATCCAGATAATAAACTGTTTTGTCATTAACGATCTGGTACACAACATCGTATGGGAAAGAACCGACTTCAGAAGAGAAATTTCCAAATATGTTGGCTTTGAACAGCAGCGTTTTGCTTTCCCTGTCTGAGATCGCTTTTACGTAATAAAAAGAAGTATCATCGATGGCGTGGACTGAAATTATCGTCTCCGAGTCAGAGAGAATGGGATACATTCTTTGATCTATCTGATACCAGTCGATCTGAGCATAAGTGAGAGGTTTTCTGCTCTTGGTTTCAGATTTAGCTTTGGATTTTGAATTACTGATGGCGTTTGCCAGAGAATCATCCTGAGTAGTTAAACTGGAGCGGTTCAGGACCTCTTTCCAGTGGTCCTTATCCAGTTCAAATTCGTCACGGGGAATTAGATCGAGTCTGTAGATCCGCCTGCTTCCGCTGACGCTTTTACTAACCAGAATTGATCTTTGGTCAGGCATCCAAACTATGCCATACAACCATGAGTCATCGTTCAGAAGCTTGGTTCGGGTTTGGGAGGCAAAGTCATAAAGATACAGCTCACGCACATAAATGTCGTCCCTGGTGGCAGCAAAAACAGCCATAGAGCCATCAGGGCTGACAACAAAGTTTGTGGATACAACCTTATCGGTCACAGCAGGACGGACATTGTCAAAAGCAGCGTCTGCTACAGCAATCCTGCCGCTGCCTGACGAATCGGTGTATTCAAGCACCCATCTGAGATCGGAAGAGCGATAAAAACGGTCAACATTGAACAGATCGCTGCCATACCAATTGATCTTCTCGACAGTCATGACACTATCAACTTTTGCTTTATACAGGTTTTGCAGACCGTCTTCATACTGGCTGAAAACTATGGTCCTGTTATCGCTGAGAAAGGCAAGATTACCCACTCCGCCATGGCCGGATGTAACCTGTTTGACCTCTCCACCCTTTCTGGGCATGACAAACAGGTCATATTTATAGCTGAAAGCAACCAGAAGCTCGTCATTGCTGACGGCAAACGAATCAAAAGTATCGGTTGTACTGTCAGTCCGATTCAAATCTGACCAGTTATCTTCCTCAATTACTATTGGAAGCTTGAAAACTTTATTTTCATCCAGTTCGTCAGGATCATAGCACCAGATCGAATCAAACAGCTCGAATACGATTCTTTCGTTCTGTCTCGCTATTGAGATATCTCTCACAGACCAGAGTTCGAAGTCAGTCAGTTTTTCAGCACGGCTGAAATCACCGGCAGGAGCTTTAAAGAGCTGGAAGCAGATTCCGTCCGAAGCACAGAAATAGATGTTGTCAGAGACATGAGAGAAGCGCGGGTATCTTTCTGTGTATTCAGTTTGGGTGATTCTTGAGAAGTTGCGAGATTCAATATCATAAAGCCATAGATCACCGTTTTTACTGCCGGTGTAAGCTTCGCGATAGGGGTCACCAAAACGGTTGAAGATGATTCTTTTATTATTAGGCGACAAGGATGAGAAATAGTCGCCGATTTCGGAGATCAGGACAGGTCTGCTGCCATCCAAAGGGACTTTGTAAAGTGAAGTTCCCCAGGTCAGATTATTTCTGCTGCAGAGCAGATGTTGGCCATCGGCAAACCAGTCACACACTGAAAAAGATTCTCTGATCACGGGTCTGGCAGCACCACCAGTAGAAGGCATTGTGTAGATCCAGGTCTGGCCTTCCCGGTTGGCTGAGAAAGCGATCGTGCTGCCATCTACGGACCAGACAGGTCCTGATTCATTGGCAGCAGTGGCAGTAAGGCGTTTTGCGGTTCCTCCGATAAATGGAACTACCCAGAGGTCGCCATTGTAAACAAAACAGACTTGAGTGCCATCCGGAGAGATGGCAGGATCGGAGGCAAAGTGTGGTTCTAACGCATTCAGACTGCAAAGCGCAGTTATGATGATAATTCCCAGGATGTATTTATTGCTCATGCTGTACCGTTTATTTCTGCTATATTTCTTCCACAAACTCAGCGCTGACCTGATTCTGCTTGATCTGATAAGCTTTTTTCAGGATCCTGATATAAACTCCCTTGAAGAGCTCATCGTAGATTCTGATGTGGCGTGGTTCGTAATCTTTTTTATTAAGAAATTTGTCGAGTTCTGCGGCAAAACCTTCTTCCAGCTTGACGAATTTCTTGTGCATCTGTTCAATCTTATCAGGATTGGCAGAAGAGTTCTCTTTGAGCTTGTTCAGGTTTCTGTTCATCTGATTCATTCTTTCCTTGATAAAGGGACTGATTGTGACTTCAATCTCTGTCTCAGCGCCATCCACACTTCCGGCAGATGATATTTCTACAGAACCACCAGTCATGATCTGACTGCCCTCGATCACACTTTTTTCAGGATTACCGGTGATCTTTTTCTCAGCAATGACTCTGGAACCTGTGATGTAATTATCAAAGGAAAGCTCACCCCTGCACATGACCAGTGAATTTTTGATGTTCTGCACTTTCAGATTTTCGGCAGTGACCACTCCTGCTGCCTGACAGTCAATAATGTCGCCCTCAACTGTCATATCACCTTCTGCATAAATATCTGAGTTATAGATACCGCCTTTGACGTGCAGATCAGACATGATAAAGAGATTCGCTTTATTGATTGAGCCTTCAACGGTAAGAGCAGCAGCAAGTGTCACCGGCATTTTGGACAGCTTGATATCGCCTTTATAGACAAGGTGATTGACTACATTGATCTTACCTTCTTTATCGACATAAGGATACCCTATGATG
>Ga0209610_1001715_pt1 | contig 11215 bp, 8 predicted proteins | sample LakKivw275mmetaG_FD_184137 | JGI IMG/M metagenome (GOLD analysis project Ga0209610, IMG submission 184137) | Anoxic lake water microbial communities from Lake Kivu, Rwanda to study Microbial Dark Matter (Phase II) - Lake Kivu water 275m metaG... | ecosystem: Environmental > Aquatic > Freshwater >...
GGAACCCGAGCCCGGAGGGGGAACACTGGCCGGCTTCAGGATTTACCGGAATACGGTTATGATATCGACGATCAATGATCCTGCCCGCTTCGAGTTCTCTGATGCCGAACTGGCCCTGGGCATTTATACCTATTACGTTACGGCAGTGTACTCTTCCCCGGTTGGGGAATCAGCCAAATCCAACGAGGTCACCGTCACGGTTGCCAGTGATGCCAAACCCGACCTGACCATCCAGGATTTTTCCGTAACCCCCGGAACCGTGCCGGCGGGTGGTTCCATTGACATCAAATGCACCTTGCTCAATATCGGGGCCAGCCAGGCTCCTGCCAACCAGGTTCAATTGTACCTTTCGGGAGACCTGACCATTGATGCCAATGACTTTTTCCTGGCATACGGAAGCATGGATCCGCTGGACCCGGGTACTCAGGTTTCCATCAGCGGGGAAGATATTGCCTTACCCGATGAGGTGACCTCCGGAACCTGGTATGCCCTGATCATGGCTGATGCCGCCGGTGAGATCGATGAATCGAACGAAAGCAATAATATGGCATCTAAAACAGTTATTATTCAGGGATCGGCTCCTGATCTCCAGATTACCAACATGTTATTGTATCCACCGATAATTACTCCTTCCAGTAATGTCAGGATATCATTCTTTGTCAGCAATAACGGACTAGTTCCGGCCAATCAGGTTAAAACAATCTTTTTTCTTTCTGCCGACGAGGTACTGGATCCATCCGACAAAGAAATGTGCCATTTTGCGACCCGACTCCTGGGAGCACATACTAATTCTTTGATGTACACTGGATTTAAGATGCCTGCCGACAGCTATCCGGGACAGTATTACCTGATTGGTTATATCGATAAGGAAAATCTGGTAATGGAATCAGATGAATCAAATAATTGGTTTATTCTGCCGGTGATCGTTGCGAGTCCTTCTGGTATAAGCTTACAGATGGAGGGAAAGGAAATAAGGGTCTATCCGGTTCCTGCAGAAGACTGGTTAATAGCAGAATTTAAAGGTATTCCTGGCGAGAAGATGGTCATTTCCTGTGTTGACATTTGTGGAAGGGAAGTTTATCGTGAGGAGGGTGAGAGCCGGGAGTGGAACCAACTGAAGTGGGATATACGTTCTTGGGTGCCTGGCTTGTGGATCCTTCAGGTTAAGATAGGAAACCGCGTATTGAAGGAAAGAATTCTGATACGCTAAAAGAAATGTCCGCCCTTTACGGCGGACATTTCTTTATTGAAAAAAACATCCCGGCTTACTGAATGATATACATGGTCAATGCTACCTGCGAGGTCAGCCCTTGCTGAATTTGTATCTCGGTCAGGTTTTCTGAACCGAGTCCACCGGAACCATACCATCCGACAAAATCGCCACTACTCCAGAATCCGTTGTTGTCATTATCTTTCCAGACATCCAGGTAATAGTTACCTGGGTTAGCAGACAATCTGAAGCTGACGGAAGCACCACTGCCTGTGACAGCCCCGTATTTAATGGGTGAATTATAAGACCAGTTTTCATAGCTGGTGTAGAGACTGACTTTGGCGTTGGAAAGATCTCCGGCAGAACCGGCAAGAAAACTTGCAGTACCGGATACTCCGGTGAACTGTACAACCTGGTTGACAGTCAGGGCGCCATTACCCAGACCTGTTCCGCCCATTCCATCGGTAACCGTTACGGTTACCGAATAGGCACCTGCTAAGTTGGGAGCAATCCATTGTACATTGGCTCCCGTACCGCTAATGGCACCGCCGTTTACGGTATAAGCATAGGTAAGGGGATCGGCATCTGCATCGGTGGCTGTAACTGTGACTGTGACACTCCCACCAGGATCCACAGTGCTCGGATTAACCACCACCGAACTGACTACTGGTGGGTGGTTCTTGTCCTCACATGAACTCACCGCAAAACACAGAATTCCGAAGGCTGAACCAAGAATCAATAGACGTAGAGTTGTTTTCATAAGGATAGTTTTAAGATTTCATTAGCAAAAGTAAAAATTGAATGGTCCCACATCATAGATCAAATTTATTAAACCCAATTAATTCATTAGACTGATTTGAAAACTTCTGAATCCCTTTCTATATTTAGGGTTGAGTACTAATAGCGATTTCACCCAAAGGATGAACGGATTACCATACGATTTCACGGACAAGGAGGTCTCTCCCTGGGGTGGTCTCCGGCTGATTGAGGAGACATACCGGCGGAGCGGATTGAAGCAATATCTGGAGGACCAATGTCCGGATTTGCCTTCACCAGGATCCAACAGAGGATACAGCTCTGTTGATCTTGCTGAAGGGTTCATGGTAAGCACCATACTAGGTGCCACCCGATTGGCCCACTCGGGAACTCTTCGACATGATGAGGTGATCCAGCGCATATTCGACTGGGACAAAGGAATGGCCAGCCAAAGCACCTTCAGCCGGTTCTTCAGGAAGTTCGACCAGGAACGGAACGACAAGTTGTTCCCGGCCATAAACCGGTTCTGGTTTTCCCAACTGAAATTGGATAAAATGACCATCGATTTGGATTCCACTGTGATTACCCGCCACGGAAGCCAGGATGGAGTAGAGAAAGGATACAACCCCAAAAGACACGGCCGGGGCTCCCACCATCCGCTTATAGCCTTTGTGGCCGAAGCGAAGATGGTTGCCAATGCCTGGATGCGAACGGGTGACAGTGCCTCCAGCACGGATTTTACAGAGTTCTTTGATGAGTTATTGACCATCATTCCTCCGGATCGGATTGGTCTGTTCCGCGCCGACAGTGGTTTTTGTAATGAAACGATCCTGTCCCGACTGGAAAAAGAGAAGCTCAAGTATATCATGGCCACCCGAATGATGGCACCCTTGGTCAGGCGGATTTTTGAGCATAAGGAGTGGTTTCCGATTGACGATGGCTATTGGACTGCCAGTTTTGACTACCAGGGCAAAGGCTGGTCAAAGCCGCGCAGAATGGTGGTTGTACGCAAAGATACAGGTAAACATCCCGACACCGGAGGTAAATTGCTTTTCCCGGAAATCGAGGAATTTGAGCAATACAAGTACGTTGCCTTTGCAACAAACGTTGAGTTTTCAGCCGAGCTGGTATGGCAACTGTATAACCAACGAGCTGACTGTGAAAATCGAATCCGTGAGTTGAAGTACAACTACGGTATTGAGGGGTTTTGTATGGATGACTTTTATGCAACTGAGGCCGCTTTTCGTTGGACTATGGTTGCCCATAATCTGATGAGTTTGTTCCGGTTACAAGTGCTCAATAAAAAACACCATCCGGTTCTTTCTACTATGAGATTCCAATGCATTGCAATAGGATCTTACCTGGTTAAGACGGGTCGGAAAACGACCCTGAAGCTCTCCGCCAAACAAAATCGGCGGCAATTCTTGGAGGGGCTATTCACGAAAGTATCGAATTTATCACCCCCATTTCAAATTTCTAATGCATAATTTGGGTTAAATTCTTATCTTGATTGCTTCAAACCGCTTAATACTATGTTTTCTATTCAAACCTACAAGCAAAGGCGAGCATTACTCAGGGGAAAAATTACCGATGGCGTTCTTCTCTTCCTGGGAAATGAAGAGAGCCCGATGAACTATGCGGATAATACCTATCATTTCAGGCAGGATAGCAGTTTTCTTTATTTTTTCGGCATGGATTATCCCAGCCTTGCCGCCATCATTGACCTGGATGAAAACCGGGAAATCCTTTTCGGTGATGACCTGACGGTTGAAGAAATCGTCTGGATGGGGACACAGCCTACCTTGTCCGACCGGGCGTCAATATACGGCATGTCTGATATCAGGCCTTTATCAAAACTGAAGGACTATCTTCAGACTGCCACGCTCAGCGGTAGAAAGATCCATTTCCTTCCGCCTTACCGTCCTGAAAACCTGGTCAAGTTGGGGCATTTACTGGGATGGAAACTGGAAATGATAGCACAAAAGTCATCCATTGAAATGATTCAGGCTATTGTGGAGTTGCGAAACCATAAATCAGATGAGGAGGTCCAGGAAATTGAAAAAGCGGTCAACTTGTCCGTTGACATGCATATCGCCGCCATGAAAATGGCCCGCCCGGGCATCCCGGAATCCAGCCTTTCTGCAGCGGTCACCTCCGTCGCGCTCGAAGCCGGAGGAAACCTGGCTTTTCCGGTTATCATGACCATCAACGGCCAGACCCTGCACAACCATTATCACGGTAACATGCTTAAGCCCGGACAGATGGTTTTATGCGATTGCGGTGCGGAGACAACCCTCCATTATTGCGGCGACCTTTCCAGCACTTTTCCGGTGGACAAGACTTTTACAGTGGCCCAGAAAGAGATATACCAGATTTCCTTAAATGCGCATCAGGCTGCTTTGGATGCTTTGGCACCGGGAGTACCTTTTCGCGATGTTCATTTCGCGGCTTGCCGGACAATCATCAATGGCCTCAAAGAGATGGGGTTTATGCGAGGCGATACGGAAGAAGCCCTTTCAGAAGGCGCTCATGCGCTGTTCTTCCCTTGCGGAACGGGACATATGATGGGACTGGATGTGCACGATATGGAAAACCTGGGTGAAGTTTATGTGGGGTATGCCGGTCAGCCGAAAAGCACCCAGTTCGGACTCAAATCCCTTCGCCTGGCAAGGCCAATGGAACCCGGATTTGTAGCGACGATCGAACCTGGGATCTATTTCATTCCGGAGCTGATCGACCTTTGGAGAAAAGAGGGCAGGAACCAGCGGTTCATTAATTTTGACAAGGTTGAAACCTACAAGAATTTCAGCGGTATCAGAAACGAGGAAAACATTCTGATCACGACGGATGGATACCGGATCTTGGGCAAGCCCAAGCCCAAAACAATCAGGGAAGTAGAAGCAATCAGACAATAATCAGCATCCATGTCCGGAAAAAAAACTTTGTTCCTGTTTTGTTTTTTCATGACCGCTTTCACACTGGACGCGCAGAACCCTTTTGAATCCTTCGGACAGGTTAAAAAGATGGAAGAGGAATCCGTGTTCAGAAAACTGCAATGGATATCCGTGGGACCTTCTTTCCAGGGCGGGAGGGTGGAAGTCATCGACTGTCCCGTCGACCAGCCGGGAATTATCTATGCCGGCCTGGGTTCCGGGGGATTGTGGAAAAGCACGGACGAGGGCCTTAACTGGCATTGCATTTTTGAAAATGAAGCATCCGGAAGTATCGGTGCGCTTGAAGTTTCAGTTTCCGATCCCGAGATTATCTACTTGGGGACCGGTGAAAACCTGCGGGCTACTCAAGGTTATTGTTATCCCGGGTCGGGTGTTTATAAATCACTGAATGGAGGGAAGGATTGGCAGCATCTGGGACTTTCGGATTCTCATCACATCGGCAGGATCGTGGCCGATCCGAATGACGCTGATCTTGTTTTTGTTGCTGCTATCGGGCACATGTGGTCAGGCAATCAGGAAAGAGGCTTGTTTCTCAGCAGGGATGGAGGGAAAACCTGGCAAAGGAAATTATTCCTTTCGGATCAAATCGGGGTGGTTGATGTTGCATGGGATCCGGTCAATAAAATCCTATATGCGGCTGCATGGGCAATCTTGAATGGTAACGGATCCAAATTGTACCGTTCAGAAGATCTGGGCGAGACCTGGCAAACCTGTTCAAATGGCTTGCCTTCCAATCCTGGCATTGGCCGTATCGGTGTGGCCGTCAGCCCCTCAAACCCCAGGACGGTCTACGCCGTCCTTGACAACCGGAACATTCTCCGGCAAGCTGCAGGAGAAGAAATGGCCGGTGCAGAAGTTTACCGTTCTGATGATTCCGGTATCACCTGGAAACGAACCCATAAAATGCCTTTGGATATTTATTCCGCCTCAGGGTGGGCTTTCGGCGATATCCGGGTATCTCCCATGGATTGCCAGTTGATCTATGTTCAGGGAATACAAACCGTTTGTTCAACCGATGGCGGGGAAACATTCCGCTGCCTGGAGGGGACCATCCGTCATCTGGAACCAAACCGGGGTGTTTATCTCCATCCTGATCATTTCGACCTGTTTATTGATCCGGAGAATCCCGGAAGGATAATTTTAGGAACTGCAGGAGGTATTTATCTGAGCCATAACGGCGGAGCTTCATGGCTTCATTGCAATACGATCCCCGCTGCTGAGTTTCATGATATTTATGTCGACGACCGCACCCAAATTCCTTGGGTATACGGGGGAACCAAGGATAATGCAGGTGTTATGGGCCCTCTTGCAATCCATAACGCAAAAGCAAATTCAAACCTGTGGGATTATATCTGGCTCGATCCCTGGTCGGCGGGTGATGGCTTTACTGCAATGCCAGACCCGACCGATCCCCAGAGTGTTTATTATTCATCCCAGAATGGTTATTTGAACCGGAAAAACTTAGTCACAGGTGAAACTACATTCATCCAACCTGTTTCCGAACAGACGGAATCCCCACTTCGGACCAGCTTACTGACCCCCTGGTTTCTTTCCAGGTACTCGCCCTCGACACTGTATTACGGAGCCAATAAAATATTCAAGAGCATCGACCGTGGTGATAACTGGTACCGTTTGAGCTATGACCTGTGTTATCCTGAAGATGCCCTGCGAAAAAGTCGTTCGCTTACCGCTCTGGCAGAATCACCCTTCAGGCAGGGATTACTTTTTGCCGGATCGGAAAAAGGAGCCGTATGGGTATCGAGGGATGACGGAATCAATTGGATCGATATCAGCAAAGGTCTTCCGGTTCAGACTGTCGGCTGCATCACTCCCTCGTGCCATGAGGAAAGCCGGGTTATCATCGCAATGAAGGCGCTTGATGAGGATGACTATACGCCTTTCCTTTATCTATCCGCTAACAAAGGTGTGACCTGGACAAGCATTTCAAACGGATTGCCGATCGAGAGGATAAACGCTGTGCTGGAAGATCCCTACCTGGAGAATCTGGTTTATGTCGCCTCCGACAGAGGAGTGTATTATTCGGGAGACCTGGGCAAAACATGGGGTTCGATCGGTTCAACTCTGCCGACCGTCAGTGTCCAAAAGCTTTCGTGGGCCATGGAAAATCAGTATCTGGTTGCGGTTACCCACGGCAGGAGCCTGTTTATCCTTTATGCCAGTCCGATAAGAAAATACTTTAAATCGATCAGTCCGGATGAACCGGGTTTGCTAGCTGTGAAGGATGGAGCCCTTCCGGCTCAAAAAGACTTTCCGGGGGATTTTGATTGGGAACGCCATGCCCCGGCTGAGGTTTACTGGTACCAGCCGGTAGCCGGATCCATGCTGGTCACCTTGACAGATCATACGGGCAAGCAGGTATACTCCCAACGCCTGGCAGCGGATCCGGGGATCAATGTGTGGAGGTGGGATTTGTTGCTGGCAAGTGTCAAAGATCACGGGCCATACCCAATCACCAAAAACAAATTCCCCGCCCCCGGTCGTTACAAGGTAACTATCCAGGGACAGGGAATGGTTATAAGCTCGGATTTGAATATCCGATAATCTCAGATCAACATCAGTATCTTTCGATTCCACGCTCACCGCCGGGAGGGCCACCGGGACCACCCTGGCCGCGCTGCTGTCTCAGGGCTTCTTGCTTGGCTTGATACTCTTTCCACTTTTTCAGTTGTTCAGGAGTCAAAAGCTTTTCAACCTTCGTATCGCGCTCCTTATTTATCTCCTGCATTTTAGCCCTCATCGCTTCGCGATCTCCCTGGGCATTCTGCTGCCGCATGGCCATCATTTTTTCGTTAGATTCCTTGTAGATGGCATCAAACTTGGCAGCTTGATCCTTGTTGAGATTCAGTTCTTTCTTGAGATCATCCAGCATTTGTTGCCTCCTTTGCTGGAAATCCTGGGGATTACGATTCTGCGGAGGTCCGGTCGGAGGATCCTGAGCCATCAGGCCGCCTGTCAGAAAGAGGCCGACCATCAGCGATAACAGAAAATTACGTTTCATACTTTTTTTTTAGCTTATTTGTAAATTAGACTTTGATAGAAGAACGAAGTTTAAAAGTAAACAAAATTATTGCCTGATGATACAGTTTAGGTTCTAACGGTAATCTTTCAACTTTTCCATCAACCTTTTCCTGGCAAAAAAAATCCGACTTTTAACCGATCCAAGCGGTTGATCCAGGTACTCAGCAATCTCCTTGTATTTGTAACCCCTGGTATGCATTTCAAATGGCATCCTATAATCTTCGGGCAATTCACTGATGGCCTTTCTGATCTCCTTCTCATTGTGGATCGTTTCAGGAGAATGGAATACCGAATCCGCACTCTGGTCCAGAAAATAGGAATTGTCGGTGGTATCGATCATTGTGTTGGAGCGGATGTTTCGGCGATAGTTATTGATAAATGTATTCTTCATAATCGTGAAGACCCAGGCTTTCAGATTGCGGTCTCCCTGAAACTTATCCTGGTTAGTGAGCGCTTTATAGATAGTATCCTGCAGTAAATCCTTGGCATCTTCCGGGTCTGAAGCAAGACTTTTGGCAAAGAAACCCAGTCGGGATTGCATCCCGATCAGCTGATGATTAAACTCGATAGCTGTCATAATCTAATATTGTTTTATTTTTATCATTTATTTCTTAAACAAATGTAAACAATGATTGAATTATGTGCAAATTTTGTTTAATTATGAATTGATAATATTAACACATTTCTAAAGTCGATCTAAATAAGATTATTTGGTAAATGAATGACAGCCTGATATTTGCAGCCAGGAAAATAAATTTTCTCTAAATAGAGCAACAGTCTGGCCGGTTGAGGGCAATGATAAGGCCAGAAATCAGGAAGGGAGGAGTTGGTGGATTAATGATCCGGCCGAATGGATAAAGATGATCTTTTCGCGGGAAATATCCGGTTCATTAACAAACAGCGTGATTACTGCAATCAGGCTTCCTGGGAACATCTGCCGGACCTGGTTGAAATAGGCTTCGGATTCCTTGTCGGTGAAAGGCTTGTTCAAGGCAATGACCAAATGGCTGATAAGTTCCTTGTTATTGAGTGTTTTAAGATGATCCAAGGGTATGGAGGGTCCGAGGTAGAGAATTTGCATTCCATGTTTCCTGAGAAGGTAATTGGCGTATAAAAGCATAGTCTCGTCATAATGGCCTGCCGGCAGGAAAAGAAGGTATTGGTTACCTGCACCGGCTGATTGGGCGGTCATTCCGTCACTCGCAACAACCAGCTTGTGCCTTATGAGGTTATTCACAAACCTTTCCTGGCATGCGTTGATTTTTCCGATCTGCCACATTAATCCAATCTTTTCCAATAATGGAAACACCACCTGATTAAAAGAATCTTCAAAACCGAGCTTCAAAATAGAACTGTTGAGAATCCCTTCAAAACGATCTTCATCGAGGTCTGTCACTGCTTGAATCAGGTCTGGTATAAAACCTTCATTTCCACCGGGTTGATTGCTAATTCTGGTAACTTCCTGAAAGATTTGAGGGTCGGTCATTCTGGAGATACGAGATATCTTCCATCCGTGCCGGTTGAGAAATGAAATGTTCAATAGCCGCTGGAGGTCGCTGACTGAATAGTACCGGATATTGGTATTCGTCCGTTCAGGATTTATAATACCGTAACGTTTCTCCCAGATGCGGATGGTATGAGCCTTTATGCCTGTCAGTTTTTCAAGGTCCCCGATGCTGTATTTCTGAAGATTCATATCTTAAAACCGGCGCAATGAGATGTTTATTGAAGGTAAACAATTCAACTTGTATTTGGTTCAACCTTCCCGGTCAACCAAAGAAACTCCAGGAGGATGCTGACGGTTGACCAAAGGCAAAAAAACGAGAGCCAATATACCGATGAAAATAACGAAAATGGTCGTGGATCCGTGAAGGACCAACGCAAGCAACATGCCGTCAGATTCAGCTATTCCATAAAGCAAAAGAGTGGCCACTACAAAAGCGTGGTAGGTCCCGAGGCCACCCTGAACCGGTAAAGCCATCCCGACACTGCCAAAAGCCAGAACAGCCAGTGCGATAAAAGGCGATAATCCCTGTGTGGGGCCGAAACCCAGCATTACGAACCAGGTCATCAAATAATAGGAACCGTATATGCCGATGGTAAGCAGTATGAACAACCACGGGCTCTTAAGTCTTAAGACGGATTTAAGACCTTCCAAAAACTTGCCAAGAAAAGATCGTATTTTAAGGACCGGGCGAGTCTGACTCCAGCTTCTTCTGGTCAGCCAGGCCACTACGATCAGGGCAATCAGCAAACCGACCAGCAGGAAAAACCAGGTTGAGCTCAGGAAAGAATATCCGTTTGATTCCGAACCGACCTGACCTAGTTTCCCAAAGGACGTTAACGTATTCCAGTCAACCAGGAGAACAGCCGCAAGCATGACCAACAGTGCGATAACATCCACAATCCTTTCCATCAGGACCGTTCCTAACTGGGAAGTAAATGGTATCCCTTCGTATTTTTTAAGAACTCCGCACCGGGTCACTTCACCCAGACGCGGAAGGGCATAGTTTGCCAGGTACATCACCAGAACGGATAGAAAAGTGTTGGATAATCTGGGCTTGAAACCGATTGATTCGATCAGCATCTTCCATCTCATGGATCTTAAAAGGTTGCTGAGAACTGAAACTCCCAGCGAAGCGATTATCCATCCGTATTTGAACTCCGACAATCCTTTCCAGATGGAATCCATGTCCTGCCTCCGGTAAACCCAGATAAAGATCCCGATGCCCGCTCCGAAAAACAGGATGTACTTTACTATGTCAAGAATTAGTTTTTTTCCGGCCATGGGTAACGGAGTTAAAAAAGCTCATCGTATTTTGTCCAGAGAAAGTCGCCCAGTTTCCAGGCTTTCTTAACCACCACTTCGCCCCAGTTGATCGAGTGTTCGGTTAATACAGACTTTCTTTCAGCCGTTGAGGAGATGCCCAGGACTTGTTGCTCCTTTGCCCTGGTTGTAGTAAAAATTTCTTCCTGAAGCGGATTCCATACATTTTCCACATCCTTGCGCATGTCTCCCCAGCGTTGGGCGGTCAAGGTGCCGAGGCGGTTAAACGCCCACCAGGCTGATTCGTTTGAAAAGCCTGTGATCCGGCCATCGACCTTGTAAGATTGTGGTAAATCGTTGACACTGCAATATATCGGGATATAAACGGAAGTGGCTACATTGTCCAGGGCGAACCACACCAATCCTCCGATCTCATCGGGAAGCCAGCTCCTGGATTGAATAATGGTCGCATACATAGTATACCACCTT
>Ga0209610_1001716_pt1 | contig 11212 bp, 8 predicted proteins | sample LakKivw275mmetaG_FD_184137 | JGI IMG/M metagenome (GOLD analysis project Ga0209610, IMG submission 184137) | Anoxic lake water microbial communities from Lake Kivu, Rwanda to study Microbial Dark Matter (Phase II) - Lake Kivu water 275m metaG... | ecosystem: Environmental > Aquatic > Freshwater >...
TCGGACCTGGGATCAGGCGATAGATCTGATTGATGGATACCTATATGGGATCGGGGCAATGTTTGCCAAACATTTTAAATGCGGACACCAGGAAACCTTCAATCTTTTACTTCATCTGGCATGGAGGTGGGCATTTGGTGGTCCTGTGGTGAACCTCGGACTTCATCCACCCAGGGTTTTGAGGCTCATAGCCTTTGCGAAGGGTTTTATATCCGGTTTGAAGACTCCTGTGGATAGGAGGAAAGGCCAATTTATTCAACTCCATCGGAATACTTGAGAAAAGGTCCAATGGCATTCTTTCGCCGGTTCGTGATAAGAATAATAATGCTCCTTAACCGGCTTCTTTATTTTCTGAGAGGGATCATTTTCTACTCCTTTGGCCGGGACCAATTAAAAATTTCCAAGACCGCTCTAAAGGCATTTAGGGAAATCGATTCTGCCCTTCTTCAAACCTTTAGCGGTCATATATCGGAGGCAAGGCAGAAATATAATTTCCTGTTCAGGTACTTTGTGACTGGGTTTCTTCTCTACCGAGGTGATGCGTCCTCTCTTGCCTCTTATCCCGGTGCTCCAAGCAAGAGGGGGCCTCACCAGGATAGGATGGAAGGTTTCACACGGATATTGCCCCTGATCTGCTCTTGGTTATCCTCCGGTCGGAAGCAGAAGGTTGAACTGCTAACCGGTGGGGAGACGGATTTAGAGGAGATTGTCAGTGGAGGATTGATCTCGGGAACTGATCCTGATTCATCAGGCTATTGGGGAACAATTCTCCATGGGGACGCGAGGATATGCGAAGCAACCGATGTGGCTCTATCCATCTGGCTTGTCCGGAAGACTTTGTGGCGGAAACTTAACTGCAAAGAGCGAAAGAAGATCATCGATTGGCTTTTAAAGGTCAATGGTAAAGAGGTCTACGATAATAATTGGCATCTCTTTCCTGTGATCATCAATGAGGTGGCCTCTACCTTAGGATATGAGCATAATGATCACGAAACTCAAGCCCATTACTCAAGGTTTAAATCCTTCTACCGGGGGGATGGCTGGTTCAGTGATGGACCGAAGAATGTTTTCGATTATTACAATGCCTGGTCCATTTATTATGGCTTATTTTGGCTCGATCAAATTAACCCGAAGTTCGATCCGGAATTCATCAAGAATAGTCTCAGAGATTTGCTTCAATCTTATCTCTATGTATTTACCCCTCAAGGGATCCCGATTCTCGGGCGAAGCATCTGTTACCGGATGGCAGCCTCCGTTCCTGTCCTTGCGGCTTACCTTCAGGAACCTCCTATGATCGAAGCAGGGTTGGCCCGCCGTGCCCTGGATGTGCTCTGGACTTACTTCATTTTGAAAGGAGGAGTCTTGCAGGGCAGGGTCTCTCAAGGATATTTCGGGGAAGAACTTCGACTTCTTGACAATTATTCCGGGCCAGCCAGTTGCCTCTGGGGACTGCGTTCTCTTGTCTTGGCTTTTTATTGCCCTGAAGATTCTCCCTTCTGGAATAATCCTCCCATTCCCCTTCCCATTGAAGTTTCGGATTATCACATCACTGTCCCGAGTATCGGATGGGAGATTAAGGGGATCAAGGAAACTCAGGAGGTGATCATCGAAACGGGGAGATTGGGAAAGAAGAAGGAGAGGATAAAAAATTATACACGCCTTCATCAGTGGATTGGGTTTTTAACAGGAAGGCCTTTCAGACCGCAAAACCGCTTCATTAAATATGAATTGCCTCAATACAGCTCTAAAAATCCATTCGGGGGTTGTTTGTAAAAACCTCTGATCCTTCCATCCTTTGATTGAAGTCTCAGGGAATGTGGGTTTTGATTCTCCTTTTTGCATGGTCGATCTGTTTGGCATGTTGAGGAGAAGCAACCTGAATAAACCTCTCGTAGGCTTCTGAGGCTTCCCTCATTCGTCCCATCTTCTCGAGAACCAAGGCCTTGTTGAAAGATGCCTCCGCATAAGCAGGATTTACCTCAAGGGCTTTATTGAAATCCCGAAGGGCATTCTCAAAAAGGCCTTTTTGAAAATAAGAGACCCCCCTGTTAGCATAGGCTTCGGCATACCCAGGATGAATTAGAATCGCCCGATGATAATCGGCTATGGCCTGATCATGAAGCCCCTCTCTCGCATAGAGAACTCCCCGATTGTAATAGGCAGGGTAAAATTTTGGGTTGATTCCAATGGCCCTCGCATAATCGGAGATCGCCTGATCCGGGCGATTCGTCTCCATATAGACATTGCCCCGGTTGTAGTAGGCCTCCGCAAATCCCGGATTGATTTCGATGACTTTATTAAAATCCTCAAGGGCCCGCTGGAATTCCTTCCTTTCCATATGGATGAGGCCCCGGTGGTGGTAGGCAAGAAAATAGTCCGGTTTTTTTTTAACCGATTTGGAGTAATAATAAATGGCTTGATCGAACTCCCTTCTGTTATGGTAGGCCGCCCCGAGGTTATGATAAACGGAGTAGATTTTCGGATGATCCGGGTCAGTTTTTAATACCCTCTGGTAGTCAGAGATCGCCTTCTCATATTCTCCCATATCGAGATAGGTCGTTCCCCGGTGGTGATAAGCGGTTAAAAAGTCCGGATAGTTTCTCAGCACATCATTCCAGAGGGTAAGGCTGTCTTTCCAAATCCGGCACCTCTGATAAGAGAGGGTTATCAGGGTAATGATCACTCCTGTGAAGAGAATGAGAAGGAATGTCCTGGCCATTTTTGCAGACCGGAATCGGCCTGTCAGAAGTGAGGATAGGCCTTCTCCGATAATATAGAATATCCCTGTATAAGGGAGGTAGGTGTAACGCTCTGCAAAGATCCTCAGCGGGAGAACGGGAAGAAGGGTGACCAGGAGGAAAAGGAGTCCGAATGGAATCTTTCTACTCCGGCGACTGGAAAGCACTCCGATGAAGAAGAGGCATGTGACCACGAGAGGATAAAAAAGCATATTACCCAAAGAGAGTCCGGCAGGTTTAAAATAGGGATAATAGCAGGAGAGGCCGACAGGAAGGATCAATTTAGAAAGAAAGAAGAAGAGTATGAAGTTGAAGCTCAATAGCTGTTGGAATAAGGAGAGGGAATCCGGCCCTCCTGTTTCCGCGTGAGCCCGGGCAAAAAAGGCAATGATTCCAAAGAGAATGCTTAGAACGAAGAAAGGGACTTTCTCAAAGAAAATTTTTTTATTGAAGGGGCGGTGAAGAAGATAGTCCGATAAAAGCAGAACTACGGGGAGAGTGACGCTCATGCTTTTTGAAAGAACGGACAGGACGAATAAGATCAGGGAAAGGAGGTAGTCGGAGGACTTCTCTTTTTCCCGGTAACGGAGATAACAGATCCATGATCCGAGAAAAAAGAGGGAATACAGGAGGTCTTTCCTCTGGGAAATCCAGGCGACGGATTCCACATGGAGGGGATGTATGGAAAAGAGAAGGGCTGCTACAGACGAAGTTAAAAGGTTGCTTTGGAGTCTCCGGATGACACAGAATACGAGAAGAGTGTTAAGGAGATGGAGAAAGAGGTTGGTGGCATGGTAAGGTAAAGGGTTTAATTTGAAAAGATAAAATTCGAGAGAGTAAGTGAGAAGGGTAAGGGGGTGGTAATGACCTGCGTAAAACTGGCTGAAGATCGATTTCAGGATCTTCCAGGAGGGATCCATGATCCATCTGTTTTCTGTGACATACCGTTGATCGTCCAGATTGACAAAGCCGTTTTTCAGACAGGGAGAGAGAGTGAGAAAGGAAATTCCAAGAATAAAACAGACGGGTAAGATGACCTTAATGTGTTTCATTGATCGGGTTCTTCCGATATTTGAAATCGCATATCATATTTTAAGCCAAAAAACCATGTTTTTATTTTGAGGAGGATGGTGGAATTTTTCGAAATTATTTTAAAATAGTTTTTAAAATAGCTCTTGACAAATTATTGATTCTATGTGTAAAAATTTGTATCCATTATGCCTCAAGGGGTAGTGGGTGGGATTTTGTAATCATTGAGCGCCTGATCGGAGGATGGAGAATGGAAAGATAACCTGACACCCGGCATCAGTAAAGGAGCCAGGTTTTTTTCTTTTCGGTTTAATGACTTTCAGCTTTGGGAGGCGAAAATGGGAAGGAAGAAAATCATATTTTTTATATTTTTGGTGGCGATGTTTATCATTGGGAAGACAGAATCCCTCTCTGCCCAAAGCCTGCTTGATATAGGAATCGCAGAGTATAAGGCTGAAAACTATGAGGAAGCCCTCGATGCTTTAATGAAAGCGAAAAGCCAGCAACCCGACTCTCCACAGGTCGCTTATTATCTGGGCCTGACCTACAAGCAGATGGGAAATTACAGGGAGTCTACTTCCCAATTCAAAGAGGCCCTTCGTCTTTCTCCGCCGGTAAAGGAGGCATATCCCGAACTCATCGAGACCCTCTTTTATCTCAATGAGATCAAAGAGGCGAAGGATTGGATGAACCGGGCCGAGAGAGAAAGGGTAACCCCCGGGCGTCTTTTCTTCTTAAGAGGATTTATTCTCCTTAAAGAAGGGAACGAGAAAGGTGCTCTGAAGGCATTTAAGAAGGCGAAGGAAATGGACCCCTCCCTGTCTCAAGCTTCCGATATCCAGATGGCAAGAATCTATGCAAGGCAGAAGAGATTTATAGAAGCCCGAGAGAGTTTAAAGGCGGTCATCTCGGTCGATCCGACCTCGGAATCAGCCTCCTTTGCCAAAGAATATGAGGATGCCCTTTCCCGGACGGTTAAAAAGTATAAGCCCTGGAGTGTCACGGCCGGGGTCGCTTACCAATATGATGATAATGCGGTTCTGAAACCTTCCAAACGTATCTCCGGCGTGAGAATAACCGGCGAGGAAGATTCCAGCATCATTACGACCCTGAGATTCATCTATACCCCTCTCCTGAAAGACCCCTGGGTATTTACCGGCCAATACTATTCCTATACGAATACCTATTTTGATAACCATCGGGTCAATCTTATCAACCAGTCGGTTTCTCTTACCCCGGGCTATAACTTCAGCAGGGGCGTTCTGACCCTTCCTGCCTCTTTTACCTATCAATGGCTTCATGAGAAGGAATACATGCATGTCAGCCAGGCCAAGCCGACCGTGCATCTCATGATCACACCTGATCATATCGTTTTACTCTCGGCCGGGTACATCCGGAGGGAGATGTTACAATCCCCTCCCAATCATGATCGGAATGAAGAGCGGGACGGAAATATATGGAGCCTATCCCCGGGCTATCTTCATCCCTTCAAAGGGGGCAAAGGGCTACTCTATTTCTATTATGAATTCTCGGATGATCATACGGAAGGGAGGAATTGGGAGAATATGGGAAACCGGTTCACTCTGGGACTCATCTTCCCGATCATTGAGAAGGTGAGCCTGGCCGCATCGGGAGATATCTTTTTACAGGATTACCGGCATACCCATACCTTTTACGGGATGGAACGAAGTGACAGAACCTATTACGGTTCCGCCGGAGTTCGTTGGGAAATTCTAAAGGGATTGAAGCTCAATCTCCAATACTCCCATACGAGAGTCGATTCGAACATTGATGTCTATGAATACAGGAGGAACCAGTTTCTTCTGGGAGCCGAGTATACTTTTTAAGGAGAGAGATCATGTTAAAAGGAAAGAGATTTTATGGCAGGGTTACCCTAATCGGGTTTTTTCTTTTTGCGATTATCGGAATGATTTTCTATGTCTTACAGATCAGGGCATCCTCTCAGGTAGGAAAATTTACCCTTGTCGAGGGAAAAGTCGATGTCCTGAGGGAAGGGGCCATGCCTGCCATTTCGGTCAAGACAGGAGATCCTGTATTTGTAAAGGATATCATCAGGACCAAGAGCAATTCAAAGGCTGAAATCCTTTTCATGGATGGTAATCAGATCAAAATCGGCCAACGAAGCAGAATCGACATCAGCGAATATTCGACAGATCCAACGAGAAGCAGGGCCATCATCAAACTTCCAAGGGGAAAGGTGGAAGCCATTGTCCCTCCGCAGGTGGTCAACCGGATCAAGTCTTCGCCGAAGACGAACCGGTTTGAGATCCAGACCCCGGTTGCAGTGGCAGGTGCCAGGGGGTGCAAGTACCATACCTATCAGAGCGGGAATTCAGCGACCATCTATGTCGAAGAAGGAGTGGTCTATGTGTTCAACCCTAAATTTCCGGACCAGGTGATTGAAGTCCACGCGGGGGAGATCGTGACCATCTATGCGGATCAACCGGCAACCGCATCGAAGCCGAGAAAAGCATCCGAAGAGGAAAAGAAGATATTCGATAGATTTGCCCTGATGGAGGAATCCTCAAGCCTGCTCGATTTTATGATTATGACCACACCTCCCGGTCCGGGGATTTCAACCTTTCCTCCCGTCACGGAGACTTATCCGGGTATTATCCAGCGACCCAGTCCGGGTATCATCCAGCGACCCAGTCCGGGTATCATCCAGCGACCCAGCGGCCCAGGCCCAATAACATGAGGTTAAGGGATATTTGGCTATTTTTCTGTGAGGGCAAGAACCGTATCTTCCTCACATTCGGTGAGAATGGATTCCCCTTCTTCTAATTTATAGATGGTTACCGGCTTTTCCTTTCCCTTGACCGTCACCTTTTGAAGACCCTTAATCTTTAATCGATAGATAGATCCATTTCTGACGGCCTCCCTGATCCTCGACAGGGTGAATTCGGTGATCAGGATCCGGGCATCGAACCTTCTTGTCAATCCCTCCACCCTGGCTCCGAGGTTGACATGGTCTCCGATGACGGTATAGTCCATCTTTTTACCCTCGGCTCCGATGTTTCCGACAAGGACCTCTCCGGTGTTGATCCCGATTCCTGAATCGAGTGGAACTTTACCTTCCGATTCCCATTTGAGCTGAAGTTTTCTCAGACGCTTTGCCATATGGAGGGCGCATTTCACTGCCAGTTCAGCATGGTCCTCCTGGGGAAGGGGGGCACCCCAGAAGGCAACGATCTCGTCTCCGACAAATTTATCAAGGGTTCCATCCCAGCGGAAGATGATGTCGGTCATCTCTGCGAGATATTCGTTGAGCATGGCCACCACCTCTTCAGGAGTATGTCTTTCGGAAAAGGTCGTAAATCCTCTGATGTCCGAAAAGAGGACAGTGACCTCCCTCCTCTCTCCTCCTAATTTCGAGAGGCCCGGATTTTTAATCAATTCGTTGACCACCCTTTCTGTAGCGTAGTTTGAGAACATGGCCCTGATCTTTTTCGCATATTTCTCCTCTATGGCGTAGTTATAAGCGGTGAGGGTGATAAAGATGAGAAGGATATTATTCGAAGGATAGGCAATTTGAAGCCAAAGCCCCTTCTGGACAAATAGATAGTATCCGAACCCCATCACCAGGATGATGGAGACCCCTGTGAAGATGGCGGCTCCGGTGGCTTTCAACCTGATGAGGAGGAGGGTGAAAAGAAAACCTGTTAATAAAAGAAAAACGAGGTTAGCAGAAAAAGGGACTGTTTTTAACAACCTGTTTTGGAGGATAGAACCAATGATGCTTGCATGTTTTTCAACCCCTGCCATTGCGGCAGTATACGGGGTGACCCGGAGGTCGTAAATTCCCACCGCGGTGGCACCAACGAGGACAATCTTCCCCTGGAAGAGTTTAGGGTTTATCATTCCATCCAGAATGTCCGAGATGGAATAATGTTTAAAGGTATACATCGGCCCATAATAGGGGATGAGACTTCTTCCATAACGATCTGTTGGAATATATCTTTTCTCCCCCAAATAGACCCCATCTGTTGCTTCTAAAATGACTTTTTCGGGAGGTATGCCAAGGTAGATGGCCGCTGTCCGGAGGTCGATCGAAGGAAAGAGATAGCCGTTGTATTCGATCACCATCGCTTCCCATCTCAATACCCCATCCGGGTCGGGAAAGATATTGACATGCCCCAAGGCCATTGCCTCCTTGATGATTTCGGGGACAGGGACCAGCGGTCTTTTGGCTGAGATGGGGGCGTATTGTTCAAATCTTTCAGGCAGGGCAATGGTTCGAATGGCATGGTTCAAAAGAAATTCATGATCCGGCCTGTCCGGTTTTTTATCAAATTCAAAAACGACAGGGAGTAAAATATTTCCTGCCTCATGGATGGCCTGGCCGAGCAATGGGTCACTCTTTTCAGATTCGCTTAAGATAATATCAAGGACGATCACCTCGGCCCCGCCTTCTGCTAATTTTTTTACCAATCCGGCGATCTTCTCTCTCCCCCAGGGCCATCTTCCGATTCTTTCAACGCTCTTCTCGTCGATCGCTGCGATCACAATTTCCTCAGGAGGAGGGAGGGCCCCTCTCAATTTAAATCGGTAGTCATAGAGTCTTTCTTCGAGCAATTCGAAGGGGTAAAATTTAATCACCATCAGCAGGGCGAAAAGGCCGGTGATCATCAAACCGATCATGAAATTGATTCTGATCTTTTTCAATAAATCCATCTTACACCGCTTCTATTTTAAATGCTGTCATATCCGCGATCAATCTTTTTTAGAAACTTCTGCCGCTGCTCTTTTTTGAGAGAGAGCATCTCTTTTTCTTCCTTCCGTTTTTTAACTGCCTTGAGGGGAATGGAAGTTGGGATACGCCGCTTCTTCGGCTGGTTAAGCCTCAGGAGACGGTCCCTAAGCCTCTCGAACGCCAGTTCGAGATTCCGGGCCTGTGACCGGTTTTCAGTGGCCGTGACTGTGACGCCCGAAGGATGATGCCGTAAGCGAACAGCTGTCTCCGTCTTGTTCTTCCTCTGGCCTCCCGGTCCCCGGGACCGATAGGTCTCAACAATCACCTGCCGCCTGAGGATTTCGAGATCGGTATCAAACTTCGCCATTTAAAATCCCAAATTCCAAATTTCAAGATCCAAAGAAATTCAAATAACCAATCTTCAAATAACAGAAATTTGATTCTTTCCTTTAAGTTTTGGTCATTGAATTTTTGTTATTATTTGTGATCTCGTGCTTGAAATTTGGTGCTTATCCTTTCTCTTCTGTGGTATCGGCATGATGCTTGATTACCAGGGCATCCACCATGAAGATCACATCTTCGGCAATGTTGGTCGCATGGTCTGCAATCCGTTCCAGACAGCGGCAAACAATCATTAGGTGCACTGCCCGGGTAATCGTTTTGGGATCAGAGATCATATAGGTCAGGAGCTCCCGGAAAACCTGGTCATTTAGTCCATCCACCAGATCATCCCTTTCACAAACGGAGCGGGCCAGTTTTGGGTCGCTGTGGATGAAGGCATCGAGAACATCCTTGACCATGGATTGGGTGATTTCAGCCATTCGAGGAATATCGATATAGGGTTTGAGCTGGGGTTCTTGATTGAGAGAGATCGCCCGCTCGGCAATATTGACGGCCTGATCTCCCATCCGCTCCAGGTCCGTTACAATCTTCATCGCAGAGGTAATGAACCGAAGGTCGACGGCCACAGGTTGCCTTAGGGCAAGGAGCCTTAAGCACATCTCATCAATCATAATCTCGGCTTTGTTGATGTGTTCCTCACCGTCGAAAGTTTTTTGCGCCAGGCTGGAGTCCCTTTTGACCAGAGACTGGACCGCATCCCGGATCGCCCCTTCGACGAGAGAGGCCATCCTGAAGAGGTTTTCCTTTAACTCCTCTAACTCCTTTTGAAACTGTGTTTCGGTCACCATCTTTTTCTCCTTTGAACAATCATCTTCTAACCGAAGCGTCCTGTCAAATAATCCTCTGTCTGTTTATTTTTCGGCCGGGTGAAGATCTGGTAAGCGGGTCCTTCTTCGATCAGCTCACCGTTTAAAAAGAATCCGGCGTGATCCGCCACCCGTGAGGCCTGCTGGATATTGTGGGGGACAATGACGATCGTATATTCCTTCTTCAATTGATTGAGTGTCTCCTCGATGCTGGCGGTCGAGATGGGATCGAGTCCTGAGCAGGGTTCATCGAGAAGGAGGACCTCCGGTTCCAGGGTTAATATCCTGGCCATACAGAGCCGTTGCTGTTGCCCGCCTGAAAGACGGAGGGCGGAGGCGTGAAGGCGATCTTTTACCTCCTCCCAGAGCACCGCTGATTTTAATGCCTTTTCGACCCTTTCATTCAAATATTTTTTATTCTTACCGCTCAATTTGAGACCATAGGCCACATTATCGAAAATGGACATGGGAAGGGGAGTTGGAAGATCAAACAGCATTCCGATGCGCCTCCTGAGCTCGATCAAGTCAACCTTCGGATCATAGATATCCATTCCGTCCAGGGAAATAGTCCCTGTATGGCCGGATCCGAAGATTAAATCCGTTAGACGATTAAGGCTTTTGAGGAGAGTGGTCTTGCCACTTCGGGCCGGGCCAAAAACGGCAAATATCTGTTTCGGTGGAATATCGAGGTTGATATTCCGCAGGGCCTGAACGGACTCGTAGTGAAAATTGAAATCCTTAATGGCGATTTTAACCCTCTGAGACATAACACTCCCTAACCTTGTTGGAAATATTGCTCTACTCTGTTTCAACTCGTAACGATCAGAATCTCTAACGGGGTTTAAGCCCGATGCCGGATATATTGGTTGATCATCCAATGAGCCAGCATATTGATGATCAGAACGAGCAAGATCAAAGCCGCTCCAGTCCCATAAGCCATTTTCATTGAAATGCCTTCTCTGGCAAGGATATAAAAATGAACGGACATGGTGCGGATGGGTGAAAAGAGTGAAGTGGGCATGACCAGAGAGGAGCCTGCGGTTAGAATAACAGCCGCCGTTTCCCCGATACTTCTGCCGACACTGAGTAAGATCCCGGTCAGGATCCCCGGTAATGCACTCGGAAGCACTGCACGGGTCACCGTCTGCCATTTCGTTCCACCCAGGGAGTAGCTTACTTCCCGGTACGAATAGGGGACTGCTTTTATCGACTCTTCCGCTGTGCTGATCACCGTGGGTAAAATCATGGCAGCCATGGTCAACCCTCCGGAGAGGATGGACCACCCCATGTTCAACCGGATGACAAAAAAAACAAACCCGAACAACCCAAAGATGATAGAGGGTACTCCGGCCAGGCAGTCCGTCCCGAAACGAATCATCCGGCCAATCCTGCTCTCCCTTGTATACTCTCTCAGGAAGATGGCTGTCCCTACCCCCAGAGGGGTCGCAAAGATGACCGCTACAATAGTGAGGGCCATGGTTCCGATGATCGTGGAAAGGATACCGCCTTCCCGTCCCATTTCT
>Ga0209610_1001717_pt1 | contig 11210 bp, 5 predicted proteins | sample LakKivw275mmetaG_FD_184137 | JGI IMG/M metagenome (GOLD analysis project Ga0209610, IMG submission 184137) | Anoxic lake water microbial communities from Lake Kivu, Rwanda to study Microbial Dark Matter (Phase II) - Lake Kivu water 275m metaG... | ecosystem: Environmental > Aquatic > Freshwater >...
ATCCTTCCGGGCATAGAGAACATGAGCGCAGCAGACAGGGAACGGTGGGAGATACTTGAACTGCGCAGGGCTGTCAATGCCGACCTTAACCGCAGTTCGTTCAGGGACAGGCTGGGCCTTTCTGCCGCTCCGGAAGGAGTTGAGACAAGGCTCTTTGTAATGGATAGCGGAAACGGGGCGCTTGTTACAGCGCTGGACCAGCGTCAGGAAAAAGTAGAGTTCAACCTTGCACTGGATACAACTCTCCATAATATAAAACTGCCCGTCAAGGCTGAACTCGTTCTCCCCGGAGGCAGGATTCAAAAGCTGGATGAGCCGGAAGTCAAAGGCAGAATTATATCAATAAAATTGCCTGGAAAAGGCGAAAAGATATCGGTAATCAGGATTACATCAGCGCGTTGAGAGGAGAGAGACAATGTCAGAAAATCTTAAACTCTTTAAAAAACTTCCTCCGGTAATCAGCATCCTTATAACGGGCTTATTCTTTCTTTACTGTAACGCCTACGGGCAGTCCTTTCACGAGCGCGTAAGCGAAAAGGACGGCGCGGTACAGGTATGGGTGCCGCCGGGAAGCTTTGTCATGGGAATTGACGACCCGGAAATGCCATACGAGCGCGCCGAACGGCCGCCGCATCCGGTAACCATAACAAATGGCTTCTGGATGGATAAGTTCGAGGTGACAAACGAGCAGTACGCGCTATTCCTGAACAGGTACATGGAAAAGGAGAAGGTGACTGGATACTCTGATATGTTCAAGCGGGCTTTCGGAAGGGTTGACCTCAACCACCGGCTCTGCGGGATAATGCTTGACGAAGCGGGAAAGGAATTCTCCGCAAAGCCCGGCTGGGAAAATATACCGGTGATGCCTGTAAACTGGACCGGAGCGAGAGAATACGCCGAAACCATGGGCAAAAGACTGCCCACCGAGGCGCAGTGGGAGTATGCCGCACGGGGTCCGGAGAACTTCATGTATCCGTGGGGAAACCAATGGGACCCTGACCGCGCTAACGTCAATACGCAAAAGCCGGTTCCCGCAGGGTCAAAGCATAAAGATATTAGCCCTTTCGGGGTAATGGATATGGCAGGCAACGTCCGCGAATGGGTATATGACAGGTGGCAACCGGATTTTTATTCCAGGTCCCCGGAGAAAGACCCCGTAAACCCCGCCGGGGCATGGGAATGGATTCCGAGGGCGATACGCGGAGGCGGCTTTGCCTTCACCGAGTGGGATAGCCGCACCACGAGCAGGGGTAACAGGGCGTATGCCTATTTCCCGGTGGGTACCGGGTTCAGATGTATTGAAACAGGAGAGCCGCCGGAAAAATAATTTTAATATACAGGCAGGGAAAAAACAGGGTTGGTTGTATTAAAATTGACAACCGTATAACAAAAAAGGCACCGGTTCGGAATAAAGGGGGGACAGATGGAGAAGAAAAGACATATGTTATCTCTGATAATGGCGGCGTTAATGCTGCTTGCGGCAGAGGCAGTTCCTGCATCTGGAGAGAAGAATCCTGCGCATATTGTAAGCGTTCTTGACTTCGGGGCGAAAGGCGACGGAATTGCCGATGATACGAAAGCCATACAGGCGGCTCTTGATGCAGCGAAGGGTGCCGATGCGAGCGGAGATGGGCGCACCGTGTTCTCCCTCTATTTTCCCAGCATCCCGGGAGGCTTCTACAGGATAACCGACAGTCTGGTGGTTGACGGAACGCACGGGCTTGTCATTTACGGCGACGGCGCGCTTACGAGGAGAGATTCGTGGTTCAAAAATGAACATGGTAATTATGAGGCGTCTGCAACAATCAGGTGGTACGGAAAGGAATCAAAACCCGTATTCTGGGTGAAGGGCGGCACGGGAACTCCTTCCAACCCCAATTTTTTCATTACGTTCAGAGACCTTACGATATCCGGGTATCCTGAAAGCCTGCCCCGTGAAGGCGACCTTCCGGCAAATCTTGCCCTTTCGGGTATTCATTTCGGGAACCTCAAGGGAAAACCAGATAATACTCTCTGCCGCCGTGCCATAGTGGAAAATGTTTATATATCAAACTGCCGTTTCGGCATCTGGTCAGGCAACCCGGACGGCCTTAATACCGACCATGCCACAATCATGATAACCGGCTGTGTTATTACCGGAAATGCACAGGCGGGAATATATTTCGGTACCGGCAATGCGCTTGCAAACGTCATATCCTGCGACATAGGAAATAACGGATGGGCCGGCAACAGGTTTTCAGTTGACGCTTATTCCTCTCCGGTCGGTGCAAACATACATGTTACTTCAGGGTACATGGATATAGTAAGTTTAACCAGTGCCGGAGGAGGACTGAATAGACCAACCACTGCGGATATTTACCAGGGCAACGGTCGGGTATCCGTAATAAATGCCTGGTCGGACACCCACGGGTATTTTCTTTACCAATCCACGGCTTCTCCAAGCGGAGCTACGCTTGCAAGGCATCCCGGGCAGATTACGGGCGTACGCCATTACGAGGGCGCAATGACAGGGGAAAACACCCCGGCATCCATGCGGATTATTGCCCCCGGAACTTTTGTTTCAAGTTGCCTTGTCTATGGAAATATTGAGGTGGAAGCCAACGACGTAAATAATGAATACGGGCTCGGAAGCAGGCCTGTTTTTGCCGGGATTAACTTCATACGCCCCGGCGCAACGTTTACAGGTTCCGGCGTGAGTGCCAGGAGAAGCCTGACTGTCCTGGGCAATGCCGGCAACAGCGCGCAGATACTTTTAGGCGGTGCAAATGCAGGTGTGCCCTTGAAACACAAGGGAGTCGCTGTACCCCAGATACTCGGCATGGGAGATAACCCGACACTTTTCCAGGTGCTTAATGCCACATCTTCAGGGACTGCCGTATCCTTTCATGCGCGAACCGAAGATGCAGACGAGGGACACATGCTTTTAATGAACGGTTATTTCCTGCCCACGGGTATCCTGCCCATGCAGGCGGACAAGCCGGTCTGGCTGATGGAGTTCGGCGGTTCACAGGGATGGAAACTTAAGGGGTTTGACAGGGCTAATTTTTGCTCCGAGATACCGCTGAATCTTTTCGTTGATTTCGGCGGATTGAAAGTTTCACCTGAAAATGGCAGCCGTGGCGAAGCAACGTTTCAGCCTCCGTCAAGAAGCACACCTCCGGTTTCCCAGTCAGGAGATTACTGGAAGGGAACGATATATTATGATACAGGTGTCAACAAGTTGAGGGTAAACACAGGCGGTTCCACATGGGAAGACCTGAATTAGGAGGAGAGATGAGAACTGAAAAATTAATTATAATCGTGATAATGTTGATGGGAATGTTAACTGCAGGACTTAATGCCGCAGATAACGGAGCGGCAGTGAGCAGCAGCCGAGGTTTTGTGAGTGTTCTTGACTTCGGGGCGGTGGGCGACGGCGTTGCGGACGATACAAAAGCCATACAGGCGGCCATGGACGCGGCAAAGGGAGCTGACAATACTGCTGATGGCCGCACGGTTTTTTCACTATATTTCCCTTCCATTCCCGGAGGTTTTTACAAGGTGACCGACACGCTTATTCTGGATGGAACTCACGGGCTTGTCATTTTCGGCGACGGCGCGCTTACGAGGAGAGATTCGTGGTTCAAAAATGAACATGGTAATTATGAGGCGTCTGCAACAATCAGGTGGTACGGCAAAGAATCAAAACCTGTATTCCAGGTAAAGGGCGGAACCGGACATAAAGAAGTCGGCGCAGGACTGGAGAGGGTAAAACCATCAAACCCCAATTTTTTCATCACATTCCGGGACCTGACAATATCGGGGTACAGGGAGAGATTGCCTCGTGAAGGAAAGATGCCGGAGGATATCGCTCTTACAGGGATTCATTTCGGGTCTCTACGGGGGCAGGTTGACCCGACACTTATACGCCGTGCGATTGTTGAAAATGTTCACATATCCAACTGCCGTTTCGGCATCTGGTCAGGCAACCCCGACGGTGAAAATACCGACCACGCCACTGTTATGGTTACCGGGTGTATGATATCCGGAAATGCCCAGGCAGGGATTCTCTGGGGAACCGGAAATGCAATAGTTAACATAATATCCTGTGATATATGGGGAAACGGGGAGGCAATCGATTCCTTCCCGGCAGACGCCTATTCCTCGCACATCGGGGCAAACATCCATGTAACCTCCGGCTACGTGGATATTGTCAGTTATACGAGCGCTGGTACGCCTGCGCATGCAGATATATACCAGTCAAGCGGCCGGGTATCCGTCATAAACGCCTGGTCTGATGTCTTCGGTTATTTCTTTTATCAGGCAAGCGCCTCACAGAACCTGGGGGGGTATCATAACGGTCAAATTACGGGAGTGCGGCATTTCAACGGGCTCATGACCGAGGAGGATACTCCTAATTCCATGCGGATAACCTGCCCGGGGATGTTTATCTCCAGCTGTCTTGTATACGGTAACATAGAAGTAGTATCGGGCTTAAGCGGCAGGCCTGTTTTTGCAGGGATAAACTTCATCCGTCCCAACGCGACTTTTATCGGTTCCGGGGTTGATACCCAGCGCAGCCTGACTGTTCTGGGCAATGCCGGCAATTACGCGCAGATACTTTTAGGCGGGGCAAATAAAGGTGTGTCTTTAACGCACAGAGGGAATAAAGTTCCGCAGATATTGAGCATGGGTGACAACCCCGCGCTTTTCCAGGTGCTGGGAGCGACGGAGAAGAGCAGCGGGCTGTCTTTCCACACGCGGACCGATGACGCCAACGGCAGCAATACCCTGCTGATGAACGGGTATTTCACGGCAACCGGGGTTCAACCTTTACAGGCGGACAAGATGGTCTGGCTGATGGAGTTCGGCGGTTCGCAGGGCTGGCGTATAAGGGGACACGACCCGGCCGGTTCATATGCCGAGATTCCGTTCAGTTCATTCACCGACTTCGGAGGTTACAGGGTTGCCCCGCTCAGCGGATACCGCGGCGAAATAACCTTCCAGCCGCCGGCGAGGAAAGGCCCGCCGTCATTTACTTCCGGCGATTTCTGGGAAGGCAGTATATATTATGACACGACTACGAATAAGTTGAGACTTAACACAGGCGGTTCCACATGGGTGGACCTGCACTGAGGAGACAAGAATGAAAAAGAGAATATTATTATTTTTTACCCTTTTTGTTGCTCTGGCAGTCGGAACCGGCAAGATATCTTTTGCCGGGGAATCATCAGCGAGAGGTGGGAAAGATGAATCCGGAGCCGTTTACGTCAACCTGGGGGATTACGCCAGAGGCGACGGCACGGATGAGACCGATGCGATACAGAAGGCGTTTGACCAGTTCAATGCCAGGTTGCCCGAACACAAGGGTTATGAGTTCCGGGAACAGAAGGGCGTGCTGTTTATCCCGACGCCGCCGAAGTTCTACGGTATCTCGCGCGCCATCACCATCACGGAAAAGGCGAACCTGGTAATCTGCTGCGAAACACCCGTGGCGACATGGTTGGGGAACGCTTATTTCCAGTGGCTCGGGGGAGATGAGGGGGAGATGTTCTTCTTCAATTTCTGCTGGGGACTGCGGGTGGAGAACCTGTCGCTTTCCGGCAGAGGGAAGAAGATCACGGGCATCCAGATTTGCGATTTCGGCAGGCCCTACGCCCTCAGTCTCAATCCGGGGGCGTACAACCACCCCGGCGCATTCAAGAACTCTATCTTCGATCATCTGTCTGTGCAGGATGTTGGGATAGGAGTCAAAGTTGGCATGGACGGCAGCGGCGGGGATATCGTTGGTAACTCTTTTCGAGATGTGCATATCCAGAACTTCAGCGAATACGGATTTGTCTATGCCACGGGCAACGGTGCGAGTAACACCGTTAACAATTTGCTTCTTGGAGCAAAAGAAGGAGCGAAGGAAGGCGTCCGGATTACAGGCGGACAGTTGATGATATTCAACAGCGGTCTGGGCGGAGGGCCCGTTAAAACAACAGGCGCGGCGGTGGCTGTCTATGCAGGTGGCGTAAATATCTACGGCACGTGGAGCGAATGGCTGGGTCCGTTCTTATACGGGCATCCGGCAGGCGGATATCCCGCTTCTGCCCGTGTCGATTCAAATGCAAGGTTTTCGGTTACGCTTTCAGATATCCAGCATTACCCCGGAGGTCAGGTTATGTTCTGGCGGGGCCCCGACGGCGAGGAAGCGAAACCCGAAAGCGAGAATCCCGCCCCCCTGTCCGTCGTATGGGACCAGCCCAAACCACTGACCCTTATCAACTGCTCGTTCTGGGGCGGAGTTAAACTGGGCACGGCTTCACAGTCTATTATTATTGATATAGGAACGACTTTTTCCAACCGCGGAGGACTGCAATTCACGGGAGAAGGGATTGAGAGATACGGACGGATTATCCACGTCGGCACCACGCACACGGATAACATCAGGGTAATCGAGCCTTATGTCGTTGACCGGCGCAATACACCCGGAACCGAACCGCCGAAAGCAGGCGTCTGGCAGAAAGGCGACCGCATAATGAATACCGACCCTGACCCGGCTGTGTCGTCTAAGGCATGGGCCGGATGGATATGTATAGAATCCGGCGAGCCGGGCAGGTGGGTTCCATTCGGAACGCTGGGAAAATAAAGTGAGACTAAAGGAAGGGGGGAGGCGCAGATGAAACGGTTGTTTATTTTATTCGGAATTTTCAATATCCTGACGGCCGCGGTTTTTGCGGATGAGGGGCTGCTTTTCCATGCCTCGTTTGAGAACGGAATCAATGCCGATTATGCGCAGGGCACTCCGGAGGGAAAACTCGCAGAGGGCGGGCCGAATCTTGCAGAAGGGATTTCCGGCAAGGCAATTCTTCTTGAAAAGAACCGGCTCTCATGGCAATCATCGGGGAATATACTTCCTCCGCAGGGAACTGTGACATTGTGGGTGAAACCACACGGCTGGGACCCTGAGAAGCCGAATAGGGATAATTATTTTTTCAACGCCTGTTTACCCGGCACGCCAAAAGGCGACAAGATACAGTTTTTCAAACTGCCGACCCCGATGCTCTATTTCTATATCGGAAGGGAAGGCGCAGTTCAGACGATAACCCTCACTACGCGGGACTGGGCGAAGGACGAATGGCGGTTCTTTGCCCTTACATGGGACAAGGATACAGCGCGTCTTTATATAAACGGCAAAAAGGCGGGGGAAGTCTCCGTCAAGGAACCGCCGGTTGACATCGGGGAGATGATATACGCTTCAATCAGCGAGGCAACGGTGCTTGACGAATTAAGAATCTATGACCGACCTCTTATAGCGGATAAAATAAATTCTCTCTACCTTGCGGATTACCTGAAGAGCCCGGCAGAGGAGAAAAAATCAGAAGGGGCTGCCGGAATACCGGTAAAGCTGAAGATTGTAATACCGAAAATAAAGGGGACCGCCGACCTTTCTCCCCAAAATCCAGAGGGCTGGGATGATAGCGCAGATATAACAGGCTTCCTGCAGATTCCCCAGCTGACCTACGCCCCCAGGCAGACGCGCGCGGGCATCTCCTATGATGACAAAAACCTCTACATAAGGGTTCACGCAGTGCTTGACGGGAAACCGAAAACCGAGGCGCTGAAAGATGACGGGCATGTCTGGGCTGACGAGTCATTTGAGATTTTCCTATCGCCTACCGGAGACAAGCCGCTCTACCAGCTGATATTCAATTCGGCTGATGTCAGGGCTGACCTCAAGGACGGCGATATAAAATGGAACGGCGAATGGAAAACCCTTTCGGATGTTACCGAAACCGAGTGGTGGGGGCTTGCCGTAATTCCTTTCAGGACGCTGGGTTTATCTGCTCCTTCCGCAGGTGACAAATGGCTTTTCAACCTGGGAAGAAACTGCCACAACCCCCAGTATTTTACAAATGTGACCTTTAACCTTGCTTACGCCGATATAACCAATTTCGGGGAGATGGAATTCGGAGGTCTTGACTCTTCAATAAAAGTCCATCAGAAACTGGACAGAAATAAAATCATGTCGGGGGGCGGCTTTACGGCTCCGGAGAGAGGTGAATATAAAATACAGTGGTCCCTTCTCAAAGTAGAAGAAACCATCCTGAATAAACGTTCAATCAAAGGTTTCTCTGCCATAAAAGGAGATATTGTTGCCGGCGAAACAAAAAATCTGCAGGTACAAAAAGGAGGAACGGCTTCTTTTGCTTTTTCGTATCCGGCTGAAAAAGAAGGAGAGTATTACAGTGCGATTTCAATAGCATCTCCCTCGGAACTTCTTTTCAGGCAGGTTACGCCGTTTGCGGTAAAAGACCCTTTTTCAATCACTCTTTTACCTGCCAGCAAAGACGGAATATTGAAACTTATATGGGAACTGGCGGTTGATATCGGCAGGAGTTTTCTCCTTGACGTAAAATGGACTGATACAGACGGCAAAACCGTGCTGGCAAAAAATGCCAGGGTAACGGGTGATTCAAAAGGGGAGATGACCTTTCCCCTGAAAGCTTTTCCCGGAGAAAAGTATACAGTAACTGTCAGGGCTTCAAGCAACCTCGGGAGTTATGAGACAAGCCATGAATTTCTCAGTTATATGAATGCGGAATGGCACGGGTTTTCGTCCAGCCTCGCAGACAGGCATATCGTCCCGCCGCCGTGGAAGCCGGTTGAAAGGGAAGGGGCTATTCTCAGGACAGTATGCAGCGAATACGATTTTTCAGAAGGTCCTCTGCCGGCAAAAATTCGGGCGGACGGCAGGGATGTACTTGCAGGGCCGGTTTCACTCGTGCTGGAAACCTCCGCAGGCGGGGTTCTATTTCAACCTGAAAGCAGAAAATGGGAGAGGGCGTTCCCTGACAGGGTATCTTTTGCGCAGGAGATGAAAGGCGGGGGGATAACCGTGCAGGTAAAAACCGCCGTGGAATTTGACGGAATGATGCGTTTTGACGTTACATTCAAACCGGTTCTGCGCCAGGGCGTTACCGTCAAACAGCTGTCCCTTGAAATACCCATAAAAGAAGAACACGCTCTTTTGAAATACCCGTACAGGGGACATCTGCAAAAATGGTCTGTCCTCGACCTTGAAGGCGGGGTGGGAGATTACTGGAGCGATTATTTCATGCCGCACATATGGGTAGGGGATGACGAAAGAGGACTGGCTTGGTTTGCCGAAACCGACCAGAATTTTCATCTTGAGGATCCGTCAAAAACCGTGCAGCTCATAAAGAAAAAGGAATCCGTCACATTAAAAATTATTTTCATAGACCAGCCGATTACGATCAAAGAACCGTTATGTTATACCTTCGGTCTCATGGCTACCCCTTCCCGTCCTGTTGAGAAAGATTGGTTCACATACAGGTTTGCAAGTTGTGTGTCAACAAAGGCAAAGCCAATGGTAAGCACCGGATACACCACGGGTCCAAGATACCATGTTAAACCGGGTGTGCCTTATCCTGCAATGAACCCTGAGGATTTCAAGAAGAGTCTTTCCTCCTCTGCGGACGTCAAAAATCTTGTTTACGTGACAAGCAACGGCGCCGGCGACAATACCCCGGAGTATCGTTATTATAAACAGGAGTGGCAGAATCCGGGAGTCCAGGATACCTGGTCTTATGCATCCAGGGGCTTTTATCATGACGGCACCTGTCCGTCCAGTTCTTCCTGGCGGGATTTCTTTCTCTGGTCAACCGCAAAAGCGATAGAAGAATACGGAATTGACGGGTTGTATTACGACTATGGAACCGTTATGAGGTGCAACAACCGTCTTTACTGTGGCTATTCGAGGGACGGAAAGGAATATCCGTCCTACCCGATTTTCTATGACAGGGAGATGAGGAAGCAGATATACATCCTTTTTTATGAGAAAGGGAAGGAACCGTTTTTTGTACTGCATAACTACTCGCAGATGGTCGCACCCATTGCTTCCTTCAACCACATGCTACTGGACGGCGAATCATACCAGCAGAGAACAGGAAGAGTGGGGCAACTTGTAACGCTGGATTACACAAAACTGCTCACAATGGAACGTCTGCGCGCCATGTTCGGGATACAGTTCGGCACGATTCCTATTTTCCTGCCGACGCTGCCTCATTCCACAAAGCCGGATGATGAGATAGCGAAATATACAAGAACCATGGTGGCGATGACCCTTCCACTCGGGATACAGTGCTGGGGTTTTTACTGCAACATACCGGAACTGAACAAGGTATATGCGGTGCAGGACAGGTTTGAAATCAAGGGGAGCAAATTTTATCCCTGCTGGAAAGGAACCGGTATAATTACGGCTTCTGCCGACAGAGATGTTTACATAGGCTACTGGCAGAAAGAGGGAAAGACTTTATGCGTGGTTTCCAACCTCGGGGAAAAACCTTTTGACGGTGTTATCAACGTCAAAAGCGGGGAGTTGTTCGGCAGGGAAACGGAATTCGCTGTCTATGAGGGATACGGGATGAAGGAACTTGCACGGTCAACTGGTTCATTCAACCTTAATGTTGCCGAAAAGGACTACATTTTAATCGAACTCCGCGTCTCCCGGTAAAAACCCATGAGTTCCTTCTCGCAAAATAAACTTGACAGGAAACAAATATGGTATATAATGATTCTTAAAAGTGCTTTTTATGACACCTTTATGAAATAAAATGAGGTTTATTGAACTGCGGGAAAAGTTGAAGGATTTTACCCTGTTTTCCCTTTATGATATCAGGATTATATCTCCTGATTTCCACAGGAGGCGGTTGAATGACTGGCAGGATAAAGGATATATAAAAAAAATTATTAAGGGCAACTATTACTTCAGTGATTTGGATATAAGCGAAAACACGCTTTTTGAAATTGCAAACCGGATTTACACTCCCTCCTACGTATCTTTTGAAAGTGCGCTGTCCTATTATAGATTAATACCGGAGATGGTATACGGGATAACCTCAGTTTCAACAAAGCGGACATATTCTTTCAATACACATCTTGGCTCTTTTATTTATTCATCCATGAAGCCGGAACTGTTTTTCGGCTATGAGTTTATTAATTACGGAAGCGGCAAGTCTTATAAGATTGCCTGCCCGGAAAAATCCATACTTGATTATCTTTATATCCATACGGACCTGAAAGTCTTGACGGATTTTGAGAGTCTGCGGTTTAACAGGGATATCTTTTATGAAAAGTGCAGGGAAGAAAGGCTCTTTGAACTTTCAGAGAATTTCAAACAGGGAAGTCTTAATAAGAGAGTTAAAATTTTTATGGAGTATATA
>Ga0209610_1001722_pt1 | contig 11200 bp, 11 predicted proteins | sample LakKivw275mmetaG_FD_184137 | JGI IMG/M metagenome (GOLD analysis project Ga0209610, IMG submission 184137) | Anoxic lake water microbial communities from Lake Kivu, Rwanda to study Microbial Dark Matter (Phase II) - Lake Kivu water 275m metaG... | ecosystem: Environmental > Aquatic > Freshwater...
TCTCACAGCCGAGCATCTCGGTGGTCTCGGAGAAGATGGCTGTGCCGCCCAGGGCGACCAGTTTGTCGGCCATGACGCCGAGGGACGGGTTCGCTGTGAGACCGGAGAACGCGTCTGAACCGCCGCACTCGAGGCCGACCATCAGCTCGGAGACGGGGATGGCCTCCTTCTTCAGCTTGGCGGCGTCAGCCACCATCTTGGTCGCCAGTTTGACGCCCTTCTCGACGCAGCCCGGCGTGCCTCCATCCTCCTGGACGCTGACGACTGCATAGGGCTGGCCGATCTTGTCCAGCTCCGGGGTCAGTACGTCCGGCGTGATGACCTCGCAGCCATTGGCGACGAGCAGCACGCTCGCGACGTTGCCGTGTCCGCAGATGCCGAGCATGGTCCTGATGACCTGCTCCTTATCTTCGCCGACGTGGCCGCAGCCGCCGCCGTGCCGGGCGTAGACGGTGCCGGGGACCTTCTCACTAATCATCCGGGCGACCTCGGACGAGCAGACGACAGTCGGGAACACCAGTACATGGTTGCGTATGCCGACCCTGCCGGTCTTCCTGCGATAGCCCTGAAACTCCATCTACTTGTCCCCCCTTCCTTTCTGACTCTCCATGTTGTGCACGTGCACGTGCTGTCCGGCCTTGATGGCGGCGGTCGCCAGGCCGATTGACGCCCCGTATTTCATCACCGGCGCGTGCAATGCGATGTCGGCCAGAGCGAACTTGTGGCCGAACGGGATGTCCTGGACGAGTGCCGTCGTGACCTGCTTCCCTCCCAGGGCGACGGTCACCTTGTCTCCCGCCTTGAGGTCCTGGAAGGCGGTCGCCACGTTGTCCTTGGTGTCGATGAGTATCGCCTTTGGTTTCATCTGTGCTGCAATCCTCCCGTCATCAGTATTCTCTGTGCGGCGCGAGTCTGCGCGCCGTCTGCAAGGAGACCTTGGAGAAGCGTGCCGGACGAGGCATGACGCGGGGGGCCGGCAGGCGTGCTGCGCGGTACGAGTCCCCGAGTCCTGTTCGAAGTTCAGTCAAGAGTGAACGTCCGAGCGGCTGAGTGGACCGTGGTGCGGGTGCGCTATTGTAGCCCTTCCGAATCGCACTGTGTCAACCGAAGGCCCGACCACCGTCCGCCTCGTCGCCGCTACTGGGCGGTGTGTGCCTTGAGGAAGTCCTTGTCCACGGTCACTCCAAGCCCCGGCCGCTTCGGGATGTCGATGTAGCTGTCGACCGCCACAAACTTCTCGTGAGTTGCCCCTTCCCGCAGCGGGTTGGGCGAGCGGTCGAACTCGAAGAACGGCTCGGGAGGATTGATCTTGCCCGGGATGTGGGGTATGGCCGCGTAGCAGTGCAGGGCTGCGGCTATGGCGATGTTCGTGCCCCAGACGTGGGGGACGATCTGCGTGTTCCAGGCGCTCGCCATGGCCGTTATCTTCTGGAACTCAGTGATGCCGCCGCAGATGCCCGCGTCGGGCTGCAGAATGTCCACACAGCGCCGGCTGATGAGCTCCTTGAAACCGAACCTCGTCATCTCGCACTCGCCGGCGGCGATGCGCACGGTCGTGCTGTTCTTCAGCTCGACGTAGCCGTCCAGGTCCTCCGGCGGCAGCGGCTCTTCGAACCAGTAGACCTCGAGGTCCTCGAGCTCCCTCGCCAGCCAGACCGCCTCCGCCGAATCGTAGGCGCAGTTGGCATCCACCATGAGGGTCGTATCCCAGCCGAGGGCGTCGCGGATGGCGCCGAGCATCTCCAGGTCCTCGTCCATGGAGACCGTGCCTATCTTGTACTTCATTGCGAAGAAGCCTGCGTCCTTGTAGCCGAGCGCCTCGTCGACCAGCGCCGCCTTCGGGTCCTCCGCCATCGGGCGGTACAGCCCCGTGGCATAGGCGTGGGCGCGGTCGCGAAAGGCGCCGCCCAGGAGGTTGTACACCGGCTGTTCGGTGGCCTTGCCTTTGATGTCCCAGAGGGCAATGTCGACCGCGCTGAGGGCCTCGCACAGGAGCCCCTTCTGCGAGTTGTGGCGGTACGGGCGGTAGATGCTGTCCCAGATGGCCTCCGTGCTGAACGGGTCCTGGCCGAGGACTTTCGGAGCGCAGAACGTCTCGATGGTGCGGGCCAGCGCCTGGGCCGGACCGAAGGCCTCACCGCAACCTTCGATGCCCTCGTCGGTCGAAATGACGACGATGGTGACCTGCCGGCCGGTGACCCAGGTCTGGGAGAATGCGAACGACTTTATCTCCAGCGGTTGTACGAGCGGGTAGACCTTCACGTCGGTGACCTTCATCTCGGCACACTCCTTTCGGCGGTTTCAAGCCGGCTTCGCCCGTGCGGGCGTGGCAACGGGCATCGAGGCCGCGGCGCGCGGGCTCGCCGGCGCAACGCATTCGCGGTTGTCCCGTGCCCTGAGGGATGCGCAGTCTACCGCCGCGCCTCAACGGAGTCAATCGGCGTGTCGTCGCGTCGGCGTCTCTTATCCCTCTCCGTGCCACCACCTCCGTTGTTCGTAGTGGAACGGCGTCCTCACGCGGGGCTGCCGACCGGATTCCTCGTTCTTGGGCGGTAAGCTGTCGTGCAGTCGAGTTACACTATGCTCCTGCCCGGCGGACTCAGGGATGCAATGGGCCGCGGGCGGAAGAGAGGTTGTCCTCGGCTATGAGACTGAGCAGAAGGTTCACGCCGGCCGTTGCGGTCATCATCATGTTCGGCCTCATCAGCATGCTGGGGGACATGGTCTATGAGGGCGCCCGCAGTGCGAACGCCCAGTACTTCAACTTGCTCAGCGTGAGTGCGACCCAGGTCGGTCTCGCTTTTGGCGTCGGAGAGTTCCTGGGCTACTGCCTCCGTCTCGTTTCCGGAATCCTCTCCGACAGGAGCGGCCGGCACTGGCTGTTCATGTCTCTGGGCTACGGCATGCTGGTGGTTGTGCCGCTGATAGGTTTCACGACGGCCTGGAGTGCGCTGGTCGCATTGATTCTCATGGAGAGAATCGGGAAGGCACTGCGCAGCCCCGCCAAAGACACGGTGCTGTCCGCCGTGGCTGAGAACCAGATGGGCATCGGCTTCGCCTTCGGTCTCCAGGAATTCCTGGATCAGTTCGGCGCGTTCGTCGGGCCGCTCGTGTTCACGCTGGTGTTCTACCTGACGGGGCTCAACGGCGTCGCCCAGTACCAGCTTGGCTACCGCCTGCTTGTCGTTCCCTTTGTTGTCCTGATGCTGTTCGTGGCCCTTGCCTACCGCAGAGTCACCCGGAACGGACTGATTCCGTCCGCGGGGCGTGATGAGTCCCGTTCGGAGAAGCTTGGGCCGCTCTTCTGGGTCTATACGGCTTTCACGTTCTTCTGCACCCTGGGCTTCGTCAATTTCAGTGTTGTCGGATACCATCTGAAGGCGGGAGCGCTGCTGTCCGACGGACATATCACGCTGCTCTATGCGGGCGCCATGGCGGTCGATGCGGTGGTCGCCCTCATTGCGGGAAAGGCATACGACCGCGCCAAGGCTCACACGGGAGTCAGGACCGGTGGACTGCTCGTCCTGCTGGCCATTCCGTTGCTCACCCTCCTTCTGCCCTTCTTGACGCTCAGCAACTCCACGGCTCTCGTGGTCATCGGCATGGCCGTTTTCGGCGTCGTTATGGGGACCCACGAGACTGTCATGCGTTCTGCTATTGCAGATATCGCACCGTTCCGCAAGCGGGGTACGGGGTACGGAGTGTTCAATGCGAGCTACGGGCTGGCCCTGCTCGGAGGAGCGGCGGTCATGGGCCTTCTGTACGACAGGAACAGTATCGGCGCCATCGCGGCTCTTACCTGCGTAGCCGAGGCTGTTGCACTCATCCTGTTCGTCAGGATGCGCCGTCTGGCCGGGACTGCACAGCGGTAGCGAAGGAACCACCGCCGCAGGCCGGGTTCAGTCGCGGTCTGCACTTGCATCCCTGGTGCACCTGACCGGAGCCGGGGCCGGATGACCGGTGCTCCCATGTCGCATCTTCAACGTGAGTCGCTGCCGTACGACGGAACCTGTTACAATGGTCGGTCCGTCTTCATCGAGAGGCACATGGCGAACACCATAACTCAACCGCGCAGACCGCGCGTCTTCTACGGCTACTGGTTGATCGTCGTCACGTTCATATTCCTTGTCCTCTGCATCGGTTGCGGCTCCTTCGCCTTCAGCCTGTTCGTCAGGCCGCTGGAGGCCTCGTTCGGCTGGGGTCGGGGACAGGTGATGGCGGGTTTCACCATCTTCTTCGTGACGATGGGCGTCGCATCGCCGCTCATCGGCCGGTTCGTCGACCGCTATGGCGCCCGGCCGGTCATTCCTGTGGGTGCTGTCATAATGGGGCTGGGCTTCGTGCTCGTCAGCCGGATGAGCCACCTCTGGCTCTTCTACCTCTCCTACGCCATCATAGGCATCGGCGGGGCCGGCATCGGCCAGGTGCCCTGCAGCGCCATCATCTCCAACTGGTTCAAGAAGCGCCGCGGCACGGCCATCGGGCTCATGTCGGCGGGTGTCGGCGCCGGCGGCTTCGCGATTGCGCCGGTCGTCGGCTGGCTGATCCCCGAGTTCGGCTGGCGCACGGCCTACCTCTCGATGGCCTTCATGGTCTGGGCAGTGGCCATCCCTCTGTCGCTCCTGGTCGTCCGAACTCGGCCGGCTGAGATAGGGCTCTATCCGGATGGCGACAGCAAGCCGCCTGAGTTGCGGGCGGGTGCTGCCGGACGCGCGTCTGAGGCGCCGAGCTTCACGCTGAAAGAGGCCGCCCGCACCTCGACGTTCTGGCTTGTCGCCGTATCCTACTTCTTCGGCTGCTTCAGCAGCATGGGGCTGACGCAGGCGCCGGTGCCCTTCCTGGAGGACATCGGCTATCCGACGCAGATGGCGGCCGCGGCCATCGGCATGATGGGGGTGGGCAGCGCGGTCGGCAAGGCAGTTTTTGGCTGGCTGTGTGACCGGATGCAGCCGAAGAAGGCGTGGCCGTTGGACAGGCGATGCAGGCTGGCGCCGCGCTCATCCTCATCAACATCAACGCGGACTCGCCCGTCGTCCTCATCTGGGTTTTCGCACTGCTGCTCGGCCTGGGGATGGGAGCGTGGCTGCCGACGCTGTCGATGCTCGCCAGCACGAACTTCGGACTCCTCGCCTATGGGGCTGTCTTCGGCGCCCTGAACATGGCGCAGAGCTCCGGCACGGCCACGGGACCGTTCTTCGCCGGGCTGATGTACGACGCGACCGGCACGTACTACTGGGTCTTCGTGATATTCGCCTCACTCTTCGCGGTGGGCATCCCCACGATTCTGTTCGTGAAGCGACCGAAGGCGCCGGCGGGGCAGCGTGCGCCGCACTGAGGCGTCGCGACGTGCCGTCGGGGGTTGCTTGCCAGGGGCGTGCCGAGCTCAGTCGGCTACTTCATCCCCTCCATCGCGTGCCGGATCACCTGTTCCACGGCACCGGTGGGTATGGGCTCGCCGGCGATGAAGTTGATGCTGGCCTTGCCCGTCTTGGCGCTCGGGTGTGCCGCCTTGAAGGCGACGAGGTTGTGCGGTCCATTGGTGTAGAGCGATGCGCCACCCTTCCAGTAGCCGAGGGCAACCCAACCGGACTTAGTGCGATACGTCGGCACGTGGTACCAGAGCACGACGTCTGCCTCCGGATAGAGGTGCAGTATGAGCGCCTGCAGTTCGTCGAACTGCGGCCTCCGATCCGCGGGAATTGACTCGATGAAGCGGGTCACGTCCTCGTTCGTCACGTTCACCTTCTCGCCATCCGGATTGGTATAGACTGTGGGTGAGGATTCGATGGAGTTCAACCCGGAGAATATCACAGCGCTGGCGCTGGGCGTCGGCCTGGCGGCAAGTGCCGGCTTCAGGGTCTTCGTGCCGATGCTGGTGGCGAGCCTCGCGGCCCACGCTGGCGTCCTGCCGGTGCAGGACGGGTTCATGTGGCTGGAGAGCTGGCCGGCCCTCATCTGCTTCGGCACTGCGACGGTGCTCGAGATTGTGGCGTACTACGTACCTTTCGTCGACAACCTGCTGGACAGCATCACGACGCCGATGGCCGTCGGGGCAGGCACCCTGCTGTTGACCTCAGTGCTGCCCATCGATAGCGGTCTGCTGAGATGGACCACCGGCTTCATTGTCGGCGGCGGAGTGGCCGCCGCAGTGCAGGGGAGTGGCGTGCTGGCGAGGCTGCTCTCCAGCGGCCTGACGGGAGGCGGAGGCAACCCAGTTCTGGCCAGCGGAGAGAACGCGGCTGCGTTCGGCACATCGCTGCTGTCCCTGGTCGCACCTCTCATCGTGGTGCCCGTGCTGCTGCTGCTCATCGTCGTCCTCATCGCCTTCGTCCGGAGGAGGTTGTTCCGTACCAGGCGAGAGACGTTCAGCCGACGTCCGGTCTGAGGGCTGCATCGTGCGGCGCCCCGCTGTTCCGGCACTGCTGTCTCCCCCTGTGCACCTACACATACTATTGCCTATAATGCCCCCAACGACCCGTCGATAGGAGGCCGGACATGGCAACCGGTGGCAGACAGCGCTTCAGGGACATCTGCGAGTTCAGGAGCACGGGCGACCTGATGCTCGTCACTCCCTACTTCCATGACTTCTGGACCGAGACGCTCGACACGTGGGTTGCCCAGGGTGCACCGCCGGAGATTCGCCAGAGCCGCTTCCGCGGCGAGTACTTCCACCTCGACCATCTGCGCATGCTGCGCGAGGTCAACCTCGGCATGTTCATGGACAAGGTCGTCGATGTTCACGGCGCTCCCTACGTCTACGGCATCCCGCCCATCGTGCCCCAGTACGACACCACCACACTCGAAGAGGACGACGAGCATGTCGTCATCGTCAACGCCGGCGGTCAGAAGCTGCGCGCCTCAAAACGCCACCCCGAGAAGATGCCCATGTACCTCGACTTCCCCGTGAAGGACCGCGCCACCTGGGAGGAGTACCGGAAGCGACTCGACCCCGCCACGCCCGAGCGCTGGCCGGCCGACTGGTCCGCCTATGCGCAGCGCATCAACTCGAAGGATGAGCCCGTCATGCTCAACGTCGGCGGCCTCTTCGGCTTCATCCGCGAGTGGATGGGCACCGAACGGGTCCTCTACCTCGTCTACGACGACCCCGTCCTCTTCGAGGACATGATGGAGCACATGACCTGCCTGCAGGAAGAGGTCGTGAAGCGTGTGCTGGCTGACATAAGAGTTGACTGCGCCATGTACTGGGAAGACATGTGCTTCAAGACGGGGCCGCTCATCTCACCGAAGATGTTCAAGCGCTTCATGGTCCCGCGCTACAAGCGCGTCACCGAACTGCTCCACAAGGCAGGCGTGACGTCCATCTTCGTCGACAGCGACGGCAACCTCAGCGCCCTCATCCCTCTCTGGCTCGAAGCGGGCGTGAACGGCTTCTGGCCCCTGGAGTGCGCCGCCGGCAACGACGCCGTCGCGCTGCGCAAGCAGTACGGCAAGGACATCATCCTCGCCGGCAACATGGACAAGCGCGCCTTCCTCAAGGGCGAGGACGTGCTGCGCGCGGAGGTCATGGCCAAGGCGCCCTTCCTGCTGCAGTCGGGCGGCTACTTCCCCTCCCTCGACCACCTCGTCCCGCCGGACGTGCCCTTCACCATGTATCGGCTGTTCCTCAACCTGCTGCGCGAGGCGGCCGGGCTCGAACGCATCTCCTGGTAGCGCCCGCGCTCCGGAGAATGGAAAGGGGGAGGCCGCGCGGCCTCCCCCTTCTGGTTCCAGACGTTTCGCCGCGCCTAGCAGATGGCGCTGTCGGGGCTCAGGATGCCGTTCGGGTCGAACAGCTTCTTGATGCCGCACATCAGCTCGCGCGACTTCGGGTCGATGTTCATGGGCAGCACTTCGAGCCTCGTCTTGCCGATGCCGTGCTCGCCGGAGATGACGCCGCCCAGCTTGATGGCGGCCTCGTAGATGTCGTGCTTGGCTTCCTTCAGCACACCCTTCTTCTGGTACTCCCACATCATGTTGGGGTGCAGGTTGCCGTCGCCGGCGTGGCCGACCACCGGGATGAAGATGCCGTACTTCTCGGCGACCTTGTCCAGGGCGTCGAGCATGTCGGGGATGGCTGCCGGGGGAACGGTCACGTCGAGGGCGTCGCACACCTTCGACTTCACGGCATTGCCGACCTCGCTGCGTATCTTCAAGATGGTCGTCTGCTCGGCGCCTGTCTCAGCCATGAGGACGTCCACCGCGCCGTTCTTCTCGGCGATGGACGAGATCTGCTCGCACATGCCGTAGAGCTGGTCCTCGTTTGACTCGGCCATGATGATGATGATCTGCGCCGTGCCCTGCTTCGCCGGCCAGGTCATGTTCACGTGCTTCGCCGTCATCTCCATCAGCGACTTCTCGGTGTACTCGATGGCCATCGGGATGACGCCCGCCTGCAGGATCTTGGGGACCATGCCGATGGCTGCGCGGCGGTCGTCGAACGAGACGACCAGCGTGGCGGTTGCGCCGAACTTCGGGTAGAGCCGCATCGTGGCCTTGGTGATGATGCCGAGGACGCCCTCGGAGTCGATGATGAGGTGCATCAGGTCGAGGCCGGTGTTGTTCTTGAGCAGCTTGCCGCCCATCGTCACAATCTCACCGGTAGGCAGCACGACCTCGAGGCCCTTGACGTAGTTGCGGACGACGCCGTACTTCACGGCGCGGGTGCCGCCGGCGTTGCAGGCAATCATGCCGCCCACCTGCGCGCCCTCGTCACCGGGGTGAGGCGGGAAGAGCAGGTCGCTGGCCTCCACCGACTTCAGCAGATGCTCGAGGGTCACGCCCGCCTCGGCAACGACCATCATGTTCTCTTTGTCGACCTCGATGACCTTGTCGAGGCGCTCGAGCGACAGGACGATGCCGTCCTTCGTGGGTACGGCCGCGCCGACCAGGCCCGTGCCGCCGCCGCGCGGGTAGACGGGTGTCTTCTCCTTGTTGGCGAGCTTCAGGATCTCAGAGATCTCCTTCGGATTCGCGGGCTTCACGACGACGACGTTGTCCGCGGGCTTGGGGAGCACGCCGAGATACGTCTCGTCGGCCAGGTAGCCCGTGATCTGGTCGCGCGCTGTCACGACCCAGTCGTCGCCGACGATCCGTTTCAGGGCATCAACGTTGATCATGCCGGTTCCTCCTTAAAGTGTGAATAGAAATGCTCGTCCGCTCCGCGTGTGAGATTGCGGCTGTGGCGGGACGTATGCGCAACCTGAACATCATGAGTGAGGTCGAGACCCTGACGGAGGCCGGGGCACCTGCGGCGTGACGCCGCCGGATTGCGGGTCGCCAACCGCCGGTATAGTAGCCTGTTTTGATGAGCGATTTCAACAGGAAGCCTGCTCTGCAAGCCTGTGCGTGCGCGAACAGCAGCGCCCGCCGGAGGATGGATGCGAGGAAGCCGACGGGATGCGTATCTCGTGCACGGTAACCGCCGGTCCGGCGACCGGACCGGGGTCCTCTCTCCTTCCGGGGTTGGGTCGAAGCTGCCGCTGTCGTGCCGTCGTCGAGTGTCCCGGGCGCCGCTATCCGCTGCCACGGAGTCGGCCGGTTCGCGTATGGCACAAATCGAACAAGTGTACGCCGCCCATTTCGGGTCCGACAATGCTCGCAGCCGACCATCTACGGCCCGGTGACGCAGATGCCGCTGCAGGTGTTCTGGTGCAATACCTCCGCGCTGGTGCGCCGGCCCGAGGCGACGGCGAGCGCCGCGTCGAACAGAAGCCTGCCGCTCGATTCGAGCGTGCCCGAGGTCGCAAGGTCGACGTACACGTCGATGTTGTCCCTCATCCGCTCGAAGGTATCGCGATTGCCGGTGGCCTTGAGGACCGGTACGAACGAGAATCCGATCGGCGTGCCGCGACCCGTCGAGAAGAAGAGCACGTTGGCTCCCGCTGACAGCTCAAGGGGAGTCGCGCGACTAGAACACGGTGCCCGACACCCAGATGTCCGGATAGCCGCTGTATCCGAGCGCCTCGGCCTTCGTCGTATGGCCTGACGCCACCGCCAGCATCTCGCCGTAGAGGCGGCGGCCGTGCTCCTCCATCGGGGCGTCGCTGAACACGTTCACGAGCACGTCGATGTGCTCGGCAAGGTGCTCGGCCGTACGCGGGTTTGCGGTGACCTTGATGACCGGCACGAACGGGAACCCCTGTGGCGCGCCGATGCCTGTGGCGAACATGATTATCTGCGCGCCCGTGGCCGCGAGCGCGGTGACCGCCTTCGGCTCCTGTCCCGGGCTGTCGATGAGGTAGAGCCCTTTGCCTGTGGCGCGCTCGCCGTGCTGCAGCACGCCCCTGATGGTCGTTGTGCCGCCCTTGACGATGGCGCCCAGCGACTTCTCCTCGATGGTGCTGAGGCCGGCGGCGATGTTGCCGCGAGAGGGGTTGGCGCCCCGTATGTCGACCCCGAGGATGCCCGCTCGCTTCTCGACGTCGGTGACTATCTCACAGATTCTCCTGCACACCTGCTCGCTCTCGGCCCGGCGGCACAGGATGTGCTCGGTGCCGAGCATCTCCGGCGTCTCGCCGAAGACGCACGTGCCACCGGCGGCTACTACCATGTCGCACATGGCGCCGATTGCCGGGTTGGCGACGATTCCCTGCGTGGTGTCCGAGGCGCCGCACTTCACGCCGATGATGAGGTGCGAGTCGTCAATCTCTTCACGCTGCTGTCCGGAGATGGCGGCGAGCATGCCGCGCGCGATGCGCCCGCCTTCTTCGACGGCCTTGCTGGCTCCGCCTATCTTCTGCAGGACGATGTTCTCGACCGGCTTTCCCGTCCTCGCGATGGCCTCCCGTATGTCATCCGCGGGTCCTTCACAGCCGAGGCTCACGAGCAGCACGGCGCCGAGATTCGGATGCGCGCCGAGGTTGCTCAGCGTGCGCCGCACGAGGACCGCATCGGACCCCGGGTTGCCGCAGCCCTGCTGGTGGACGAACGTGGCGCTGCCGGGCACGCGGTCGGCTATCCACCGCGCGACGTCGTTGGCGCAGGCGACGGTCGAGATGATGCCCACGTAGTTCCGAACACCCACGTCTCCGTTTGGCCGAACGTATCCGTGAAAGCTCATGCTGCCTCCTGTCGATTCCGCTTCCGGCGGGACTGCCGGAGGACCGGACGTCATATCTGCTTGCCGCGACATTGTATGCGTTCGCGCGCCGAGCGTCCACCCGCACCGTTCATTCGTGCGAACGGGGCCGGTGTTATAATC
>Ga0209610_1001724_pt1 | contig 11196 bp, 10 predicted proteins | sample LakKivw275mmetaG_FD_184137 | JGI IMG/M metagenome (GOLD analysis project Ga0209610, IMG submission 184137) | Anoxic lake water microbial communities from Lake Kivu, Rwanda to study Microbial Dark Matter (Phase II) - Lake Kivu water 275m metaG... | ecosystem: Environmental > Aquatic > Freshwater...
TCCTTGTCGTTGCCCGCGCACGGGAGGGCTGGGGCAAGGGCAACACCTTTTCTTGCGGCGCTTTTTGCGAAGCAAAAAAAACGAAATAGCGAGGGCGGATCCCCGAAATAGAAATTTAAGAATAAATTTCACTACGGGGCAAGTAAAATAGGGCGAGGGAGCGAGCGAAAACAAAAAATGCCCAGCGATAGCTGGGTGTAATCTTTACGCGGCTGCGGGGCTAGGATTCGAACCTAGAATATTCTCCTTCAAAGGGAGATGTCCTACCGTTAGACGACCCCGCAAGATTCGATGATAGCTAATTCTAAAGGCAATTGAGGTATTGGCGAATATTTCATTTTATTCTCGGCTTCCAGGAAGAGGTTTAAAATATTCCGCAATTCTTCTTCCTTAAAATTGGCTGCTTGATTTTGGAGCTTCCGGAATTCTTCTTTGGTTAGACCGGTAATAATTGGATTTCCCTCTTCCGCCCCGGTTATTTTCAATATCAAGACCTGTCTTAGATAATTAATTAGAGTTTTGGCGAATTCCTGAAGGTCTGAACCTTTTTCAATTGTTTCCTGCAAAAAGTTGATGGTTTCCGGAGCCTTTTTTTGACAAAGGAAATCGCAAAACTCAGCCACTTGTTCTATCTCAACCAATCCGAGCAAATCTTTAATATCTTCGGCTTTGATCTCTTTTTTTTCTCCGGAAAAGGTCAGAATTTCGTCCAATAAACTTTCACCATCTCTGATTGAACCGCCGGAGTTTAGGGCCAGCAGCTCCAGGGCGGCTTTTTCAATTTTGAAATTTTCTTTTTCCGAAACCCATTCTAATTTTTTAACAATTTCCGGCACAGTTAATTTTCTAAAATCAAATCTCTGGCATCGGGAAATGATGGTGGGAATCATTTTATGAATTTCAGTGGTGGCTAAGATGAAAATGGCATGGCTGGGCGGTTCTTCCAAAGTTTTTAAAAGAGCATTGGCGGCATCCTTGGAAAGCTGATGGGCTTCGTCAAAAATAAATACTTTATATTTCGATTTGGTCGGCATAAATCGAATTCCGTCTCTCAGCTCTCTTATCTCATCAATTCCCCGGTGAGATGCGGCGTCAATTTCAATTAAATCCAGAGCTCTCCCCGCCATAATTTCCTGACAGGAGGAACATTGGTTGCAGGGCTCAAATTCCCCGTTTTTTCTTTTTTGACAATTGACCGCTTTCGCCAAAAGTCGGGCAACGGTCGTTTTCCCGCTGCCGCGCGGGCCGGCAAACAGATAGGCGTGGGAAATCATTCCGGAAGAAATGGCGTTAGTTAAAGTCCGGACTACGTGCTCTTGGCCGACAATTTCGGCAAAAGTCTGCGGCCGATATTTTCTATATAAAACCAATGACATTTTATTTTTTGAAGACTATAAATTTATAACCGATGAAATTCCAGGCGGAAGCAACCGTAATTCCGGCTATTTTACCTATGTTTCCCCAAATCAAAGGGTCAATCCCGAATTGAGCACCTATTTCATTTACAACCAAGTCGGCAACGCCTATTTGAATTCCAGCGCTGATTAAGGTTATGGTAAAAAACTTGCCGAATTCCAAACCCAGCTGGTTTTTTCCGGCGTTTTCAAAAGCCCAATATTTATCAGCAGCGTATTTAAAACAGGTAGCGGCGACAAACGAAACTGCGACAAAAATCAAATAAGGCATTCCTTCGGTGACTCCGAAACGAATCATCAAAAAATTCAAGACCACCAAATCAATCAAGGAAAAAAACGCTCCCGTTAAAAGAAATTTAGCTAACTGAAAAACAAAAAGAAATTTCTTTCCTATAAAATAAGCGAACCAAAGGCAGATTAAAGCTAAAACGGGCAGGAAAATCGGTAAAAGCCAGATTAAAAATCCCAATTCAAATTCTGATTTTTTAATGAACCAGACAAACAGCCAAGCAACTCCCTCTCCGGTAATTAAAGATAAAATAACGTCAATTTTCCTCATTTAATCACTTTATCACAAATTTTCCAAAAATCAATCAGGTAAAAATACCTTGTTTGTAAAAAAATTAGGGAGCGATTACGCTCCCTTTTTCGAAGGAAATCTCATCACCTCCTCACTGCTTAGAATCAGTGGTCGCCCGTCATCGAGCACGGGTCTTCCGCTGTTGATGACCCTAAACTCCTTTATCAGGAGGTGAGTCATCTTTTCCGGATTCGGATTCGTCCTTGCCAGGACGTCTCCGCATCTCGTCATCAGCGTTGCTGTCGCCTTCCCAAGTTTAGTTATTGACAGGATGCTTCCATTTATCGCTCCCTTTTCGATGCTCTTTCCTATTTCTCTGAGGAATCCCCCTTGGAGGAGGATTTCTAATTTCTCCGAGGAGAAATCAGATGAACGGCAGATGCAAATTCCGTTTTCTGCTCTCTTCACTACTTCCTCAACACTCCTTAAAAAATCTAAAGGAGTGGTGAATCCTTCCTTTTCCAGCGTTGCCATGAGCTCGTTTTCGTCCGGCTCGTGTTCCCGGTGTAACCGCCTATAGTACTCCCCTAGGCTTATCATTCTTCGTCCCTCTTTACAGTCACTTCCAGGTGACCAAACCGCCTATCAAATGTAAATAAATTAATTGATAAATTAATAAGCGGTTTGGTCACCTGAAATTATTTCCTTTTTTGCCTTTTTAAAGAACTATTTTTTCCTTTTTCTAACTGACAAATGCATTATCGGTTAGAAAAAAGAGGGAGATCGGATTCAGGATACACCTGTTCGTCTCCGCGATATATTGTGGAGATAAGGTTTCCTTCGTCCTTTTCTCTGGCAATCTCCCCTACTCTTTTGACTATTTCCTTTCTTCTCATTCCTTGCCTCACCTCTATTCAAGCAGTTGTTTCAACATCTGCAGGGACCGTTCCTCTTGGAATATTTTTGTTATCGCTTCTTCCCACATTGTTTCGTCCGGCATTACCGCGAGAAGCTGCTTATCCAGCCCCTCTAATATGCTTAGAGGAGCTGTTATTTTGTCAAACAGCTCTATCTGCCTGGGCTCCTGAATTTTCTTTGCTTTTTCCGGTTCAACTTGATTCCTGTTGAAAGAACCGATACACCAACTGGGGTTTCCTTCTGCAATTGACGCTACCGCTCTTTGTCCATCGCAGATGAAAAGATAAAAATCCTTTCCATCTAACGATACTGTTGTTTCGCCAGCAAGGGTTGATCTGCCGACGACGACCTTTTCCTGCTTTTCGGTGGTTATCTCTATTTCTCCATCTTTCCTCTCTTCTACGTGCATTTTTCCTACCTCATCTCCTAAATCCCATCTTCAAGACGGAAAGCTGACTGCTAAAATTTAACAATCAAATTCCCGTCTTGGAGACTTCCATTTTTCCCTTTTATAATTCTAAAGAACTGTTTATAATATAGCACACCAAAAGAATTTTGTCAACCCTGCTCTGGGTTGACATTTCTCATCTGTTTCTGTTCTTATCTTAGCAAATCCCGATGTCCTTGACAACTGATTTCATCTTTGCTATTTTTGAACCAGGCAAATGAAAAGTCAAACCAATCCCAAAATTATTAATTGTTTCGTCTGCTGCGCCTGTTGCGCTTCTTTAAAGGAAGAGGTTGGTTTGTTTAGAAATTAGTTATAAGAAATTGGAAATTAGCTAAACCGGCCTCTTCCAAAGAGGTCTTTTGTTTACGGTGCGCTTCTCTAATTTCAACTAATTTGATAAGCTGAAAAAAGAGTAGCCGAAGAAAAATATGTATAAAAATATTTTGCAATTAATCGGCAATACGCCTTTAGTAAAAATAAACAGATTGAACCCGAATAAAAAAATAGAGCTTTATGCTAAGCTTGAATTTTTTAATCCCGCTGGTTCGGTTAAAGACAGGATTGCGCTTTCCATGATTAAAGGAGCAGAAAGGAGAAAAGAATTAACCAAGAATAAGATTGTTTTAGAGGCAACGAGTGGAAATACGGGAATCGGTCTGGCTTTAGTCTGCGCCGTTAAGGGGTATAAATTACTTTTAACAATGCCGGAATCGGCAAGCATGGAAAGAAGGAAAATTTTGAAAGCCTTCGGCGCCGAAATTTTACTTACTTCAGCCAAAAACGGCACTGATGGAGCCATTGAGAAAGCTTATGAAATCGCAAGAAAGAGTAAAAAATACTGGTTAGCTGACCAATTCAACAATCCTGATAATTGGAAGGCCCATTATTACGGCACGGCAGAAGAAATATGGCGAGACACCAAAGGGAGAATTACCCATTTCGTTGCCGGTATGGGGACAAGCGGCACTCTAATGGGGATTTCAAAAAGATTAAAGGAATATAATCCAAAGATTCAAGTTATAGGAATAGAGCCATTTTTGGACCATAAAATTCAAGGGTTGAAAAACATGAAAGAAGCCTATAAACCGAGCATTTATGAAAAAAATAGGTTAAATAAAAAGATCAATGTTCATGACAAAGACGCTTATGAAATGACTCGTCAAATCGCTAAAAAAGAAGGAATTTTTGCAGGTATGTCTTCGGGAGCAGCCATGTGCGGAGCTCTGCAGATAATCAAGAGTTTAAGAAGAGGATTGGCTGTTGTTTTATTTCCAGATGGCGGAGAGAGATATTTAAGCACCAATCTTTTTACCCAGTAGAGCAACTTCGACTTGTCCCGGCAAAGTCGGGACAAGTTTGCCGAAGGCAGTCGAAGTTGTCTTACTGGGTTTAACTAAAATTATGCTGAAACTTTATAATACTTTATCGTCAAAAAAAGAAATTTTTAAACCGATTAAAAAGGGGAAAGTCGGACTTTATTCTTGCGGCCCGACGGTTTATACTTTTGCCCATATCGGGAATTTCCGTTCCTATGTTTTTAACGATGTCCTAAAGCGATATTTAGAATACAAGGGATATAAGGTAAAACACGTAATGAATATTACCGATATTGACGATAAAACCATTAGGAATTCAAAGATAGTTAAAATGGATTTGAAAGCTTTTACCGAAAAATACACCAGAGAGTTTTTAAAGGACTCGGAGATTCTAAATATTAAAAAGGTGAGCTATTGTCCCAGGGCGACAGAGAATATTCAAGAAATGATAAAATTCAGCGAGGTCTTGGAAAAGAAAGGATATGCCTACGAGAAACTTCACAGTTTATATTTTGATATTTCAAAATTTAAGAATTACGGAAAATTATCCAGAATTGACTTAAAAGGAATTAAACCGGGCGCCAGGGTTGATTTAGACGAATACCAAAAAGATGCTCCGGGAGATTTTACTCTTCTGAAAAGAAGCACCTTAGACGAACTGAAAAGAGGAATTTTTTATCAGACGAAATGGGGAAAAGTTCGGCCTGGTTGGCATCTTGAATGTTCGGTGATGAGCATGAAATATCTCGGAGAGACTTTTGATATCCATACTGGCGGAGTTGACCTTATTTTTCCCCATCATGAAAACGAAATCGCTCAATCGGAAGCTTATACGGGCAAAAAATTTGTTAATTTCTGGATTCATAACGGGCATCTGACTGTTGAAGGAAGAAAAATGAGCAAATCTTTGGGTAATTTTTATACTTTAAGAGATTTATTAAAAATGGGTTATAGCTGGCGAGCTATTCGTTATTTTCTATTAAGCGGTCATTACAGGCAAAAAATAAATCTCACTTTTCAATCGCTTAAAGGCGCCGAAAATTCCATAGAGAGAATAAAAACTTTTATAGAAAAAGTAAATCAAGGGCAAGAAGTCAAAATTTCATCCCGGAATTTAAAATTCATCAAAAATTTACTCTTAAAAACAGAAAAAGATTTTGAAGAAGCGATGGATGATGACTTAAACACGCCCGAGGCGCTGTCCGTAGTTTTTAATTTGATAAAAGAGATAAATAAAATCGAAAAAATAGATGGCAAAACCGCGAGACAAGTTTTAAATCTAATTAATAAATTTGACGCGGTTCTTGGTTTAAAACTTTTAGAAATAGAAAAGGGAAAAACTGAAATTTCAGAAGAAATAAAAAAACTCACCAAAGAAAGAGAGAATTATCGGAAAAAAGGAGATTGGCAAAAAGCTGATGAAGTGAGAAAAAAAATTAATGATTTAGGTTATCAAATCGAAGATACCAAAGAAGGTCCGAAAATTAAAAAACTTTAGATTTTTTCAGCCATTCGAAGACAAAATTTTTACTTTTGTCTTTTTGTTTCTCTTTGAAGCACAATTTATAGAAATCTAAAACTTGGCCGGCTACTTTTGACCAGGAGTATTTTTGAGCTTCTTGCCATCCCCAATCGCCCATTTTCTCTCTTAATTTCTTGTTTTTTATTAGAATTTCCAATTTTTTAGCCAAAGTCTTGTAATCCCTGGGTTTAACTAAAAATCTCGCTCCTTTCCCTTTCAAAACTTGCCGGTAACCTTCATTGGCAAAAGCGATTACCGGCTTTTTGCAAGCCATCGCCTCAACTAAAACTAAACCGAAACTCTCTCCAAAAACAGCCGGACTGCAAAAGATATCGCAGGTTGAATAATATAAAGGCACTTCCTCTTCGCTAACTTCTCCTTTAAAAACGACGTTTTTCAATTTGTTAATTTTAGTCCATCTTTCCAAGTTTTGCTTTAACGGCCCCTTGCCGACAACTATTAATCTTAAATTAGAGGACACCCATTTTGCGCCTAATTTTTTCTCTAAAATTTTGTAAGCGCGGAGCAAATAAATTAATCCCTTCCTCTCTTCAATCCTGCCCAAAAACAAAATATTGATCCTTCGACCAAGAAATTTTCCGATTTTCGATAAATGAGGATTAAATTTCTCCAAATCTATTCCGTTAGGAATGACAATTTTTGAGCCCCGATATTTTTTAAAAGGTTCTAAAGTCAAAGGCGCCACTCCGATTATTCCGTTGATTTTCCATTGAGCAACTATCTCAGCCAATTTTAAAAGAAAAGGAAATCTCTTTAAAAATTTACTTCCCTTTATGTTGGCATGAAAGGTTAAAATGTTTAAAGCAGATGCCGCAGCCGGACTGGTTAAAATTTGGAAAGTGGAGGGAAAACCGAGGTTGTGAAAGTGCAAAATGTCAAATTTTTCTCTTTTTAGAGTTCTTTCAATCGCCAGCGGATTGAAATTTATGGTAAAATCCGAAATCCCTCCGCTGAAAGGAACGGGAAAAGAAGTCCCCAGAAGAATGACATCTTTGCCGTAATCTTCTTTGAAAGACCTTCGAGGAGCAATAATCTTTGAGTAGATTCCCCGCCTCTGAAACTCTTTATGCAGGCCTAAAATATGCCGTTTAACTCCTCCGGGTTGAAAAAATGAGTGGAAAGAGATAATCCCTACTCTCATAAATTTTTATTTTTTATTGAAAATTTGACATTAAAAATTCGCCTTGTTATATTATACCTGATGACAAATAACTCTCCAAATCAAGATTTGCCCGAAAAGCTGCCTCCTCAGAACATTGAAGCCGAGCAATCATTGCTGGGTTCTTTAATGCTTGATAAAAACGCTATTATCAAAGTGGCTGATTTTTTGATGCCTCAAGATTTTTATAGAGGAAATCATCAAGAAATTTACCGGGCTTGTCAAGAGCTTTTTGAAAAAGGAGAGCCGATTGATTTGTTGTCTCTTTCCAACCGTCTTAAAGAGAGGGGGAAGCTCGAAGAAGTCGGCGGCAGCGGTTATTTAACTGAATTAGTGAATTATGTTCCAACGGCTAGTCATGTCTTGAATTACGCCAAGATTGTCCAAAGAAAAAAAATATTAAGAGACCTAATTGAGGCCTCTCATGAAATTGGTTTGTTGGGTTACAACGAGAGAGAAGATACCGATTTGCTCTTGGATGAGGCGGAGAGAAAAATTTTCGGCATTGCCCAAAGAAATCTCAGTCAAAATTTTATACCGATCAAAGCCACTTTAGAAGAGGCCTTTGAAAGAATTGACAAATTATCCAAGCACCAGACAGGTCTCAGAGGTCTTCCGACCGGTTTTACCGATCTGGATAACCTTTTAGCCGGCCTCCAGAAGTCCGACCTGGTAATTTTAGCCGCTCGACCCACAATTGGAAAATCAGCATTGGCTCTCAACATCGCTGCCAACGTTACCATCAATGAAAAAATACCGGTTGGGATATTTTCTTTAGAAATGTCCAAAGACCAGATAGCAGACAGATTGATTGCTTCTTTATCCAATGTTGATTTATGGAGGTTAAGAACCGGCCGTCTCTCGGCTGAAGGAGACGATAACGATTTTTCTCGAATTCAGGAGACAATGGGGATACTTTCCGAGGCCCCCATTTATATTGATGACGCCGCCTCCCCGACTGTTTTACAGATGAAGGCGATGTCGCGAAGATTACAGGCAGAAAAGGGTTTAGGATTGATAATTATTGATTATTTACAATTGATGGAGCCTTTGAATCCTAATGCCAGCCCGGTTCAGCAGGTTTCCGAAAATTCCCGGGCTTTAAAAGCTTTAGCCAGGGAGCTTAATGTCCCGGTTTTAGTTATTTCTCAATTATCTCGGGCGGTTGAAATGCGTTCTCCTCAAATCCCCAGATTAGCCGATTTAAGACAGTCGGGATGTTTGGCTGGCGATACTCTTATAATGAGAGCCGATACCGGTGAAAGGATTCAAATTAAAGATTTAGTTGGAAAAAGAAATATCCCTGTGCATAGTTTAGGCGAAAACTGGCAAATAACAAAAAAGGAAATCTCAAAAGTTTTTTGTTCCGGCGCGAAAATGGTATACGAACTCAAGACGAGAAGCGGCTTTAAAATTAAGGCATCGGCCAACCATCCGTTTTGGAAAACGAGCGGCTGGACGCGACTTGACGAGCTTGAAGTTGGTGACCGTATTGCCACACCTAAAGAATTAAAAATCAGCGCTCCCAAAAATGAACTATCCAAAGAGGAAATTATCCTTTTAGCTCATTTACTTGGCGACGGTTGTATTTTACCCCATCAACCATACCACTACACCAGTGCCGACCAAGAGAATATTAAAGTTGTGGCTGAAACCTCTACTAAACTGTTTGGTATTAAACCCAAAATTGTAAAGCAAAAAAATTGGTGGCACGTTTATTTAACCAGTCCTCGTCGTTTAACTCACGGAAAATATCATCCCATCACTGAATGGTATAAATCATTAGAAATCAAAAGGGTTCGCTCTTGGGAGAAAGAGATTCCTCAAAAAGTATTCACTTTAGACAACGAGCATTTAGCCTTATTCCTGAAACATCTTTGGTCAACTGATGGAAATGTAAGTGAAATAAAAGGAAAGAGAGGTAGAAAACCATCGGCAGCTATTTACTACTCTACAACCAGCCAGAGGTTGGCTAAAGATATAAAGCACCTTTTGTTGAGATTTGGTATTAGAAGTAAAATTTCGGAGAAGAAAAAATTAGATTACCGAGTTTGTTATCATGTCTCAATCCAAGGAAAAGAGCATCAATTAAAATTTTTAAAGAAATTTGGCATCTTTGGCAAAAAAGAAAAATTTCTACCCCGACTCATAAAAAATCTTGAAAAAATTGTTTCAAATACCAATTTGGATGTTATACCAAGAGAAATTTGGCAAACGGTAATTGATAAAATCAGATTAGAAAGAGGTTTGTCCTGGGGCCAAATTTGTACCGGAATTGACACGACTTTTGGTGGTAAAAATTCTTTATTCCGAAACGGAATCGGTACCGAGAGATTAACCAGAATAGCTACCTGTCTATTCTCGCCAGAAATCAAAAACTATGCGGAGTCTGAAATATTTTGGGATGAAATTGTTTCTATAAAACCCTTGGGCGTGCAAAAAGTGTACGACGCCACAGTACCAGGGCTGCACAATTTTGTTGCTAACGGAATTATCGTGGAAAACTCCATCGAACAAGATGCAGACGTGGTGATGTTTATCTACAGAGAAGATAGATATCGGCCGGAAACGACAAAAAAAGGAATTGCCGATATCATTGTGGCTAAACATAGAAATGGTCCGGTTGGTCAAGTTGAACTCTATTTTGAAGAAAGAAATGTAACCTTCAGAAACTTGGAAAAGGGGTATCTTGAAGAATAAATTTTCAATTTTTAATGAATTATCCTCCCTCAATTCAAAAAATCATTGATTTATTTTCCAAATTTCCAACGGTTGGGCCGAGGACTGCTACCCGTTTTGTTTTTTATTTGATGCGGATGAAAAAAGAGGAAGTTGATGAGATTTTGAATTCTATTTCCAATCTCAAAAAAAATATCAAAATTTGTTCTTCTTGTTTTAATCCTTTTGAGCCGGCGGCCGGCAATGAGGAGCAACTTTGCTCAATTTGCTCTAATCTTTCTCGAGATAAAACTTTACTCTGTATTGTCGCTAACGAAACCGATTTGGTTGCTCTTGAAAAAACGAAGAAATACAACGGCCTTTATTTTATTTTGGGCGGAACAGTTTCAACTTTAAAAAAAGCCGATATTGAAAGATTAAGAGTAAAAGAATTGGAAGAAAGAATCAAAAATTGTCCTGAGATTAAAGAAATTATCCTTGCCATTAATTCAACGACCGAAGGTCAAGCCACTGCTTTGTATTTGGAGAGAATACTCAAACCCCTAAATAAAAAAATCTCCCGATTAGGAAGAGGTTTGCCGCTTGGCGCTGAACTCGAATATGCTGACGAAGAAACATTAGGAAGCGCCCTCGAAGGCAGAAAATAAAAACCAATTGTTTTTATTATTCTATTCCTTTTTCCAAGCCACTTACCTTTTGATAACTGACTTCGAAAAAAGAAGAAAAGAGAGCTTTTCCACTTTACTGGCAGGTTCCAGTTTCATTGAAATAGCCAGCCCAGAAGAATACTAGCGAGACTTGGTATTCGATCGATTTTGGATCGAATGTCTTCATATTCTCGCATCTGTTCCGTATTTTTTCCTTTTCCTTTTTGTTTGAATGTGTTGATAACCTTCTTTCAAACTCCCAAGATTTCTTCGGAGCTTAAAAAAAGACAGGAGAAAATTAAGAGAAAATGAAATGAACATTTATGCCATCTCTCTTGAATATGCATGCTTTACCAGTTTCTAAGAAGTCTTTACATATTTTCTGGCAATCAGCGTCTGCCACTTGTCCTGCTGGGATTGCTATAACTATTCCATTTTCTCCGTTTCCTCCCCTTATCATTTTCAATGTTCTTTTTATCGTTTTCTCTACCGACGTCTCTATCATAATTTCTCTCCCTTGTGGGCTTAAAAATAAAGAGAGGGAAAAG
>Ga0209610_1001728_pt1 | contig 11178 bp, 13 predicted proteins | sample LakKivw275mmetaG_FD_184137 | JGI IMG/M metagenome (GOLD analysis project Ga0209610, IMG submission 184137) | Anoxic lake water microbial communities from Lake Kivu, Rwanda to study Microbial Dark Matter (Phase II) - Lake Kivu water 275m metaG... | ecosystem: Environmental > Aquatic > Freshwater...
AACAAGATGGGGGTCCTGCACACAGAGGTCGCGAAGGAATTCTGTTGCTATTTCAGCACTAAGAATACGATTCTTTATATCAGAGTGTCTAAAAGTTGCAGCCATCCTTATAATTTCATGTCCAGGTACTTGTTGAATTCCAATAGCCTCGTATATTTTCGTCCATATTTTGTGCAGTTCAGAAATCTGCTCAGTTCTAGATTCGCGATCATATTTATCAAAAGCGATTCCCATCAGCATACTTTTACATTTATCAAGCCAATCCACTTCTAACCCTCTGCTATTAAGTACCTCGAAAATTCTATATACTGCACCTTCATCTTGAAGTACATAAAAAATAAATCCGAGCCTATTCTTGATCAGTTTTAATAGAGTCAGGGGACTTTCAGGCCATTCTTCTACAAATCTATTGCATTCATTAAATGCTTCAATAAGATTCTTCTCCGCTGCTGTGGTTATAGATTTACCGGGAGGAATTACAGCATGAGTAAGGAATTTTCGGAACATCCTTGAACTATCATGGTTGGTTTGTAGTAGTATTAACCTATTGTTGTCTTTGACTAGAATTTCTGTAATCCTTTTAGCTTCTTTTTTTTCTTCAGGTGAGCCTTTAGCAAGTTTAATAGCCAAGGCTTTTAAAATTATTATTATTGTGGTCAGACGCTGTTGCCCATCAACAATATCTAGTACATCGTATTCGTCCGTACCCGCTTCTTCTTTTGCGCCAGTTTCAAGGCAGACAACTGTTGACATGAAATGGTGCCTCTCCGGCGGCTGAAACCGCAACTTCTTGATATCATTAAACAGGTCATCTCTTTGAGTTCCTTCCCAACTATAAGCCCTTTGATACTGTGGCACCCTGAAGAGATTTTTCTTTAATAAATCATCCAAAGGGTAATATTCTGGTTTTATATTCATATAAAGTTCTCCCTAAGTTTTATCACATTACCTAATTGGCTCTTCTTTATCCGTTATCTGATTTTGAGACCTGTGCACTTACGTCCCAGACCACTTCGAGCAGCTTCACAGCGTTTTCTAAAGTCCTAGCGTTCAACTCTAAAGTCACCGTGTATTGGCCTGATTGCGTCGTCCCGGGTATTTTAAGGAACCGTTTTCTTACCTGCTCTCTAGATTGGACATCTTCGATACTCGCCACATAACCCTGAGCAACGGCCGAATCCTTGCTAATAACTCCTGGGGGAAACCCATAGAACAGTGTTACTCTTTTACCAGTAGTGTCTGGAGCTCGAAGGCTAAAGCCGGTTGTCCCCCAATAGACCTGCATGCCGCGTTGTTGGGACTCGGCAATTGCACGTGTGAAGAAGGCCCTTACTTCTTCAGGGCAGTTGTCCAAGAATTCCTGCTGAGTTAGGCGTTTCCTGCTGGGCGGTGTCTGTGTCTTCTTTTGACGAGTGGCCTCAGTCTGGCCGATTACCCTAGGGACCAGGGCTTTCAAGTCAGAGCCAACGTACTGCGATAGTTCTATGCCTAAGACTTCTGCGTCTTCCATCTGATCATTCATGAATTCGATAACGCGCCGCAGCTCCGGTGGGAGACGGTCAGCCATAAATATCAAACGCACACGTCCATGACGAAGGTTGTCTTCCACCTTGTTCCAATATGCTTCGAGGTCAGCGATCGCATCTTCACCAGATTCTAAGCCTAATATTTTCTGGATGGCTGCTTCAGCTCTATCTGCCCCTCCATATTGAGCTACGGCCATGGATCTTAGGTGACCAATCGGCCAATATTGCTTCGCGTTGGCCGCGTAGTCCAGCATCTGACCCACTATTTCTCTACGAATACGGGTATCAGTGCTTCGCTTGGTTTCTACAAAGGTCGGGACTGCGTTCTGATCAATAAGCAGGTGGTCAATTGACCATCGGTCGCCCTGCTGCTCTCCTCCTGGCACGCCAGCCTCACGCTTGATCATTATCCAACGTATCGGGTCTTCGGGATTGATCTGGTCACCGGCCAGAAGCTCAGGATATTTCGCGATCAACGATTGCAGAAGGTCTTCACTATCATATGGCTTAACAGGCACCTTTTCCAGGTCACCCGAATCCTTCAGGAGAAAAATGACCTCATCCGCATTAGCCATAACGCACCTCCTAGATTGCCCCCAAGTGTTTGCAAAATTATATCATAGAGCCAGCCCCCGAGAGTGACCTGACCAGTTAATCGAAAACTGCGATGATTTTATCGTAATTCTCTTATTGATTTTATTACTGCTCGGGGTATGCAGGTTACCTCCCTATATTCGGGCTGTTCCACGTCACTATCGCCATCATCCTCTATGATATTACTAGCAATGGTAATGTGGTCGTCCGTTTCTTCGATAAGTTTGGCGTAGCTAAAACAAGTAGCAGGTCTAAGCTTGGTAACATCTTTACGAGTACAACCATTACTAGACACGTGGTAAGTATCCAACCATGTAACTTCAACTATCTTATTTTTCCCCATACCATATTCTCCTTTTTAATATTTTGATCACCTCAGGTCTTAGCGCCCTGACAGAAAAGGCTGTATATCAGCAGGCCAGGTATAGCCAAGAGTAACGCCACCCCAATTGAAGCAAGGCCGATGCCGCCAGTGGCCATGACTATGGCGAAACCGCCAGCAACCCTGGCACCCAAACCACCCTGTCTGCACTTGTTAAGACAGCGGGTCTTGATGCAGGCGTAGCTGGCGGCTATCAGCATAACCAGTCCTATGATTACTACTACACCATGGTGTAAGAAGACCAACAGGATCAGCGCAACGAGGAAGCTGCAGAACAAAGCTGCCTTCTGCCACTTCCGGGACGGCCAGGGAAATATCTTCTCCTCCTGCAAGGGGGACTTCCATGGAGATTCACTTTTTCTTTGTCCCGGGTCATATCTTGGACCGGATTCATCCTTTGGGGGTACGTCTGGCGGAGCTTGCCTTTGCCTGTACACCGCTTGATATCGAGCTCTCCTGGACATATCTGACAGGACCTCGTATGCTTCATTGATGCTCTTCATCCTCTCGGCATTACCGCCGGCGTCAGGATGGTGCTTTTTGGCCAGAGCGTTATAAGCGGCTTTGATCACCTCCGGTTCCGCGGCCGGATTCACACCGAGTATGGCATAGTAGTCTCTCCAGTTGATCTCGTATTGCTCCTGCATTGGCGGAGTCCTAGTAGACCGAGTATCACTTACCCCACAGCGTTTTTCTTATCCCGGAGAGGTCCCACATCTCGGGATGCAGCTGTACCAGCGGTCCCTTGCCCCAGAGCGTCTCCCTGATCTCTCCGAAACGCCACAGGTCATTGGCCTGAGCCTTTTCCTCATCTTCATTGACCTGTGTGGGCTGTTCGTCGGTCTCCTGTTCGAAAATTACGCGATATTTCATTTCATCCTCCTATGTTTTGTTCCTGAGTTTCGACTATTACTCCCCTATGTGATATAGCTTCGACCATTGAGCCGTTTCCATTGTTGCCCGCTTTCCTGAAGCCCAACTCCTTAGTCTTTTTACTTGTCCTGGAGATGGCGCTGTCAACCTCCTCGACATCGAACCTGCAGCAAGCGCCCGTCCTATCACAAAGATGGTTATGTTTGTGCTCTATAACAAGGCTGTAAGCTACCTCCTGGATTTGTGCCGGGGTTAAATTTTCCGTTCCGTAGGCCATGTGTTCCTGGACATCCGAAGACATCGGGATCTTCCGTGCCAGGTATTGGACGAATCCACGGCGCTGTTCCAGCGAAGGCAGCGGCAACTGTATGATGCGATCGAACCGTGATGGACGTTTTCTCAGCGCATCATCGATTGATTCCAGGAAATTGGTGCTGGCTATCGTAACCACCTCGGCACATTCTTCCATCCCGTCCAGTTCGGCCAGGAGCGCAGGTAATGCCGGCCCCTTGGCACTCCGTCTGTCCTCGCCGATCAGGTCGATATCTTCCAGGAACACTATGCTCGGCTTAAGGTCTCTAGCAAGGGCGTAAAGCTCATGGATATATGGCACGTGGACCAGGTGACTGGTCATGGCTGAGATACAGGTAATGCCCGGGCTTTCGTTCATAATAATCTTGGCTATCAAGGTTTTACCGGTGCCCGGCGCACCTGCCAGCATGACTCCCCTCCGGGGCGGAATGCCGTATCTACCCAGCTCCTCTCTCCTATTTAAAAAATCTATCGTATTGGTTCTTATCTCGGCCTTCAATGGCGGGTCCAGTGCCAGGTCATCCCAGGTCTTTGCGGGTAGCTTCAAGAAGTGGATACTTGCGCCGGTCTGTATTTTCTTTCCCTGGTACAGACTTTTCCCCTGTGCCAGCTCGTTGATACCGGCTTCGAACTCACGCACCACCTTCTTTCTATTACTTACAATTACCACCGAAGCCGAATAGTGGTAATCAATCTTCAACGAGATTACTACCCGGCAACAGTCTTCCTTTTCCAGAAGCATATAGCCTGTGCTCAGCGTGTTTTCATTCTTATCATAATCGATATCCACGGCGGTGTAGTCAGGAACTTCGGCCTCACGTCCCATCACCTTGGTAATCTTCCAGTTCTCCTTTTCTATATAGTGTTTCACCGCCCAGGCAAGCAGGGCGCTGTAGTACCTGGGACGGAGGATGGATACCTGTTGCTGTCTGCCTTTTCCCAGGAATGTGCGGATAGTCTCCATGTTCCTCTTGCGCACGCGCCTGGACCTGCGTATGAACTCCGGTAAAATCTCTTCGTCGTCTTCACACTCGCCGCATTCTATCTCTTCGATTTCTTCTGTCTCGTCGTAGTCCATATCGTCGCTAAAACACCTCCTTCCTTATGCATCCCGCTGTCCATAAGAATAATAAGCATTGGCCATATACCTGCCAATGCTCTGTGCCGTGTGCTGTCTATATCCCTGGCTCTATGGTGTTTTGCTTCACCTCCTTCTACCCCTTTTTTGATCATAGTTTAACAGGTATTGGTGACATTTCCTGTCAATTTTTTATACGTGCATCAGCTTCTAGGACTTGTCATCGGTGATATAATGGTCTGGACTACAGATTCCAGGAGGTGGCGGCTATGAAAGGTGACGGCACGAAGCTCAAACGGGTAATCGACCTGTTCTATATCCTCGCTCAGTATCCCAAGGGTATATCCGCAAGCGACATTGCTCGAAAGTTAGAAGTCGACAAAAGGTACGTGTATCGAGACCGTCTGGATCTCGAAGCGTTAATCGGCCCCATTTCCAGTGAAAAGGGTAAATGGAAGGTTAACCCGGAGGGATTTTTGCCCCCGGTTCGTTTCACACTCCTGGAGGCAATGACCATATTCATCGCTGCCAGGCTTCTGCTAGGCTACAGTAACGCCTATAACCCGAGCATCACTTCTGCGTTCAAGAAGGTGAGTTATGTAGCTCCCGCTCCATTGAGAGATCATATCCGCCGGACCATGGAATGGATGCAGAAACAGAAGGTGGACAACCGTTTTTGCTTCAACCTGGAAATGCTTGCCCAGGCATGGATAGAAGGGCGTAAAGCAGAGATACGGTACCTGACTTTGGGGACTAAACAACCGAAATCGCGAATTATTGAACCGTATTTCATCCAGCCCGCTTCGTACGAACACGGCAACTACGTAATCGCCCACTGCCAGCTTGCCAGAAAGATCCGTACCTTCAAGATCGAGCGCATACAGGATATCAAGCTTCTGGAAGATCACTACGTTATACCCGAAGACTTCGATGCCAACAAATATCTTGGAGCTGCCTGGGGTATCACTGTCTATGGTAAACCGGAGACCATCAAGCTTAAGTTCAACCCGATAATCGGCAGCATAGCCCGGGAAACCACCTGGCATAGCTCTCAGGAAAGTAAAATGCAGCCCGATGGTTCGGCTATTGTTACCTTTAAAGTGCCGATAACAACGGAACTGGAATCATTCATACTGGGATGGGGCGATAAAGTGGAAGTGCTGGAACCGGAGAAGCTACGCGACAAGATAGCCAAAATGGCTGAAGCAACACTGAAAATATATGAGGGTAAAAGGCGGAATTTGTGACACTAATTGTCATTGGTTTGTGTGAATATAATAATAGGAGACCAAAGGCAAATACCAAAGAGGTAGGTAGAAACGCATGAAAGACCGAAGCGTAGACAAGATACTGGAACAGGTCGCACATATAATGTGCACAAAGGAGCCCAGGGGCTATAAGATTACTATTGGGCAGGAGGACATTTACCTGCCTCTGGCCACCAATTTTGAATGGCGGATGAGTAAACCAGTTAGTGTTAATCACATGTATTTTGGGAACGAAACAGGAAAATCCCGGGATATTTCATTTGACATTGACTTTGAAAAACCCTGCAATGTGCGAATCCAAAATGTAGATGCGCGCTGCTATATGTATGTGACCCCAATGGAATGATATGTGGTTACCAGTTGATGCCTATCTGGATATAGAGACTACCGGGCTGTCCCGGCATTGTCATGTCATAACGGTGATCGGCATCTACCGCTGCGATGGCAATAACGGTCAGTTTGTTCAATTGGTGGGTAACGAGGTGACCAGAAACAATCTCGTGACAGCTCTGGAGGACGTAAGGACTGTCTACACCTATAATGGTAGTAGATTCGATCTCCCCTTTATCAGATCACACCTCGACATTGACCTCGCCACTGACCTGGACCATCAAGATCTCATGTACGCCTGCTGGAAACAAAACCTCAAGGGTGGCTTTAAGGCCGTCGAGCGACAATTAGGTATTCATCGTCATCTGCAGGGCATCGATGGATACGAAGCAGTACTGCTGTGGTGCCGCTACAAGAACTACGGAGACCGGCGTGCCCTGGATTTGCTGCTGGAGTACAATAAGGAGGATGTTGTCAATTTGAAATTACTCAGGCATAGGCTGACTTGGTAAGGAGTCTGGTGTACCATCCCAATACTCGTCACGTATTATTGGCATATAGTAATAACCTAAGAGATTATATATTGAATTGAGGTCAATTGATATGGACTATCAACAACTAAAGAAAGGCGTGGCATATCACAAAAGCAAATATCCGCCTAACAATGATTCGTGGTCTTACAAAAACCTCAGGGCCAAAGGAGATGATTATTGGTTACACCTCGAGCGCCTTCATAAAAGCACAATAAAAACAGATGTGATCGATGGATTTCTTCAAAAGTGGAAAACTCAAATAAGGCATCCCGATATAGTCGCAGAATCTATTGCAAAGGCTGTGAGTTTATTGCCGGATTATTATGCCGGTTTAAAGGGAATTAGACTTGAGGACGTGAATTTTCAAAGCAGGGTTACTTTGAAACGGAAGGATGGAATCAGTGAGGAGCAAATAACTACGATCATCGGCTCCATTCATTCCTTCTTTGTTCAACAGCCCGAAATTGGCTCAACTATCACATCCAAGCTGATACACATGGCCTTGCCAGATTTATTTGTCATGTTAGACCGAGGAATAATTGATAAGTATTGCGTACCGAGGAGTTATCTACCTGTAATAAAGAAAAAGAGGAAGTCCTACGTGGCGTTTCTTATATTGATGCAGGAGAATATAAATCATGCCATTAATTGTTATGCGAGTCCCTCTCCGCTCACGAAGGAAAAGGCGATCAGCGCAATCCAAAAGAACCACGGCAACTTACCCCTAACTAGATTAATTGATATGGCCAACTTTGCTGTACGGGACTGCGAACAGGCTGTTTGTATGGAGTGCATGCGAAAGGCAAAACAAAGATGGCATACCGAGCTCGGGTTAAACTATAAGTGGGAGGACGATTCACAAGAGTAAAAGATACAAATGAATCGCATCTGCTATGCCTATCTATTCTCACTCACAACTAAGTATGTATGAAGAATGTCCTCTAAAGTACAAGCTTTGCTACCGGGACAAGATTAAGCGGGACACCGAAGGAGTTGAGGGCTTTTTAGGGCTGAGGGTTCACGACACCTTGAAGAAATGCTATGACGACCTCAAGGTTACCAAGTTGAATAGTTTGGACGATTTGATAGTACTACAATAAAAAATTTGGCGGGAAAATTGGCATGACTCAATCGTCATCGTCAAGCAAGATTTAACACAGGAGAACTACCGGGCATTAGGCACAAAGCTAATTGAGAACTATTACAGACGGCATTCACCGTTCGACGCGGATATAACTGTGGGCACCGAGATGAATGTTAGCTTCTCGCTGGACGAAGCGGGTAAATATAAGATGCAGGGCTATATAGATCGGCTATCTAAGTCTCCAGATGGGTCTTATGAGATTCATGATTATAAGACGTCGGCATATTTGCCGGGCAAGCAGCAGGCCGACAAGGATAGGCAACTCGGCTTGTACCAAATAGGAGTTCAAACCAGGTGGCCAGATATTAAAAACATCAGGCTCATCTGGCACTACTTAGCGCACGATACCGATCTGGTATCCTATCGTACAGCGGACGATATCACAAGTTTGGTCGAGAACACCAAGAGCCTAATTGATGAGATAGAATTGGCTAAAGACTTCCCGCCAAAAGATTCCGGATTATGCCAATGGTGCGAATATCCTGACCTGTGTCCCCGGCAAAAGCATATATACAAAGTAGAAGCTCTACCAGTCAACCAGTATCTGACTGAGCCAGGGGTAGTGCTGGTCAATAAATATGCTGAGCTTAAAGACGAGGCCAAAAAGATAGAGGGCGAGATGGACAAGGTTAAGGAAGCTCTCCTAGATTATGCTGCAAGGGAATGTGTCGAGGTAATTAAAGGCAGCGATTGCAAGGCGACGGTCCGGTTTGATAAGAAGTTGAAGTTTCCCCGTAAGAGCGATGCTGAGCGGTCAGAGCTTGATAGTGTTATAAAAGGGGCGGGCATGTGGGATGAGGTTTCTGAGCTTGATACCACGGCTCTCGGTCGAATCGTAGAGCAAGGTTCGTGGAGCCAGGAACTAATCAACCAGGTCCTGAAATATGGCCAGATTGAGCCAAGCAGCACTGTACACATGTCGAAGTTGAAAGATTGGGAGAAATAGAAATCTCCAGTCTCTTAATGGTGTCGTGCAAAACCTTATGTCAATACTGAAATTGTCTTTCGATTAGGGTAACACTTTTTTGGACAGAACTTCTCTAAAGGGCATTTTTGAAGCTGTGGAGCCAGCGGTCAGAGTCGAACTGACGACCGGCGGTTTACGAAACCGCTGCTCTACCACTGAGCTACGCTGGCTTGCTTGATATTATATTGGAATTGGGTGAGATGGAGCAATCCTGGTTTAAGATTATTCTGTCATGCTCCTGACGAGAACTTCAAATAGGCGATATAAGCCAGCAAAAGAAAAATAATAATCCAGATTACCAGTCTGGGCTTTATAGCCATCACTTATTTATCTTTGTCAGCGCCCGGACCTCTTCCGTGGTTAGCTCACGAAAAGCGCCTTCCTTAAGATTTCCGAGTTTCAAGCTGCCCATCCTGATTCGCTTTAATGCCGCCACCCGATAGCCGAAATTGGCCAGCATGCGGCGCAGTTGCCGTTTCCTGCCTTCATGTGTGGTTATGCTGTAATTGTACGGCGGTGATTTAACTTCTCTTATAACCACAGGATAGGTTAGACCATCTTCGAGCTTAATGCCTTTCTCCAGTTTTCTCTTTTCTTCAGTCTTTAACGCTCCCTCTATCTGAATCAGGTACTCTTTCTCATGCTCGAATTTGGGGTGTGTCAGCCGAAAGGTGAGGCCGCCGTCGTTGGTTAACAACAAAAGGCCGGTGCTGTCTTTATCCAGCCGACCCACCGGATAAAGTCTTAAGCGACGATATTTCTCAGGCAAAATATCCAGCACCGTTCTGCGGCCGTGCTCGTCGCTGGTGGTGGTGATAGTATCCGCAGGCTTATTAAGCATAAGGTAGACGGCATGCGCCGGCCTAAGGTCGACCGATTTACCGTTTACCGTGACACGGTCGGTTTCCGGATTGATGGGATGGCGGAAATTTTCTACGGGTATTCCATTGACCCTGACCCTGCCGTTTTTTATGGCATCGGCTATCTGCCTTCTGGAGCCGACTCCGGCCTCAGTTAGAGCTTTTAATAAGAATACCGATTTCGTATTCATTACTTACAAAGTAGGTTAAACCAACTGGCGGTGCACGTCAAATTGTTACTATGCGTATTTCCGATAAAAACCCACACTAGACATTCGAGGCTTGTTGTGGTAAATAGTAGTGGAAAATCGAACCTTATCAGAAAATAAATAAAGGAGGGTGACTTATGGCAGAAAACAAGACGTGGATGCCAACGGTGGCAGGTATACTGGATATTATCGCTGGTGGTTGGGGTATCATTCTCGCTTTTATATTTATTTTCATCGGCGCTATCGCCCGGTTTGTTCCCGATGTCCCCCCATACCTCTTCCCCATTTTCACGGCGCTGGCCTTTCCTTTTATTATCGGCGGCATAGTGGCTATTATTGGCGGTATATATGCCTTGAAAAGGAAAATCTGGGGATTGGCTCTGGCCGGCTCCATCTGTGCCTTCTTCCCTTCCTGGATACTCGGGTTAACGGCTATCGTTCTTGTCGTATTATCAAAGAAAGAGTTCGAATAAGTACCGGGTTAGACCCTGAGCAGACTAAATAGACAGGAGGGGAAAATGGAAAACCAGTGGATGTCAAAAGCCGCCGGCATACTGGATATTGTAGCCGGCTCGTTGGGCGTTCTAATGAGCCTATTACTGGGTCTATGGCTCGCCTTTTTCTCTTATTTCACAAGTTTCCCAACTGGTCCAGGTTACGGATTCGAAGATTTCCCAATGCGATTCATGGCGCTTATCATGATACCGTGGGCCATAATCATGCTTGTCGCCGGAATTCTGGCGATAGTAGGCGGAACTTATGCGCTTAAGAGAAAAGGATGGGCGGTGGCGCTGGCAGGCTCTATCGGCGCTGTAATCAGCCAGCTGGCTCTGGGTATCGTCGCCATTATCTTCACGGTTATGGGGAAAAACCAGTTCGAATAGATGCTAGAGCGGCGCTACTTATGCCACAGCTGCATATGCTGTCTGTGCGCTTCGGTAATCATCCCCGGCGCTAAATACTTATCATAGAAATTCACATCCAGGTGATGGACCTGCAGCCAGACCGGAATTAGTTTTGTGTCGGTGGTAGCCGGTATCCGCCCGTAGGTATCGAAGACATAACTACAGATTGCCTTGACCTGGTCTATTGAAGTCTTCGA
>Ga0209610_1001730_pt1 | contig 11173 bp, 9 predicted proteins | sample LakKivw275mmetaG_FD_184137 | JGI IMG/M metagenome (GOLD analysis project Ga0209610, IMG submission 184137) | Anoxic lake water microbial communities from Lake Kivu, Rwanda to study Microbial Dark Matter (Phase II) - Lake Kivu water 275m metaG... | ecosystem: Environmental > Aquatic > Freshwater >...
CGATACAGTAGATCCTACTCTGGATATGGCGGGCGCAGCGCGACCTGTAAGCTCTCCATGGACATGAGCAAGTTGAGTGAAGCGCCACGACAGAAACTCGGCGAGAGCGTCTTTCGCTTGAGACCCCTGACCAGAGAGGATCACGACTGGGCATCCGCTCTTCTGGCGGAGCATTGGGGGTCTCCCGCAGTCGTGACCAGAGGCAGGGTCCATCGCGTCGATGAGTTGAGCGGTTTCGTTGCAGTCAAAGGTGGCAGACTCGTCGGGCTCGCAACCTACAGAATAGAAGGTGCGGATTGCGAGATCGTCTCCATGAACAGCCTCGTGGCGAATGTGGGAATAGGGTCTGCACTGATTCATGCCGTCAAGGGTGTCGCGACCACCGCCGAGTGCAGGCGGCTTTGGCTCATCACAACAAATGACAACACAGCCGCCCTTCACTTCTACCAGAGAAGAGGCTTTGTGTTGGTGACCGTGCATCGCAATGCCATTGAGGAGTCACGCAAGCTGAAGCCCGAGATCCCTCACGTCGGGGCGGATGGCATTCCGATCCGAGACGAAGTGGAACTCGAAATGGTGCTGTAGAGAGAAGGCATGTCGCGGTCATGATGTAGGGTGAGTTGACCCAGGGCCTCCAGGTGGAATCTCCTCCGTCCAGATGCCGGGCCGGCAATCCAGCCGATTCCACATTGGCCAGGCAGGAGAAACGGAATGCGGCTTAGGTCTTCCTCGGGATGTCAATCATCGCTGAAGAGAGTTGATACTCCTCACTACTACGGGGGACACTGGCCGAATGGTCCGGTGAGTCTGTCTTACCTGGCGCGCTTGGTTCGCTTCGAGCGTTTGGCCCTTCGGGACCGTTTCGGCCGCTTGACACGTCTCACTCGGATTCTCTTTCTAGTTCGCTTGGGTTTCACGATGCGCTTGGCTTGCTTGGGCGGAGAATCATAGGAGATTTGGCACGAATTGCACATCCATCTGTCTGACCCGAAGACGTGCTGCAGTGGCTTTCCACAATGTGGACAGAAATGAGAGCTCGGCAAAACGCATCACATCACTGCTAGGTTCATGACAGTGACCTTATAGCTGTTTTGTGGGACGCTACGCGGGGCAATCTCCTTCACCTGCGAGTCTGCTCCACCATCCGTTTCTCCCGCTCATATCTCGACTTCCGGCCTGTGAGTATCTACGATGGGCAGAGCGAGAAGATCGAGGGATCAGCCACAGCTTCCGTGGGCCAACCCCGACGCTTGTCCGCACCCAGAACCTGACACTTTGCTGAAATTCAGGGACTCCGACGAAACGTAGCAACGCTGTAGTGTATGTGGAAACGTCGTGACGCTGAATGAACTGAGCGCCAGACGAGGAGAGCAGTTCAGGCTTGAGGCCAAAAGAACCATATTCAACCGAACCACAGCAGAGCTGGGCCCGTAGTCTAGAGCATCTGATCGTTTCGAATTGACGAGAAGGTGCGGATAGCCAGGATTAGGACACAGTCGCACTCGCGGTGTAGGCCTTCGGAACAATTCGTGAGGAAAGCCTGGGGTCCAGGGTTCGAATCCCTGCGGGCCCGCCAAACCACTATACTGCCGTTTCCCTTGTGATACGGATGAGGGGTCTCGGAACTGTCCACCTCTCTGAGAGAGTATGCATCGAGCCAAACTTGCGTAGAGCCGCGACGTGCAGTTCCCAAGACTGAGTTCCGTCAGAAGTGCTGACTGAAGCAGGACGAAGAGTCAAGTTCGGGGCATTCCTCGAGAGGCTGACAGACATGCGCGGTCCGTCTCAGCGGCTCCAAGACAACCAGAAGAACTAATATGCGCTAGTGGCATTTTTCTCGAACATAGGTAAGGATTGAGTTTAGACATGTCAGGTTTGGACTATCAGGGAATTGGACCCAGACTAATCGCGCAGATAGTCGACGGAATAATCCTGATGATCGTCAACTGGATACTCGGCGCAGCCATGTTCGGTGCATTCACCTTCGAAGTATACGGAGCCCCCGCTTTCTCGTACATGGGCGTCGGTTTGCTCGTGTTCCTTCTATACTTCGTCGTGCTTGAGGGCATGCTCGGCGCAACCGCGGGCAAGATGGTCGCGAAGATCAAGGTCGTTCGAGAAGACGGCTCTGCCTGTGGAATCGGGCCGGCTGCAATAAGAAACATACTTCGAATAGTCGACGCATTACCCTTCCTCTACATTATCGGCATTATTCTCATCTCCCGATCCGACAAGAAGCAGAGACTCGGGGACAGCGTGGCAAAAACTGTCGTGGTCAAGTCCTCGCAAACAGGATCAGTCGCTGCACCTGCACCATCTGGAGCATTCTGTACGAACTGCGGCGCCGCGCTGCCTCGGGACACCAAGTTCTGCACCAAGTGCGGAGCCAAGCAGTAGACGGCCTTCCGTGGAGCATTCCAGGTGACGACGCAGGACACCTAATCATCTTCTTTCTTCCGGCACACTTTCTTTCGTGCCGCCACGGCCCCTAGATTGGCAGCAGCTGCGGATACTGGTGCAAGGGCATGGAGTTTGAGAACCGGCGAGGGAGATGCTGCTCCGGCAATCCTTAAAACCAGTCGTGGCGTCCTACAGTCGACGCTAGGTTGTTAAAGGGTGTAATCTTGTGAAGAAGGCATACGCCATAATCGGAATCGTCCTGCTTATTCTCGGCATCATCGTATCCGCCTCGACTTTGACGGTCGCAGATACTTTCGGGCCGGAAGACACCACTCTCTCCGTGGATCAGCCGTTGGACTACCATGGTGTTCCGGTGGAGAAAGGCACAACGATCGTCGTCAGTTTCGAGTCCAAGAAACCCGGGGGCAAAGTGTCTGTAGTTTTGCTGCCGGAGGAGAAATTCGACGAGATAATGAGTCTTCTTGAGACGCAGCCGTATGGGAAGTACATGCTTGGTAACGCTTTGAAGAAGGTTCTTGGAGAAACCGGAGAGGCGAGTCTCTACCCTATGACGGAGAGTGGACAGGGCGAACTCGAATTGGAAGCAACAGCAGACGGTACCTACTTCGCGGTCTTCACGACTCCCGGAACGATCGTCCACAATAGTTATGACTCGACCATCGAGGAGAAAGACGGCTACATGTACAAGAAGGTGGATCTGCGTGTCGGTTCGGTATTCGGCTCTGATTTTCAATGCTTGGACGCCGATGACCAGGTTAGAGCAGTTCTGATGAGTGAAGGGTCATTCGGCCGGTTCCAGAAAGGCGAAACGATACCTCAATCAGAGCTTCTTGCAGACGCAGTTGGCAATAGCGGAGCAGTGAACTGGTTCAGTCCGTCGGATGGAACGTACTATCTGGTGTTCATCCCCACAGGCGGATACTGGCCGATCCCCATCAAGATCAATACCGACGCCACATACGTGCTTGAGGGAAGCGAGTGGCTTCTGCCGCTGACCTACAAGATGGAAGGCAGGAAACCGGGGCCGTGGTACTTGGGCTTGATCCCCATTGTGGTGGGTGTTGCCGTACTGATCTTGGGCTTCAGGAAGCCTGGTGCACCAGCAGTACCCACGCTGACCGCTCCACCTTCAGCACCAGCCACCACTTATGCTCCCTCAGTGCCAGCAGCTCCGGGACCAGTCAGGTTCTGCATCCACTGTGGCGCACCTAACCCTGCGGAATCAAAGTTCTGCAAGAAATGCGGCCAGAAACAGGAATAACGCAAGGGCAAAAGTCTTGTCACAGTTGCAGACTCTGGATCGGCAAGAGGAGCGGCAGTGTCTGACTTGAAATGGCCCATACTTGCTCTTGCTGGAATCCTGGTCATCGGATTCTACTGCGTGTTTACTTTCGCATCCATCGCACTGTTCCCGCCGCCCTTCAGCCCTGTCACCAACTGGCTAAGTGACTTGGGGAACTCCAGATTCAGCCCCAAAGGCGCAGTCTTCTATAATGTCGGCTGCGTCCTCACAGGGCTTGCGTTGTTTCCCTTCTTTGCCGGCTTCTACAAATGGTACACAGATGAGAAGTGGAGAAAGCTCCTGATGACAATCACTCAGGTCGTCGGATTCATTTCTGCCTTCGCATTAATAATGATCGGCGTATTCTCGGAGGACTACATGGCGCAGCACGTTTTCTGGTCAGATATTTTCTTCGTCTTCAACCTAGTAGTGTTGATCTTGGCCAATGCTTCACTCATGACCCACAGGAAGTTCATGAAACCGATCGCCTATTACGGTTTCGTCGTGGCCGTGATCAATTTGTCCTTTGTTGCTCTCAGCAATACACCAATACTTGAATGGTTCACGGTCTTCACAGCACTGGGCTACGTTGCACTGCTGTCGTACAACACGCACAAGTCGCAGGTATCTGCGTAGAGTCTCAGGATCCGAGACGCGGCAGGAGCAAGCTACTCTTCGATCAATTCGAGCCAGTTCCCATCCGGGTCTTTGATGAAGGCTATCTGATGGCTGCCCCCCTTCAGTGTGAATGGTTCCATCGCTATCGCGACGCCTTGTCCACGTAGACGCTCTATCGCCGCTCTGACATCCTTCACACCAAACGCGATATGATCGAAGTTGTCTCCCTCAACAAGTTGCCTCTTGTCTCGCCAGTGAGTCAACTCAACGGCATTCTGATCTGTGTCCTCTAGGAAGGCGATTTCAGCATTGTTCTCTTTGACTTCGAGTCTGCGTGTCAGTTTCAGCCCTAAGCGGTCTCGGTAGAAGGCCAGCGACCTATCAAGATCCATCACATTCAAGCAGGTATGCATGATTCGCAGGACGAATCACAGCAATAGAAATGCCTCAGCCCCAACTGATTTACATTGTGCATGGATCAGCGCCGGGATCCATTTGACACGTGACCGACGCTGACAGGCTTCAGCTATTCTTGTAGGATCTGGAGAAGTTGCTCTCGTTCTATATTGCCGCCGGTCAGAAGAAGCGCAACTTTCTTTCCGTTCAGTTTGTCTTTGATCTTCATAGCTGCGGCAGTAGAGGCCGCGCCGGCCAATTCCGCAACTTGGCCCGTTGCGTAGAGGATGTTCCTGACTGCCTCTCTCATCTCATCGTCACTGACGAGGACAATGTCGTCGAGTTTCTGTCTGAGTATCTTCAGAGGTAGCTCGTATGCTTGTCCCGCGGCTAAGCCTTCGGCCGCTGTCTTGACGCCGGCCGTGGACACTATTGTGCCGCTCTTCCATGACTGGTAGAGCGCCGGTGCACCCTCTGCTTGCACACCTATGACCTTGATTCGTGGATCGACCGCCTTGTAGACTATGCATGCTCCACAGGCGCCGGATCCACCACCGATTGGGTTGATGACGACATCTATGTCCGGCTGTTCCTCGACGATTTCGAGATGCATTGTTCCGACGCCTTCGTACAGGAGCGGTTCATTGATGCCGTGAACGTAGAGGTACCCCTTCTCAGACGCTAGCTTCTCAGCGTACTCCCTCGCTTCTTCGTAGTAGCCGCCGTAAGTGATGACTTCGGCTCCGAGGTCTCTGACGGCTTCATTCTTCAGTCTCGAGACGCCATGCGGCATGACGATCTTGACCTCGGCGCCAAGTAGGGATCCCGCACAAGCTATTGACTGTGCATGGTTCCCCGTTGAGGCCGTGACTACCCCGTGCTCGATCGCTTGGTCCTTCATTCTGCACATGTAGTGGATGCCGCCGCGTATCTTGAAGGCTCGCGTAGGCTGAAGGTTCTCCAGCTTCAAGTAGGCTTGACAGCCAAGAAGATTCGACAATCGGTGAGAGTGGATGAGGGGGGTGGGTTTCAAGTATCGATTGACCACTTTCCTCGCTGCGTAGACGTCCGCGAGTTGTGGAACCCTCAGCTGCTGTGATCGAGACATGCTCCTTGCTCCTTACACATCCATTGTTCGTTCGGCATTCCCTGTCATAGGAGATCTATGACGTGGTCTTCGAGGGTTTCCGTGGGCCTTCTACGCTTCTCGAAATCGGATTGATGACCAATGGAACAAACCACATGTAGAATCTTACTGGAGTATCGCCAATCTGCCAATACCAGAATTGCGGAAGTGCCGTCACGAAGAACACCGCAGCGGAAACGAAGAGTCCGTTTCTTGCGCGCCTATACCTTGGTAACAGTTCTTGTGGAAGGAGCCCTCTCTCGTCAACAGATAGCTCATGGTTGAAGAATCCTAGGATTGCCATGAGTCCTCCCATGTCTAGTGCGTAGATCACAGATGCGTAGTCGATGATTCCTCGTTCTCCTGCATGCCCGACGAGAGACACTAGGTGGAACAGATACGGCTCAACCACCACGAGGAACAGCATTAGCACGTTGAGAACCAATGTCCTTCTTGTCTCGAGCGGGAGCACGGACATGACTCGTGTGTAGCTCATCCAGACGTAGATCAGGATCAAGAAACTGAACGCAAATGCTAGAATGTCGCTTGTGACTTCCGCTGGGGTGCTTGGTGGCTTGCTGAGCAGTGAAAGCGCGCCCACCGAGAGCGCAAGTCCGAATATCAGGTCAGAAAGACTCTCGATGCGCGGCTTAGGACGCGTCGTGGTCTCGGGCATTGTTGCAGAATTCTCCTGCGTCTGCAGAAAGGCGCCAGTTGGATAAATGCGTTGGTCCAGCGCCAACCATGTCTGAGGTTGACGCATGTCTGTGCCTGCTCGACATCTCTCTTCTTGTATGCCGCGGCATGTGCTGTGGTCGAATGACTACGTTTCGACAACTCCCATTGTGCGATGGGGCTCCTCCATTTCGTCCATTGATTCGCGGCCTCTAACCAGAGACGCAAATGTGCCGACTGCGCCTATGACTGATGCAATCAGAAATACTGTGCTCATTCCTACGATGAACTCATCTCTTGCGACAGTGCCCTGCGTGGTCAGACCTGTGAATAGTTGCAGAACTGCTTGGGGAGGCAGTGCAGCGGCAATGACAGCGCCGGCAATCGCGAGCCCAATAGATTGCCCTGTGGATCGCATCGTGCTGATTGTTCCCGAAGCCACACCCAGCTTACTTCTATGGACCGAACTCATGACGGCGCGTGTGTTCGGTGAAGAGAATAGGCCAAAGCCAACTCCGAGCAAGGTCAGTCTCAGTACAATGTCATTGATTGAAGAGGCGGCATTCAATTGGGACAGAAGGAGTAGCCCGACTGTCACGACAAGCATACCAGCCGAGCTTAACAATCTCGAGCCGAATCTGTCTGATAGCCAACCACTGAACGGAGAAAGCAATGCCATCGCGACGGACATTGCTATCAGGAATAGGCCCGCGCTCTGAGGTTGAAGTCCCAGAATATCCTGCAAGTAGATCGAGATCATGAAAGTCACGCCACTGACAGCAATATAATTGAGAAGTGCGGCTGTGTTGGCGGCAGCAAAGAGCCGGTTCTTCGTGAAGAGTGAAAGGTCGAAGGTTGGAGTAGCAGTCAGTCTACTTTCCGCATAGATGAACAGAACGAACGCGCCCACGCTGAGAAGTAGAAGGGACACAATAGGAGTGGAATTCCATCCAAGACTGCCCCCCAGTGTTAGAGCTACTAAAAGTGATGCCAACGCCGCCGAGAGCGTTATCGCCCCAGCGAGATCGAATCCTCCGTCCGTCGATGGGATCTTGCTCTCTCTCAGCTTGAGTGAAGCGAGGCCTATGACGAGGATTCCAATGGGGACGTTGACGTAGAAGATTGACCTCCAACCGAAGTTTTGCACTAGAATCCCGCCGATGACCGGGCCTGTCATGAGTCCCGCGTAGACCGCCGTCGCATTGATTCCCAGAGCTTTGCCTCTTTCCCAGCTTTGGAAAGATTCAGTCACGATGGCGGGACTATTGGAGGCGATGAACGCAGCCCCAACCCCCTGTACGGCTCTGAAGATCACGAGCTGGAGACCTGTTGCTGACACACCACACAGAATCGATCCTGCAGTGAATATCGCGAAGCCAAGGATGTACGTGCGTTTCCTTCCTCTGATATCGGCCAGTCTTCCAGCATTGATGAGGAGTACCGTCAGGACAAGGAGATAGGCCAGCGAGATCCAAATGACAGTCTCAAGTCCTATCATCATTGAGGACGCAATCGATGGGATGGCTATCGTCACTATGCTGCCGTCGAGCGGCGCCATGAAAGCGCCTAGTGTTGTTATCAGAAGAACGGTCCACTTGTAGCCAGATGGTGTCTGCGTTTCCCGAACTGTGAAGGCAGTGTTCCTCCTCGCTCGCTCAGGCGCTGCAGGGGTCGTGGCGTTCCAGCAGCGATCCTTCCAAGAGTTAAATCGTCTAATAGTCTTTCTTGCATGCTGGTAGATCCCTTTTGGATATCGATAGGATACGTTCAGAATTCCCTGTCACTAGGAAATACTCGTACTTCGACCACGCGGCAGTTGGTCCGCTTCCGACCAGGGTGACGGAGGCCACCAAGCGCGTGGTGGAGGAGAAATCGGAAGGAGACCTCCATTGGGGATGTTGGGAGGATACTATTGAAGCCACGCGGAAATCAATCGCAGAACTCATCAAGGCCAGACCTGAGGAGATCGCTCTCGTTCATAGCACATCTGAAGGCCTGGCAATAGTTGCCAACGGTTTGTCATACGAGAAAGGCCAGAACATAGTCACCTGCGACATGGAATTCGCGTCGAATCTCTTTCCTTGGCAAGCACTCGCTAGGCGCTACGGCCTGGAACTGAGAGTGGTTCACAATCGCGACGGTATGCTGCGGATGGAAGACTTCGCTGACGTCATCGATTCAAAGACAAGAATCGTCGCCGTCTCGTATGTCCAGTATTCGAACGGGTTCAAGATTGACCTTGAAGAGCTTTCCAAGATGGCACATGAGAACGGTGCCCGCGTAGTCACTGACGCCGTTCAGGCTCTGGGTCACATGCCGGTTGACGCGTCGGAGCTCGGAGTTGACTTCCTCGCAACAAGCGGGTACAAGTGGCTGCTCTCGCCAATCGCGACAGGTTTCTTGTATGTCAGGCAGAACCTGCTCGAAGAGCTCTGGCCAACCATCGTGGGATACCGATCGGACGAGCACCCCATGGAATTCGGTTTCAGGGAATTCCGCCCCGCCCAGACTGCTCGAAGGTACGAGGCCGGTCAGCTCAACTTCCCCGGCTTTGCGGGAATGCGGGAGGCTATTGAGCTCCTGCAGAGTTGCGGCATCGAGAACGTGTGGCAGAGGATTCTTACCCTCGAAGATCGGCTGGTTGACGGCTTGCAGCGAGGAATGCATTTGCAGTTGAGAAGCTGCTTGGATGAGGGATCCAGATCTGGAATCCTGAATGCCGCATGCAACGATCCTGACTCGGAGTCACAGCTCCTACTGAAGCGAGGAATAGTCGTTTCTGTCAGAGGAGGCGGTTTACGTATCTCTCCGCACTTCTACAATACGGAAGAGGAGATTGACAGGTTGATTTCAGAGCTCAAGCTCCTCTAGGACAAGGAACTGCAGACCCTGATCAGCGTTTCCGTGCGAGCGGTCACAATGCCTTCGCGATCTCATCCAGAGCTTCAGGGTTGTCCAGCGTTGAGAGGTCTCCCGCTTCTGTCTTGCCGAGGAGTCGTGACCTGATGAGTCTTCTGACAACTTTGCCTGATCGTGTCTTGGGCAGTTGCTTTACGAATCGTATGTCCCTCGGTCGGAACGTCTTCCCCATCACGGTTGCCACTTGATCTTTCAGTGACTCTCTCAGATTGTCGCTCGGCTCTATGCCTGGCCTGAGAACTACGAAGCAGGTTACTTCTTCGCCCTTCACTTCATGGGGTACCCCGATCGCTGCGGCCTCTGAGACGCTTGGATGTTCCATGAGTGCTGATTCAACTTCCGCTGGTCCGACGCGCCTGCCTGACACTTTGATCGTGTCATCTGCTCGTCCCAGCACGAACCAGAACCCGTCCCTGTCCACAAGAGCCCAGTCTGCGTGGTACCAGACCTTCGGCCATCGGGACCAGTAGGTTTCGATGTACCTCTGCGGATCGTTCCAGAACCCCTTTGTCATTGACGGGCATGGTTTCTTCATGACGAGGTAGCCTACCTCTTCTCGCACAGACTTGCCTTCTTCATTGAAGACATCGACATCCATCGCCAGGCCTGGGCCTCCCACGGTACAAGGCTTGAGTGGCATGAGCGGCGACGGAGAGATGTGAGGCGCGATAAGCTCAGTGCCTCCCGTGATGTTGATGATCGGGCATCTAGATCCTCCGACCTTCTCGAAGAACCAGGTCCACGACTCTGGATCCCAAGGCTCCCCCGTCGACCCCAATATTCTGAGGCGTGACAGATCACGTCCCATCAGGTGTTGATCTCCATACCTCATCAGAAGTCTCACCAGTGTCGGCGACATCCCGAATACTGTCACTCTGAAATCCTCGATGATCCTCCACAGCCTGTCCGGCTGCGGGTAGTCGAATGCGCCTTCGAATAGGACAACTGTGCTTCCAAGGGCAAGGTTCCCGATGAGCATCCAAGGGCCCATCATCCAGCCGATGTCGGTGACCCAGAAGAACACGTCGTTGTCCTTTGTGTCGAAATGGTACGCGACATCTTTCGTGCATTCAAGTAGCGGTCCGGCATGCGTGTGAACACACCCTTTCGGTTTGCCAGTCGTTCCAGAACTGTAGAGAACCAGCGACACGTCCTCAGAGTCCAACTGCTCGGTTGGGCATTCCCTGGATTGTTTCCTGACTAGATCGTCCCACCAGATGTCCCGTCCACCTGACCAGGGCACCTCGACGCCGAGTCTCTTGCATACGACGACATGCTCGATGCTCTTCACTAGGTCGACCGCGATGTCCGCTTCTCTCTTGACGCGGAGGTTCTTGCCTTTCCTCAGTGTCCCGTCGGCGGTCACCAAGATCTTCGCCTGAACATCGTTCAGTCTCGATGCAACAGCTGAAGCTCCAAACCCTGAGAATATCGGAACACAAATCGCTCCGAGCTTGAATGCGCCGAACATCGAGATTGGAACTTGTGGTGACATCGGCATGTAGAGTCCTATGGCGTCACCTTTGCGGACCCCCATGTTCTTGAGAGCGTTTGCGAATCTGTTCACTTCCTCGCCGAGATTCCCGTAGGATAGTTTCCTCACTTGTCCGTCTTCGCCTTGCCAGATGATCGCGGTCCTGTCTGTTCTCATTATGGCGTTTCGATCGATGCACATGTGGGCAATGTTCAGTTTGCCTCCAAGGAACCAGCGCGCCCACTCAATGCCTCTGGAAGTG
>Ga0209610_1001731_pt1 | contig 11171 bp, 9 predicted proteins | sample LakKivw275mmetaG_FD_184137 | JGI IMG/M metagenome (GOLD analysis project Ga0209610, IMG submission 184137) | Anoxic lake water microbial communities from Lake Kivu, Rwanda to study Microbial Dark Matter (Phase II) - Lake Kivu water 275m metaG... | ecosystem: Environmental > Aquatic > Freshwater >...
TCCTTTACCCTTTCCTCAAACATCTGACTGAGATGGCGGCTGTTTTCCGGCGCCCACCCGAAAACCCCTTCCCAGACCTCCCTGCTCTCCATGCAGAGATAAATAAAGAGGTTTGGATCCACTTCCCTGAGCCATCCGGCCATCTTTAGATACATCTCCACCCGAATCTCTTCCAGATATCGGAACTTGGAATCCCTTCCGGGAAATAATTCTCCGAGAAATATCCTGGTCTTCGGGAAACGTTCCCCGGCAATGGCTTTGAGCTTAGGTGGATAGCGAAACCCTCCGAGACTCACCCAGACGACCCTCTGGGGGTCGATCTGTTTAAAAAGGTGATGGATTGTATCTTGATATCCCTTCTCCCACCCCTCATGGTCAATGATGGGATCAAAATGAAATCCTAAAGGATAACCTTTCTCCTGGCATCTTCTTGCCGCATCGATCCGCTCCTTTAAGGGGGCAGTTCCCCTTTCTTCTTTTTCGATTATCCGGGGCGGATTGAGTGACCAGGAAATGACGGTTTTCCCCCGGTGGTTTAAATGGAGAACGGGTTCGACATTGGCTGACTTTGTCTTGAGCTCCAGGATACCTTTCTCCTTTTCAGCAAAAAAGGGGATGAGAGATTGGGAGATGGGGAAAATGGATTCCAGGGCCAAACTGTCAGAGAGCTCCCCTGTCCCGAGGCGGGGGAAAGGATGAACAGGTTGGGAGAGAAAAATTTTTATCTCTTGAAGAAGTTCATCCCAGTTGGAGTAAAGTGTCAGAAAAGGATTATTCAGATATCCCTGAAGAACACAGTAGGAGCAATCCATCGGACAATTGGTAATGGGATTGATCACATAATATCCGCAGCAGATATGATGGGAGGTCCCGGGACAGGGTTTGAGGCGCCTCCCATAGAAACGGGTAATGAAAAGCCGCTTTTTTCCAATCCCAATGGGATCTGACATTGAGAGAGACTGTTTGATCAGCTTTTTCTTATTCTCAACGATTTCCACAGGGACATGAGGCAGGGCGTTGAGGATGTCCTGAGAGACCCGATCTTTTTCAGCCTTCTCATCGAGATAGATTTGTTCGATCTGAAAGGGCAACATACCTCAACATAAATTTCAAATGTGAAGCTCCCCGCCCACAGGGCGGGGCTTCCCGGAAAGGAAATCTCATTTATATTGTGCCCCTTGACCCCGCCTACAAGGCGGGGCTTGCGGGGCACTTGCCGGTCAAAGCCCAAGGTTCAAATCAATGTCAAATGGCTGTATGCCAAATGCCAATCATTTCAATTATAAAAGGCGGAGCCTTAGTTCTTGAACTTTGAAGTCTGACACTTGGATTTCATTTGGCATTTGAACTTTGACATTTGACATTCTTAAAAACTCTGAAGCAACTCCCTTAATTCTTTCTTGTCCGTAAGGTTTGACAGGAAGTTAAGGATGGTTTGATATTTTTCCATCGTTTCAAATTGAAACTCTACCCTCAACCCCTTCCCCTCAAAATAAGACGGATGATGAATGGAAACACCGAAGGGGAGGTTTAGCTTCTTTCTTTTCTCCTCAAAGGCCTTTTCGAGCTGGAGGATTCTCGGGTATCGGAGGTCTACCAGGACCTTTTTGACCCGCTCTGTTTTTTGAGAAGGGGTAAGTTCCTTTTGAGCAAGAACGGTCTGGATCTCCGGCCGGCGGAGGAGGTCTCCCATTTTCAGTCGATCCCGGCGGGAGATTTCGTCCAGAAGGGTAAGGATCTCTCTTAAACGATTCTCTCCTAACTTCAGGGAGGAAAGAAAAGGGATGAGGGTCATCCGGTCTTCGGAGCTCATCTTCGCAAGCAGTCGAATGTTGGAGCGTGAAACCTCCCCTTTCAATACATACTTTTTTGTCTCCTCTTCCATCCCCGCAAGGGAGAGATAGGTGTTTAATATCTTCTCGTTCGGTTCCAGTGAAAATAAAGGCAGATAAGATTTGACCACCTCGGAAGGTTCAAACTTAAAATGATGAATCAATTTCTGCAGGGCAATGGCTTTCTCCACAGTATTAAACCCTCTGGTCGTCAGATTCTCCTGGAGAGAGAGAACAAATAATTCCAGATCATTCGGCTCCCTCTCCTCAAAAACCATCGCCGGAATTTCAAAGATTCCCAGCTCCTTTAAGATAACAATCCTCCTGAACCCGCTGACGATCTGGTAACCATCTTCTTTCCTCCTTAAAAGGACCGGCTGAATCAATCCAACTTTCTGTATAGAAGATCGAATGCTCCGGAGGTCAGGCATAAAATTGACGAAGAAAGTCTCATCGGAAAGATCAATCTGATCGAAAGGTATCATCTGTATCGGTTTCATTTCATCCATCCCACAACGAATGGTTTCTCAACACCATTCGTGAAACTCCAAATCCCAATTACCAAATTCCAAATAATTTTCAATCGCCAATGTCCAAATAACCAGACATAAAAAGGACCATCTTGTTGAATTCTGGTTATTGAAAATTTGGTCACTATTTGGTTATTGAGATTTGGGATTGGGTGATTGACTTATCTCTATCCCGTATCTCCTCATGACCTCCTGGTAGTATCTTCCTTCCATCTCGTTTCCTCTTTTAAGGAAACCCGCTGAAAGAATCCGGCACTTCTTTTTCATCTCTTCAAGGACCCTCTTTCTCTCCTCTTCACGGAGAAAGTGTTCGGAAAGGAGTTTTTCCAGGGCGATTACCCGGTAACGATCATTTCCCCAGGATCGCTGGGAGAGCTGGTCAGCGTGACCTCCTCTCTTGATGATCAATTTCCTGTTGATGAAAAAGATCGGAAATCGTGCCGAGACCCTGAGCCAGAAGTCATAATCCTCACAGACGGGAAGGGCCTCATCAAAGAGACCCGCTCTGGGGAACAGATTTCTCCTCATCATCGCTGAGGAGGGACTGATGATGCAGAGGGGGAGACACTGTTCGAGGATCCAACCCGAATACTTCGAATGTTTCTTCATCGGATTAACCCTCTTTCCCCTTCGAATCCAGATCTCATCGGTATAGCAAAGTGGATATTGAGGATTTTCATCCAGGAAGTTCACCTGGATGTTGAGTTTCCCCTTCACCCACAGGTCATCCGAATCCAAGAAGGCGATATATTTCCCTCTGGAATGGAGGACCCCCGTATTTCTGGCAGCACTCACCCCTCTATTCTCAGAATGCTCGATGAGCTTCACCCTTCCCCCATATCGTTTCATCTCCTCAACCGTCCCGTCCATGGAACCGTCATCCACAACGATCAATTCAAAATCCTCAAAATCTTGAGCCAGGATCGAATCGACCGCTTCTTTCACCATTGCCTGACGATTATAGGTCGGAATGATCACGGAGACTTTGGGCATATTTTAAATGCGGAATGTAGATTGCGGATTGCGGAATAAAATTCAAAAACCTTAAAAAATAAAGCGATTCAATCCGAAATCCGCATTCCGAAATCCGAAATAAATTAGGCGACCCGTCTTGTCTTCTTTTTTAATCGGGCGGTCCGTTTTCTCAGAATCTCAGCCATCCTGAAATTTCTCTGCTGGAGAAATTCTTCCCGTTTTACCCTCAATTCCCTTACCCTCTGTTTTAACTGAGCGGCCGTGAGAATCGCCTTCTCTTTTTTAACAACGGCCCGCCTCTCTTTCTCCCCTTCGGGCTCGGGAATCCCCTTTGCCGCCCGAATGGTCCTGAGAAGTTCCTCCTTCTTCATGGCATGGACACCTTGAATTCCAGGCAATCCAAGAGCCATCTCTCTCAACTCCTTAGCCGTCATCTTCTCTAAAGGCTTCTCTTTCTTCTCCATTCTGACCTCCTCCTAATAGAATGTTAGAGGATTGAGGTTAGAGGTTAAAATGATTGCCTCAAACCTAATGCCTCATACCTCAGGCGAATTTCTATAAGTGTTCAATTCCTAATTCAATGGTGACTTCAAATCGTTCCTTCGGCTTTAATTCCAACGGCCAATAAAGAAGCAGACAGGACCCCTGATAAATCTTTTCAAAACCGCTTTCAGAGAGTGAAACCGTTTCAACAGGAAATCGCCACAGGTTGAACCTTTGATCCGCCTTTAAGACCGCCTTTATCCCGGCCCATTCGTCGGTCAATCCTACCTCTAAAACCCCTTCCAATTCACCAAAACTTCGAAGCCTCTGATCCTCAAGACGATGGCCGGGTATCTCATAATATCGATCCGGCGAATTCCCAGAAAGAAAGTTAATGTTGAACTCGATGCCAAAATTCATCCTTGTCTGATCATCCCCCTGATGCGAGACCTGATAAACGGCTTTGACTGCACTGCGATCCAGGTAAGGCACAAATCGTTTTTTCACTTTAACGGGGAACCTTTCTCCATTCCTGGAAAGACATCCTGATCGGGAAAAGAGGACCTCCCGGTTTTTCCCTTGCCTCCCGATCTCCATCTCATAGGGTTCTTCGATGAAATTTCCCTCCTCACTGTACCGGCCTCTTCGAAAGGATTCAAAATCCATGGGCTCCGCGATGAAATGGTCAAGGAAGGAAACCTTTCGGTAGGGATCGAAGTGGAGATATCGTTCCAGATCATCTTCTTTCAAATCAAAAATTTCATGGATGGTCCTCGCTTTTTCACCCGATGACTCCTTTTGACCCTCCAGTAATTTCTGATGGTAACCCTCCCTCCGTCGGGTAAGCGTATTGAGGATGTTAAAGGCCTTCGGCCGGTAATCCATTTCCGAAAGGCTACCTCCCCGGCTGCTGAAAAGCAGAAGGGTTTCCGGAGTTTTGATCATCACCTCTTCATCTCCATCACCATTCAAATCCAATTTCTCTATCTCCACCCAGCGTTTGTTTCCGTGGATTTCCCGGTCATAAAGACTTTCCGCCCTGATCAAATTTTCATAGAGGGCATGACGCAGATGAGGAAGATAAAGCCCTCCGAAAACCCCGTGCCAGTAAGCGTCATTACACTGGGCCCGGTAGAGATGGGAAAGCAGATCCTTTTTCCCGGAAGAAGATATTTTCCTCTCCCCTATCTTTTTTCGTAGATGGAGAACCCTTTTATGGAGGTCATTTGATTCTGGATATTTGGCGAAGAAATTTCTCCAGAATCCGCCCTTCATAAACCTTCCCACCTCTTCTCCTCCGGGGAACTCCTTTATTCTCTGAGCGACCTTCCCGTATTCCACCATGGCTTCGGTGGGGAGGCTCCATTCATCCATCTCCCTATAAGAAGAGCATGAGAGATAGATTCTTCCGAGAGGCTTTCGGGAATGGGCGTAAGTCCCTAAAGGCATGGGCTCTATCCAATCCAGATTTTCTCCGATCATTCGGAAGAAACGTTCCAGCCAACCCTCTTCATAGACCGAATGATAGGTATAAGGCCACACTCCGAATTTCTCGCCATCATCGGCGAAAATGGCCGATCGGGATGACCCTTTCAGCCTGTCGAGATAGACCAGGGTCTCTTCCGGCGGGTGGAATGGGATGATATATCGTAAGGTCTCACTTCCCGGAAATACCTTGATTACCTTCCCTTCCTCCTCGGTAAGATAATAGCCATATAAATCCTGCTCTCTCAATCCCGACTTCTTGAAATGATGATCATCAATGGTGATATATTCCACACCGGCTTCTTTTAAATATTTCGGGAGGTGGGGCTCCCAAACACGCTCCGCAAGCCACATCCCTCGAGGCGAAACTCCCATCTCCTTCCGAATGGTCCGGGTGAGTTTCCGGATCTGTCCAAACTTATCCTCATCGGGAATCACCGCCAGAACCGGCTCATAATAACCTCCGGTCATCATCTCCAGCTGGTCCCTCTGAACCAGCTCTCTTAAAATCTTAATAAACTCCGGGTGTTTCATTTTAAAAAAATCCCAGAGGACCCCGGAGTAGTGAATGGAGATTCTCATGAAGGGATATTTTCGAAGGACTTCGATGAAGGGAAGGTAGGCTTTCCGATAGGCATCTTCTATGACATGGAGGAAGTTTCCGACGGGCTGATGACTATGAACACAAAAAAGAAAGGCCACCTTCTCCATGAGTGGTAATGTATAGGATTTTAAGGGTCAAATCAACCCCTCCTGGAATAACCATAATCCGTAATCGTCATCCTGAACTTGTTTCAGGATCTATGGGTTATCGAAAAAGCGAGATGCTGAAAAAATTTCAGCATGACAGCGATATTGCTAAGGTTTCCATTTTTGGTTACGGATTATGGGAATAAAAAAGGGGTTAGTCTGGCCTGCTAACCCCTTATATTTCTGGCGGGAGCGACGGGGCTTGAACCCGCAACCTCCGGCGTGACAGGCCGGCGCTCTAACCAATTGAACTACGCCCCCAAACTTATTTCAGATTTAAGATTTTTAATCTTAGAATAAATTTCGCAATCCGAATTCGACAATCTACAATCGTATGGTAGGCGGAACAGGGATTGAACCTGCGACCTCCGGCTTGTAAGGCCGGCGCTCTCCCAACTGAGCTATCCGCCCTAAACTAAATGGTAGATAATCCACTGATCAAAGTCAACTCCTTCGAAGGATCAATTTTAAGCGACTTCAACTTCTTTCTCATAGAGGAGAATCGGGCTCTCATGGTTGAAGACGACTTCCTCACTGATGATGCATTCCCGGATATTGGGCTGGGAAGGGATCTCATACATCACATCGAGCATGATATTTTCCATAATGGCCCGGAGGCCGCGGGCCCCGGATTTTCTCTTCAGGGCCTCTCTGGAAATGGCCATCAAAGCCCCTTCGGTAAATCGGAGTTTCACATTCTCTAACTCAAAGAGTTTTTGATACTGCTTGACCAGGGCATTCTTGGGTTTCTTTAAAATATCCACCAGGGCCTCAATGCTGAGTTCATCCAGTGTGGCAATGACGGGCAACCTTCCGATAAACTCTGGAATCAACCCAAACCTTAAAAGATCCTCTGGCTGAACTTCTCTGAGCAGTCCCCCGGTATCTCTCTCCTCCTTTGTCTTAATATCGGCTCCAAAACCGATGGTCTTCCCACCCACCCGTTGTTCCACTATTTTCTCCAACCCGATGAAAGCCCCTCCGCAGAGGAAGAGGATGTTGGTCGTATCGATTTGGATGAATTCCTGCTGGGGATGTTTTCGCCCCCCCTTCGGAGGAACGCTTGCAATCGTCCCCTCGATGATCTTGAGCAGCGCCTGTTGAACCCCTTCGCCGGAAACATCTCTTGTGATGGAGGGGCTATCCGATTTTCTTGAAATCTTATCAATCTCATCAATGTAGACTATTCCTTTCTGGCATCGTTCAATATCATAATCCGAAGCCTGAAGAAGGCTCAGGATGATATTTTCAACATCCTCCCCCACATATCCAGCCTCTGTGAGGCAGGTGGCATCAGCGATCGTAAAGGGGACATCCAGAATCTTGGCTAAGGTTTGAGCGAGAAGGGTTTTCCCGGATCCCGTAGGCCCGATGAGGAGGATATTTGACTTCTGAAGTTCCACCTCTCCTGAAAGAACGCGGGAATCAATACGTTTATAGTGATTATGAACAGCTACCGATAATATTTTTTTCGCATTCTCCTGGCCGATCACATATTCATCTAACCTGGCTTTGATCTCAATGGGTTTGGGGACAGTCAATTTGCCAGGGACAAATCTCTCTTCGCTCTCCTCGGCGATGATCTCGTTGCAGAGCTCAATGCATTCGTCACAGATATAGACCGTGGGACCTGCAATGAGCTTCCTTACCTCATCCTGGCTTTTCCCACAGAAAGAACAGTGCAAAACGGTCCCATAATTCCCCCCATTTGCCTTCATCCTTCCTCTCCTTTCTGATCTCTTAACCCTGAGATCGGATGGGACGTTGGATTACAACCTCATCGATGATACCGTATTCCTTCGCCTGTTCGCCCGTCATATAAAAATCCCGCTCGGTATCGGCTTGAATCTTCTCCAGAAGCCGGGAGGTGTGTCTGGCGAGGATAGTATTTAATTCCTCTCTCAACCGGAGGATTTCCTTTGCCTGGATATCCACATCGGTCGCCTGCCCCTGGAAACCTCCCATCGGCTGATGGATCAGGATTCTCGAATGAGGAAGGGCATACCTCTTCCCTTTCTCTCCTGCTGAGAGTAAAAGTGCTGCAATGCTGGCCGCCTGCCCCATGCAGATGGTAGAGACCCGGGGCCGAATATACTGCATGGTGTCATAGATGGCAAGTCCCGAGGTCACGATCCCCCCCGGGGAATTAATATAGAGGTGAATATCTTTATCCGGGTCCTCCGACTCCAAAAAGAGCATCTGGGCAATGACCAGATTGGCGACATCATCGTCAATGGCAGTCCCCACAAAGATGATCCGGTCCTTTAAAAGTCGGGAGTAGATGTCGTAGGCCCGTTCGCCCCTTCCGTCCTTTTCGATGACAATGGGTATTAAGGTCATGGTGTCCTTCCTTATAGGTATTGAATGTTGGCCTTCTCAAGGAGGAAATTCAAGGTCTTATCATTCAAGATCCCGGCCTTCAATTCAGGCATAAGGCCATTCTTTTCATAATACCGCTTGATGGTGTCAAAGGGTTGATGTGTCCTTTCTGAAATGCTTTTCAGACGCTCTTCTGCCTCTTCCTCTGTAACAGTAATCCCCTCCTGGTGAGCAATCTTTTCAAGAATCAAATAGGTTCGAACCTGTTTCTGTGACAATTCCCGATAATCCTCCATGAGTTTCTCTTCAGACACATTCAGATTCTTCAGGTCGATTCCCTGGGAGGCTAACCTCAATTTGGTGTCTGAGACAAGGGCTTTGGTCTGTGCCTCCACCAGACTTTCAGGGATCTCAAAAGAGTTTGCCTTCAATAATTGATCTGCGATCTGATCTTTCAACTGTTTCTCCAGCGCGGCTGACTTCTCTTTCTCGATCTCACCTCTTAGCTTGTTTTTAAATTCTTCCAGGGAAGGATAATCTCCAAAATCTTTTGCAAACTCATCATCCAGAGGAGGAAGAACCTTTTCTTTGACCTCTTTAATCTTAACATGAAAAGAAACCGTCTTCCCGGCCCATTTTTTATACCCATAATCCTCAGGAAAGGAGATCTCAATCTCTTTCTCCTCCTCCGGTTTCAAACCCACCAATGCCTCCTCTAAATCTAAAATAAATCGTCCGCTTCCCACCTCTACGGTAAAATCGATGGCCTTCCCCTCTTCCAGAGGTTTGCCGTCCATCCATGCTTCATAATCAAAGAGGGCAAAATCGCCCTTTTGAATGGGTCTGGGCTCAGGGATTGTTTTTAAGGTGGCATGGAGATTTTGAAGCCCTTTCAATCTTTCTTCCACCTCTTCATCCTTGACGCCTTCCTTCTTCCCTTCAATTTTCAAATCGACATAACCTTCGATTTTAATATCCGGTTTCACCTCAGCAGTTGCCGTATAATGGAAAGGTTTATCCTTCTCCAGTTCTCCCGGATCAATGACCGGAGGAGAAACGGGTTGGATCTGTTTTTCAGAGAGGGCGGTCGGATAGGTATCCTGAATCAGTTTCTGGATGACTTCCGTCTTCACATAATCCTTAAAATACCTCTCCAGGATATCCCGCGGAACCTTCCCGGGCCGGAATCCCTTGATTTTCGACTTTCTCTTCAGTTCCCCATAGAAAGAGTCGATCTCCCTCGACACCTGATCGGCCGGAACCTCAACATCGATCTTTCTCTTGATGGAGCTGATCTCTTCAACAGTGATATTCATCAAATGTCCCTTTCCCGCTACTTGATATCATTCATGTTGTTTGTTTCTTGTCTCTCGTCCATCGTCAATCATTTTTCACCTTCCTGCTTCCTGTCTTTTTATGATGGTGCCGAGGGCGGGACTCGAACCCGCACAGTCTCTCGACCACGAGATCCTAAGTCTCGCGCGTATTCCAATTTCGCCACCCCGGCTTATAAATTGGTGAGCCGTACAGGAATCGAACCTGTAACCTACTGATTAAGAGAATTTGACCCACCTTCAATCATTCCAATAAGTTAGCGATATTTCTCGAACAACCTTGAAATTCATGTTACCACAATCTACCCCTGTTTTTCAAGTGGAGGTTGGAAAAAGGTAATGTATATTTTCTTAGCGTTATTATAGAGCGAGTCATTTATAATTTTAATGTACGGTGAGAACACAACAGATCTGACTCTGATATGAGTAGAAGGCCTTGAGGTCATCCATAAAAAACGGTAAGTTGATTGAGTATAACGCCCAGGATCACTTGTCCATCTGGCACATGGTTTGCTGTATTTTAATATCTCTTTTTCCAATAATCGGGTTGTCGGCGCAGATGCATTACCGCAAGGATGAAGATCTCATCTTGCTCAATGCTATAGATGACGCCGTAAGGGAATCGGTTTACAAGACAACGTCTAACGCCTTCTTCCATGATCGGCCAGGCGGTGGGATAATTGACAATATTTTGGATGGTGTTAAATACCTCAATTGAAAAATCGTAACCAAGGCCGCGCTCACGTTCTTCGTAGTAATCGATAGCCTCAAGGAACTCTAATTCCGCTTCCGGATGAAATGAGAAGATCATTTCTCGAAGCGCTCCCGGATTTTCGCAAACACCCGATTTCCGGGAACAGGCTTCACAGCCCCGGATTGTAATTCCAAAAGTCGCTTTTTAGCAACCTTGATCCACTCTTTATCGATCTCCATGGACGGCGGATTAAGTGATCGTAGTAATGAATCAATAATCATTGCCCTTTCCTCAACGGGAAGGGATTCGGCTTCCTTTATTATTTCTTTGATCCCATTCATTCATTCTCTCCTTTCGCGTCTACTTCATTATACAACAGGCAATGGAGCGAACCTTATAGGGTTCTTGTTGTGGATGACGAGATGGGGTAGATTGGTGAGCCGTACAGGAATCGAACCTGTAACCTACTGATTAAGAGTAGATGATGAGCGCTTAATGATTTCAGTAAGTTAGCGAAACGACTCACACTCTTTGTAATGATAATTAGCACAGTAAAGCCTATTTTGTCAATTAAAAGTGGGAAACAGTGGGACGGTGGAGTGGGAAAAGGTTTTTTGGTGCTTAGCAACCTTACCAATTTTTTGATTAAAAACATCTTCCTCTAATGGTGAGATTGGTCTATAATGCAGGTGGGAGGTGATTGAAATGACGAGAAAAGTAATCGAGAGTGCCAATGAACAATTGGAACAATTGGTGTCAGGCCTTGAAA
>Ga0209610_1001732_pt1 | contig 11165 bp, 11 predicted proteins | sample LakKivw275mmetaG_FD_184137 | JGI IMG/M metagenome (GOLD analysis project Ga0209610, IMG submission 184137) | Anoxic lake water microbial communities from Lake Kivu, Rwanda to study Microbial Dark Matter (Phase II) - Lake Kivu water 275m metaG... | ecosystem: Environmental > Aquatic > Freshwater...
CGGATTTCCTCTGTGAGGAATGTATCCTCCATTTTAATAAGGTGAAAGAGTATCTTGAGATGGCTGGCCTTGACTATATTCTCAATCCCAAGATGGTCCGGGGGCTCGATTATTATACCCGGACCGCATTTGAGGTCGTCTCCTATCAGCTGGGTTCTCAGAATGCCGTGACCGGCGGAGGAAGATATGATAATCTCTTCCAAGAGATCGGGGGCCTTGATATTCCGGGAATCGGCTTTGCCATCGGGATGGAAAGGTTGATCGCCCTTCTCTCCAAAGATAAAAAATTGATCCCCCATCCCAGCCTTTTTATTGCCGCTTTGAACGGGGAGGCTCAAAGAGAGGCATACCGGTTGGCCAATCAACTTCATCTCGAAGGGATTCGGGCGGAGTTGGACTACGAGGGGAAAAGCCTGAAGAGCCAGATGCGGAAAGCGGATAAACTCAAGGCCCGATTTGTACTTATCCTTGGGGAAGAGGAGTTGAAAAAGGGCAGGCCGATTCTGAGAAATATGGAAGATAAATCGCAGGAAGAAATTCCGATGGAGAATCTATTGGGAATACTGAAAGATAAAATCCTCCGGGATTGATCCGTCTGGTTTTTAATGATATATTTAATTGTCAATTCCGAAACCCGCAATCCGGGCTCCGCATTCAAAGATGGGGGATCGTTCAATGGTAGGACAACGGACTCTGACTCCGTGAATTGAGGTTCGACTCCTCATCCCCCAGCCAATGATTTCAGGGAAATGAGCGATCCCGTTCCGCTGAGTGTCTCTTCATCCTCAGGCGATCAGGTTGGGCCTTGGGATTGCGAACTCGCAGGGGACACCGGTCTGGCAGAGGCCACAGGCAGGGGGAGGGTTTTCAAGCCCATATTCTGAACGCCTCGCTTTCAAAGGCTCGGAGTTGACATACTCACGGCATTTATCCTTATCGTGACCCTTTTCTGAGATGGCTCCGGCAGGGCACCTCTCGATGCACTTTCCGCATTTCTCATTTCTGAATAAAAGGCAGTTCTCCCTATAATGGTTGAATTTTCTTTCGCCCGGTTTCAATTTCAAAAGGGTGACCACACTTCCAATCCGGATTGCCATCCCTTTGGACGTAATCAAACCATCATTAAGGCTGAAGGTCCCAAGGCCACAGACATAGGCGGCATGGCGCTCTGACCAGGGAGAGGCCCAGCCCACCTTCTCATCGCGAATGTAGCAGAAGGAGGGGAGAAGAACGGGGGCTACGGCCACGTATCCTAAACTCCGTAAGAATCCGACCACGTGCTCTCGAAGGGCATTATTGCATCTCTCTCCAAAATCTCTCGTATAGGCCCAGAGTTTGGAGGGGAAACGGTTTTCCCTGCGATTGCTTCTCCGCGTGTCTTCAGGGGCGGGGAGGATCCATGAGATCACGCTGATCTGTTCCATCTCCGATAGAAGAAGGACCTCCTCTTTCTCCTTGAGGGAGGCTTCAATGATTTCCCTCGGAGTGAGATGGAATGATCCGATGATGGATTTAAATCCGGAGAAAAGAGGGTCTGCTCCCGAAGCAAATCCAACCAGAGGCTCTTCCCAATAGATTCCATGGTCGACCTGGGCTCTCCGGTTGAATTCGCTCTCCTTAATAAAATTTTTGATCAGCTGTTCAAGCACTTTATTGGGGTCATTGAGAAAGACAATCTTTTCATCTTTCGTCATAGATTCCTTCCGCCTCCGTTTCCATCTGTTTGGAATCGAAACCACCCTTTTCGTGGACCCCTGCCAACTTACAGCGATACTCTTCGATGGCCAGCTTCAGAGCATCGGTGGCAATTGTAAAACAGGGAATTTTTTCTTTTGGCAGTTGAGCAAGAATCTCCCTGGATGTCTCTTCAGAGATCTTCAGGGCCTCTTCAAGAGTGGATCCTTTGACCCGCTCTGTCAGGATCGAGCTGGTAGCAATAGCCGCCCCGCAGCCATAGGTCTTAAATCTGGCATCAATGATCCTGTCCTCTTTGATCTTGATGAACATCTGCATAATATCGCCGCAGGAGGCGTTTCCCACGGTGCCCACCCCGTCTGGATCAGGAATCTCTCCGACATTTCTTGGGTTCTGGAAGTGTTCCATTAAAAATTTGGAGTATTTTGCCATTTTCATTCTTCGCGAGGACCAGTGGTTTTATCCCGGTTTTCTAACCGTTTTACACGCTCCTCGAGCTTTTGATGGAGATGGAGAAGCATCTTCATGATGTCCGATAATGGATCCGGGAGGTTTCCGTGCTCAAAATCAAGCTCTTCCTTTTCCGGGGTTATAGATTCAACCACACGACCCGGAACTCCTACGACCGTGGCCCCCGGCGGAACGGATTTAACCACCACTGAGCCAGAGCCCACTCTTGCTCCATCGCCAATGGTAATGGCTCCCAGGATGGTTGAATTGGAACCTATGATCACACGGTTCCCCAGGGTGGGATGGCGTTTTTTCTTTTCGAGGGTAGTGCCTCCCAGGACCACTCCCTTGTAAATCAGGCAGTCATCACCGATCTCAGAGGTCTCTCCAATCACCACTCCCATTCCGTGATCGATAAAGAAACGCCTTCCGATCTTTGCACCGGGATGGATCTCAATCCCGGTGATCCAGCGATTGAAATGGGAGACCAGCCGTGCGGTTGTGTAACATCTCTTTTGATATAGAAAATGGGCAATACGGTGAAGCCAGATTGCATGAAGGCCCGGATAGCAGAGAAGAATCTCCATAAAGTTTTTAGCCGCGGGGTCTCTTTCTCTAATCATTCGGATATTTTCTTTCAGGCATTCAAACATGAATAGATCCCGTCCCTACTAAACAAAACATTCTAACCCAATTCTTCAACAAAATACAATTACAAATTGGGGACGGGTTCAGATTTCGGACTACCGAATAGGATATTAATTTGAACCCGTCCCCGATTTCACTTGACAACTAAACAAATGTATAGTATATTAAAGGCGGAAAGTCAGAGGAGGAGTTATGGAACTGACGGAACGGCAGAGAGAGGTTTTCGACTTCGTCCAGGCGTTTATCAGGGAGAGGGGGTATCCTCCCTCGATAAGAGAGATCGGCGAACATTTTCGTATCTACCCCCGGGCCGTCTTTGATCACCTGAGGGCGCTGGAAAGGAAGGGCTATTTGAAACGGCAAAGTGCAATGTCCAGAGGCATTGAGATACGTGTCTTTGAGGAAGATAGGCTCCGAAAGGGGAGCAGGTCGTTGATCCGGGACGTTCCTGTTTTAGGCAGGGTAGCCGCAGGGAAGCCCACCTTAGCCGTGGAGAATGTGGAGGGATCGATTCCGGTCCCGGCGGAATGGGCAAAGGGGAAAGAGACCTTTCTTCTCAAGGTGAAGGGCGATAGCATGTCGCCCTATATCCTTCCGGGCGATTTTGTGATCGTTCGGTCCCAGCCTTCGGCTGAAAACGGAGATGTGGTTGTGATCCTGATGGGCGAGGAGGCAACGGTGAAACGGTTTTTCAAAAAAGGGAAGAGGATCGATCTGAAGCCGGAGAACGACCGCTGGGAAACCATTCGGATTGAGGAGGGTTCAGAAGAGATTCAAATCATCGGAAAGGTGATAGGGGTGTTTCGGAAGATTTGAAAATAGTTCGGAGTGACGAGTTCTGAGTAAAATCTTAAAACTTAAAAGGTGGATGAAGGGAGATTAGACCATCCTTTTCAAAAGACTAAATGTTACAAATTCTGAACGACGAGCCAAAAGGAGAGGGGAAAACTGAAACCTATGGATTCTGAGCTCCGAACTCCTGTACGGAACGGTTTCAAACCGTTCCCTACCGAACTCCGGACTATCTTTCCAAGGAGAAATTCGCTCGATGAGATCTTGGTTCAATTCACGACGGATGGGCTCCCTTCTTCTCCGAAGAAGGTTCTTTTCCGGGGAGAAGGGACAGGAGGGATCGCTTCCTATGTGGCGGGATGGATGGCAGGCAAGGGCATGGATGTCATTGTCCTGGACGGTGCGAATCGCTTCAATCCTTATATCACATCATCCTTCGCAAGAAAGGTGTTGATTCCTCCGGAAGAGATTCTTAAGAGGATTCGGATCGCAAGGGCCTTCACCTGCTATCAGATGGCCACCCTGATGGAAAGATTAATTTCCCTGGTAGGGGCGATTCATGAATCGCCCCTACAAAAAATGCGGGTGATCCTTCTGGAACCCATCACCACATTTTTAGATGAGGATGTGCCGGAGAGGGAGGTCCGGCCTCTCTTTGAGAGAGCCCTGAGCAAGGCAGAGGAGATGGCTGCGGAGGGTGTGTTTTTCTTTCTATTTCAATCTCCTGTTTCTCCCGGCTCTAAAAGGACATCTCTCATGAAAAGGCTTTTCCAATTTTCTGATCTGGTCTGGAGGATATCTCTGGAAGATGAAGGACCGAAAATGATTTTGGAGAAGAGATCGTATAAGCACCAATACCCAAATAATAACCAATATCCAATGATCGAATTCCCGAGCACAAATTGAAAAATATCTCCTCTCCCCTGGTGGGAGAGGATTGAGGTGAGGGGGGTATGGGCTTAATGATTCACCCCCACCCTTTTGTTTGGGATTTCGATATTCGAATTTGGGATTTGAGGGTTTACGATGGGACGGACCGTTCTGCCTTTCAGTCAGGTTCTTGAACAGGAAATTCAGGAATGGAGGAAGTTTCGAAGGGGCCTGCGTAAGGAGGATCAGCAGTTTCTCGATCGGCTCTTCGAAAAGGCGAGGCTTCATGTACAGGCAGGAGTCTATGCCTCACGGCCCTGGCCTTTTGAGACGATTCTGATCTCCATGCTTTTAGAGCACGAGAAGGCCCTGGTGGGGTTAAGGTCAAAACTGAAGGCCTTAGAGGAAAAAGAACAGAAGGGGGAAATGCTGTAGGGAGCGCATAGTTGAGATTGCTTCGTCCCCCGCATCAAGTGCGGGGTCCTCGCAATGACACGTTATTTATTTCGTTTCTATTAGTGTCTACGATCAGGCGAACCAATGCAACTCCGTGGTTGGCTTTTCGATCTCTATCCCCTTGATTCATCGATGATCCTCTGGATCAAGGGAGAGGATGGGCTAATTCATCGATTTGAAGATCCTTTCCGGCCCCGGTTCTATGCCCGGGGGAAACAAAAGGACGTTTCCGCCCTCTTTCAGGTTCTACAAAAAGGACGGCTGGCTGCGGGCTATCAGTGGACTCAAAAGAGGGAGTTCTGGAGCGGAGATGAAATCGAGGTGATGGAGATCGAGATGGCCGGCGCAGATCATTATAGTCAGCTCCCGAGAATTCTATCCCCATGGGAGGAGAAACTCACCTTCTACAATTGCGACATCCCTTTGCCTCAGGCCTATCTTTATGAAAAAAGGCTCTTTCCCACAGGCCGGTGTGAAGCCGAGTCCGAAGGGAGTCGAATCTTTGAGATTCATCCCGATCCGTCAGAATCTGTTTGGGTGGGAGATGGAGACCTCCCCGACCTTCAGGTGATGGAGATCCGCGCGATGGGCCATAGGGGTTCAGGGCTCCTTTTGGAATGCGAAGGGTACCGGATGGAGATGGAAGACGTGGACCCCGGAGAGCTCGCGAGGCTCTTCAGGCATTTTGATCCGGATATGATCCTGAGCGATGATGGGGATGCCTCGCTTTTACCCCTTCTCTTTTCACTGGAGAGAAGAGGGAAGACTTCTATCCCCTGGGACCGGGAGCCCCATCCCATTGCGAGGCAGATCAATTCCAGAGGCCATTCCTACTTTTCTTATGGCCGGACCTACTACCGGGCCCCTGCCCATCTTTTGTTCGGAAGATGGCATATCGACTGCCGGAACTCCTTCATCTATGGAGAGTCAGGAATGGAGGGGGTGGTTGAGCTGGCCAGACTATCGAAAATCCCGGTTCAGCGGATGGCCCGCACCTCCCCAGGGACAGCCATTACCTCAATGCAACTCGACCGGGCCTTTCAAGAAGGGATCCTCATCCCCTGGAGAAAAGGAGAACCCGAACGATTCAAGACCGCCTGGGATCTGCTGGTTGCGGACAAAGGGGGTCTTGTCTTTCAACCCAAACTGGGAATCTTCGAGGATGTGGCAGAGATCGACTTCGCTTCGATGTATCCGACGATCATGGCCATTCATAATATCTCTCCGGAAACCGTGCTCTGCGGGTGTTGTGGAAACCATCGGGTCCCGGAAGCAGGCTATACGATCTGTGAAAAAAGAGAGGGGATTGTGCCGAAAACCCTCAAGCCTATCCTGGAGAGAAGGGCGTGGCTCAAAAGAATGGCGTCCGATTGCGGAATCCGGAATGCGGATTGCGGAATAAAAGAAGCACAAAATACAGTGGAGGATGTGGGGACACGGGACACGGTCACGCCTGCGTGCCGAAACACAGCACTCCGGCGTGCAGGCACAGGCACGGAGATTTACAATCGCAAGCAGGTGGCGCTCAAATGGATGCTTGTGACATGCTTCGGATATTTAGGCTATCGGAATGCCCGCTTCGGAAGGATTGAGGCCCATGAGGCTGTCACTGCCTTTGGAAGAGAGAAACTCCTTCAGGCAAAGGAGATCTGCGAGGAGGAAGGATTTGAGCTCCTTCATGCGATTACCGATTCCCTCTGGATTCGCAAGGAGGGACTGCGAGAGGAGGAGGTTCTTCATCTCTGCCGCAGGATCAGTGAGACCACCGGAATCACCATGAACCTGGAAGGGGTTTACCACTGGATGGCCTTTCTTCCTTCGAAGGGGAATCGGGAAAGCCCTGTGGCCAATCGCTATTTCGGCCTCTTCAAGAACGGGAAGATCAAAGCAAGGGGGTTGGCATTCCGAAGGAGTGATGTCCCTCCCCTGATTCAGGAGGCTCAGATCCGGATGATGGATGTCCTTGCAGAGGCAAAGAATATTGATGGTTATCGGTCTAAGACTTCCGAGATTCTGAACCTTCTCTTCGAATATCATCTGAAACTGAAGGACGGCCGGGCGAAGCAGGAGGATCTGGCCATTGCGAAGAGAATTTCCCAGGAGCCAAATGAGTATAAGGTGGATAGCCTGACTGCCCTTGCCGCCCAACAGCTGGAGGATTTTGGGATCCCGATCCATCCCGGAGAGAAAGTGAAGTATGTAATCAAGGATGCAGAATCGAAAGAGAAAGCGGAGCGGGTAAAACCCTTTCCGCTGGTAGGACCGGACGACACCTACGATTTGAAGAAATATCAGGAGATGCTCCTGAAAGCGACCGAAGAGATATTGATTCATCAGGGCTATGATGTAAAAGATCTGAAGAAGAGGCTCAACGAGGATCAAGATCCACTTGACGGAATTTCCATCTGAAGTTATGAAATAAGAACTATTGGAGGTCCTTTTGATTTCTGAGATCACCCGCTGGATTATGGATCTGATGAGGGCTCATGGCCAGCTCTCGGTCTTCATCGGCGTGATGATCGAGCAGATCATCGTTCCCATTCCATCTCCATTGATTATCATGGGTGCGGGGGCCATCCTCATCTCCCCTGATCTTTCCATTCCAAATGGCTTTCTTAAGATTCTATGGGTCATTGTCCTTCCCGGCACGATCGCTTCGACCTTAGGTTCCTATATCGGGTATTCCATCAGTTATTATGGGGGAAAGGCACTGGTGGTGCGTTTTCAGCGTTTTTTGGGTGTCGACTGGGATCAGATCAAAAACTTAGAGAAGCGTTTCCGAGGAAGGGAGGAGGCATGGAGTATCTTTCTTACTCGGGCAATTCCTGTCTTCCCTATCTCCCTGGTGTCGATCTTTGCCGGACTGCTTCGGATCCCTGTTCGGCCCTTCACCCTTTATACCTTTCTGGGTTCAATATTTCGTTGTTTGCTCCTTGCCTTTTTTGGGTGGTGGATCGGGGCGACTTATGAAAAAGCGGCCACCCGTTTAGATTCGGTTGAGACGGTTGTCTCGATTTTGATGCTGGTCGGAATGGGGGTAGCCTTCGGATACCTCTATTATAAATTCAGGTGGTCCTCTTCTCGTCTTTCAAAATGACCGTTGCTGGGATTTAAAATGATGAATAAAAAAAGTTCTTGGGACTGGAAGGGAGGATGGGTCAATGAGAGTAACAGTAGACGAAGAAACCTGTATCGGATGCGAGGCCTGTGTGGATACCTGTCCGGAGGTCTTTGAGATGGAGGATGATAAGGCCCATGTAAAGGTGGAGATTGTCCCGAAAGAGGCGGTCGAATCCTGTAGAGAGGCTGCTGAAAACTGTCCGGTGGAGGCGATTCAGATAGAGGATTGATTTTATAAAATAAAAAGGGGCATCCTTATTATCCTCGGGATGCCCCTTTCTGCCTTTGGCAGGTATGTTCTCCTTCTAATCGAGATATTCCTTAATCTCTTTATAGCGGTTGGGATCTCTCAGCCGCTCAAGTGCCTTTGCTTCAATCTGACGGATTCTCTCCCGGCTGAGGCCGAATTGTCTTCCGATCTCCTCAAGGGTACACTCCCCGTCTTCTCCGATTCCGAAACGGAGACGAAGAATCTTTTCTTCTCTCGGAGAAAGTCCGGATAACAGCTTCCCCACCTGGTGAATCAAATCCTTTTCAAGCAGGGAATCGGAGGGGGAGAGACTTTTATCATCCGGGATTAAGTCCTCCAGCGTGCTATCTTCCTCTCCGATGGGCATATCGAGAGAGACCGGCTCCTCGATGAGATTGAGAATCTTCTCGACATCGTGCAGAGGAATCCCGCTATCCTTTGATAGTTGCTGGGAAGTGGGTTCCTCTCCTGATCTCTTGACCAGATCCTTAAAGGACTTCATCATCTTCCCCTTGATTTCAAAGAGGTAGTTCGGGATACGAATCGTTCTCGATTTCTCCGCGAAGGCTCTCAGAATGGCTGCCCGGATCCACCAGGAGGCATAGGTGCTGAATTTAAATCCCTTGGTGTAATCAAATTTTGTCATCGCCTGCATCAGGCCGAGGTTTCCTTCCTGAATCAGGTCCAGAAAAGAGAGCCCCCGGTTGGCATATCGTTTTGCGATACTTACGACAAGGCGTAAATTGGCCTTGATCAGTTCATTTTTCGCCTGTTGAGTCTCGAGGACAGCCCGCTGGTATTGGTTTAGCATCTGTTTGTAGAGCCGGCTTTTTTCTCTTCTCTCGGAGGGAGTAAATCTCAATTTTTTCCCATTCTTCCCCTTTGCTTTGGCTCCATACCGGGACTGGCCATTGATTCTCTTCTTTCCGTTTTTAGGAACCTGGGGTGAGGAAAGCTGGGTTCTTAAGCGCTGGGTCTTTATCTCAAGATTTTTTACCTCGCGCTCCCCTTCCTTAATCCTTTTGGCTAATTCGACCTCTTGATCAGGTGTGAGGAGGGAGATTTTTTCAAGGCCTTTTAAATATTCCAATGTAATATCGTTGGTGAAGAAGGTCTCTTCTTTTATTATCTGGTCAGCTTGTAATCCCTCCTTTTCTTCAACCTCCGCCTCTTCTTCCGGAACATGAAATTCGAGCTCCTCCAATGCCTCATCCAATTCCTTTGTATTGTAAGGCATTGTTTCAATTGAGGGATATGTCGATCCGGACTCTTCAAGGAGAGATGGAGAGGGTTCGAGGATTAAGTCCTCTCTTTTCTTCCCGTTTGTTTTGTTCTGCTTCACCTTGATTTAACCCCTTTCTTTTTAGAACAAAAAAACCCCTTCCATTTTAATTATATGGGAAGGGGATAATGAACATTTTATTCAACTATTTTGTTATTAACCTAACCCAATCCTAATAAATGGAAACTAATTTATTTAAACTGAAAATTTTTTATTCATTTATTAATAATAATATATTCCAGATTATTTTATTTGTCAAGAATTATTTATTGTAGAAATTATTAAATGCTTTCAATAAGTTATAATATTTTCATTTAAATGACCTAAATTCAGATAGGATTTATTACAAATTTAAATTCCTAAAATTACTTTTAGTGAGAAATGAAAATTTTTAGAACTTGTGAATAAAGACACATCACCAAATTACACAGAAAATAAAAACCTAAGGGATAAGGTATAAAGGTAAGGGCAAAGAGGCCGGTTTTGTCTTTTGGTAAAAGTAATGGTTTTAAATGATTAGCCCTAACCCATTGACCTTGCCTAAGAGATCATTCTCAAAATTCGTGCCCAAATGGGAGGCCAAAGCCTCCCTTACCCAGTACCCATTTTTATCGTTCGTGCCTGCCGTAGGCAGGCTTTGCCAAAGGGGGGTGTAGTTATCCCCCTTTATAAAAGGGGGATAATTGAAGGGTTGACTTTGATAAGTCCTTCTCTTATATAGAATTGAAATGGGATATGTAGATCTTCACCTTCATACCACTGCTTCTGATGGGGTCATGAGCCCTTCGGAGATTGTCAGATATGCAAAAGCCAAAGGTCTTCAGGCGATTGCCATTACAGACCATGATACGATTGGAGGAATTGCAGAGGGATTGGAGGAAGGGGAGAAGCTCGGGTTTGAAGTGATCCCGGCAATCGAGATCAGCGCAGAATATTCACCCGGTTCCATGCATCTTTTAGGTTATTTTATCGACACCCATCACCCTCTTCTCAACGAAAAATTAGGCGAGTTACAGAAGGCAAGAGCGGAACGGAATCCCAGGATGGTTGAGAAACTGAACCGATTAGGGATTCAAATTACCTACGAAGAGGTGTTGAAGGCCTCCGGCGGAGGGCAGGTGGGCCGGCCCCATTTTGCGCAGGTCCTGGTTGAAAAGCATTATGTCAGAAATTTTCAAGAGGCCTTTGACCGGTTTCTGAAGAAAGGTGCACCAGCTTACGTAGACAAATTCAGATTCGCTCCGAAAGAAGCGATCCATTTTATCAATGAAGCCAGAGGTGTGGCCATACTCGGCCATCCCAATACTCTTGGATTGAATGGTTACTCCGCCATGGAGCATCTCCTTCTTGAACTTATCCAGGATGGCTTGAAAGGGATAGAGGTCTATTATCCGGAACATTCCTCATCAGAAATCGCTCAATATAAATCCCTTGCTGAGAAATATGGCCTTCTCATGACCGGAGGAACGGATTATCATGGAATCGAAAAGAACGGCCTGGATATAGGGGTTGGAAGAGGAGAGATGAAACTTCCTTACTCTCTGGTAGAGGCCCTCAAGATGGCCAGAAATCAATCCTGAACAGTGAGTCTGACCAGAATTT
>Ga0209610_1001736_pt1 | contig 11141 bp, 12 predicted proteins | sample LakKivw275mmetaG_FD_184137 | JGI IMG/M metagenome (GOLD analysis project Ga0209610, IMG submission 184137) | Anoxic lake water microbial communities from Lake Kivu, Rwanda to study Microbial Dark Matter (Phase II) - Lake Kivu water 275m metaG... | ecosystem: Environmental > Aquatic > Freshwater...
GAGGTGCAATCCGACCCGAAGATCGTATGGGGGGTCTGCAGAGACGTACTCCAGCCTGCCCGGCAGTATGTCTTCGAGCCAGGCGTCGCCCTGCATGTTCCACCACTCGTGCCCTTTGCGGTCGTTGCCGAAGCGCAGGCTGAAGGTGATGGTCTCGCCGGGCAGCAGATCCCCATCTACTAGCGTCTTTTCCACGTACAGGTCGGGGCCGGTGGTCAAGACGACGTCGCCAATATTATCGGCGGGGTTGGTGTCGGCCGGATCGAGCATCACTTCGACCGTGTTGGTGAAGATCAGGCCCAAGGGCACTGAATCTGGGCCAGGGATTTGGGTGTTGAAGCTTCAATGCATAACGGTCCCCGGGACAAGCGTCGGCAAACATGCCCCTTGGTGCTATAATCACCACAGACAGAGTAGGCCAAATTCAAGGAATAGCGCAGCTTGCTGCGCATTGGCGCGGGGCAAGCCCCGCTACTCCATCGAGGATCACTCTTTGCGAGGAGGCGATTTCATGTTGGATATGATCCGTGACGCATTGGCGACCAGCAAAGCTGATTACACTGAGATCCGCCTGGAGGAACGGGAGGCAACCAAGGTGGTCTTCCGAGGGCGAGATCTGGAGACGGCAGACATGGCGATTGACCGGGGTGGGATCGTCCGAGCCCTGTGCTACGATGGCGGCTGGGGGATCGCTACCTTTAACAGCCTGGAGGACCTGCCCGCCCGGGTGGAGCAGGCGGTCCAGGCGGCCAAGGCCATCCAGGGGGAACGCATTGAACTGGCCCCCGTTCCAGTGGCCGAAGGGGAGATCACTGTCTCACTGGAGAAGGATTTCCGCGTCGTGCCCTTCAGCCGAAAGAAAGAGTTGCTGGAATCCTACAACGAGCTGCTAGTGGGCTATCACGACCAGATCGTGGACTCCAGCGCCTTTTATCAGGACTCCTTCTCCCGTGTCTACTACGCCAACTCCCAAGGGACGGCCTTCAGCGAGGAGCGGCCCTTAGCGACCCTCTTCTTCCGCGCCACTGCCCGGGAAGGGGACAATGTCCAGCAGGGAGTGGAGGGGATATCGCTGCCCCGGGGCTTTGAGGCTGTGGAAGGTCAGGAACAGTTGGTGCAGAAGGCCGCGCAACGGGCGGTGGACCTGCTCTCCGCCGAGATGGTGGCGGGGGGACGGTACACGGTGGTCTGCGATCCCCGCTTGGCCGGTGTGTTCATCCATGAGGCCTTCGGCCATCTCTCGGAGGCGGATTTCGTGTACGCTAACCCCCAGGCACAGGAGATGATGGTGTTGGGCCGACGCTTCGGACCCGACATTCTAACCGTTGTGGACAATGGGTCGCTGCCTGGCGGGCGGGGCACCCATCCCTATGATGACGAGGGCACCCCTACCGGGCACACAGAGCTCATAAAAGGTGGAATTCTGGTGGGTCGGCTCCACTCCCGCGAGACGGCGGCCAAGATGGGCGAGAGGCTCACAGGCAACGCCCGCGCCACCAACTACCGCTATCCCCCCATCGTGCGTATGACCAACACCTACATTGAGCCTCGCGACACCCCCTTTGAGGAGATGATCGCCGATATTGAGCTGGGAGTGTATGCCTGCGACGCCTTCGGTGGCCAGACGGCGCTGGAGAACTTCTCCTTCAGCGCAGCCTATGCCTACATGATCCGTCAAGGTCAGATCGCGGAGAGGGTGAAAGATGTAATTCTCAGCGGTAATCTCTTCACCACCCTGGCCAACATTAATGCCATCGGAAATGACCTCACCTGGTCTCCCGCAGGGATGTGTGGCAAGGGTCAACAGGGGCTGGTAGTGGGCATCGGCGCGCCCCATATCTGCATACAGGATGTGCTGATTGGAGGAAGGTAGTTACAAGTTAAAAGTTACAAGTTGAAGGTTAGTTTCGGGAGGGATATGATGACAGCCATTAAGCAGTTTGAGGAGATCAAGGCCTGGCAGAAAGGACGGGAGTGGTGCTCGCTGGTTTACAGGCTGACTCGGAAAGAGACTTTCAGCCGTGATTATGCCTTGCGCGATCAGATGCGCCAGGCAGCGATCTCAGTGATCTCCACCATTGGGGTGAGCCGGTGTCCCTCGTGCAGGAGGTGAAACAGATCAGGGTGCAAAGGAATAGCCAGTTCAGCCTCCCGGAGGCCGGCTTGAATGCCCCGCGCTCCATCAATTGCTTCCGTTCCATCCCCCATGATGCCCTACTCTCTTACGAAGCTTCCACCCGTCCATCCCGACCATCAATCAGAGCCCTTGCTGCGAGCGAAGAGAGTCTCCCTGGAGAGAGATATTCCAGGACCAGTGGTCAGCCGTCGCCCGTCGGCGGTCGTGTTGGGAGATCAGCCATTGGGGGAGGAACTGGGGGAGAAAGGGCTGGCGCAGGCAGCCAAATTCTCCTGGGAGCGAACGGCACGGGAGACGCTGGCAGTGTATCGCCAGGTCGTCACTTGCCCACCCACTGACAATCAAGTACAATAGGGATCAGTAAAGCAGGAGACAGGGAGGCAAAATCATGGCACGAATTATCAAAACTGTCGAGATTGAGAGCCAGCCCGCCATGGCACTGTTTGATACTGGCGCAGTCTTCACCTATGTACGAAATACGTTGGTTGCCACCGCCTCCAGAAAATCGGTGGTTGAACCCTTCCGGGTTGCTTTGGGTGGAAGGACGATTGAAATTCGGGAACTTTGCTTGATCGGGGGCAAGATCGAAGGGCTGGGATTCGATACCGACGCTGTGCCTGTGGAGGACCTCGGTCACGCCGATGGTCACAAACTGGATGTCCTCATTGGCGCTCTAACAATGGAGCGCTGGGAGATCAGGCTTGACCCGAAATCCGGCACACTCGATCTGGAGGTGCTGAGGCGGCGGGAGTTCACCGAATTCTGATAGAGGCCAAGTGGTGGGTGGAAGCCAGGGAGCTAAGGGGAGTGAGGGAACTGAGGAGGAGGGAAACGGCAATGAGCGTTACCTATGTTGAAGGCGTGGTCACCGGCTCAAAGGGCAAACAGGCCGCCGTGCGTTTTCTGGTGGACAGCGGAGCAACTTACACGCTGCTTCCCTATAAAGATTGGCAGGCAATAGAGTTGGCCCCGAAGCGATCCGTGATCTTCACCCTGGCCGATGGCACGACCATCGAGCGCCAGGTCTCAGAGTGCCATATCACCCTACCTCAGGGGGAAGCCCATACGCCCGTCATTCTCGGCGAACCCGGTGATGAGGCCCTCTTAGGGACCGTCACCCTGGAGGTTCTAGGGCTGGTCCTGAACCCCTTCACACGCACGCTGCAGCCGATGCGCATGTTGCTTGCCTGAGTGGTCTGCAGTCCTTGGTTCTTGGTCCGAGGTCAGGAAGAGCTCTAGACAGGAGGAAAGAGTGTGACTTCTCCCGCGAGTGCTCGTATCTCTATAGGGTGAGGGAGAGACGGTGGGGAGGATTATACAGGGTCCGGAGACAGGAATGAGAAAAGAGAAACCATTGACTTTCCAACAGGTCATCATGCGTCTGGAGCGGTTCTGGGCCGAGCAGGGATGCCTCATCTGGCAACCCTACAACGTCCAGGTCGGAGCGGGCACGATGAACCCGGCCACCTTCCTGCGTGTCCTGGGCCCCGAGCCCTGGCGCGTGGCCTACGTCGAGCCCTCCATCCGCCCCGCCGACGGCCGCTACGGTGAGAACCCCAATCGCTGGCAACAGTTCTATCAATACCAGGTGATCCTCAAGCCCGATCCCGGCAACCCGCAGGAAATCTACCTGGAGAGCCTCAAGGCAGTGGGCATTGACCCCCGCCAGCACGACATCCGCTTCGTCGAAGACAATTGGGAGTCACCCGCCCTGGGGGCCTGGGGATTGGGTTGGGAGGTATGGTGCGACGGGCAGGAGATCACCCAGTACACCTACCTCCAACAGGCCGGCGGCTTCCCTCTCGATCCAGTCTCGGTGGAGATCACCTACGGCCTGGAGCGGATCATGCTGTTCCTCCAGGGTGTGGACGACTTTGTGGACATCCACTGGGGGGCAGGACTCACCTACGGCGATGTGCTGCTGCGCTCTGAGGTGGAGCACTGCGTCTACAGCTTCGAGCAAGCCGATGTGGAACGCGTGCGCGAGTTGTACGGCCTGTACGAAGCCGAGGCACGAACCTGCCTGGAGCACGGCCTGGTCATCCCCGCCCACGACTACGTGCTCAAATGCTCGCACACCTTCAACGTGCTGGATGCGCGGGGGGCCATCGGCGTCACCGAGCGGGCCCACTACTTCGCCCGCATGCGCGAGCTGTCGCGGCAGGTGGCAGAGGCGTACCTCCAACAACGGGAGGAGATGAGATTCCCTTGGAAGCGTCCTGGTGTCTTGGCGTCTCAGCATCCTAGCCCAGAGGTGGAAGGCAGCTACGACGCTACGACGCTACGATGTTGCGACGCTGTCTTGGAAATTGGCACCGAGGAGCTGCCGGCACAGGATGTGACCGCCGCCATCGAGCAACTGCGCCAACGGGTGCCGACCATGCTCATTGGCGCACGGCTGCCATACGATGAGGTCTGGGTCTCTGGCACGCCCCGACGGCTGGCGGTGGTCATCAAGGGGCTGGCAACCAGGCAGGTGGAGGAGGAGCTGGTCATCAAGGGGCCGCCGGCCAAGGTCGCCTACGATGCCCAGGGCAACCCCACCCGCGCCGCTGAGGGCTTCGCCCGGGCGCAGTCCGTGCCGGTGGAGAGTTTACAGGTGCGGGAGATGGATGGCGGACGATATGCTGTGGCCGTCAAGATCGAGGCCGGCCGTCCTGCTCCCGAAGTGCTGACCGAGGAACTCCCCAGCCTCATTGCCTCCCTGCGCTTCTCGATGGCCATGCGTTGGAACGAGAGCGACGTGGCTTTCTCCCGCCCCATCCGCTGGCTGGTGGCCCTCTACGGCCAGCAGGTCATCCCCTTTGCATACGCCGGTGTGGCCAGCGGCTGCACCACCCGAGGCCTGCGCCCCGACGGCTCGCCGGAGTTGGAACTGGCCTCGGCCTCCGACTACCTGCCTACCATGAAAGCACAGGGCATCGTGGTGGACAGGGAGGAGCGCAGGGCTGAGATCCGCCACCAGATTGACGCCCTCGCGGCCGAGGTGGGGGGCGTCGTCCCCGAGGCCCCGGCGCTGGTAGACGAGGTGACGAACCTGGTGGAGCGGCCGGCCGCCTTGCGGGGAGAGTTCTCGCCGCAGTACCTGGCCCTGCCTTCTGAAGTGCTCATCACGGCCATGAAAAAGCATCAGCGCTACTTTCCAGTAGTTCAGGCAACAGGCCAACAAGGGACAGGCAGCGAGGAAGATAACTCATTGCCTGTTACCCATTACTCATTACTGCCTTACTTCATCACCGTGCGCAATGGCGACACCACTGACCAGGAAAGCGTGCGCCACGGCTACGAAGAGGTGCTTCGCGCCCGCTTCGCCGACGCCGCCTTCTTCTTCGAGGCCGACACCCGCCAGCCACTGGAGGATTTTCTACCCCGGTTAGACACCCTCATCTTTCAGGAGCAGTTGGGCTCCATGCTGGACAAGGTGAAGCGGTTGGAGAAGCTGGTGTCCCCCCTGGCGGAGAAGTTAGGACTGTCAGAGGGGGAGAGGGCCATCGCACTTCGGGCCGCGCACCTGTGCAAGGCAGATCTGGCAACCCAGATAGTGGTGGAGTTCACTAGCTTGCAAGGGGTGATGGGATTGGAATATGCGCGGTACTCAGACGAGTCAGAAGAAGTGGCTCAGGCTATATACGAGCACTACCTGCCTCGATTCTCAGGTGATGACATGCCGACATCTGGGTCAGGTATCGTAGTTGGTTTGGCTGACCGCTTTGATAGCTTGGGAGGATTGTTCCAGGTGGGCTTGGCCCCCACCGGTTCGGCCGATCCCTACGGCTTGCGTCGTGCGGCCATGGGCTTGATCCAGGTGCTCACTGAGCGAAGGATAGACTTCGATCTGCGACAGGGGTTAGCACTGGCCGCAGAACAGCTCCCAATCGCCGCCAGCAGCCAGACCCAGGCGGAGGTCTTGAGCTTCATAAAGGGACGGCTGGAGGGCTGGCTGCGGGAGCAAGGATACCGCTATGATGTGGTGGCGGGGGTGTTGGCCGAGCGAGGCCACAATCCCTACCTGGCTGCCCAGACAGTAAAAGCCTTTGCCCCCTGGGTGGAGCGCGGGGATTGGATGGACATCCTCAATTCCTACGCCCGTTGCGTGCGCATCGTGCGCGACTTTGAGGAGATCTTCCCTCTAAACCCGGCGCTTTTCATCGAGCCGGCCACGGAGGAGCTGCACAGGGCCTATCTGCGGGCCGCGGAGCGTATCACACCGCAGAGCCCCATTGATGAACTCCTTGAGGAATTGCGCTCCATGATTCCTGCCATCACCCGCTTCTTCGACGATGTGCTGGTGATGACTGAGGAGAGGGCTCTGCGAGAGAACCGCCTGGCGCTGTTGCAGCGCATCGCCGCACTCCCCAAGGGCATCGTGGACCTGAGCAAGGTGGAGGGCTTCTGATCCGGCCTGCAAGCAGCTTGCCAGATTGAGCCGATGCTTATATAATTGAAGGGCTTGGAACTACTGATTTGATTCTCGCTCAGCATGAGAAGAGCTCTGAGTTGTAGGGTTTAGTCGATTCGTATTGAGATGACAACTGTTGGATGCAGCTTGCTGAGATGAATGACCCTTTGCTGCCCAGTAGACGATTAGGTTACCTTGTCCACTTGCACCTTCGCGAGGGTGAGTTTCAATGTTATAGGCGGGGGCGGAGCGGAGGGCCAGGGAGAACATCGCCCTGGCCAAGAGTGTGGGATGTGAGCCCGTCATGGCCGTCCTCTATTACGACTTCGCCAAAGGGCTTCGCGAGGGCGACATGGAGGACAAACTCAGAGCGATCAACTTCTTTTGGCTGGCTTCAACTGACGCTCAGATCCTATCCATCCTCAGTGGCAAGGCGAAGCTGATCCCTTGATATCTTGGCCATCGCTTATGCGCCCTAGCGGTTCACCGCAATGGTTTTGCGATGGAAAACTCGTCGTTATCAAACATTGATTTCCAAAACCGTGGATAAGACAACAAATCTATATCTAGGGAGGTAAACAAGTATGACTAAAGATAGAACCAATAGGGACATTCTCTGGTTCGAAGAACTGGGTATGAGGGATGTGCCTCTGGTGGGCGGCAAGAACGCCTCTCTCGGAGAGATGATCCGGGAGTTGGGAGCCAAAGGGGTGCAGGTGCCAGGCGGCTTCGCCATAACCGCCTATGCCTACCGTCGCGTGCTCGGAGAGGGGGGCATCGAGGATCAGCTCCAGGATATCCTCTCCGACCTCGACACCCACGACATGGCTAACCTGGCCGAAAGAGGAGAGAAGGTCCGGCAGCTCATCGAGAACACCCCCCTCCCGCCCGACCTGGAGCAGGAGATTCGAGAATCATATCGGAAGCTCAGCCGGCGGCTCGGCGTGGAGAACCCGGATGTGGCTGTGCGCTCCTCCGCCACAGCGGAAGACCTGCCCGATGCCTCCTTCGCCGGCCAGCAGGAAACCTACCTCAATGTTCGAGGCGAGGAAGACCTGCTCCACCGGGTCAGGATGTGCTTCGCCAGCCTCTTCACCAACCGGGCCATCTCCTACCGGGTGGACAAAGGCTTCGATCACTTCGATGTCTATCTCTCCGTGGGTGTGCAGGAGATGGTGCGCAGCGACTTGGCTGCCTCAGGCGTCATCTTCTCCATAGACACCGAGAGTGGCTTCCGGGATGTAGTCTACACCACCGCCTCTTATGGCCTGGGCGAGTTCGTGGTGCAGGGCATCGTCAACCCAGACCAGTTCTACGTCTTCAAGCCCACCCTCAAGCAGGGCAAGAAAGCCATCATCGAGAAACGACTGGGTATCAAGGATGTCAAGCTGGTCTACGCCGAGGGGGATGGGAGGGAGCTCACCAGGAGGGTGGAAGTCCCCCCTGAGGATAGGGACAAGTTCGTGCTGAACGACGACGAGATCCTGAAGCTGGCGGAGTGGGCCTGTATCATCGAGGAGCACTACGGCCGGCCCATGGACATCGAGTGGGCCAAGGATGGCCTCACCGGCCGGCTGTACATCCTCCAGGCCCGCCCGGAGACGGTCCACGCCCTGCGGGACATGAATGTCCTGGAGACCTACGTACTGGAAGAGCCAGAGGAGAACAGGACGCTGTTGGTGAGGGGCGAGGCGGTGGGCAGCAAGATCGGCCAGGGCGAGGCCAACGTCATCATGGACGTCGGCGGGATCGAGCAGTTCAAGCCCGGCCAGGTACTGGTCACGGAGATGACCAACCCCGACTGGGAGCCCATCATGAAGATCGCCGGCGCCATCGTCACCGACCGAGGCGGGCGCACCTGCCACGCGGCCATCGTCTCCCGCGAGCTGGGCATCCCCTGTATCATCGGTACTGAAACCGCCAGCTCCGTCCTGACATCGGGGATGGAGGTCACGGTGGACTGCTCCGAGGGATTGGGGAATATCTACCAGGGGCTGCTGAAATACCGCCTGGACCGGCTCAGCCTGGACCAGCTTCCCCCCACCAAGACCCAGATCATGATGAATGTGGGCATCCCCGAGAAAGCCTTTATCCAGGGGCAGATCCCCTGCGACGGCGTGGGGCTGGCCCGGCTGGAGTTCATCATCAACTCCCACATCGGCATCCATCCCCTGGCCCTCATCCACTACCCGGCGCTGAAGGAGCAAGCGGCCAATGGTGATGGAAAGGCCAAAGAGGTGGTAGCCCTGATTGATGAGCAAGTCAGGGGCTACGAGGACAGAGCTCAGTTCTTCACCGACCAACTGGCCCAGGGCATCGCCCGCATCGCGGCGGCTTTCTACCCCCACGATGTCATCGTCCGCCTGTCCGACTTCAAGACCAACGAGTACGCCAACCTGATCGGCGGTGAGTTCTACGAGCCGGATGAGGACAACCCTATGATCGGCTGGCGGGGGGCATCCCGCTACTACGATGAGAACTTCAGGCCTGCTTTCGGACTGGAGTGCGCGGCCTTTAAGCAGGTCCGGGATGAGATGGGGCTCACCAACGTCAAGGCCATGGTCCCCTTCTGCCGCACCCCGGAGGAGGGAAAGAGGGTCATTGAGACCATGCGTGAGTTCGGCTTGGTGCAGGGGGAGAACGACTTCGAGGTTTACGTCATGACCGAGATCCCCAGCAACGTCATCCTAGCCGACGAGTTCGCCGACGTGTTCGATGGCTTCTCCATCGGCTCCAACGACCTGACGCAGCTCACCCTGGGGCTGGACAGGGACTCGGAGCTGGTGGCCCACATCTTCGACGAGCGGAATGAGGCGGTGAAGAGGCTGGTCAGCCAGGCGATCACCACTGCCCGTAGGAGAGGCCGGAAAATCGGCATCTGCGGCCAAGCGCCTTCCGACTTCCCGGAGTTTGCCGAGTTCCTGGTGGAGTGCGGCATTGACAGCATGTCGCTCAACCCAGACACGGTGGTCAAAACCCGGCTGATGGTTGCGGAGAAGGAGAAACAGCTAGGTATTTCCTAACCTGGCTGATGGCCGATAGCTTTTATCTGCCATTCGCTATCTGCTACCCTGCCATTTGCTATCCGTCGGCTGATGGTAGTCCTGTCTGGGCTGCTATCAGCCGATGCGTTTTAGGGGCGTTGAGGGAAGTGACCGAGCCCCGTTGGGCTCTTAGCCTGGCACTCACCGGGCCCCTGATCGCGCTGGCTATAGGATGGGTCCTCTTCTCCTCCCACGCTCAGGGGCCGGAGGAGCCGGCGGTGACAATTGTGCAGAGCGCCTGGCCCTCTTCCGTCCAGCCCGGCAAGGAGGTGGCTTACACCATCACCTTCCAGAATGGCGGCCACGCGGCCGCCACAGAGGTGTGGGCCGTGGACACCCTCCTGGCTGATCCCGTCCGGCATCAGCTTTACATCCCTGAGAGGGACCATCTGTTGGCCTTCGATGGCTACGACCTCACCCTCGTGGATTCGATCCCCCTGCCCCGTCTCCAACCCCTCACCGCCCTGGCCCTTGACCCCCGGACCGGTCAGGGCTGGGCTCTGGGGCTTGATGGGCGGTTGTTGCCCATCAAGATGAGCCCCTGAGGTGCCACCGCTTTTGAGATAGCCTTTGCCGCCTAGCGCTTGGGCCTTGACATTGAGGGTTTCCGAACTATAATTGGTGGTGACCCCTGCAGGGTGAACTACTACATGTGGAAGGAGCTTCTGATGGATAGAGAAGATCTACTCGCGGAGACCCTCGTCGAACGGGAAATCAGAATCACCCCCATCGCAGAACCAGTGCCTTTGCCTGTCGAGTGGGCCGATTGGATGGTGGATAATATCCCTGAGAAATACCTGGCTGAAATGGCTCGTGATATTATCCAGCACGCGATTGCAACGTGTAACACCAGTGACCTTGGGCAGTTGAGCATGGCTATCAAGAATTGGAAAGCAACTATTGAAGAACTGTCTTGTCCGCCTGAGGAGAGGGAGGCTATACTTGAGGCAGCCGCTGAAGTAAGAGCCGGTGGAGGGCTATCTTGGGACGAGTTTTGGCAGGATCTGGATTACACCTGATCAAGCCACAAAAGGATTCAAATGCTCCAGCGAGGACAGCCCTTCATAGTAGGCAAGCAAGCCCGGCAGGTTAAGAGCTACCTGAGAAGACAGAGCAGGGACATTGTGAGACTCTATCGAGAAGCCTTAGAGGAGATTTGCAAAGGACCTCACGATTTTGAGAATCCGAGGATTGCACATTTGAAGGCAGACTACCAATGTACCTATCGGTACAGATTAGCGAGGGGGCTGCGTATCATGTACGAGATAGACGAGGCTCAATGTCTTGTAAAGCCGTTCTGGTTTGGTCCTCGTGGAAGCGCGCCTTATGATTAGCAGCCCCTTGCCAGGGGCTTTTCTCTTTACCCAGCGAAATAATGGTGACATCGAATGAGCAAGATTGACGAAGTCAAATCCAGACTTGATATTGTGGATGTGGTCTCCGAATATGTAGAGTTGCGCAAATCGGGACGGAGCTACTCCGCTTTCTGCCCCTTCCACGCCGACACCCGAACCCCCTCCTTCGTCGTGTTCCCCGAAACACAGACCTGGCACTGCTTCGG
>Ga0209610_1001741_pt1 | contig 11129 bp, 13 predicted proteins | sample LakKivw275mmetaG_FD_184137 | JGI IMG/M metagenome (GOLD analysis project Ga0209610, IMG submission 184137) | Anoxic lake water microbial communities from Lake Kivu, Rwanda to study Microbial Dark Matter (Phase II) - Lake Kivu water 275m metaG... | ecosystem: Environmental > Aquatic > Freshwater...
TTAGTGAGAAAGCTTGGGAGCATATGGGGTTAAGGGTGAGACCAGGAACTGATAAGGCTGAGAAAGATCTTGGACGAGCCATGCTGGCTATAGACTCCATTGCCTTTCTAATAGATAGGTTGGACCCGTACATTAAGTATGACGAGAAGAGCAGGCTTAGGAGCCTCCTCGCGGATCTCCAAATAAACTTCGCCAAGGTTAAATAGAATCGTTGATTGGATCAGCATATTGCGGACGCTAGTGCAATTCCTCAGAGAAGAAGAATTGCGTGCGCGGTCGAATGCATAGAGAGGCCGACAACGGCAGTGGTAGAATTCGATCAGTCCTAGTGGGGTTTACAGTATCTCTCAACAGGATATGCTGTGCCAGCGCGCGCTACGAATATAAAAAAGAGTGGGTAGTGTGAAGTAGTGGTCAGAGTTGAATGCGTTGGGGTGTGCGGATATTTAAACGGTCTCTCTTTCTAGTTATCATCAGAGCGATGGTCGCTAGAAGAGCCCCTATCATTGTAGCCTCTAAAGGAAATCCGGGTATGCCTGGTGCGGCTGGTGCCGCTGTCACCGTGTATGATGCGACAGCTGATTCGGCTCTGAATCCAGCGTAGTCCTCTGCCTTAACTCTGAACTGGACCGTGGTGCCCTCTGGCTTTTCAGGAATAGTGGCTGTGAAGGATATCCCTGGAGCACTCATATCCACTACGTCCCAGCTGCCTCCACCGTCCGTGGAGTACCGCAACTGGACCGCCTTCAAACCGGAGACGTCGTCATCCACTTTGGCCGTTACAGTGACCTGGTCGCTCGGCTTAGGATCCTGTGGGCTGTAGCCAACATCGCTTATCGTTGGCGGTTCGTTGTCAACCATCAGTTTAGCCCATGTATAGGGGTTGGTGAGATCGGCACCTTCAGGAAAGGCACGAACAAAGGTTGGTGAATAGCCTGGTGAGTCAATAGCGATCGCTAATCCCACAAAGTCAGATACGCCTATGTTCAGATCGCTTGGATCTTTTGGGTCGCCCTCAACTCCGTGGAACGGTATCTTGAACTCGGCTTCCCAGTGGTCCGTGTGCGAGCCAATGGCTGCCACGCCCATATCGACGCCGTAACCGAGCTTATAATAATACCAACCGACACCCCATGTAAAAGACGATATCCAAGACCCATCGATAAAAACACCGTCTCCATCGATAGCCTTCATGTCTTCCTGCTCATTCGTGAGGATCCCGTCGCCAGATCCGCTACCGTGTCCCCCATCGTTACCCTCATCAAAATAGATCTGGACCTCATCGCCAGTATAGAAATAGGAGGCAAAGGTTATGGCCTTCACGCCGATGTACAGGTAATTCCGGTCTTGCATCAGATATACGTCAAATATACCCTCGTCGCCGACACCCCTGTAAACCGTTGCATCCTCCCACTCAGCTGCGTCGATGGTGCCATCCAAGACTGGTATGCTCGTGGAGAACTTAGCATAAATCGTCCTCACATAGCCATGTGCGCTTGGGATGCCAGTCAACGTCAAGAGCACTGAAAGAATCGCAATCGTTGTAAGAGTTCTCTTATTCAATTCCTCTCCCAGAGAATAATACTCTATTAATGAAGTATATAAAATATATAACCTGAAAACGTGAGAAATCCTTTTTCTTCATGGCACGAAAAAATATGTGAGATCTTCTATATCACGCGCGACCTAAAACTTCCATCACTCACATTCAAGCTTGCGGATGATTTCTGGAAGCTTATTGATGTTGTCAATTATCTCATTTGCCCCTGCTGCTTTGAGCTCCTCTTCTGTATAAATGTGTGAGCGGTAGTTTGGAATGCACACGGCATAGACGCCTGCGGCTTTTGCAGCCAGCATGTCATCAATGTGATCCCCAACGAGAATCGCCTCATCGGATCTGCAATCCAGTTCTTCCAGACAGGCAAGAGCATGATCAGGGTAGGGCTTCGGTCTTCCAGGCGAGTCGCGGCAACAGAAAGCATCGATGAAGTCTTTGATGCCTGTTTTCTCCGTGAACTTCAAAGCCGCAGCCTCACTGTTGACTGTGACAAGCCCTATCTTCTTCCCTTCATCCTTTAGCCACTTCAGAACTTCGACGCTGCCTGGAATAACCTGCGCATAGTCTACGGCTTTGAGTTCAAACTCAATAGCTTCTGCGTTGACTTCTTTCTGCATCTCCACCATTTCCTTCTCAGAAAGATAACTCCTCCCACGCTCATACATCTTAGCGTATAGCGTGGCTGGAGACTGATAGTCAGCTATGACCTCTATTGGTATGCCGTGTTTCAGGTAGACTCTTGAAATAGCTTTCCTTATACCCGCGAAGTCTATGAACCTACCAACCTCAAGTAATGTGCTGTCCATATCGAAGAGAACCACAGCAACCTTCAAGCACTACACCTCACGAGTAAGAATTAGACACTTGTATTCGTGGCTTACAAAAGTTTCGGTCTGTAGACAAGTCTTGGATTAGTTTATTGTCTCGGCAATTTTTCAAACAAAATAAGCCCAAACCATCATCGGTGAGTTGCTTGAAACCATTTCGATATCTTCCGCAACATCTCCTCTCTTTTTACTATTGGAAAGATGACCTGTCAGCTATTCTAGTACACGCACGTTTGGTTCATCAAGGCCTCAAGCTTTCTATTCTGCTTCTGATGAGTTTGATTTGTTCTGTTGTTATATTTTCTATCACCTTTTCAATTTCAAGAACAAACTTGCGTGCAGATTCAACATCTCTTCTGATCTTTTCTTGTTCAAAATCTTTAGCCACATAATACTGAACATCCACTCTTGTTTCTTTGGCCTGCGAAATATCTTCAACCAGTTTTTCTGTTATAATTTCGTGTCTTGCTAGCAGTCTTGCGACGGCAATGCTACAATCATGTATCTCTGATTTGACACCTAGCTTCATTAGCAATGCATACAGGGCAAAGTACCTTGCATAATATGCTGTTGTCAGCGTCCACTCGGTCTCCTTAATCTGAAGAGCCGCGTTCATGGTGTTCAGGGAGCCCGTGGCTTTCCTGATGTATTCTTTCACCAAGTTTCCACTTGGACGAACTAATCTTATTCCTCTTTTCTGTTTCAAACACCAAACTATGTTTCTATCTTCCAACATAGTGTCTCCATAGCAGACGAACAAACAACTCCGAATTTTGAAGAATTATATGGTCATTTACTATCTCGCTTACTAAGGCGTCTCCGGACCTCAGGCCATCCTTAAAGTCCTCAGGACTGGCAGTTTTGACACTGATTTTCTTTCCGTAGGTTTTTCCGATTTTCTTGATCTCTTCTACGGTGATTTCGGAGGGTTTGCCCAGACAAAGCAAGTCTATGTCACTGACATCAGTGGCATAATTCTTCGCGTAACTGCCAAAGAGGACGATTGCGCCCATCAGGTCCAAGCTGAGTATTTTTTCAGAGATTTTCTTGATCAGGAAATTCTTATCGAGGTATCTTATCGTTTCGAGTTCCTCAGCAATTGTGAGGTATTCTTTTGTTAGGATGTTGTCTGGATTGAGCATATACTCTTTGTTCTTTCCAACTTTTCTTGAAATCAGTATCTTGTTCTTTTCCAGTCTTCTTAGATAAGGCAACAGTGTCACATGGCTTGTGCCGAGTAGTTTAGCAATAGCCCTGATGTGGAAGCTTGCATCGTATTTGTTTCTATACAACTGCAAAATGGCAAACTCGTAATCGGTAATTTTTTCTACCATATGGTAGAATTTTCCACCAATAATATTTAAACTTTTCGCGCAACCCACAGTCTAGCGTGGACTACAATGTTGATGGCAACACCTCCTGCAAACCCCTTTTTTCCTAATTTCTAATTGGTTTTCTATCTTTCTAACGATTTTATAACAGAATCGAAGGCTGGGAAGCGTGGAGGGTGGGTTGGAAAAAGTTGAAGAATACGCCAGAAAAGGTAAGCATGCACATTTTCTGATCATAGATGAGGATGGGCGGCATACCAAAAAGGTTCCTGGAGAATGGAAACCTATCCAAGTTGGAGGAAAGAGGAGTTATTGGCTTCATAAATACGAACCAGCAAAGAAAAAGACTGATTTTTGATAAATTATCCTACTATCTGATAAGCTTCAAAAAGTCTTGCATACGCGATTTTTACTTGTTGATGTTGTTTATCGCCCATCTTCCAGATGAGTGTTTCCTAGAGTATTTACGAGTGGACTTAGGTGGGCTACGGGAGTGTTCGCTATTAGCGAACATTTATATAGTGTAGCGAACGCTTAACAGGATATGCGACTGGTACGCAACATCTTTGAGCCAAAAGCCACACGGGTATTGAGAGCACTCCTCGTAGATCCGCGGCGCGGTTGGACGATTAGGGGATTGGCTGAAGAGGTAGGGATTTCTCCGGGATATGCTCATGCCGTTGTATCCACGCTCATCGATCTCGGTTATGTGGCACGCACTGATCACTACAGGATAAGAACAGTCAATCCAACAGTCCTGCTCAGACGATGGGCGGCCTATCACCAATACGATAGGGTAAACGCCTTTCTTGAGCACTACACTTTTGAACGCGAAGTCGATCGGTTCATCCAACAACTATCCAACATTAGCAACTCAAACTACGCGTTAACAGCTCTGGCCGGCGCATCTCTAATTGCTCCCCACGTAAGGCCCGTTGACGTACACATTTACATTAAGAAAGAGGACGAAGCAGCAAAGCTGGCCAAAACTCTCAGTCTTCAGCCAATCCCAAAGGGAGGCAACGTCAAATTCGTCGTCCCATACGATGAAGGGGTCTTTTACGGCCAGCAAACAGCCAATATTCGAATTTCTAACCGAGTAGGCAGAGTCAGCGTGGTTTCTGATGTGCAGCTGTTCGTAGACCTCTACAACTATCCGGCCAGAGGGTTAGAAGCGGCTGAACACCTGTATGAAGGTATAGTTGAAAAATGGGGGAAAGCCATGATTGGTGGTCAATGACCATGTATGACCGGAGCCAAACAGAAGCGTCCAAATCCGCGCTTATCGAGCTTTGCTCCGCCCTCCACGCCTATAGAGACGACTTTGTTCTTGCTGGAGGATGGGCGCCATACTTCCTCACCAAAGGCCACTTCGACCACTGCGGTTCAAGAGACATAGACCTTGTACTCAGGCCTTCAGTGATGATAAAGTATGAAAGTATAAGAAAAGTGGTGGAAAGGCTCGACTATGAGGAGACATCTAATCCCTTCCGCTTTGAGAAAAGAGTCGTTTCACCTCTAGACGAGAAAGAGTACCTCATAAGCATCGATTTCTTAACCGAGCCCCGAGCCGCGAGGAAAGTGCTTCAACTCATAAAGGTGCAGGAAGATCTAACCGCCTGTTTGATTGAGGGGTCCAGCATCGTCTTCAGGTTTCGGTACGAAAACGAAGTAGAGGGAATATTGCCAAAAGGTGGCAGGGTGGTGGTCGTAGTTGATGTGGCAGACATCGTTGGAGCTCTGACCATGAAGGGCTTGGCGTTGCCCCGCCTAGTCGACAAAGACAGCTATGACATCTACGCTATAAGCGGATTCTGCAGTGGCAGTCCGGAAAAGGCGTCGGAAATTTATTTAAACCGTCTCGAAGAGGCTAAACTAACAGCCCGCGAAAGGAACGTGATACAACTCAGTTTGAGCAGAATAAATCAGGCTTTCAGATCCATAGATTCGTATGGCGTATTTGCTGCTTCACGGTTTGTTGGAACAGACGTCAGCTCCGACGTATACGTGAGAACAAATACCTTTCTGAAAAATGTAAGCCGATTCCTTCCCGTTCGCTAATAACGAACATTTTTATATGACAACGAACGGCATCACCACAAGCGGCCTGGCCGATGAAGATTCAACGTAACCATAGAGGTAAGGGCCGTAACCGAGCTTGGAGAGCGGGTCTACACATACAGCAGCATAGCAACAAACGTTAAAGCCAGAATATCGTCTTCTGAACTCCACTCACTTTTTTCTTGAGATTTCGCGCGCTCTAGATGAGACCTTCAACTTCACCCTTCTTTAATTCATTAGCTAGATCATTCATCACTCTCTTCAATTTCGGACTTAGCTTGACTGAATATCTAGGCGCATTCTCAAGTTTCTTATATTTCTCAGGAAGGCTCGAAAGGTTTTCTAAAGCTCTTTTCCTAATCGCCTCAAGCGGGATTGGATTGTAGGTTATCTTGCCTTTCCACATCACTTTGACCAGTAGTGGTTCCCCTTCAACTTTTTCATCATCTAGGGCAATGATATCCTCGAAGAAGTTGCCGGAGCTGTCTCTAACTCTAAACACCTGTTTCCTTCCGGGAAGAGTGATTTTACCCTTGCTCAGCTTCATCGCAGGCACAAATTTGCCTGTTCTATATGTTCTTTCACACAATTTATAGACGATGTCAACGTAGGGTCTATCCTCGGAAGTGCTCATTCTTGTTCCTACGCCGAAAGCGTCTATTCTTGCTCCCTTGCCCAAGAGCTCCTCAATCTTATACTCGTCCAAGTCGCCGCTGGCCAAGATCTTGACGTAACTTAAGCCTCTTTCATCCAATAATGCTCTTACCTTTTTACTTATCTCTGCCAGATCTCCACTATCGATTCTTACGCCGCTTAGCCTAAACCCCTTCTTTTCCAACTCTTTTGCAACAACCGACGCTTTTTCTGCACCTTTAATATCATCAAAGGTGTCAATCAAGAGTAAAGATGTCTTTGGGAAAGTCTTCACGAATGCTCTGAAAGCTTCGATTTCTCTATCAAAAAACATTACAAAGGAATGCGCCATAGTTCCAAAGATTGGAATGCCGTATTTCATGCCTGCGAGCACGTTGGATGTCCCATTGCATCCCGCTATGTAGCTGCATCTTGCGGCTTTCATTCCGGCGTCTGCGCCATGCGTCCTTCTCAAACCAAACTCGATTACTGGTCTGCCTTGAGCCGCATTTACAACTCTGGATGCTTTGGTTGCTATCATAGTCTGCACATTGACAGTGTTCAGGAGAAAAGTTTCAATCAACTGAGCCTCTATTATCGGCGCAGTTACTCTGATAAGGGGCTCATTTGGGAAGACTAAAGTCCCTTCTGGAACTGACCAAACCTCTCCACCGAATTTGAAGCTCTTCAAGTAATTGAGAAAGTCTACTTTAAACCCCTGCTTTCTCAAGTAGTCGATTTGCTTTTGATTGAACCTCAGATTGTTGAGGAAAAGTAAGACTTGTTCCAAACCAGCAAAAACAAAGTATGACCTATTTTTTGGCATTCTCCTTATGAATAAATCAAAAGTGGCCAACTCACTTCTCTTATTATCAAAATAGCTAGCGCACATAGTCAGCTCATACAAGTCCGTTAGTGTACTCATGTTGTTCTCGTCTACGAAGTCAAATTCGTGTTCTGTCGTTTCTATCTCCCTCTCTATGCTTGTTTCTTCATCAATTCCTTGACGTTGGAGATTAAAATATTAAACAATTTGGGGGTCTTTACGTTAGATATTTCTAAAATGGAGAAAGGCTTGAGGCGAGCATTATCAGCTTTCGTTTCTCTATTTTTAATCATTGCGCGCGCGAATGCATATAAGTGCTAAAAATTTAACGTAACAGTCGAGGAAGTAAATAATGGAACAAAGGGTCAATCCATGGGAAGTATTCGTGAAGGAACGTCCCGAAGTTGTGAAAGCTTTCCAAGAAATGATGAAACAGATCAACAAGAACAATGTTCTCGATAAGAAGACTGTGGAATTGATCTTTGTCGGCATCTATTCAACGATACGGGAGGCAGGTGCCTTACGACATCACATCATAGAGGCATTGAAAGCTGGCGCTACGAAAGAAGAGGTAGAAGCAGCCGCACTACTGGCGTTCTCTACTGGGGTTTCCTCTGCAGAACTGAGCCTACCCATAATCCTCGGCCTCATCGAAAGTCAACACGAGTTCTAGACCCTCCAAAACTGCTTGGTCAACCTGAAGAAGCGGACGTTTCATCGACTGAGTAACCCGAGACTTAGAGAAATACACTTCCACACCATCAGGCATGGAAAACAACATCACTATACCACCAGACAAAAGACATCCTATACGTCAAAGAGTTCCTAGATCACAAACGGCTCGACTCAACCCTAATCTACATAAACGTCGATCGCACATTATTCTACGATGAAAGGCCCTAAGTGCTCCACGTCAAAGTGGCACTCGCATCCGACGAAGTGAAGGAGTTGCTCAGGCTCAGGGATGGCGAATACTTCGTGATGAAAGTCAAACCCGAGAAAAGGGAAATCGAGCTGGAACTTGAAGTTCTCGGAAGAAGCATAATTCTCTAGCTTTCAAAATAAGAGGTTTTATGCACATGAAAGTCTCAACTAGAAGCGCTTACGTTGCGATAGTCACTATGGGAGTCGTAAGCATGCTTGGCGATATAATCTACGAGGGTGGTAGGAGCCTTAGCCCCGAGTATCTCAAATTCCTAGGCGCTTCAGCAGTTCTCGTAGGAACTGTCAGTGGAGCGGGTGAATTCATAGGATACGCGTTGAGGCTTCTAAGTGGTGCCTTGGCAGATAAAACGAGATTATACTGGGTCTTCATTTTCCTTGGATACGGTCTCATAGTCGCCATCCCCTTTCTTGGGCTCGCGCAGATCGTCGAAGTCACCATCTTGTTTCTCCTCTTGGAGAGGCTTGGTAAAGCATTGAGGAATCCATCACGAGATACAGTTCTCTCGATTGTGAGCAAGGGCATCGGCTCAGGTAAGGCCTTTGGCATCCATGAGTTCCTCGACCAGATAGGCGCCATAGTGGGACCAGCACTCATAGCTGCACTAATGTTCTACTCAGGCAACAACTATTCCACCACTTTTACCCTTCTCTTCATTCCATATGTGGCGCTCATCTTAGCCTTATTCTGCACCTACAAAACAGTTGAAAAAAACTTTCATCCTGAAGCTAGGGTATCCGCAAAAGCGAGCAAGTGGTTAACTAAGAGTTTCTGCCTCTATACTGCCTCTGTAGGCCTAAACACTATCGGGCTTGTACCCGTAGCATTGATTCTGTACAAGGCATCAAACATTTTCCAGCCAACTCAGCAGTGGCTTATTCCCATACTCTATCTAGTCGTCCAAGCTATCGATGCTCCCATTGCCCTCATATCAGGTCTAGCCTTCGACCGAATAGGAGTGAAGACGCTCATACTTCCCTACATCATCTCCTTCCTACCAGCACTATTCATCTCCTACGGAAGCATAATGGAGGTAGTTATGGCCTGCATATCCTACGGCGTCGTTCTGGGAATGCAAGAGTCCATATATAGGGCAGCAGTCTCAGATCTTGTTCCAACAGAAGTAAAAGGCACAGCATACGGCATCTTCAACACGGTTCTCGGGGTAGGTTTCATAGTCGGAGGCTCAGTCTTCGGCCTATTCATAGACAAGCAGCTACTACCACTGTTTTCACTAACATATGTGGCAGCAACTCAACTACTGGCTGTTCTTCTACTCCTTGAGAGCACTAAACAAGCTACAGTAAAGGAGCTCCAGAAATAATCAAAGCGGTATCCTCAAAACATGCTTCGAGTAACCTCCGGGCTACCATTCACTAAGACAGAGTTTATACTGTTTTTGTGGAGCTAATTGTCGCCAGTTCTTTTGTCACTATTTCTCTGAGCGTCTGGTTTAGGGTCTGAATCTGTTGCTCATAATCGTCCGGCTGAATGAATCGGTGAGGTTCTGCTAAAGCTTCTTTTACGAGGACCTTGTCGGGATCGAGACCATATGCTCTAATGATGGTTTTCAGCATTTCCAGCTTGTTCAGTTGAGACTTAGGCTTTATGGAGAGTCCTGAGGAGGCGTATATGCCTCTCAGATAGTCTATGCCTTTCATCTCTATGTCGTGGTAGGTGCTTATGACGTGGCCCATCATGTATTCGATATAGTCTGTTGGGACTCCTAGGGCAGCCATTTGTGTTCTAAAGTATTTTCTTATGGAGTGCACGTTCAGCTCGTATCGTTTTTCTTTGGTGTGTTCCATTATTCCTGCTTTGAGGTATAGGTTGTGTATGATTTGGTGAACAGAGGCAGGTCTCAATGGCTTAACTTCTCTGCTTATCTTTGCTCTGATCAGTGGTGAATCGTCAGTTATCGTTTCAGGCGGCATTCTGTCTCTTGGGCTGCCGTTTCTCCTGAACTCCAAGTATGTTTTCAGATAGTCTGCGGCCTCTTGGCTGATGAAGGTGTCGTAGTCAGTGTATTTTCCCTTGGTTATCTCTGCTTCCACATGGAGGTGGATAGGAACCACTCCAGCCTCCATGTCTCTTCTGACGTGTCTGTAGTCCAGTTTGCATAGGGTTCCGACTCTGAAGCCTCCGAGAGCCAGTAGGCTGATCATCGTCTTCTCCCTGAGATCTCCGGCGTCGATGAGTTTTGACAGTTCTTGAGGTGTCGGCGAGCGGTCCCTGTAGACTACCCGCTTCTTCAACCGGTAGGGTAGGTTCAGCTTTATGTCGCTGACTCGGAAGAGGGTCTTGACGCTTTTCACGTAGTTGTTGATCGTGCCGGGAGCCAGCCTTCCCGCTTGCAGGTCTCCTATGAAATCTTCCAGAAGCTTGTCGTAGACCTGCTGCCTCTTCGGATTCACCAGTCCGTCTTCGTCTAAGCACTCTCTTACCATCTGATCAGACTGTTTTCCAACCCATTGCGAGAATCTGTAGACTCCATAGATGTATTGGTACATTGTAGCGGTGCTCTGGGTTCCGTAGCTGAAGAGGTACTTCACCAGCTTCATAACGGACTTGTTTGAGAATGTGAAGGGTATCAGCGAATGCATCTTCCATGAAAAAGAGTCGATTATGAATCTCTGAAGCGCCTCCTCACCTGGACTCTTCGGCTTCGGAATCATAATGCTGAAAGGCTTCTTGAGGGCGTGACCGCTCGGACTGTTCCTTATCTGAAGGAACTGCATCTCCGGCTTCTCTTCAACGCCATGTGCAGTCAGATCTTGAGTGGATGAGTAGTCTATCAGTTCTGTTCTTTGTTGTAGCTCTGTCTTTTCCATCTTTTCGCAGTCTCCTGCTTGCGGGGGCACCATGCACTTCACCTAATTAAAACTAGTGACTGACCAGCTCGCGGAGCTCCTCAACATCGCTTTTCAAAATGATGAGGCCTGAGCCAAGC